>Ga0209591_10008645_pt1 | contig 11071 bp, 6 predicted proteins | sample MAT01_FD_187207 | JGI IMG/M metagenome (GOLD analysis project Ga0209591, IMG submission 187207) | Freshwater microbial communities from Lake Fryxell liftoff mats and glacier meltwater in Antarctica - MAT-01 (SPAdes) (version 2) | ecosystem: Environmental > Aquatic > Freshwater > Ice > Liftoff...
CAAGCGGAACGCTGCCTCGAACGAAGTCACATCAGCTTCGTGGGCGGGGCCTGGCGGCGGGCCACCCGTGTTGTTCACCAGGATATCTACCTGCGTGTGTTGGACATGAGCCGTTATCGCGGCGGCCAAGGCATCGGTATCGGCCATATCCGCAACCAGCATGTGGTGGCCGGGTCCCAATTCGTCCAGCACGCCACGGAGCTTAACGGAGTCGCGCGCTAGCAGCGTCACAGTGGCCCCCATGCGGGCCAGCTCAAGGGCTGTGGCCTTGCCAATACCTTGCGTACTGCCGCAGACCAAGGCGTGTTGTCCGTTCAAGGAGACTTCCATTGGTTGGCGAAAGTAGGGCGATGGCCGAATATCGATGTTTTCCCTTCAGCTACCGTAGTTTGCCCGATCCTTGGTAGGTTTACGCCCCACTTGGACTTTCCCTAAAACAAACCCCGATGAAACACAACCTTTACGCATTGACCTTATTGGCGGCCCTGGCAGCAGGATCACAACCCGTGGCTGGGCAGACCCGGCCAATGCGGAACACGAATACGGCGGCAATTCAAGAGAAATTAGCGGCGATGGGCACCCATGCCCCTGCTGTTGCTGGCGCCCGTGGCGGTGGACCAGCCAATGACGAGTGCGCTGATGCGCTGGTTTTGACCAGCGGCACCGAGTGCGTTACCACCTCATCGAATACAGGTGGGGCCACAGAGAGTCTGCCGGCAGCAACGTGTACTGATTTCGTTTCGGATCTTGCTGAGGATGTTTGGTTCTCGTTCGTGGCTACTGCCCCAGCGACCGTGATCGAGATCACAGGGTCTGGAACCGGCACCGACGGGTATGATGCGGTACTGGAAGCCTTTAGTGGCCCATGCACCGATCTCACCTCTTTGGGTTGTGTGGATGCTACGTTACGTGCACAAACAGAGACCTTGACCCTACCCACCATAGAGGGCAATACCTATTATTTCCGCTGTTACTACTTTGCTTACACCGCAGCTCAAACGGTATTCGATCTCACAGCCTGCGTCTTCAGTGCAGCTGCGCCGCCGGATAATGATGAATGCGACAATTCCATCGTGTTGCCGGTGAATAATTCATGTACGCCGATCTCCGCAACTGCCTTGGGCGCTACCCAAAGTCTTGCCCCGATCACGTGCAATGGTTTCACATCGGCAACTGCAAGTGATGTGTGGTTCAGTTTCGTCGCGACGGGACCTCTAACACTGGTCACCACGGAGGGCGTTGGCAACTATGACATGGTGCTTGAAGGATTCGCGGGGGTCTGCGGTGACTTGGTAAGCGTGTCCTGTGCGGACGCCACGTTCACAGTTGATGAGAACATCGAAACCGTTGCCATCGCAACCAACATAGGGGATACGTATTACGTGCGCGTATATGCATATACGAATCCTTTGTCTGTGGACTTTGATTTCACGATCTGCGCTTTCAATCCGAGCAATGTTCCTGCTAACGACCAGTGTGATGCCGTAACTGCTGACGCGCTCGCCGTGGGTGGAAGCGTGACCTGGACCGGGGACAACACTGGTGCGTTGGATACCGAGGGCCTTGCTAGTCCTTCCGTGTGGCACGCCTTTACCACGACCGAATGCGCCAATGTGACTATCGAATACTGCGGAATGGCTACACCGTTCGGTGTCATCGGAGCTAGACTCTACGTGGATTGCCCCTCTACCTCATTCATCAACCGTAGCGGCTTCAACTTTGACGATTGCGGTGATGGCAATGGCACCCTTTTCTTTGATGCCCTCCCCGCTGGGACCTACTACTACGCCGTTCTGGGTGGACCAGATGCGACCGGTGCCTATGAGATGACCGTAACAGCCGAAGCCTGTGCCCCACCTCCAGCCAACGATGCCTGCGCCAACGCTCAAGCCCTGCTCGTTAGCATCGCGTGCAACCCAACGGATGGGAACACGGAGAGCGGAGACCAGTCGCTGGAACCGATCCTGTGTAACGGCTTCACTTCCCTCGACGCGATCGATGTGTGGTATTCTTTCGTAGCCACTGGCCCGGACCATACAGTGACCGCTACAGGCACGAACGGCGCCGATCTGGTGACCGAACTATTCTCAGGCGCATGCGGCTCTGCCACCTCGTTGGCATGTGCTGATGCGACGCTCGAAGACGGCGTGGAGGAGATCATCCAGAGCGGGTTGGCCGTGGGTGAGACCTACTATGTGCGCGTGTACAACTTTGGAGGCGTCGCCACTTTCAACATCTGTGTAACGGGTGACACTCCAAGTTCCATAACCGATGCTAGTCGTGCGGCGGTGGCCTTCTCGGTGTTCCCCAACCCCAGCAATGGCGACATGACCATCCGTTTCGGCGCTGCCGATTCCAAGGTGGCGATCGAGTTGTTCGATGTGGCTGGTCGTGCCGTACACCAAGAGCAGCGCCAGTTGTTCAATGGGCAGCAGGTGGACCTCGGCTTGGCCGGTAAGCTTGCACAAGGCGTGTACACCTTGCGCTTGACCACCTCCAGCGGCCGTTCAGAGCAGCGTGTTGTGGTGCGTTGATCAGCATAGGTATTCCATAGAAAGGCGGGCCCCAGCGGCCCGCCTTTCTTTTTTCGACCATCCTTGTAACTGAACGGAGAGCTCCCTTGCACACGGCCACGCCACTTGGTCGGAACAGATCGGCATCTTTGCAGGGTCGTTCGCGCCGTTCCCTGCGAGCTTCCGGTCCAACCACGCTCACATGTGCATCACACGAACCTCGATCACCTCATGGGCCCTGGCCTGCCTTGTCATGCTCTCCATCGGCACCCCGCGTGCAAGTGCGATGCCTGGAGGCGGCAACGATGAATGCAGCAGTGCCATCGCGATCGGGGTGACCCCAACGTGTGCCGGTTCGTTGTCCGTTTACGATGCCACCGATGCTACGCAGTCCGCCGGGCCCATTGTGTGCAACGGATTCGCATCGGCCAATGCCTTGGACACCTGGTTCAGTTTCGTGGCCACCTCGGCTGCAACGGAGATCGGGGTGGAAGGCACCGCCAGCTATGATCCCGTTCTGGAAGCCTTTGGTGGCACCTGCGGCGCGCTGGTATCGCTGGCCTGTGCCGACCTCACCTTTCCCGTTGGCACGCCCTTGCAGAATTCGCGCGAACGCATCGAACTCGTTACCGAAGTTGGGCAGACGTATTTCGTGCGGGTCTATGCCTACACCGAACCGTTGCCCACCGAGTACACCTTTTCGTTGTGCATCCACGAGGCAGCGGCACCTGCGCTCAACGACAATTGTTCAGGTGTACTACCGCAAGACCTTCTCGTTGGCAGCCCGCTCACCTTCACGGGCGACAACACCAACGCGTACGATGGGGAAGGCTTGGGTCGTCCTTCGGTGTGGCATGCTTTCACCACCACCGAGTGCGCCGCCATCACGTTGGACTATTGCGGCACCTCACCGGCTTTTCTAACCGCCTCCCAAGCCTTGTACATCGGTTGCCCATGGACCCAACGCGTGCCTGCTGTCTCTACGGACCAGAGCACCTGTACCGATGGCAACTTCACGGTGCGTTACGCATTCGTTCCTGCGGGCACCTACTATGTGCCGGTGCTGAAAGACACACTAACGGCGAACCTGGCCTTGGGCGCATACACCTTGAACGTGGTGGCAGAGAGCATTGCACCCGGGTATTGCACCACGTCCGTGGTGGAGTGCGACGAGTACATTGCGCAGGTCTCGTTCGGCACGATCAACAATACGAGCACATGTGCTGCCGGCGCAGCGGTGGACTATACTGCCCTGAGTGCCGAGATCGAACAAGGCGAGAGCCTGCCCATAACGGTGTTGAACGGACCGGTGTTCTATGCAGAAGACTCGGTGATCGTTTGGGTTGATTGGGACCAGGATCAGACCTTTTGCCAGCCGAACGAAGCGTTCAAGCTGGTGAGCACGGATGAAGGGGTGAGTTTTGCCGGATCGATAACCGCGCCAGCGGATGCGCTAACGGGTTCCCCCACGCGAATGCGCGTACGCATGGGGTACAACGAGACCCCGAGGGCATGTGGTCCGGCCTTCTTCGGCGAGGCGGAGGACTATACGGTCAATGTGCTGTTTTCCACAGGTATTGCAGGGACGCAGCGCACCGCCTGGTCGGTATACCCGAACCCGAGCAACGGCAACATGACCATCCAGTACAATGCCCAAGAGGCACGTGTTGCGATCGAACTATTGGATGTGGCAGGCCGCGTTGTTCACCAGGCACAACACCAAGTGCAGAACGGCCAACGTGTGGATCTCGTACTTGCAGGCGCCTTGGCACAAGGCGTATACACATTGCGATCGATTTCCCCTTCAGGTCGATGGGAACAACGCATTGTGGTGCAGTGACCGGAGAATGGGTCGCGCCTGCGGTTTCCAAACAGGAAGTTTGAACCTGACCCGTTGCGCCGTTCGTCCTAATAAACGAAAGTTGCTGGGCTGGATCGTTGAAAACGATCGGCTCCGCGGTCCAAGACGGTCCCTATTTCGGTCGATCTTTGGGCGCTAATTCACTGCGCACCTAAACTACCCCCTATGCCATCACGCTCAATGGCGATCTGCCACCGGATCGCAGCGGTCCTCCTCGCCGCAACCACGACATTCAATGCCGGGCTCATGGCCCAGTCCTTACCTGCGGATGTATTTCGCACGGGTCAGAAGGACATTTCGCAATTCATTGTTGGTTCGTACGAGCCAGGTACACTTGTACACGCAACCCGCGGTGGAGCCTCCCCGAATGCGCTGTGCAGTGGAGCGGTGATAACGCCACTTACCATAGGCACACCAGCCACGGTCACGGGCAACAACTCCGGTTCAGCCACAGACCCGATACTTAGTGTTAATGTGGTATGGGAAGCGTTCACCATAACCACGTGTGCGGATATCAGCGTTGGGTACTGCGGGACCGCGCCTGCCTTTGCCGGTTCACTGATCACTATGGCGGTAGGCTGTCCCATCGATTACTTGGTCTTCAATACCTTGGCCAATGTGCAGGATATGGCCTGCGGCGATGGCAATTTGACCATCCTCTTCCCAGATCTACCTGCAGGGACCTACTACTTCCCGGTGTTGGATTCCCCAGGCTCATCGGGTGACTATAGCTTGGTGTTCACTGCAAGTGCTTGCTCAGGCACACCGCCTGTGAACGCGAACTGCAGCGGTGCCTTACCCTTGGTTTCCGCCTTGGATTGTGTTCCTGTAGCGGGCACGGTGGAATTCGCCACAGCAGCTGGAAATACCGGAACTGGTTGTGGCGTTGGCGGCGATATTTCTGATGGGGTATGGTATTCCTTCGTTGCAACAAGTGGTTCACACGAGGTGGTCGTGCAACCCAGCGATCAGTTCAGCGGACATCTGCAGATCTTCGATGGGGCTTGTGGAGCATTGGCTACGATCGGCTGTGGGATCGGTGACAATTTTGGTTTGGAAACCAGCTCCACCCAGCAGGGGTTGGCTGTTGGAGACACGTACTATGTGCGCGTGGCCGATTTTTGGGCAGGCAATCCGGTGACACCCACCTTCACGATCTGTGTATTGGGTCTGCCAACAGTAGTGTGCGACGCCGATGCGGGCGGCCTTACGGCCGATGCGAGTTCCGTTTGTTTCGCCAACGGCACGGCAAGTATTAGCGCCACTGCAGATGGCACTGCCGAAGTACCCACAGGCTTCGAAACGGTCTACGTGCTCACATCCGGTGCCGCCCTCATCATTCAAGCGACAAGTCCCACCCCTTCGTTCGATGTAACGGCGGTTGGGAATTACACGATCCACACGTTGGTTTATGACACGACCACCTTGGATCTGGGCACGGTGGTGCTTGGCCAAACCACAGGAGGCCAAGTGAACGCACTGCTGGTACAAGGTGGAGGTACGATCTGCGCAAGCCTGGATGTGGCGGGTGCGCCCGTTGTTGTGCAGGTATGCTTGCCGTGTGCTGCAGATGCAGGGGCCCTCACCATTAACGTGGCCGTGGTCTGCTTGGATGCCGACACGGTGACCGTGAGCGCTACTGTTGATGGCAGCGCCGTTGTACCTGCCGGTTTCAGCACCCTCTACCTGCTGACCTCAGGCATCGATCTCGTGATCCAGCAAGCCAGCGTTGTGCCGTCGTTCGAAGTGACCAGTGCGGGTACCTACACCATACACACCTTGGTCTATGATGGTACTACCTTGGACCTGGGTCAACTGAGCTTTGGTGTAAGCACGGGCGGTGAAGTGAATGCGCTGCTGATACAAGGCGGTGGCACGATCTGCGCCAGCTTGGATGTAGCGGGTGCGCCGGTAACGGTTGAAGTATGCTGCCCTGCCGATGCGGGAACCCTAACGGCCGATGATGCAACGGTCTGTTTCGATGCTGCTACGGTAACGTTGAGTGCCACACCCGATGGCAACGCCGAAGTGCCTGCCGGTTTCCAAACGGTGTATGTGCTCACCTCAGGAGCCAACCTGGTGATCGAGGCCGCAGGTGCAACACCCAGCTTCGATGTGACCGCTGTGGGCACCTACACGATACACACCTTGGTCTACGATACAGCCACGTTGGATCTGGGTATCATCGTCTTTGGTGAAACCACCGGCGGCGATGTCAATGGTCTGCTGGTCCAAGGCGGGGGTACGATCTGCGCGAGCTTGGATGTTCCGGGCGCGCCGATCGCGGTTGTAGTATGCTGTCCAGCAATAGCGGGCACATTGGTTGCGGCAGCGGATACCCTTTGTTTCCTAGCACCATCTGTGACCATTAGCGCAACACCGGATGGTAATGCGGTGGTGCCAGCGGGGTTCCAGACCGTTTACGTGCTCACCTCTGGCACCGGTCTGGTGATCGAAGAGGCAGGTGCCTTGCCGGAGTTCGTGGTCGATGCACCGGGCCTCTACACGATCCACACCTTGGTCTATGATCCTTTGACCTTGGATCTAGGAACGATCGTCTTTGGACAAACCACCGGTGGCGCCGTGAATGGTCTACTGATACAAGGTGGCGGAACCATTTGCGCGAGCCTGGATGTTGCTGGCGCGCCAGTCGTGGTGGAGCTTTGTTGCGAGGCCGAGGCGGGCACGCTCACAGCAAGTGTATCAACGGTTTGCCTCTTGAACGATTCCGCCGCGGTGTCGGCTACGCCCGCTGGTAATTCGGTGGTGCCAGCAGGTTTCTCAACGTTGTATGTGCTCACTTCCGGCGCGGATCTGGTGATCCAGCAGGTCAGTGTGGCACCTTCGTTCGATGTAACAACTGCGGACGACTACACGATCCACACCTTGGTCTATGATCCAACAACGTTGGATCTGGGCACGTTCACTTTTGGTGAGACCACGGGCGGCGAAGTGAACGCCTTGCTGATCCAGGGTGGTGGCATCATTTGCGCGAGCTTGGACGTAGCTGGTGCACCCATATCCGTAGAGGATTGCACCCCAGTGAACGATGACTGTGCGGACGCCATTTCGTTGCCCATCAATGCGATCGGCGATTGCCCGGAAGCGGCTGTTATTGGCAACAACACCTATGCCTCACAAGATGGCGGTGATCCTGGTTGCGATGCCACACAAGAGAGTTTCCTGGATGTGTGGTACACCTTCAATAGTGGTGCGAATACCTTGGTCACCATTGATCTGGACCCCGGCACCATGACACAATGGGCCATTACGGTGAGCGACGCTTGCTCCGGTGGCAACGAGGTGTATTGCGAAGTTTCTCCCGGTGGACCCATCGACCTGACCACGACCGTGGATACGGATTATTGGGTGCGTATCTACAGCAACACCGAGATCGGTCAGGGTGGCGAATTCACCTTGTGTTTCAGCGGTGCTGCGCCCACCTTCGTTTGCGACGGTGGCGAAGTGAGTGCCGTCGGTGGCGATACGGAGATCACGGTCTGCCAGAACTCTGCACCTGATGTGATCGACCTCGCAACCACGAGCACGTCGGTGGAAGACTATGCCTACATCGCAACGGACGCTAACAACATCGTTGTGACGTTACTGGCTGGCAACTCGCTAGATTTCAACGCGCTGCCACTCGGAGTTTACCGCGTATGGGGCGTTTCCTACAACGGTGATCTGCAAGGCGCAACGCCAGGTCAACTCGCCACGGAGATCACCAGCACGGGCGATTGCTTGGAACTGAGCGCCAACTTTGTTCTGGTCAGCGTTGAGATCTGTGTTGGCGTGGACGGTCTTTCGGCTAGCGAATGGACCCTCTTCCCGAACCCCGGCAATGGCGAATTCAACCTGCGCTACGCGGGCACATCGGGGCGCACACTCCTTGAGGTGATCGACATGCAAGGCCGCTTGGTCTACCAGCAAAGTGTGCCGATGACCCATGGCCAAGTACACACCGTGAATGTGGCTGGCAAACTGGCTGCTGGGTCATACACGGTGCGGTTATCCAACGGCAACGAGGTGAATAACTTGCGATTGTCCATACGATAAGCAAGGTCTGCTGTATTGGCGAACGGGCGGGGTCATCCCCGCCCGTTCTTCGTTGATGCAAGCGGAACGTTCCCGCTCCGGATGCGTACAACGGGCAAACCCTTTGTACCATGCGTACCGGTCTCCCCCTGGTCATGCTCCTGATCGTCAGTTCAACCTGTTCCATTAAGGGCCAGGATGCTTTGGAACCTTTGGTCTTGCCGATCAGTGGCCGCGTCACTGATCGGGAACAAAAACTAGAAGGCTGCGAAGTGATCACCTTCAAGGGCAACGAAGTGGTGGGCAGGCAAGTAACGGATCGCGGCGGGCGTTTCGGTATGCTACTTGGCCTGGGTCAGGAATTCGCCATCGAGTTCCGGAAAGAAGGCTTCCTGCCCAAGCGTATTCTGGTCGATACGCGCGGTGAGCTGCCCAAGGATCTTATTGAGATCGCCCCGATCGAAATGACCATGAGCATGATGCCCGGTTCCAAGTATGAAGGCGCCGATACCGATGCACTCGATTTTCCATTCGCTATTATCCGCTATGATCGCGGTTCCAAAGCCTTTGTGCAGGACCAGCAGTACACGGCGGATATGATGCGTACGAATGGTGCGGTGCTGCTCATGTCCGGCAGAGCTGGGAAGAAGTGATGCCGTCGTGTGCCATGGTCCGGCCCTCCATCCGTCAGATGGTCACCTTATGCGACTGTGTTTGAAGCTTCCAAGCCATGGCCGCTCCTCCCTTACCTTCGGAGCGCTTCAAGAACACACGTCATGCCCATCCGACGACCTTTCAATTTGCGGCAATGGATCACCGACAACCGCGATCTGTTAAAGCCCCCGGTGGGCAATAAGAACCTCTATGCCGATGCGGGCGACTACATTGTTATGGTGGTAGGTGGACCGAATGCCCGAAAGGACTATCACTGGAACGAAACGGAGGAGCTCTTCTACCAGGTGGAAGGCGACATCGAAGTCGGGATCCAGGAAGAGGGCAAGGCGGTGACGATACCGATCAAGGAAGGAGAAATGTTCTTGCTGCCTTCGCGTACACCGCATCAGCCCCGGCGCGGTGCAGGCACAGTGGGACTCGTGATCGAGGTGAAGCGGGATGACCGCGAGTTGGAAGATGGGCTGCAGTGGTACTGCGAGCAGTGCAACACCAAATTACACGAATACCGATTCGTGCTGCACAACATCGAGAAGGACTTCCTGCCACGTTTCAGGGAATTCTATGCCAGTGAGGACCTCCGCACATGCAAGTCCTGTGGTCATGTGATGGCGGTGGATCCACGCTTCGTGTAAGGCTTGTTGCATGCCCGAGTTCCTCTCGATCGACATACACACGCACATCCTGCCGGAGAATATTCCCGATTTCGGTAGGCGATACGGCTATAGAGGCTTCATCCACCTGGATCATCATAGGCCAGGCTGCGCGCGCATGATGATGGACGATAAGTTCTTCCGCGAGGTACAGGCCAATTGCTGGGATCCTGAAGTGCGCATGGGCGAATGCGATCTGCACAAGGTGCAGGTGCAGGTGCTCAGCACGGTGCCGGTCATGTTCAGCTATTGGGCCAAGCCACATGACACCTTGGATCTTTCGATGTTCCTGAACGACCACATCGCAGGGATCGTGCAGCGCTACCCTGCGCGATTCGTTGGATTGGGGACCTTGCCCATGCAAGAGCCCGAACTCGCGATCCAGGAGTTGGAGCGCTGCAAACGCATCGGCTTGGTCGGGATCCAGATAGGCACGCACGTACACGGCACCAACCTCGGTGAGCCACGCCTACTGCAAGTTTTCCAAGCGTGCCAGGAGTTGGACATGTGCGTTTTCGTACACCCCTGGGACATGATGGGTGCCGACCGCATGGACAAGTATTGGATGCCTTGGCTGGTGGGTATGCCAGTGGAAACCACCACGGCTATCACCTCGATGATCTTCAGTGGCCTGCTAGAGAAGTTGCCCAGGCTTCGCGTAGCCTTCGCGCACGGTGGTGGATCGTTCCCGGCAACGATCGGGCGTATCGAACACGGCTACATCATGCGACCGGATCTATGTGCCGTGGACAATCCCGTGAACCCGCGCGAGTATCTGGGCAAATTCTGGATCGATGCGCTGGTGCATGATCCCGCCATGTTGCATCTTGTGGTGGACCAGATGGGGGCAGAGCGTGTAGCGATGGGGACCGATTATCCATTCCCGCTAGGCGAACTCATCCCCGGCGAGCTGATCAACAGCATGCCGTTCGATACGGCTACGAAAGAGATGCTGTTGAGCGGCGCAGCATTGAAGTGGCTGGGGTTGGGGCGAGAGCGATTCGTCGGGTGAGGCACTGTTCCTTATCGACCGGCCGATCAGCGCACAAGGTTCACATGCCCGATAGCCGAGCGCTGCTTGCCGGAGAGTTCCACGGCATCCACCTTCCACACATAGGTATCGATCTGCGACTCTTTTCCCATATAGGTGCCATCCCAGCGTGCATCCAACGAAGCACCGGTAAAGATCAATTCGCCCCACCGGTTGAAGATCAATAGGCGTAGCGTCTTGATCTCCGATCCCCAGACCCCGAAGACATCGTTGACCTGGTCGCCATTGGGAGAGAAGGTATTGGGCACGAAGAGCGAACCGTTCAGGATGATCGTTACGGCGTCCG
>Ga0209591_10008646_pt1 | contig 11071 bp, 5 predicted proteins | sample MAT01_FD_187207 | JGI IMG/M metagenome (GOLD analysis project Ga0209591, IMG submission 187207) | Freshwater microbial communities from Lake Fryxell liftoff mats and glacier meltwater in Antarctica - MAT-01 (SPAdes) (version 2) | ecosystem: Environmental > Aquatic > Freshwater > Ice > Liftoff...
CAGCTGTGGCAGATACACCGTATCCGCAATATCTGCCGGAGAGCACCACTGCAATAGCCAGTTTTCCAGACACCTCTTTTTCTGCGAGTACAAAACTCTCCTGAACTGAAGTGGCTGATTCTTTTAAAAACAGCTGAAAAGCGTTGCTTTCAGATTTGTCTTCATTGTTCAATTCCGGGCCGTACAGACCAGCGCGGCGCGGGTTGAATCCATACACATCAGATTCACGCTGCAACCATTCGCGGGCCGTGTGGGTGGAATTAAACCAGGCAAGTGCATCTTTTCGGCCCAACGAAGGCAAAATAGCCAGGCGTTGATTGTCCGAACGATCTGCGTAGGGAACCACTGCAAATGCCGTGGCACGCTGTTTTTGAGCCAGATTGTGGCGTGGCCAGAATTTTTTGATTTCGGCATCTTCGAGCAGCAGTGCCTGATATTCTGAAGAAGTTTCGGTGTACGAAATTCGTTGAATTTCCCTTTGGAAAAGTTGTTTGCGTCGGGTGGTACCGGCAGCAGTAAAGTGATTGATCACACGCTTTCGCAAATTCCGGGCTTTTCCAATATAAATCGGCTTGACACCAATTCCAAAAAAATAATAGACCCCGGGATTTTCAGGCAATCCATCAATCGAATCGCGTGATAGCGCGGCTGGCAGAATGGTTTCTTTGGCGCGCTTGTTCAATAGGAATTCGAGATGTTTTGTATCATCTTTGGCCATAAGCTGCCCGAACAGATTGGCCGTGGCCATGGCGTCGCTCTTGGCCCTGTGCTGACCGGAATTTTCAATATTGAGGGCTTTGCATATAGCTGCGAGCCGATAAGACGTAAGGTTTGGAAGCAATTTTCGCGCATAACGCATGGAGCATACTCTTTTCACGTTCAGTGCGGCTCCGCAGGCTTCGATCTGAGCTTTGAGAAATTGAAAATCAAAATTGACATTGTGGGCTACAAAAACACGCCCTTCCAACACTTTAAGTAGCTCGGGCAAAATTTCCCGAAAGGGTGGTGCATCCTTCAAAGTGCCTGCGTGGATACCCGTGAGGTGAGATATTTCCCTGGGTATAGCCCGGCCCGGATTGATCAATCTGTGAAAAACGCATTCCGGTACGCCTTGGTCCAAGTGCACTACGGCGATCTCCGTGATCGCGTGGCCTTGGTGAAAGAGCCCGGTGGTTTCTATGTCGACTACAGCAAATTTCAAAAGATTGGCATAATGGGGGTTGAAAGGTAATAGAAGTGCATTGAATTTGCACGGTCACCTGATCGTTTTAAACACACTTTAGCAATTGGCCAAAAATAGAAAAGAGCCCCGGAAGGAACTCTTTTCGCAAGTAGCGAGACCGAGGATCGAACTCGGGACCTCATGAGTATGAATCATGCGCTCTAACCATCTGAGCTATCTCGCCGGCTGAATTGCGGGCGCAAAGATAACAAAATATTCTATTTACTTTTTCGATCAAAAAGCACTTTAAATTTCAAGAAGCCCGCCATAGAGATGAAAAATCCCTTTTTCCTTTGAATTATTCCTATATTGGCCGCATTGATTACAATATGAATGTCGAACAGATGTCGGACAAAAAGAAAATAGAACTGGAGTTTTTACTCAATACATCGCCAAAGATACTCTACAATATGATCAGCACGCCCAGTGGACTTGCTGAATGGTTTGCTGATGACGTCAACGTGCGTGGCGAAGACTATACCTTTATTTGGGACGGATCGGAAGAAACGGCCCGCCTGTTGGGAAGGGTAAAAGATCAGTCCATCAGATTTCAGTGGAACTACGACGACGAAGAAGATTATTATTTTGAATTTCGGATCAAAATTGATTCGATCACCCAGGAGGTGGCACTGATCGTAACTGATTTTGTGGAGGATGACGATGGTGGCAGCACCAGTGGACTTTGGGGAAGTCAGGTAGAGGATTTGCGTCGGATGTTGGGTGCGTGACGCGCTGATGGTTATCTTTGCCCCGGGCATGGTTATTGACACCGTGCTTCGCATATCGATCCGTATTTGAAAAAGCTCCATCTGCTTCTGATCAGGTCGTACATCGGGCCTTTTGTACTGACCTTTTTTATTGTATTGTTCATCTTCCTCATGCAGTTTGTGTGGAAATATATCGATGATTTTGTCGGCAAAGGTCTGGATGGATTTCTGATTGCGGAGTTGCTTTTTTACGCTTCCGCGAATCTGGTGCCGATGTCCCTCCCGCTGGCCATCCTTCTGAGCAGCATTATGACCATGGGCAGTCTGGCCGAACACTATGAGCTGGTGTCCATGAAATCCAGCGGTCTTTCCTTGCTCCGCATCATGGCGCCATTGATTATTTTAATTTGTTTTGTTTCTCTGGGCGCGTTCTATTTCAACAATACTGTCTCGCCCTACGCCAACCTCAAGTTTAAATCATTGCTCTGGGATGTGACCCAAAAGAAACCCACCATGGAACTCCGCGAGGGCGTATTTTACAATGGTATAGATGGATACAGCATTCGCATTTCTGACAAGCAGGAAGATACCGACATTCTTGGCGATATTCTGATTTATAAACACGACCGTGAAAATCCGGGTAACCGCAACGTTATACGCGCAGAAACGGGAGAAATGAAAAAACAACCCGGCAGCCAAAACCTCGTTCTTCACCTGAAAAACGGCGTGAGTTACGATGAGGTGGCGGTCAGGAAGAATGACAATATCCCGCACATTAAAAGCCGCTTTGAAGAAGACTTTATAACCATGGATCTCTCCGGTTTCGATTTACAAAGAACAGATGAAGACCTTTGGAAAAGCCACATGAAAATGCTCTCCATGCGCCAACTCAGACTGGCCATCGACTCATTAAATATCCAGAAAGAAGTGAGAAAAGCAGATTTCCTAAGATATATGGACCGATCCATCGCCATCACAGACAGCACCGAGCTGGTCTCTGATTCATCGTACGTGTCTTTCGCCGGATTGACCAATGTAGAAAAAAGACAGGTGACCAGTGTGGCCATCAACATGACCCGGAATGCAAAAAATTACATGAATCGCACAAAGGAAGAGATTTCCGGAAGGGAGGAATATATCAACAAGCACAAGATCGAATGGCACCGCAAGCTTATTCTCTCCTTTGCGTGCATAATTCTCTTCTTCATCGGCGCACCATTGGGCGCTATCATTAAAAAAGGGGGGCTCGGTCTGCCTGTGATCTTTTCAGTCCTGTTTTTCCTCATCTTTCACATTACCTCGATATCTGGCGAAAAGATGGTTGAATCCGGGGCTTTATCTCCCCTTGCGGGAATGTGGTTCAGTTCCATGATTCTATTGCCAATTGCGATATTTCTCACCACCAAGGCGGCCAAAGATGCAGCCCTCTTTGACCGCGATACCTATGTGAAGTTTTTCGATATGCTGGCCCGGCTTTTCAAAAACAAACGCAAATTACCTGCAAGCAGATGAAAGTACTGCAGTTTTGTCACAAACCCCCATTTCCCGACAGGGATGGCGGTTGCCTCGCCATCAATCAAATGACAAAGGCTTTGGAAAGGGCAGGAATTGAAGTAAAAGTGTTGGCGATTTCAACACCCAAACATCCTTTCATCGCGTCAGCCTTTCCGGAAGGTTATATCGCCAAACACAATTTTGAAACACTATTTGTAGATACCACACTGAATATTGTGGATGCCTTCAGCGCACTCGTGACACAGGATTCTTATAATATCTCACGTTTTTTTTCCACCGATATGGACAAAGCGCTCGTCGAAATTCTCGAGAGCGAAAAAGTGGATATTGTCATGTTGGAAAGTTTATTCGTTGCGCCGTATTTGAGCACCATACGAAGATGCACCGCAGCACCGGTCGTATTGCGTTCACACAATCTGGAATATTCGATCTGGCACAGACTCACCCGCACCCAGAAAACCGGGATCAAAAAAACCTATTTACGCATCCTCACCTGGCAATTGAAAGCCTATGAAACCAAGATAATCGGTGAGATTGATGGTTTGATTGCTATCAATTCTGATGAACTCGCACACAGCAAAAGATTGGGCTATAGCGGCAAAGGCATCACCATCCCCTTCGGTATTGATCCTGATTCATATCAGCCAGACCATTCCACACTTGCGTTTCCATCGGTTTTTCATTTGGGAAGCATGGACTGGCAACCCAATCAGGAAGGTTTGAAATGGTTTCTCGACGATATCTGGCCATTGGTGATCGCATCACGCCCGGAATTAAAAATGTATATCGCAGGCAGAGAGATGCCCGATTGGGTTGCTGCTTACGAAACAAACAATGTACATGTATTGGGAGAAGTACCTGACGCAAAAGATTTTATGAGAAAAATGGGGATATTGGTTATTCCCTTGTTGAATGGCGGCGGCATGCGGGTGAAAATGATCGAGGCGATGGCCCTCGAAAAAGCAGTTGTCTCCACACCTTTAGGAGCCAAGGGCGTTAAAGTAAAAAATGGCAAAGAAGCCATTCTCGCAAGAACGCCGGAAGATTTTGCCGAAGGCATTATAAAACTCTCTGATGACTTCCAAGCGGTGCAAACAATGGGCAAATTGGGTAGAAAACTTGTGGAAACATCTTACAACAATGCTGTTCTATCCGAACAAATAGCCGTTTATTTGAACCGATTACTGAGATGAAGATTTTTGTCATATTGAGTCGGGTGCCATTTCCGCTTGAAAAAGGTGACAAGTTGCGCGCCTTCCATCAGCTCAGGGAATTGAAAAAAAACAATGAAATCATCCTGTGTTGCATTACCGATATACAGCCTGCAGCGGAAGCAGCACATGCCCTGAAAGAAATTTGCCACGAATTTCACATTTTTCATTTGAAGAAATGGAAAATATATGCCAACCTGATTTTCAACATACTTTCGCGAAAGCCCTTTCAGGTCATGTATTTTTACCAAAAGAACATTCACTCAGCCATTCGAAAACTGATCGCAACCACCCAGCCTGATCATATTTATTGCCAGTTGATACGAACTGCTGAATATGCCAAGAATGAACACGATTTTCCCAAAACGCTGGATTATCAGGATGCTTTCTCGAAAGGAATGGAGCGCCGTCTGAAAAAAGCCAGGTGGCCGATGACAGAGATTTTTGCCGCAGAACGACGCCGTCTGATCAATTACGAAAACATCATTTTTGAATACTTCGAAGGAAAAACGATTATCTCTGAAGAAGATCGCAGGTACATTTACCACCCCGAGAGAAAAAACATCGCCATTGTAACAAATGGAATTGATACCCGATTTTTCAAAAATGATCATTCGACGCAGCCCACCTACGACCTCGTTTTCACAGGAAATATGAGCTATCCGCCCAATATAGAAACGGCTGAATATATTGTGAAAATTGTCATGCCCCTCATTCGCAAATCGAAACCTGATACCACCCTCCTGCTCGCTGGCTCTGATCCACATCGCAGGGTCAAGGCGCTCGACAAATACCGCGGCGTGCATGTTTCGGGTTGGGTGGACGACATTAGAGAAGCATATGCCAGCGCCCGGATATTTTTTGCACCCATGCAAATAGGCACAGGCCTTCAAAACAAATTGCTCGAAGCCATGGCAATGGAGCTGCCCTGTGTCACCTCTCCCCTCGCCAATAAAGCGCTGAAAGCAAAAGACAAAAAAGATATATTTGAAGCGAATGTTCCAGAAGATTATGCGACACTCATTTGTGCATTACTGGATGATCCCGATCTGCGCAATGCCATCGGTAAGCGCGGGCGCACTTTCGTGCAAAGTCGGTTTTCGTGGGAAGCATCTTCGGCGCAACTCGAATCTGCAATGGCTGCTCAAAACAAAGCTGTCGTTGTTTAGTTGTACCTTTGCACCCTAAAGTTTGACATGAAAAAAGATCCGATAGGACTGGACTCGATCGCCGCCGCCATCGAAGATATTAAAGCTGGAAAAGTGATCATCGTGGTAGATGATGAAGACCGTGAAAACGAAGGCGATTTTCTCGCTGCTGCGCGGGGAGTCACTCCAGAGATGATTAATTTTATGGCGACGCACGGCCGGGGTTTGATCTGTGCTCCACTTATTGAAAGTCGGTGTGAAGAACTCGAACTGGGGCTCATGGTGCCGAGTAACAGTGCGCTTCATGAAACACCCTTTACCGTGTCAGTAGACTTGCTTGGACATGGCTGCACCACTGGTATTTCTGCCAGCGATCGCGCCAAGACCATTCAGGCACTTATCAATCCGGAGACCAAACCATCTGATTTGGGTAAACCCGGACACATATTTCCATTGAAAGCCAAAAGCGGTGGTGTACTTCGTCGGGCCGGGCACACCGAAGCGGCGATAGATTTTGCCCGTCTGGCTGGATTCGAACCAGCAGGTGTGATCGTGGAAATCATGAACGAAGACGGGTCTATGGCGCGCCTTCCCGAATTGAGAAAGATTGCAGACAGATTTGATCTCAAACTTGTGAGCATTCAGGATCTGATCACATACCGGCTTGCCAAAGAATCTCTGATCTCCAGAGATATAGCTGTAGACCTACCAACTGAACATGGTGATTTCATACTGCATCTTTACAATCAGACCACTTCCGGGCAAAAACATATTGCACTGGTAAAAGGCTCCTGGCAGCCAGACGAGCCTGTACTGGTTCGGGTGCACAGCAGCTGCGTTACTGGCGATATTTTTGGTTCCTGCCGATGTGATTGCGGCGCACAACTCCACACTGCCATGAAAATGATTGAAGCCGAAGGAAAAGGTTTGATCGTCTACATGAATCAGGAAGGTCGGGGCATTGGACTGCTCAATAAACTCAAAGCCTACAAACTTCAGGAAGAAGGATTTGATACGGTAGATGCCAACCTCCAATTGGGCTTCAAAATGGATGAACGCGACTATGGCGTTGGAGCGCAAATAATTCGGAATTTAGGAATCAGCAAAATGCGCCTCATCACGAACAATCCGGTAAAACGTGCCGGACTCGTAGGTTACGGTCTGGAAATCACAGAAATTGTTCCGGTAGAAATTCATAGCAACGCGCACAATGAAAAATACCTGAAAACCAAGCGCGACCGTATGGGCCACGATCTAAAGATGGACAGAAAAAAAAGCTGAATCTCAGGACTTGACTTTTCGAGCCTTGTCATTTGAAAACAATTCTCCGATTTTCTTAATAAACTCATCGAGGGTATTAAAATCTTCCTGATAAACCAGACCCACGCCCTGGGTGTATATCGATCCTGTTGAAAATATCTCATAGGGATTGGTTTCGTTGAAAACTTTCAATCGTATGGTGCCCTCTTCTGTCATCATATACTCCACTAAAAAATCGCCTACAAGTCCACTCTGACCCTGGGTAGATTGCAATTCTGAGGCTTGGGTTACACCAAAATTTCCGCGCACAGCCAGTCGCTCATTAAACAATTGCGTACTCAGGGCAACCGCTACTTCCTGGTTGCTGATTTGATCACCAGGGCGGTAATTGATCCCGATATCAAAATCGCTGCTTATTTCAGAAAGCCAATTGCTGATTTGGGTGCTGACAAAATCGCTTGTAGTTGCAGAACCCAGCCCGGAAAAGCCACCCGCGTCTGCACCCTGACCTTGATCTACGGGGAGAAACCGGTTAAGAATCAGCAAAGCAAAAACCTGTTGGTTCAAATGCTGACTGGTACTCACCACACTTGCCAACTGGCTCCGCTCTGTTTCAGTGGTTTGTGGCAGCTCAATAGAAAAGTTGATGGTCGGATTCATCAGTTTACCGCTCAGATTGAGTACGACGTTTATCTCTTCCCGCGAACGATACCTATCCTTGTTTTCAATCATGATGGGAAATAACGGTGTCCGTAAATTGTATGCAGCCGAAATATCAATGTCTGCCTGATAGGGATCACCATACCACCCGATCACACCTCCTGGCCGGACGGTAAATTGTTTGTTGATGAGATTTTGCAACGTAAACAAGTAATTCCCAGACAATACTTCGTACCGTCCGAACATGCTAAATTCCCCTGCCGGAGAAATTTCAAAGGTGAGGGCTCCCGTGCCACGTCCACGGATAATATCGCCGGTCTGTTCATCAAAAATGAGTTGAACCTCTGCATCAGGTGTCACTTCTAAATTAAGGCGCAGCAATAAGCCGGTGAGATCGGCTTCCCTGGATTCCTTGAGTTGTTCATCCCGGGCTACGAAGTAGACGAAATTTTCGAGCGTTACTTCCCCGGTATTGTCGAGCGGCAGTTTGATGGAGGTACCTTTTTCCGTGCGGGCATCAATGGCTATTTCCACAAGACTTTCATATCCACCGATCTGCAAGGTGCCGGTAGCCCGCGCCATCCCATAATAAGTGCTGTTCATATCACGGGTGGTATTCACAATCAGAAAATCGTTTACATCCGCGCTAACATCGTAAGACCAATTAGAAAAATTATCGTGAAAAACTGACGCAACCACGAAGCCCTTATTGCCTTCCTGATCATACAGCGGTTTGTAGTCGATCCCCATCCATCCATCTTCCACACGAACCTGATCGGAGAAAGTAAAGGAAGTGTTCAGATAATCGATGGTAAATTTTGCCGCATCAAAATCAATAACGCCTTTTAATCTGGGATTCTGAAGCGTGCCCTCCACTGCGATATCTCCACTCGCCTGCCCTGTAAAATCTCGTATATCTCTTAACTCAAGGGCATTGACCAATTGCAGATCAAAACCATCAAGCAGGAGATGACCTTGAAGCGGTTCCTCTTCTCCAATGAGATAATCGCCTTCAAATTTCAGGAGTTTGTTTCCGTCCTTCGAAAGCGTAGCCTGCATATCCAGTCCCTCTGCTGAATAATCTGTGGCTATGACAATATCACCGATCAAAAAATCATCCAGTGTAAGGCCGATAATACTTCCAGCGGAACGAATCTGGGGTTCGGCGTAAACCTGCCTGACGGTGGCGTTGAGATTGGCAACACCTTTGAAATGAGAATCCATTTGAATGCCAATTGAATCCAGATCGGCCAAATCAAATCTCTCCAGAAAAATTTGAAGTTCTGATGACGGATCTTTTGATATTGTGCCATCTATGGATAAACGCTGATCATTTTTAATCAATGCGAGGCTGTCGACACCGATGCTGTCTCCCACAATCCAAATCCGCGCCTCCTGGGCAATATTCCACACTGACTGATCTGCACCTACGGACCCGGAACGAATGTCAACTATCATCTCGAGAGAGTCTATCAAAGTGACTTGTAAATCCAAATCTCCATATGAAGCGTTTTCTGCATTCAGCCACCCAAAATGAAGTTGCACGATGTCGTTGTAGGCCTCTAAATTAAAATCTGGATTTTGGAGGGAAAAGCCCTTGTAATTGATGTCGCTCAAGTGAATTTGTGCGCGCAATATTTCGCTTTCTTTCCCTGCATCGATGATGAGATCTCTGAGCACAACACCGTCGTAAGCAATTAAACCGGAACGGACAAAAAGTCCAAATATTCCCAATTGATTGTCTATGTTGCCGTACACTGTCGTATTCTGTGAAATTTCAAGGCCACTGAACAGCATGCCTGAAATTGAATTGGGCGCTTTGTAATTTAAGCTGAAGTCCATAGAAATTGGCCCAAGACGTTTTTCTTTTTCCGGATCGCTCAAAGATGGCAAAACCTGTGCGATGAGCTGTTTAAAACCCTCGGGCAACTCGTCAGGTGTGAAAATACCTATGAGATTGAGATCGACAATATCGCTGGTGAGGCTAATCTTTCTACCACGCTCGTCGCCCCCGGCTGAGAAAAGAAAATTTTCAATGTAAACCGCTGTGTCACCGTAGCAGAGAAAACTTTCGCTTCCCGTGAGAATTCCGCTGATGGTATTGAGCTGTTTTCCCTGGGCGTTCAGCGTAAGGGTGGAACTGAAGGATAAAGGCTGCGCGCTTTTCACCAGGTTTAAAGCAGTGAGATCCATGTTGAAAATATTCGCTTCAAAATCAAACACCGGTATATCGCTGGTAAAATCCACAATTCCATCAAAATTGAGCTGTACATTGGGGTCTGAAGAAGTCACCGTACCGGCAAAAAGATTTGGCGAAAGCCGGCCATCCACCCTTATTTTTTTGTACTCGTAACCAGCGTATTCGAGCATGCTGATCTCTCCGTCGAGATCCGCTGATACCAGGGTTTCCTTCGAAAAGGCGATCACATCAAGTGCAGCGTTCACTTCACCCAATTGGGGAAGGTCGAGAATACGACCGATATCAAAGGACCTGGCGCTCAGGCCACCAGTGTAAATTAATTGATTGTTCAGGGAATCATCCTTGAGGTTCAGGTCAAGATTGAGTACGCCAGCCTCGGTTATTAATGACCCGTATGCCACGAAATCTTTGGTAAAACCAGTAAAAGAACCCTCGAAAAAGATTGATCCGGCGCGCTCGAGTTCCACAGGCAGTGATTTGAAAATGGAGGAGTTGTTCGTGATTTGCTCACCGATAAATTCAATGTCGCTGTAGTTGCTGGAAAGCTGTTTGATCCGAAAATCAATGAAAGTGCTTTCGATTTCAGGCAAGCCAAGCAAATCCATATTGCCTTTCAAAACCGATCGGTTGCCTGCGGTAACCACCATGTCCCGCCCTTTTAAGTTGGCTACCGTTCCCGAAAACTTACCGGAAATATTGATTGGGAAGTCGAGGGCGTAAAATTGTGGGGTGAAATAGCCAAGGTCTTCCAGGTTGATTTGACTTTCGTCAAATGCCGCATCCCACTCCACATCCGTTGTAAAGTTTTGATAATCGGACCATGAATTGTGAAGAAAGGCCAGATCGCCGCGCAGTGATGTGCCGCTTAAGTCCAGCTGCAGGTCTTCAAAGAAAACTCCTTCGGAATTCAACCTGAAATCTGCAGCTAGATTTTGAAGGGCAAAACCACTTCGCTCAATGAATCGGGAAGATTCAATTTGAGCAGTAAGGGAATCATTGATCAATACAAAATCATTTACCGAAAGGTTGATATCCCGCGCATCGAGGTGGTTGAAATCGATGCCGGTTTCCGATGTGGCTCCAAAATCATTGGTAAACGAAAACCGGGAATTGACCAGGGAAGCCTGGCCGATTCGAAGCGTTAAAGT
>Ga0209591_10008648_pt1 | contig 11067 bp, 13 predicted proteins | sample MAT01_FD_187207 | JGI IMG/M metagenome (GOLD analysis project Ga0209591, IMG submission 187207) | Freshwater microbial communities from Lake Fryxell liftoff mats and glacier meltwater in Antarctica - MAT-01 (SPAdes) (version 2) | ecosystem: Environmental > Aquatic > Freshwater > Ice > Liftoff...
GTACTTCGGGCAGCTGGCGGCGAACCCGCCCTCGGCGGAGGGGATCCGCGCCGACGAGGCCCGGCTGGTGAAGACGTGCGAGCGGAAGTCCCGATCCTGGGGTGCGTCGTGGGAGCGCGCGATGCGTCTGGTCAGGATCTTTCAGACCGGTGAGGACGACCCGCGTCTAGCGTCGATGGAGACGCTGTGGCGTGACCCGGCGACCCCGACCCGCGCGCAGGCCGCCGACGCCGCCGTGAAGCTGTACCAGGCGGGTATCTCCACGAAGCGCCAGGCACGTCGGGATGTCGGCTACAGCTCGGTGCAGATCGCGAACATGGAGCGGGACGACGCGGACAGCCCGGACGCGGTGGCGGTGCTCGCGCAGGAGTTCCGTCGCGCCGACCGCGCCGACCCGGACCCGACAGGCCCCCCAGGTGTCGCTGCTTAGCGTCGCGCTGGCCTACTACCTGCGACAGCGCAGCCTGACCCGGGCGGCGCAGGCCGCGGCCCGGCTGATCTGGCGCGACGTGCGGCCCGCCGACCTCGACCGGTCCTGGGCGCAGGTGTCCGAGCGGATGACAGTCACTGTGGCGTCCGCGCAGCTGCTCGCCGCCGAGCAGGCCCAGCCGTATGTGGCCGACGCTCTCGATGAGCAGGGCGTCGACGACGACCGTCGCGGCGAGGTGCGCCCCCGATCACTGGCCGGTGTCTCGTCGGATGGCCGGCCGCTGGCCGGGCTGCTGTACTCGCCGGTCGTCGAGGTCAAGCGGGCCCTCGCTGTGCCGGCCCGACCGGTCCCGGAGGCGATGGCTCGAGGCGAGGCCGCGCTGGTGCAGATCGTGGGCACTCAGGTCCAGGACGCCGGTCGGGTCGCGGCGGCTGTGGCGATCGCCGCCACCCCAGCGGTCAAAGCGTGGGTGCGGGTCCTGAGACCGCCGTCCTGCGGGAGATGCACGATCCTCGCGGGGCGGGTGTACCGCTGGTCGGACGGGTTCGCTCGACACCCGCTGTGTGACTGCGTGCACCTGGCCCTGACCAGCGGTGCGAAGAACGACCTGACGACCAACCCTCGCGCGTACTTCGACTCCCTACCCCGGGCGGAGCAGAACCGTCTTTTCGGGACGTCCCGCACCCAGCGGATCCTCGACGGCGAGGACATGAACCGGGTGATCAACTCTGGTAGGTCCACCGCGACCGCCGGGGGACGTCGCCGAGCCGCGGGCCGTAGCCGGACCGCACGCTCCGCCCGAGCCCGGCGGATGCCCGAAGAGGTCATCCAGGACGCCGCCAGCCGGGACGAAGCCATCCTCGACCTCGACCTGGCCGGCTTCCTGGACTGACCAGCGAGAAGAAGCCGCTGCACGTCAACAGCGCAGACATCCGGCCGCCAGGGCCGGTGCTCGACCCTGCCGGGCGTGACGCCCCGCAGGCCACCACGAGGGCGTGACGCCCGAGAGGACCCCACCATCATGAGCAGTCCCGAGCCCACACCAGTCGAGCCGGTCACCGACCCGGGCGTGAAGCCCGCACCGGTGCAGCCCGACCCGCCGACCGATCCGAAGCCCATCGAAGACCTGTCGAAGCTGCGTGATGCGCTCGACAAGGAGAGGTCCCTACGCAAGGACGCCGAGAGACGCGCCAAGGACGGGGACACCCACCGGACGAAGCTCGAAGCGCTCGAAGCCGCCTCCCGGTCCGACCTGGACAAGGCCGTTGACGCCGCCCGCAAAGAAGGCGCCCAGACGGTCCTCACGGCCGCCAACCGGAGGCTCGTCCTCGCCGAGGCCCGGGCCCTCGCCGCGGAGGCCCGATTCCGCTCCCCGCAGGTCGCGGTCAGGTCCCTGGACCTGACCGATGTCACGGTCGCCGAGGACGGCACAGTCGACACCGGGGCGATCACCGCGGCGCTGACTCGGCTCGCCGCCGACGAGCCGTACATGGTCGACGACGGCGCTCCGCGCACCCCCAGGCCTGACCCGTCGCAGGGATCCGGCCGCACACCGGTGCTCACCGGTGCAGAGAAAGGCATCGCCGAGGCGCAGCGTCGCTTCGGCACCAAGACCACGTAGTCCACGTCGTGCTGGCCGTCCGCGGTCATCTCGACCCGCATAGGACGGACCAAGCATGACTGACATCTCCGTAGAGACCCGGGAGCTTCTGCCGGCCGACCGGCCCTGGCTGCTCTTCGAGGCGGTGGGGCACCAGCAGCCCGCCCCGACCGACTTCGGGGTCCTGAACTTCGCCCTCTTCACCGCCGGTACCCACTATCCGGGCGGTTTCATCCCCAGCGGTGTGCTGCTGGGGAGGGTCACCACCGGGGGCCTGCTCGGCCCGTACGACGATGCGGCCACCGACGGCCGGCAGACCACGGTCGGCTTCCTGTACAACGCTGTCGCCGTCCCGGCGGTGCTGACCCGCAGGGTCGCCGCAGCGCTCGTCGACTGCTTCGCGGTGGTCTCCGAGTCGCGCCTGCCTACCGGCAACGGCCTCGACGCCGCCGGCCGCGCCGACCTTCCGCTCGTCCGATTCCGGGCCTGACGGATCCCCCGCGTGAGATAATCTAGCCAGTCGCCCTGGCGGGGCACGCCTTAGGTGGGTGTCGAGGTATACGAAGTTTCCCCGGAGAAGGTTCGGGCGAACTCGCGTACTGGAGCTACGAATGTTGAATGTGCGGGGTCCTTATGAGCCGCTTGATCACGTCAAGCCTCTCTCAAAAGACGGGGCCCACATGCTTTCCACATTCGGCCGAGCTGTCGATCTTGTAACATTAGGAAGCAGAGCCGCTGGCCGCTTCCGACCAGTCCGAAGGAAGTAAAATCGTGGCTATCTTGTGGGACTCCTACGTCTCGCCGCAGGCGCTGACCGCTTTCGTGCGCAGCGTCCCGGTGGACCAGAATTTCATTCTCGAACAGGTGCTACCCAACCGATACGACGACGTGCTCGAGGTCGAGTTCGCCGACTCGACCGTCACCACCCGCGCCGCGAAGGCCCGCGCGTGGGACGCCCCGCCGCTGCCGGGCAAGCGGGACAGCTTCGCGACCCGCAAAGTGAAGCTGCCCGCGGTGTCGCAGATGATGTCCCGCGGGGAGCGTGACCGTCTGGAGATGGAGCGTCTGCGCTCCGGCGGGCAGTCCACCCAGGCGATCGAGCGGGCGATCTTCGACGACGCCGAGAACAACGCCAGGTCGATTCAGGCGCGTATCGAGCTGATGCGCGGCGACCTGCTCTCGGACGGCAAGATCACCTTGGCTGAGCTGGGTGGTCTCGAAGCGGACTTCCAGGTGCCGGCCACGCACATCGTGACCGCCGCGACTCCGTGGACGACCATCGCGACCGCCGACGTCCTCGGCAACATTCGGTCCTGGAGCAAGGTGTACCGGGCGTCGAACGGGTTCGGTTTCGGCGGCATGATCCTTTCCGAGGACATCCTGTACGTGATGTTGCAGAATGTTGCCATCCGCGACCTGTGGGCCACCGGCACCGGCCGGCCATCGGTCGTCACTCTGGAGCAGCTCAATCAGACGCTGGGCGCGAACCGTCTCCCGACCGTGCTCTTCACGTACGACGCCCAGGTGGTCGTCGACGATGTGACGACCACGATCCTGCCTGCCAACAGGGTTGCTTTCGTCCCACCGGCCGGTGTGGAGCTCGGTTTCACGCAGTGGGGGATGACGGCGACAGCTTTGGAGCTGCAGAACTCGAGTGGGCAGGTGCTGTCGTCCCCGGCCGGGATGGTCGCGGTCGTAGACAAGGACGTCCGGCCCCCCTACCGGGAGTCGGCGTACGTCGATGCGACGTGCATGCCGATCCTGTCCCGCCCCCGGGGCTTGTTCGTCGCCACCGTCGCTGCCTGATGGGTGGACGGCTGATCGCCAACGTCGCGGTCGACGGGTGCTGGTACGGCCCGTCGTATCCCGACGCTGGCGATCCCCCCCGCGGCCGGGTGACCAACCCTGCCGCGCTCGCGGACGGGGAGGGACCGGACAGCGGCCCTGCCGTGACCGCGCCCACCGCCCGGCCTGCTGTGGCAGGTCCGCCACCGAAGGCCGGCCCCGGATCCTCCGTATCCGCATGGCGGGCCTTCGCCACCGCGGCAGGGGTCGCAGTGGCCGACAGGGCGGGCCGCGACGAGATCATCGCCGCCTGCGAAGCCGTCCACGTCCCCACCGAATAGCCCGGGGGTCGGTGTGGCGCAGATGCTGATCGTGGATGACGTCGTCGAGGACCTTCGGGTGTACCTCGCGGGGGACGAGAGCTTCGACCTTGCTCGCGCGCACCTGGTCGTCGCCCTCGCGATGCAGCGGGCTCAGGCGATCATCGACCCGGTGCCGTGGGCGGCCCGCGCGGTGGTCCTGGACGTGGCGGTGCGGGGCTTCACGGCCCCCACCGGCGCGGACACCGAGCAGGTCGGGCCCTTCTCCCGCACCTTCCGGACGCCCGGCGTCTTCCTCACCGATGCGCAGCGTGCGGAGCTGCTGCACCTCGCCGCCACCGTCGCCGGCACGTCGGGCGCCTTCACGATCACCCCCGGCCCCCGCGTGGTCCGGCGATGATCGGCGGGGAGACCGTCACGGTGTGGCGGGAGGTCCGAAACGAGTTCGGTGACGACGTGGTCGTCACCGAAGAGCGGACCCTGTCGGGCTGCGCGGTGGCGCCCCGCTCCGTCCCGGGGTCCAGCCCGGAGACCGACGGTGCCCGCAACATCGTCGTCGCCGGCAGGACCTTGTACGCCCCACCGCACTCCGGGCTCACAGCACACCACCAGGTGCGGCTGCGTGACGGCTCGGTGTGGCGAGTCGAGGGCGAGGTGGGGGCATGGCGGTCACCGTTCTCCGGCTGGTACCCGGGCGACCAGGCCGAGCTTGAGCGCGTCACCGGATGAGGAGGACCCATGGAGCTTCGCTATGACTACGGCGGGATGGGGCAGTACCTGCGCGGATCCACCGACCTGTACGAGGCGGTGAACCAGGTCGCCATGGATGTGGCGGCTCGTGCCCGGGCCATCGCCCGCCGGGAGGCCTACGAGACCGGCGCATACGCCGACAGCATCGGGGTGGTCGCCGAGCGTGGCGACGACGGCCGGGTCGGCTGCGTCGTCCAGGCCACCGACCCGAAATCGGCCGCCATGGAGTTCGGCAACGCTGCTACGGGCGGCCGTAGCAGGCACATCCTGCGCCGAGCCGCTGGGGGCGCGTCGTGACCGTCCTCGCGCCCTACCCCGACGCCGAGCTGGTCATGATGGACCTGCTGCAGCCGGTGGCGCCCACCGTGACCGCCACCGACCAGACGCTGACCGGGCGGACCATCCAGATCCAGCGGGTCGGCGGCACCGACGACGGTGTCACCGACCGACCAGTCCTGCAGGTCACCTGCATGGCCACGACCCGGACCGAGGCGTGGGCGATGGCCCGCGACGTGCAGCAGCGCGTCCTCGCCGCCGGCGGCACCGCCGTCACCGGGACCCGGGTGGCCGGCGTGTACATCGACTCCACCCGCACGGTGACCCCACCGGATCAGCTCCCGGACCGAAACCCGGGCATCCGCCCGGTCAGCGCCCAGTACCGGCTGGGCCTGCGCCGGCCGCGCCCCACCTGACCTGAGCTTCTGCTCAGACAGCCCCCGCGGACCCCCCGCGCCGGGGCTATTCGCCGTGCCCAAGGAGGCTCCCGTGCCCGTCCTCGAAGACATCTCCGTCAAGAAGACCCAGCTCATCCGGAAGATCACCAGCGCTTCGCTCTTCATGGCCTCGACCGCCGTGGCGGTCCCCGCCAGCATGACGACCACCGCCACCGCCGAGGTGCTGGCGCTCCCCGTCGGATGGGGTGAGATCGGCCTGGTCACCAAGGACGACGGCTACACGTGGGGCCGCGAGACGGAGATGTCGGAGGTCACCTCCCACGGCTTCGTCGACCCGACCCGCCGCGACATCCTCAGCACCGCCAATACTGTCGGGTTCACCGCGCAGGAGACGTCGAAGCGCAACATCGAACTGTTCCGCAACGTCGACCTCACCTCGGCTGTCCCGACGGCGATCACCGGTGAAATTGCATTCTCCGAGCCGCTGGCACCCACGACCCGCTACTACCGCATGTTCGCTATCGGCGCGGACGGAATCGGGGCCGAACGAATCTACGTCGGCACCCTGTACCCGCGGGCGATGGTCTCCGAATTCGGCGAGCAGACCTGGTCCGACGAGGAGGCGCTGGTGTACCCGTACACCCTCACCGCCACCCCCGACACGACCGTCGGATACTCCGTTCGCCACTTCTTCGGCGGCCCGGGCTGGCGGAGTTTGCTTGTCGCGATGGGGTTCCCTGCTGTCGCCTGATCGACATCCATCTCACCACCGACCTGAGGAGTCCGCATGACTCGAGCCGAGAAGGCCGACAAGCCCAGCGAGGTCACCCTCGTGTCCCCCGACGGGCAGGAACTCATCGTCTCGTCGCCCACCGCATACAACAACCTGGTCTACGGGGCGGGATACACCGTCAAGTCGGGGACCACGGAGGACGCCGCAGCCCTTCTCGCCCCGCAGGTGACCCCCACGAAGCCGCCCGAGAAGTAGGAGTCCCATGTCCAAGACCTACAAGTTCGACTCGTATCTCGCCGAGGCACGACCGACGGACTTCGCGCTCGAGCTGAGCCACGACGAGATGATCGTCATCGGGCCGCCGGACGTCGAGACGATGCTGAAGATGGACGAGGCCCGCACTGCCCGCCGCATGCTGGAGCTCCTGTGCGGCGACCAGTACAGCAAGGTCTACGAGCTGATCAAGCACAGGCACTCGGGGGTGCTGGAGCGTCTGGCGAAGGACATGCGCGCCCACTTCAACCTGGAGCACGAACCGTCGGGGGGTGGGAGGGCCTCGTCGACCTCGTAGAGAGGTACGGCGAGGCCATCGAGTACGACCTGGCGGCGCACACGGGGTGGGACCTCCTCGACTGGTTCCGCGGGGACCGCCCGTGGCCTCAGCTGCTTCGCCTGGTCCACCAGCTGCCGCCACTGTCACGGTTCCATCGGGCTGTCGCCGACGACGACGACCTGGTCTGGTCTGCGGCCAGCGGCCGGCGATCGCGTCCGTCGCTGTCGTCATGGACGGAGCTTGACGACCTGAAGGCGACCGTGATCGACGGCTTCTCGCTGCTGCAGGTCGCGATCGCGTCGGCCAGCACCCCGAGGGGGAAGCCGGCGCCGAAGTTTCATCCCACCCCGCGCCCGAAGACGGCGGCGGAGCGGGCCGAGAAGCGCCGCGCCGAGTCGGTCCACTCAGAGATCGTCGCTGCCGCACTACCTCCCGCCTAGCCCGATTACGCAAGGGGGGTGGGCACCTCCGTGGCTACAGCATTCAGCGCGGGCACCGCCTACGTCTCCATCCTCCCGTCTCTCCGAGGCTTCCCGGCACGTCTGAGGACGGAGCTGTCCCGGGTCGACGAGACGGTCCAGGTGCGTGTCGAGCCGGACACCTCCAGGCTCCGATCGGATCTGCGGGCGGCTGTGGACGCCGCCGTAGCTGGGGCGCGGGTACAGATACCCGTCGACCTGGATGTCGACGTGCCCGCTCTGCGAGCCCAGCTGGCCGGGATCGGCGGGGTGACGGTCAAGGTCCGTCTCGACCCGGACATCGCGGCGCTCCGGGCTCTGCTGCAGAATCTTCCACCTTTCGACGTCCGTGTGGACCTGGAGCCCGACATCGCGGCGCTGCAGGCCAGGCTGCGGGGGGCGAACCTGCGGGCCGACGTGGACGTGGACGTCGACCGCAGCGGCTCCCTCGGGCGGGCTCTGGGCTCGGCGGGGACACTGGCCCGCAACCTCGGCCTTGCCACCGCCGCCGTGTCCGCGCTGGGCTCGGGGGCGGTCGCCCTGGCACCGCTGGTGTCGGCGCTGATCGCATCCGCTGGCGCGGCTGGGCTCATCCCTGCCGCCCTCGCCGGTGCGGGCGCGTCATTCGCCGCGATCAAGATCGGGCTCGGCGGGGTCGGGGACACCTTCAAGGCTTTGACAGCGGCGCAGGAGGAGACCGCTACCGGTGCCGGACAGTCCGCCGCGGCGCAGGAGGCTGCGGCGAAGCGGGTCCGGGACGCCGCCCGCGGGGTGGAGGACGCGCAGCGGCAGGCCGACCGGACCGCGGTCGACGGGGCCCGGTCGGTCACCGACGCGCGCCGCGGCGTCGCGGACGCGGTCACGGCCAGCAATGAGCGGGTCATCGCGGCGGAGGGCAGGGTCCAGCGGGCCCAGGAGACCCGGCGCAGCGCGCAGGAGGCCCTGACCAGGGCCGTGCAGGACGCCCGCGAGGCGCAGGAGGACCTGACCCTGTCCCTGTCGGGGGCGGCGCTGTCCGAGGAGAGCGCCGCCCTGTCCCTGCTGCGGGCGCGGGAGCGGCTGGCCGCCATGCCTGCGGACTCCACCGCCCTGGACTACCGGGAGGCGGAGCTTGCGGTCCGGCAGGCCGAGCAGGCGGTCAAGGAGACCGCGGAGCGCCATCAGGACCTGCAGCAGGAGTCTGCGAAGTCTGCTGCGGCCGGGATCAGCGGCGCCGACGGTGTGGTCGCGGCGAACGGTCGACTCCAGGCCGCCAACCGTGGCGTGTCCGACGCCGAGGCCGACCTGACCAAAGCCAGAACCGACGGGGCTGTCGACGTCGCGCGGGCCAACGAGCGCGTACAGCTCGCGCAGGAGTCCGCGGCGCTGGCCAATCAAGACGCGGCCCGGTCGGTCACTCAGGCCCAGCAGCAGCTGGCCGAGGCCTACCAGACCACCGGCGACACGGGCACCGCCTCGACGTCGAAGGTCGCCGCAGGTCTAGCGAAGCTCGCCCCGCAGGCCCGGGAGTTTGTCAGCGCTGTGCAGGCGCTCAAGCCGGCATGGGACGGGCTGCGGCTCGACGTCCAGCAGCAGCTCTTCGCCGGTCTCGGCGCTTCGATGACGACCCTCGCGGGCGCTCAGCTCCCTGGCCTCCGGGTCGGGCTCGCGGGCATCGCCGCCGGTTTCAGCGCGGCCGCCCGCGACGCCATGGCCTTTCTGTCGTCGGCATCCGCTGTGGGCGACGTCCGCGGGATCCTTGATCAGACCGCGGTCAGCTCGCGGCTCTTCGCGGGCACCATGACACCGCTGTCGAAGATCTTCCTGGACTTCTCGGCGGTCGGCGCCCCGATCATCACCGAGCTGGCCGGGTCTTTCGCCGCTGCCGCCGAGCGGGCCGCCGCTTTCATCGCGACCGCCCGCGCCACCGGCGAGCTGGAGCAGTGGATCCGCGGCGGCCTCGCAGCCCTGAGCCAGCTCGGGCAGGTACTCGGCAACCTGGCCGGCTCGGTGGGTGCGGTGTTCCAGGCGATGGAGACCGCCGGTACCGGGTCGCTTGATGTCCTGCTGCAGCTGACCGGGCAGCTGCGGACCTTCCTCGAATCCCCCGTAGGCCAGGCCGGTCTGGTCGCTTTCTTCACGACCCTGAAGGACATCACCACAGCGCTGCTCCCGGGCGTGCTGGCCATCCTCGGCGCCATCAGTCAGGGCCTGCAGATCCTCGGCCCGTCCCTCGCGCCGCTGGCCGTGCTGGTGTCGGACATCCTGATCTCGCTGGCGCCGCTGATCCCGCTGGCGGCTGAGATCGTCGCGGTCTTCGTGGACTTCGCGGTGCAGGCCCTGCGCCCGCTGCTGCCGCTCCTGGACACGGTGGTGCAGGTCCTGTCGACGGTTCTCCTCGCCGCGCTGGAGGCTTTGAAGCCGGTCTTCCCGGTCATCATCGACCTGGTCCAGCGTCTGGCACCGGTCTTCGCGAGGCTCGTCGAGCAGGTCGGCACGTTCTTCGTCGCAGCCGTGAACGCGATCGCGCCGCTGCTGCCGCCGCTGGTGGAGGCGCTCGGCCGGATCCTGGACGCGCTACTACCGATCCTCCCGCCCCTTATCCAGTTCGGCGTCCAGCTTATTGAGGCGATCACACCGATTCTGCCTGAGCTGGTCGGCCTTTTCATCCAGCTGGTCGATGCGGTGCTGCCGCTGCTGCCGCCGCTGCTGCGTCTGGCTGAGGCGCTGCTCCCGGAGGTGGTGGCTGCTGTTGAGTCCCTGCTGCCGATCCTGCTGGAGCTGACCCGGATCTTCACCGATGCCCTGGTGTGGACTCTGAATAATGTTGTTGTTCCGGCCGTCAACCTTCTGGTGGACGCTTTCATTAATGTTCGCAAGGTCTGGGGGGAGGTCGGGGCGTGGCTCGACGCTAAGTGGCTCGAGTTCCGCATCTGGGCCGAGTCCACCTTCTGGAGCATCAAGTGGACGATCGACAAGGTCTGGGACGAAATCAAGACCAAGATCTTCACCACTTGGAACGAGATCAGGACGTGGCTTGACGCGAGGTGGGCCGAGTTCACCGCTGGGTGGAATCAGTTCTGGCAGGACGTAAAGAACTGGCTGTCCACCAAGTGGGAAGAAATGAAGACAACAGTCTTCACCGCATGGACACAGATCTCCACTTTCTTCACCACGAAGCTGTCCGAGTTCACTACGTTCTGGAACACCACATGGCAGAGCATCGCCAACTTCCTCCGCAGCGAGTGGGAGAAGATCAAAACGACTGTGTACGACGCCTGGACGGCGCTGTCCACATTTCTCACGAGCAAGCTCGCCGAGCTTGGCGTGCAGTGGAACGCGACATGGCAGCGGGTCGCCGACTGGGTCTACACCAAGTGGGAGCAGATCAAAGGCAGCCTTAACAGTGCCTGGCTGTGGATCAGAGGCACAGTGTGGGAGCCAATGATCAATTTCGTGTCGCGGACAATCCCGGACGCCTTCAACGTAGCGGTAAACGGTATTCGCACGGCATGGGACAGGATCCGGGAGATTGTGGCCGACCCGATTCGGTTCATGGTGGAGGTGGTGTACAACCAGGGCATTGTTAGGGCATGGAACGCGGTCGCCGGGCTGATTGGAGTCCCCGGTATCGCGGAGATTCGTCTGCCATTCAAGGCGGGTGGGCGGATCCCGGGGAGCCGGGACCAGGCCGTCCCGATCGACGCGCACGGAAACGAGCACATGTGGACCGCCCGGGAGGTCCAGGGCGCCGGCGGTCACGAAGCGGTCGAGCAGCTACGGAT
>Ga0209591_10008651_pt1 | contig 11066 bp, 8 predicted proteins | sample MAT01_FD_187207 | JGI IMG/M metagenome (GOLD analysis project Ga0209591, IMG submission 187207) | Freshwater microbial communities from Lake Fryxell liftoff mats and glacier meltwater in Antarctica - MAT-01 (SPAdes) (version 2) | ecosystem: Environmental > Aquatic > Freshwater > Ice > Liftoff...
TGGTCGGGTGCGGACGTGATGTTCCAGAACACGTCGGGCAATGTGGAGTACATGAAAGCTGGCACGACATCGGGCAGTTACGATGCGCTCTTCGGCAATCGCAACATTCTGTCGAAAAACACGACCACGAATGAAATGACGCTGCAGGCGGCGGATGGCACGGTGACGGTGTTCAATTCGCTCACCGCATTAAGCAATCCGGGTCTGATGAAAACGCAGACATCGGCGGGCGGGGTGGTGAAGACATTGACAGGTTCGTTTGGTGCGAATCAAACATTGGATACTGTTCAGAGTTTTACCTCCAGCGGCACGACTTACGACGAATCGTTTCTGCAGACGTTTGATGGGAACGGCAAACTGTCTTTGCTCACGCGGCGCAAGCGAACCAATTCGGGCAGCTGGGAGAACATTGAACAGGTCCAGTACAATTACTTCGACGGGACGACTTCGTTTGGTTCGGCCGGAGATCTGCGAGTCTGCACGAAACGCACATGGGATGCAACGGCAGGCGCATTTGTCGCTCCGAAAGCGACGATGTATCGGTATTACAAGGCAGGCTCAGAGACAACCATCGGATTTGAGCATGGGCTGAAGTACGTGATGTCGCCAGCGTCATGGAAACGCGCGATAGACGACGGCCTGGACCCCGGCACGATGCCTGACAACGTATTTGCCCAGTACGCCGACATGTATTACGAATATGAACCGTCCACGCGGCGCGTCACGCTGTGGCGGACGAATGGCGGCACGCTGGAGTACACACTGAGCTATTCGTCGAATCCGCATCAGCAGGGTAATCCGCCATACTTCAATTTCTGGACGAAGAAAAGCATCCTGACAAACCCTGATGGATCACAGCAGATCACCTTTTCCAACTACTATGATCTGGCCATGCTGTCGGTCCTGAGGAGTGCGGATGGCGCGCGACAGTGGTGCTCATTCACTCGTTTTGATGCCTATGGTCGAGTGTATCTCCAGGCGTCCCCGTCCGCTGTCATCGGCTACGACGAAACAAAAGATGATCTGGTCAACTGGGTTGTGGATGATCAGAAGTTTCAGTATCTGCGGGACAATGCCGGACTGATTCAGTATACGGAATACGACACCGGCACGGCGACTGTCAACTATGTGAAGTATCGCAGCATTCGTAAGGGGCAGTTGGGGACGAACATTCGTCAGTCGCAGACGGACTACATCACCACTGCTGGCGGCAGCAGTTCGTCATCGAGTTCGTCATCATCCGGCGGCATCACGCGGGTGCTGGTTTCGAAGCAGACGGTTTACACCGATGAATTGCAGGCGTTACCGGTTGAAATGAATTATGCCTACACGTTTTATGCGGGCAAAGTTCAGCCGTCGCAGATTGTCACCACGCTTCCGGCTGTCCTGACGACGCAGAACGGCAGCGGTGTGTCTGCGACAACAACGCAGAAATTCGATCTGCTGGGCAATCTGACGGAATCGACGGACGAACGCGGATTGAAAACCGCCTACAGCTACGACATATTTACCGGTGCGATGACGCAGTCGATTTTGGATGTTGGCGGTCAGAATCTGACGACCGATTTTGAGATCGATGCGAAGGGTGACACGACGCAGACGCTGGGGCCAGTTCATGAAGCCGTGATTGGCACCACGGCCAAACAAGTCAGGATTGCCACCTGGACGACGCGCGACGAGTACATCAACAAAGTGACGTCTGCCAGCGGTTTTGCCGAAGGCACGGCCCCGGATTACACGTTTACGCTGGTGAATCCGGTCTCCATCACGATCTCCGACAACAACGGGAACGTGCAGGAACAGATTCAGGCGACACGCGCGTCCACAGCGGGCAAACTGCTGCCGACGGATGTCTTCAACCAATCGAGCTACGTCCGCTGGACGACGAACCAGTATCAGCAGTGCTGCCGGATTTCGTCCACTCGATCGTACGTCCTGATTCCGTCCACCGGCAACGGCACGGAAGGTACGAATTACAATACGACGTCCTTCGGGTACGATCAGATGGGACGTCGCAATCAGACGACCAGTCCTGGCGGGACGATCACTTTCACGGTCTTTGATGAACGCAGTCTGGTCTCGGCTGTGTATGTGGGCACCAATGCTACGGGAGCCACAGAAACGGATCCGACCGGCGGCGGAGCGGCAGGGAACAACATGGTACTCGTAACTCAGAATGAGTACGACAATGGTGTCGCTGGTCGTGACGGCAATCTGACATCCACATGGGCGTGGGTCGATGGCAGTACAAGCCGCCAAACGGATATTGCCTACGACTTCCGCAATCGCCAGACGTCTGTCACTGGCGAGGAAAATGCGTACAGTGAAACGACGTATGACAATCTGAACCATCCGCTCGTACGACAGACGCGCAACGGATCGGCAGCCGCCGTGCTGCTGTCCAAATCGCAGATGGATTACGACAATCGCGGGCGTGTGTACCGCACGACCAACTGGGCGGTCAACCCGACGACCGGAGCGATCGGACTTTCTCTGGTCAGCAATACGTGGTACGACGCAGGCGGGAATGTGATCAAGTCGCTGCCGGCAGGCGCGAAACTCTTCAGCAAGACGGCGTACGATATTCTGGGACGCGCTGTCAATCAGTATTTCGGCTACAATCTGGCGGCACCGACGTACGCCGAAGCTCAGACGGTGGTCAATGACACGATCCTCGAACAGCAGACGATGACGTACAACCAGATCGGTACGGTCCTCAGTACAACTGCAAAACAGCGCTACCACGATGCGGTCGCATCTCAGCTCGGGGCGCTGGGAGATCCCTCCACTGCACCGAAAGCTCGTGTGACGTATTCGGCGTCATGGATTGATGGTGTCGGTCGCACGTTTGCGTCTGCCGACTATGGCACCAATGGCGGAACGGCCTTCACCCGTCCCGCAACAGTCCCGACCCGCTCCGACACGATCCTCGTCAGCACGACCAGTTACAATGATGACGGCGAAGTGTTTTCGACGCTCGATCCGCAGAATACGGAAACCCGGTTTGAATATGATGCTGCCGGTCGGCAGGTGACGCAGATTGAAAACTACGTCTCCGGCGGAACGGCTGCCGATCAGAACCGCACGACATGGACGAACTACACGGCCGATGGACAGGTCAAGACGCTCACAGCATCCAATGCGGACACCGGCAATCAGCAGACGAAGTATGATTACGGCACGACATTGTCCAATTCGAATATCGCCAGCAGCCAACTGCTGCGATTTGTGACGTACCCCGATGCTCTCGGCACGGGCAGCGATTTTGTGACCTACAGCTACAACCGCCAGGGACAACAAACACTCGTCATTGATCAGCGTGGCTGCCAGCATGCCTATAATTATGATGGACTGGGACGCCAGATTCACGATTGTGTCCTGTCACTGGGCAGCAGTGCGGTCGGCATGGCCCGGCGGCTATCGACAGCCTACGACACACGCGGCATGGTGCTGACTGTCACGACGTGGGATGATCCTCGTGTGGGATTTGGAACTGTGTTGAATCAGGTACAGAATGTGTACAACGATTTCGGTCAGCAGACACATTCGTATCAGGCACATGCTGGCAGCGTGAATACGTCAACCACCCCGTTAGTGCAGTACAGCTACGCCAGCGGATCAGCCAATACGATCCGGATGACAGGGATGACGTACCCGAACAATCGCGTGCTGACGTACGGCTATGGCAGCGCCAACGCCATCAACGATGCGTGCAGCCGGATTGAATCGGTGAGCGATGCGGTCAATCTGGCGACGTATCAGTATCTGGGTGCGTCCGGCTTTGTGAATGCGGCAACAGCGGAGCCGGGGATCAACTGGACGCTGATCGGCACGGGCAACGATCCGGCGACAGGCGACATTTACTGGGGCCTCGATCGCTTTGGCCGCGTGGATAACTGCCTCTGGAAGAAATCCACGACAACGCTGGCGCAGATTCAGTACGGCTATGACCGGGCGTCCAATCGCACGTGGCGAAAAGACGGCGTACTCACCGGCTACGATGAACTGTACTCGTATGATGGACTGTACCGGCTAACCGATCAGAAACGCGGCACGCTGAACGGGACGCAGACCGCGATCACCAGCGGCACGTTTGAGCAGCAATGGGGCCTTGATCCCACCGGCAACTGGAAGACATTCAAACAGGACAACGATGGCAACGGGACGTGGGAACTCAATCAAACCCGCACGGCCAACAAGGTGAATGAGATCACCGGCGTCACGAATTCCGTCGGCACGGCATGGGCGACGCCGACGTATGACGGTGCGGGCAACATGATCGGGATGCCAAATCCTCCGGCAACGACGACAGGCGCGACGCCGGCGTGGGTGCCGATGACTGAGGCTCAGTGGAACACACTGACCGAAGCGCAGTGGAACACTTTCACGGAGAATACCGGTACGACTCCACAAGCACTGTCGGCACAGTACGATGCATGGAACCGGCTGGTGCTGGTCACCAACGGCACGCAGAAAGTGAGTGAGAATGTTTACGACGCTCGTGGCTACCGCATTCGGAAGGACACGTACACGAGCGGCACACTGACGGAAGCTCGGCATTACTACTACACGCCGGGCTGGCAGTGCGTCGAAGAACGCATCGATGCCAGCACGACCGCTGAACGCCAGTTTGTGTGGGGACTGCGGTACATTGATGATTTGATTCTCCGCGACCGCTCGACCGCAAACAACGGCACGATCAACGAACGCCGCTATGCCATGCAGGACGGAAACTGGAACACGGTCGCGATTTGCGACATCACCGGCAGCGTCGGGGAACGGTACGCTTACTCCGCATACGGTTCACCGGTCTTCATGACCGGTGCTGGCGTGGTGCAGAGTGCCTCGGCGATTGGCTTCGAAACGCTGTATGCAGGATATCGATGGGATGGCACTACGCCGCAGATGTATTACGTCCGCAATCGATTTCTGCTGTCAATGACAGGGACTTGGAACAAGAGAGATCCGCTGGGGTATGTGGATGGGATGAGTTTGTATCAGTATATTGGCACCATCAATGCTGTTGATTGGGACGGACTGAAGACACGGGAAGAATGGTTTGGACAGGCTGTAGGAGGTTGTGCGAAAAGACTTTGTCAAGGAGGATTTCAGTTTCAAACCACCAATCCGTCTCTCCCGCCTAGCTTTATTGAGTCGGTTGAATCACTCGAAGGCGAAATGGGAATCTACTCGATTCGGACCGATAAACACAGCTATTGCAGCGCAATCGATGACATCTATAGAGATCCAAGCAAGTATGGCACAACTTGCGGACGTACATCGTCACTGGTTCTGTACTGCGCAATTCGAGATTTCTATGCAAAGTCGGGGGCATGCACGGACGGATTTATTGACCGGATGTCGTCCATCTTACAACTCACCGCTTCAAGTTCTCTCGCAAATAATGAGAACAAGGGCCTCCCACTCAAAGAAACTGAAACACCTACGCTAGGAAGTTTTTGCATCTGGGTACATCCGGGAAAAGCACAAAGTAGCTTCTGGCAGGAAGAAGGAGCCATTTGTATTAAGCCCGACTATTTTTATGCACCGGGAATTACCAAATGCGAGGGTGAGAATACAAAATTGACGCCCACTTCAGAAATTGAAAGTGTAATGCATACTACAAAAAAACGATGCTTCAATGTTGACTTGGACGCCCTTGATAAATTAAGCGGATGTAGTTCGCATAAGGCAGCCAAGCTCTTTAATGAACGTGTCAAAACAAATCCTACGAAATGACGTAGTCGTCCGGATTGATTTGGTCAACAATTGTTGAACTTTGGTGATTCCCAAGGTGTGAGCCAATAGAGAGTCGCCATATCCCCAACGCCAATTTCACTGGAGGGAGATAAATCGTGGTTGCTCGCCAAGCTAAATTCAATACACTAATGCGATGGCAATTTGGACGAGGAAGTGCAATATTGACATGCAATGTTGCTTTCGGTATTTGCATTCTAGTATCAATGTCAGGTGGCGTGGTAATGCCTAAATTGTCTGCAGCAACTGGTGCTCAAGTGGACCCCAAAATCCCCTTAAAATTGACGGTTGTTGGCAAAGGTGAACGATTCGGTGTGCCGACAGAGTTCACGCTTGCAGACGCATCCGGAGTACGATTTAATTGGTTCTGCGAGTGCGGGGTGATGGAAGAGATGCTCTCGAGAAACATCAGCCTCCAATTTCGACACAACCAGCAAGAAAAACATGATAAGACAGTGGTGGTCGGAGTCTATCCGAAAGTATTTACTGCGGGTTGTGTAGTTGTAATCGAAATTGACGGGCCTCTGCCGAGGAATTGACGTCCGCTGGCGGAGCGGCAGGGAACAACATTGTCCTGGTGACACAGAATGAGTACGACAACGGTTTCGCTGGCGGTGACGGTAATCTGACAATGACCAGGGCGTGGATTGACGGCAGTACAAATCGTGAGACGCAGTATGCGTACGACTTCCGCAACCGCCAGATCTCCGTCACGGGAGAAGAAAACGCCTACAGTGAAACGACGTATGACAATCTGAATCGTCCGACACTGCGGCAGACTCGCGACGGATCTTCGACAGCTGTGCTGCTGTCGAAAGCACAAACAGATTACGACGATCGTGGACGCGTTTACCGGACGATGGCTTGTATCGACTGACCGACCAGAAGCGAGGAACGCTGAACGGAACTCAGACGGCGATTACGGCGGGTACGTTTGAACAGCAATGGGGTCTGGATGGCACGGGCAACTGGAAAACATTCAAGCAGGACGACGACGGCAACGGCACATGGGAACTCAACCAGACCCGTACGGCCAACAAGGGGAATGAAATCACCAACATCACGAATTCCGTCGGCACTGTATGGGCAACGCCGGCATATGACACGGCAGGCAACATGACCGGGATGCCGAATCCGCCGGTGACGATCACAGGCTCGACGCCAGCCTGGGTGCCGATGACGGAAGCTCAGTGGAATACCCTGACCGAAGCCGAATGGTCGGCGATGACCGAGAACACGACCTCCCAGCCGCAGCGACTGTCGGCGAGCTACGATGCATGGAACCGTCTGGTGCTGATCACCAACGGCACGCAGAAAGTGAGTGAACACGGTTATGACGCGCGGGTCATAAAAAGTCCCCCCACTTATCCCCCCACTAATGCGAGAAATCTGCATCCCGGGAACGCATTGTCGAAGCTAGGTAAAAGAAGAAACCCCGGTTTTTCCGGGGTTTCAGTGAGCATCAGAAACGCAAAAGGATACCTTTACGAACTACGGAACCGAAGGTTAATGGTTCGAGCCCATTCGAGTGCAATAATCTAAAGCCTTGCAAGCAAAGACTTTAAGCTCAATAACTCTTCCGCCGAAAGTGGAGGAGTTTTTTTATGTCCCCCCACAAATGCGCTGTTTTCTGTGGAAGGGGCCAGTCGGGTTGAGATTTCTGCTGCAGCACTTTGAGCGGACCGCAGTGCGCCGTAGTGGCGTTCCGTGGTCGCGAAGTCTTTGTGACGCATGACCACTTTCAAGGTCTCCGCAGAAACCCCCGCGTTGATCAGTCGTTGGGCCAATCCTCGTCGAATGTCGTGAGCACTCGCATACTTGACACGATGTTGAGTTCTCGCGTCTTCCACCTTGACCACGACATCGGCCTTCTTCCCAATCAGGCCGATGATGCGACTGACATGCTCCTTTGTCATCCGAACCGTCTCGTGCCGCAGTTTGTCAGTCGGTTTACGATCGGCCTTGCTGCGAATTCGCTCGATCTGCGACTCTGAAAGTGGCCGACCGTTCTGATTCGGACGATTGCCAGAAATGCTGAACTGTTCCATCCATTTTCTGACTGATGCTTCCGTCACTCCACAGGCCCTGGCAATTTCACTGTTTGAACAGCGGGGAGCGAGCTTGCGGAGGTCAGAAGCACATGGACGGAAAGAATCGAATCCACCGTGAAAGTCGAATTTGATTGCCTGTGGATTTACAACCCAGCCTTTTCGCTGCTCCTCGGGAATCTTCCTGAGCAGCTCTTCAAGACCGGGCAGCATCGGAGTTTCCTGCACGCGACCGTTCTTCTGGGATGAGGGAATCGCTATTGTCGGCAATCGATCTGCCTGAGTCGGCCATATCGGATGAATGTGTCGCGGGTTGTCCCACGAAAAATCCATCAGGTCACCAACTCGAAACCCAGATTCCCAGAGGACATTCAAGGCAAGCAACCACGATTCCGCTGATTCTTGTCCCACGACCTCCGGAACGGCATCCTGCATTTTGTGGAATTCGACTTCCGTGATGGGTCCTCCCTTCATTACCTCTTCGGATTCCAGTTTTTGCACCGGAGGCAAGTCCGCGACCCAGCCACGTCCTTTGCAGAACCGGATGAAAGCCATCACGGCACCCATGAGGCTGTTAACTGTGTTTGGGGAACGAGTGTCGTAGCGACATTCGTCACCGTCCAGCAGTTGTTCCTGCAGGTACTCCAGCCTGTCGAGGGTTGCCACGTCCGACATCAGCAGCCCCTCCGGACGATTACCGTCCCGTGACTGAGCTTCGAGGATTCGTTCCGCGATACCCAAACGTGACACAATCTCGACCAGGGAGTCTGCCCGCACCCGCAAACGACGCTGTTCAAGGTACCGGTCGTAGCATTCCTGCCACGTTGGACCGTTTGATTCTCCGTCAATGGGTTTTGCCGTTTCGTGTCGAATAGCTTTCTGCACAACACGCGATGCACTGATTGCACCGTCTGATGTGAGGTACTCGCCATTGAGCAGCCGTTCCTGAGATTCCCGCTGGAGCTTGCGAGCTTCGCGTCGGTCACGCGTGCCACAGTTACGGCGGATGCGTTTCCGAAGAATCGGGCAGTAGAATTTAAGCACGTATCCATTCCGATCCGATCGACGCAGTGGTCGATCGGGATAGAGCTGGACATTTCCAATTTCGGGCCGTCTCGGCATAACAATCTCCTGTTAAGTTTTTCAATTTGCTTCATCATTTTTTCCTTTCTGCGTTTCTGGAAAGATGCTCGATCAAAGCTTGCCCGGTCACCCAGCGCGTGTGACCCACGGTTGTGTAAGGCAGTCCTTCGGCCAGCATTTTATCCCAAAACTTCTGTGAGATTCCAAGCCTTTGCAACACCATTTGTTTGCTGTAGGCTTCATCTGTTCGAATTACGCCGCTCGACGCCATGGCCATAGTTGGTCCCTTTGAAAATGGGGGACGGGTTTCGGACTTTGGTGTTTACTGTTCAGGACGAATGGTCTGTGCTGCTTCGCTCTGCTTGCTGTTCTCAAAAATCCAGGTGTGGGCTTCGTCGAGGACCAGACACATCAGCGGGATTTCGTCGCGAGAGAAGCGGGACGATTCTTTCCAGACGTCGCCGTTGCGGTACAGGCGGACGATCGTCAGAGTGTGGCGGAGACCAGAAGTCGTCTGCTTGCGGCGGATGCGGATCTTGATCAGGCCGTGGCGGATTTCATGTACGGGTTACTTGGCCATGCTATGTGCCTCTACTGTATTTGTCTGGAGAATTGATTCGTGTGTTCGGAGTTGTCGCGCCTTCGGGTTCGTCAGTAGCGCCTCCAAGGATTTCATCAAGCTGCCGCAACAGGTTTTTGAGCATCATGCTTTCGTCGTGCGTGAGACATCCGTCATTGGCAATTTCGGCTGCCAGAACCTGAACGAGTTTGACGAAATGAATAAGGTCCATTGGCTGAAAGAGATCGGTAACGCATCCACTCGGTGCTGATTGGCGCACCACGTTGAAGCGGTATCGCCAGCCGGATTCTTCGTCTCCCAGCTTCCAGACGGCGGACGTCAGGTGTTCGGCACCGACAAGCATCATGGGCTTCGGACTGAATGATTGTTGTTGGATCTGAAGTGGTATTGGTGTCATGCGAATCCCGTCAATGTCGAGTGGCGTCAACGCCTGAAAAAGGTGGGTAAGCACCGATTCATAAGTTTCTTCGTTTAACCGCGTGGGCATCGCCCCGCGCTTTCGCGAGTAAAACGCGGCTCAATGGGCACGCGGTTAAACTAGTTGTATGCGAAAACTTGTGCATGAGTGCTTATGAAGAGCTGTCACTCTCTTCATACCCGGTGTGTTCGAATCGACTAATTCGCGATCTCATCCACCCACCCTTGTTGCTCGTTCACTGTGTCTCCTTGTTGTTCCGCGATCTGTGACAGAGAGATCCGATGCGCGGTCATCGTGTCCCTCCCGCATTGCGTAAGCAATCCGGGCGAAACACTCCGCAAGGAGAACCGACTGACTAATCAGTCGGTTAAAACCAAGTGTAAAACCTGTAACAAAAACCGATCGAGTAGAATCAGTATTCCATCGGTAACAGAATGGTTGTGACGGATCGGTCGTATTCTGTAATGATCCAGATCATCACGACGAAACGACGTGGTGTCCTGCCAGCGATCTCCGTCCCGGTAGAGTCGCGAAACAGTGACATTGAACCAAACTTCATTTCTTTGGTTATGATTGGGAACATGCTTCACTTCAGGAAGTGACGCAAAAGCGCTGGCAATGCGTTCGGCTTTGGCTGGCAGAACTGTCAGCACAGTGATCTCAAAGCGGCGCGACTGAATTAATTGTCGAAATCCGGGCAGCCTGCGATGCAGCGTGATGTCGTCCCGCACGGACTCGACAATGCGATCCCAGCGACCGCCGTGGCCAGCATCAATGCGCGTCAGGCCGATGCAACCGGATTCTGCGGGTTCCAGGTAATATGTCCCGGGCATGCCCGGTCGATGCAGTGCGGGAAACCGACTGCTCAGTTCATTCGCCCCTTGTCGGCTTGTCCGGCAGGAACGCAAGATTTGAAATTAGTTACGCCATTATCAACATGACCGCTCCCCTGCTCAGCTTGCCTGGCAGGAAGCCAAGTTTCGCAGCGTTGCACATGTTTCATCGTGCAAAACTTTCCGTTCCGGTTGGACGAGCCAACCGGGGCGGCCTCGTGCTTCGACTTCCCAATGAGGCAACCGACCTCGCCAGAATCCCGTTGTCTGAGGCTTTCGAATCATGCACGCAGTGTAAAGCAAGTTGTTTGTAACGGAAAGTTTCGGCAGTAGGTCCATTCTGCCGG
>Ga0209591_10008652_pt1 | contig 11065 bp, 10 predicted proteins | sample MAT01_FD_187207 | JGI IMG/M metagenome (GOLD analysis project Ga0209591, IMG submission 187207) | Freshwater microbial communities from Lake Fryxell liftoff mats and glacier meltwater in Antarctica - MAT-01 (SPAdes) (version 2) | ecosystem: Environmental > Aquatic > Freshwater > Ice > Liftoff...
GGTTCGGCTCATGTTCCGTCTCGTAGGTGAGCAACCCGGCTGCGAGGAGGCGCGTGAGCGCGCGCTGCACGGTGTTCTTCGAGACACCGAGATGCGCAGCGATGCGTCGCACGCTCGTCACCGCGACCGCCTGGCCTTCGGCGTCGAGCGTCGCGTCGAGGACGACGTCTTCGAGCACCACCCACGCGGTCACACCGACGGCCTGTTTCGTGAGGCGCGACGCCGCTGCGATCACGACCGTCGACGCGCCGGGCGAGTCAGGCGATGCCACGACCGCGGCCACGCTCGGCCGGCGCGAACGCGCGGGACTCGACGTCGAGGCAGAGCATTCTCTCCAACGCATCTCGCGGTACCCGCAAGCTCCGGCCCAGCGTCACGACCGGTAGACCGTGGCGGCCGCCGGACTCGCGCCATTGGCGGGCCAGCTCGTACGCCGCACCACGACCGATCCGCAACACTTGGGCCGCTTCCTCGACGGTCAGCACCGCCGGCAACCCGGCCAGCGGGTTACCCGGCCGTTCCCCGTCCGTGGGCACCTTGTTCATCCCGGCGAAGTTACGACCTTGTCATTCCAAGATCAACTGGTAGATTGTTTGACCAATGCTCACGCGAACACGAGTGGACGAGACGGACCCGGTCACCCCGACAAGGCGCGCGTGCTGATGCCCCGCATGACTGGGCGCGAACCACCCGGCGTCTACTGGGGACTTACCCCCAACCAGGTCGTCGCCTACAACCTCGCCCGGGCCCGCGAATGGAAAGGCTGGACCCAAGCCCAGGCCGCCGAAGCGCTCGCCCCCTACCTCGGGCACCGCTGGTCGAAGCCGAGCTTCTCCCAAGCCGAACGGTCCGTCGCCGGGCGATTCGTGCGCCAGTTCACCGCCGATGAGATCGTCGCATTTGCGCGTTGCTTCGACCTACCAATTACGTGGTTCTTCCTCCCACCCCCACCCGCCAGCGCCAGCGGCCCCATCCAGCTCGAGGTGCCCGACGCCCCCGAGACCGGCGGACAACTCGCCACGCTCCTCGACCTCGTCTTCGGTGAGCCCCACCAGCAGGCCCTGCTCGAACTACGGGTACGGGACTTCCTCGCGCTCGTCGACGAGGGCAGGATGACCAACGCACAAACACAGATCGGGGCACACACTCGAACCCGCGTCAACGAGCTCACCCGCGCGGCGCTCGGCGACCTCGAACAATGGCAACAGACACTGCGCGCAATCGCCAACCACCTCGAAGACCTCGAACAGCGAGCCCGCTTCGAGGGGCCAGAGGCCGAGACCGAGATCGACACGGAGTAGAGCCAGGAGGAACGCGCCATGCGCGGACACGTTCGGCGGCACGGAAGCGGTTGGGCAGTGGTGATCGACCTCGGTCGCGACGTTCCGTGCCAGCAATGCGAGACCTGTCGACGACGGTACTGGCTCGATCGGAAACGACTCGCTCGGTGCGAGCGGTGTGCTGGAACTCTCGTCTCGACGACAGGTCGCCGCCAACAGTGGCACAAGGGTTACGCGACGAGACGAGACGCTGAGCGCGCTCGAATCGAGCTGCTCGGGCGAGTCGACCGCGGCGCGTACGTCGCGCCGAGCAAGCAGACGCTCGCCGACTACCTGCGCGACGAATGGCTCCCTGCGAAGAAAGCGACGCTCAAGCCGACGACGCTCGCTTCCTACGAGATGCAGATCGACGCCTATGTCGCGGCGTCCGAAATCGGGGCCGTCGCGCTCTCAGCGATCGACGGACCATGTCTCAGCTGCTTCTACGCCGAGCTTCTCGAGCACGGGCGCCGCAACGGCGAGGGTGGCCTGAGCCCCAAGACCGTGCGCAACATTCACGGCATGCTGCACAAGTCCCTCGCTGATGCCGTGAAGTGGGGGCGGGTCTTGCGCAATGCCGCCGATGCCGCGGAGCAACCACGAAAGGCGACGCCGGAGATGCGAGTCTGGGCATCCGAAGACATGCGCGCCTTCCTCGAACACGTTCGCGGCGACCGACTCTTGGCGGCGTGGCATGTGCTGACCACGACCGGGATGCGGCGTGGCGAACTGCTCGGCTTGCGTTGGAGCGACATCGATCTTGGACGCGAGTGCCTGTCGATCCGCCAGACACGCACGGTCGTGAAGTCGTCACCCGAGACCGGAAGCCCGAAGACCTCGAAGGGCACCCGCACGATCGCCCTCGATCCCGCCACCGTTGCGGCGCTCCGAAGTCACCGTCGCCGACAGAGCGAAGAGCGGCTCGCCTGGGGCGCAGCGTGGAAGGACACTGGATTGGTCTTCGTTCGGGAAGACGGGGAGGCCATTCACCCGGAGCGCTTCTCGAGCTGGTTCCAACAGCACGTCCGACGGGCAGGCCTCCCGCTGATCCGTCTCCACGACCTTCGCCACTCGTACGCCACCGCGGTGATCCGGGCGGGTGTGCCACTCAAAGTCGTGAGCCAACGCATCGGTCATGCCTCGCCGGCGATCACGATGGCGATCTACCAACATGTACTTCCCGGCGACGACGAGGTCGCGGCACGGGTCGGGGCGAAGGCGATCCTCGGCCCCTGAGGTGACTTTGGTTTGCAAACGGTTTGCAAAGGGCCTCCGGACCGGTCGATGAACCGACTCCGACTACCCTGAAACCGCAGGTCAGCACGACAGGCGAGCGTGGCGGAACTGGCAGACGCGCCGGGTTTAGGTCCCGGTGTCTTCGGACGTGGGGGTTCGAGTCCCTCCGCTCGCACAATCCTCTGGTCAGCACTTCTACCGCTGTAAGGCAGACGGGAACGCACTGCGTGGACGCCACGACGGCGATTGCTAACGCTTTGCTAACGGAGTCGCTACAGTCCGCTCCGTGAAGGGTCACTTCAAGAAGCGGGGCGCGTCGTGGTACTTCTGGGTCGAACTCGAACCGGACGCCAACGGCAAGCGACGACAGAAGTCGCGCGGTGGCTTCAAGACGCGCAAGGAGGCGGAGCGCGCGTTCGCCGAGCTGCGCGACGAGGTGCGGCGCGGCGTCTTCGTCGAACCGTCGAAGCTGACGCTGAACCGGTACCTCGATGAGGAGTGGTTCCCCGCGATCCGCGCGAGCGTGCGGCCGACGACGTGGCGGCACTATCGCGGCCAGTTCGACGCGCACATCCGGCCCGCGTTCGGCCGCACCCTGCTCGTCAACGTCACGCCGGCGAAGCTCAACGCCTTCTACGCGCAGCTGCTGACGACGGGACGAAGCGGCCGGCCGGGAACGCTCTCGCCTACGACCGTCCGTCACGCGCACACGATGCTGCACAAAGCGTTGAGCGACGCGGTCAGGTGGGGCCATCTCGCGCGTAACCCCGTCAGCCTCGCCGAACCTCCGAAGGCGCGACCCCCCGTAATGAAGGTATGGGATGCGACACAGCTGCGGGCCTTCGTCGACCACACGAGCGACCACCGGCTCGCAGCCGCCTGGCTGCTCCTCGTGACAACCGGGATGCGTCGGGGCGAGGTTCTCGGGCTCACCTGGCAACACCTCGATCTAAAGCATGCCCGATTGGCGGTGGTGCAGACCCTGACCGTCGTCGACTACCACGATGTCCGCTTCTCAGAGCCGAAGACGGCGAAGGGACGACGTTCGGTCGCGCTCGACCATCGGACCGTCGCCGCACTCAAGGGTCACCGAAAGGCTCAGCTACGGGAGCGACTCTCGTGGGGCGAGGCCTGGACCGATACGGGGCTCGCCTTCTCGCGAGAGGACGGCACCGCGATCCATCCCGAACGGTTGACGAGCTGGTTCGAGCAGCTTTCGCGCGATGCCGGTCTTCCGAAGATCCGCCTTCACGATCTTCGCCACAGCTATGCCACTGCCGCGCTCACCGCCGGCGTTGCGGCGAAGGTCGTCAGCGAACGGCTCGGTCACGCGAGCGTTGGCATCACGCTCGACACGTACTCACACGTCCTCCCTGCGCTCCAGGAGGACGCGGCCGACGTCGTGGCCGACATGATTCTCGGACCGTGAGGACCACGCCTCGCACGTTCGGTCACCAGCCGAGGTCGATTCCGGTGTCTTGAGCCACGTCGCGGGCGGGTGTCTCCGAAGTGCGACGCACGGATCGAAGGGCGAGCTCCTTCGCTTCCGAATGCCCGAGCGACGCGACGAGCGCCCCGAAGGGGTCGCGTTCATCAACCTCGGGTGCGTGGGCGTCTTCCCGACCGGTGAGGTCCGGACCGACGACATAGAGCTGGTTCCGGGTCCGACCTCGGGACAATGCCGTGTACGCGGCTTCCCGAAAGAGCGAGCCATCGGCGAGGACGACTGCGGTGTCGGCGGTGAGGCCTTGCGCCTTGTGGATCGTCGTTGCGTAGGCGTGGGTGACATTGCCGTCACGCACATACTCACCCGGAAGAACCGTGGTGGCCTGTGTCTCGTCGCGAATGGTGAGCTGGTGGGTGTCCAGGTCGATGGCCACGACGGTTCCGATGGTGCCGTTGGTGATCTCGAGTTCGGACCGATTGCGGAGGGTCATGACGCTGTCCCCGACTCCGAAGGAGGCGCCGTTGATGGTGATGCCGTCGGCTGCGACATCGCCTCGGTCGACGAGCGCGGCGCGTGCGAGCGCGTTGAGTTGGGCGACATCGTGGCGGCGGCAGGCGAGCATCACGACGTCGCGTCCCATTTCGTGCAGTGACAACCAGTCGTCGACCATGAGGGCCCGAGCATCCGCGGGTGTGTCGCTGATCGCGATCCGCCCCGCATATGCAAGCCGAGTGACGGCATGCTCGGCTTCACCGGCCCGAAGGTAAGCGAGGGCGTCTCGTTCAGCTGGGTCGGACTGCCGGCGATTCTCTGCGAGCTCGTTGGCCGGAAGCGAGCGGGCGAGGGCGGCGAACGCGCCGCCGGCTTCAATCTCGGGCAGCTGGGCCGCGTCGCCGGCGAGCACGACCTTGGCATGCGCCCGGTGGGCGTGGGCGAGGAGCCGGGCGAGTTGGCGGGTGCCGACCATCGCGGCTTCGTCGACGAGGACGACCGCGTCGGTGAGTTGGCTCGAGCCGTGCCGGTCGAGATCGTGAATGAGCCAGCTCAGCGTGAATGGAACCGCCCCGGTCGTCACACCGAGTTGCCTGGCGGTCCGGGCCGCAACGGCGGTTCCGATCACGCGGTAGCCGGCGTTCCTCCACGCGCGGGTCGCAGTGGCGAGCCCGCGAGTCTTGCCCGACCCGGCGACGCCGATCACGACCTCGATCCCATCACCGGAAGTCGTCACCCGCCGAACCATCCGTACCTGTTCGTCGGACAGCTCCGAGTCGGCATCGAGTGCATCGTTCAGAGGGCCAGAGCCTGCGAAACCCGCACCGGCGGCGCGTCGGGCGAGTGCATTGGCGACGAGACCTGCTTCGATACGAAGCATCTCCGGGGTCGTCCACCGACCCGTGCGCAGCGTGATCACCTCGGGCCCGGAGAGGAACTCGTCGGCCATCCGCTCGATGTCGTCGACGCGTCGACCTTGCGGTGCGCGTCCCGCGACCGCACGAAGGACATCTCGGCGATCGAAGCTGGAATGTTCCCAGGTGAGCTCCTCACCGAGGCCGCGTCCGCCGCGTCGGTCCCAGTACCGATCCGGTTCCCGGTCCAAGCAGCCGGCAATGTGATCGGCCGTGAAGCCCAGCGCGGCGCCGCGATCGATCCAACCCTGTCGCAGGTCGTCGAAGTCGCGGCCCGGGGTCTTCGGATCGCGTGTTGCGAGCGTGGCGAGTTGCGCCGCTCCCCGAGACGTCGTCTCGCCCATGTCGTTGAGGAACTCCTGGATCTCCGCCCGCCGTTGGCTGAACTCGCCCACGACCGCCTCGGGGACACCCTCGATCTCGCCGCATCCCTTGATCGTCGGCCCCCAGGCGACACCGAGGCGGGCCACCAACTCGGCTCGGAGGTGTGCCTGGTAGAGGAACCCAGCGGTCTTCGCGTGCCGGTAGAGGCCACGGCTGTCGAGGGTCCCCCACCGGCCATCGCGACCTTGCACCAGGTTCGCGGCCAACACGTGGGTGTGGAGCTGCGGATCACCGGCCCGGCTCGTCCGATGCCGAAACGCGGCCCCAACGAACCCGTTGGTCTCCACCCTGAACACACCGCCATGGCCACGCCGCGTCGTCAAACCGTGACGCTGCAGATAGCCGAGCGCCGCGTCGACCGCCGCCTCATGGGCACGAGCCGTCTCCCTCGCGACCTCCCATCCCCCGAACGCAAACACCACCGACACCGACTTCGGTGCCGAGAACGTCAGGTCGAACGCGCACACCTTGCGCGACGACGACGCCAACTGCTCGTGGGTCGCCGGGTGTTCACCCGCAAGGAGGGCGCGCAGGGTGTCGCTCTCGACTGGTCCGGAAACACCGAGTCCGGTGATCCCGGACCCGGTCCAACGGCCCGGTACCTCGCCGCGGACCGTGTAGTACTCGTCGATACCCTTCGCGACCGCGTTCAGGTAGTAGCCCTCCTGGCCCGCGCCGAGCCGCCCGATCGACAACATCAACACGCTCGACAATCGCCGCAAGACCCGCGGCCGCACCCTCGGTGCCACTGTGTGGGTCCGATTCGGGAAGGGTGCTCGCGGGACGGCTGGACGGTCCGGAGGGCCTGGGCGATGACGCTTCTCGAGGTTGCGGGGACTCGCGTTGAGTGTGCGCCGGGACTTGCAAAAGAGGACGCCTTGCTCTTTGCGCTGGATGCGTTCCGGGTGGAAGGACCGTCGCCCTCCCGGTCGGCCTGCGGGGATGTCACGCCGTCTTGGGTTGCCGCTGCGCTGCTTCCAGGAGTTCGTGAAGAGCCTTCCGTGGGACGAGCAGGCGCCGACCGAGCCGCAGGTGCGGCAACTCGCCCCGCGCTACGAGCTCATAGGCGAACGCGCGAGAAATGCCCAGCAGCTCACCTGCCTCCTCGAACGACATAGTCAATCGCGCTTCCTGATCCATAGAGACCTCCTGCGTCCGAGCCAGCCACGGGACGTCGTCGCCCCGTCACCATCTACAAGCGCATTCAGAAACGAAAACGCGACACATCCCGCCGAGAAACTTTCGCGGTACAGGCGCGCGTGAAGGTTCTCGCGAAAGCATCTGCCTGCAAAAGGGACCTAACCCGGCCTCTAACCTCGGCACCAACTCTGACACCGAAGGCGACACCCGCCTGCGAGAAGCACGAGGTCAGCGGCACCGACGGTGGCGACGAGAGAACGGTGAGCTTCCCCGGGTTGGCGGACACAGAGTCTGAGGCGATGATGGTCGCTCTCGGGAAAGATGCCCAGGCCACACCCGCCGGAGCTCCGCCAACGTGCGGTCGAGCTTGCTCGGCTGCGTGAGAAGCCAACTGCACAGATCGCCGAGGACCTCGGGATCGACTCGTGCTTGCGGAACTGGATCCAACAGGCCGGCGTCGACGAGGGCCGACGCGATGGCACCTCGAGTGATGACCGGGCCGCCGGCAGTCCTACTGCGGAATGCTCAGCCCCATCGACTTCGAGACCACCACCGTGTCATCGACACCGGCATCGCCGCGTGAACACCGCCATCACGACCCCTCAGCGGCGATCTCAGCGCCGCGGAGATCCGGCTGGTATGACACCACCCGGCCGCACCACCCCACACCCAACCCGGTTGCCTGACCGGGGGAAGCTTACCTGTCGGCCTCGGGAGCAGAGCCCGTCGGCGCGTGGAGAAGTACTCGCCGAATGCTGTCAGCTTGAGGTGGCCGCCGCAGCCAGCCTGTCCTGCACGGTGTGTCTCAGACGGGCGAAGTGGACCGGAGCAGGTTTACATCCCCGCTTCCTCGTGGGCCCGCAAGGTGAGATCGGCCAGCAGCTCCTCGCGGAGCCGCTCCCACGCCGATCGTTCGATACTAACGATGTACTTGTCCCAGTAGCGCCCGTCGGAATAGTAAAAATCTCGGTATGCACCTTCGACGGTCCAGAGACCGGTTGAATCTATACGGTCCGGGCGCGCATCCCCGAAACGCTCATAACTGAACTCGAAGCTATCACCATAAAGTTTTCGAAAGTTCCATGTACGAAACACGTAGTCGATCAGGAGGGTTGCGCCCTCCGTAACAATGGCGGTGTCGTGAAACGATGGATGGGCTACTAGAGCGATGGATGCGTGTCCATTGAAGGGGTCGGCATTGTACACAAAAACGAGCCCGGCGTTGAGGCGACTTGTACGCTCCACCACCATGAACTGACACAGCACGTTCGCCCACAGGAGCTGCTGATACTCAATGGGAGAGGGCGTCCTACCGAGTAGTCGAAAGCGTGAAATGATCTCGGGGTGGGTCTCAAGTGCATAAAGCCAATCCATGTCGCTTGGACTGACCGGCCGAAGGAGAACTCGACCGTGCTCGAACAGCGCTCCGATGCTCATGCGAACTTTAGATGGGCTATGTCCAGCACGCTACCCTGAGGACTCATCACTAGTTCCAAAACCCACGAGCGCACGCCCCGATTCAGCGTCCACTACGTCGACCCACGTATAGGACTCGGTGCCGGCATTCGCCGTGGCCGAGCCGTCTCTATTAACACCGCCCGCAGCCACTACCTGATCCGCCGGGATGTTATCAAATATTATCGCCCATACGAGCCGATCTGTGTAAATAAGTCCCGTGGGTTGATAGGTCTTCTTATCAACCGTGGACATGACATCATCCGAGTAGAGGGCAAGCTTCACCAAAGGTTCGCGACCTTCAAAGCCCTTGGTTGGGAGCGGACTCCCAAGGCCGTCGACCGGGCTGAGAGCGTTCGCCCTGGGGACTGCTTTGAGGCCGGCCGTCGTGGGGGCCCGCAAGTGTTTGGTCCCGCGATCGAAGTTCCGCTCCCCTGCGAGGTAGTCCGTCGGGTCCACGGGGACGAGTTCTGGCGGCACGTAGCTGGGATTCGGCTCAGGCATCCTGTCGCCTTGCTCGACTTGCTCGACTTGAGAATCTGCACCCTGGGCACCTTGCTCGCCGTTGGCAACCGAGCCGGAGACGCCGCAAGCGGCAACGGTCAGGAGGCTTACGAGGAGAGCAACGGCGCGGCCACAGAATTCGGCTGTTCGGGGACGTCGGATGCTAGACGCCGTCGCCGATGTCTCGTGTGTCTTGCTCTTCTGCATCGCCAATCCTTTCAGAGCATGCCGACGCACTAGAACGTCCAGATGTTGAAGCCGCCGTAGGCCACACCACTCTTTGCGTACCGGCTTGGGACAGAGTTTGGGGCGGCGAGTGGCCCTGCCCCAAAGCCCGATGCCCACGCATTCGAGAAGTGGTTCTGGGTCTGCACGCCACCGAAGACCTCGGGCGCCGTTGCCGAGCCGGGTACATCAGACTCTGCGTAGGTGGTCTCGCCAAAAAATTGGGCGCTGAAGGGGAATGTGAATTGAGTATTCGGATTGAAAAGACTCTGCGAGAGAAACTGGCCGTCCCAGTAATTCTTGAAGCAAGCGGGCACCGCCGCACAACTAGTTGTGAACCCCGTTTTTGCCGTGTGCGCCGTGCCGGGGGTAATCGGACGCGCGTAGTCAATGACGCGACTGAAGCCCGATCCGGGATTCGTCTCCGCAAACGGATAAATGGCGGACCCGTACCAGCGGAAGTGTCCAGACTGCGAATAGCCGGGTCCACCGAGATTGTCGGCGACCATTACCCACGCCGTAGAGAAGTTGGACGGAAACGGGTTCTGGGATTGGTCGGTGTTGCACACCGCACCGAAGCGCACGAGGAGCGTCGCAGCACTCCCCTTGATAGCGGAGGCTGGCACGCCGGTCGGATATGTGGCGTATCCGTCGAAGCGATTTCCCAGTGATCCGCAGTCGTTGATCTCTGCGGAGGAAGCTTGCGGCGAGAAGATGCGGAGGATTGCCACCAGCAACCCGGCGCTGAGTAGCTTCCGACGCCAGCCGACTTTGGGACGCTTCGCTGCCATCGCTACCTCCAACGCAGGTGCCTCGACGGTATCGTGCGATCGTTCGCCTGACAACGACTTTCTACCGAGGGGCCGTCATCACAGCATGACGACAGTGCCATAGCGCCGATCAGTCTCCGAAGATCGTGCGAGCGAGCGCGTCGGCTACGTACTGGTCGTGCGCCGACAAGAAGTGGGTGCAGGGTCGTTCGTGACGGCGAGGGTCGAGTGGCCCAGGCGGGAGCTGACCAGCTTGGGGTCGACTCCTGCGAGGAGGGCCGGCACGTTGCCGGCGTCGTCGAACGTGTTGTGACCACCACGCGTCCTAACGGATTGCTAACGGACCCAAGGCAACTCGACGGTTCGGACGCAGCCTGCCCGGACGAGGCCGACGCGAAAGTCCTGATCAGGCGTACGCCAGGACACGCGCACGTATCGCCAGGACGCCCGGTTCGCGTTTTAGGTCCCGGTGTCTTCGGACGTGGGGGTTCGAGTCCCTCCGCTCGCACCGAGGTAGGTTCCGCGGATGAGGATCCTCGTGACCGGCGCCGCCCGCGCCATCGGACGCGCCACCGTCGTCGAGTGCGCACGGCGGGGCCACGAGGTGGTCGCCACCGCCCGTGATCCCCGCCTCCTCGAAGGGCTCGACGTCGCCACGCTCGCACTCGACGTCACCGATCCCGAGTCGATCGCCACCGCCCTCGAATCCGCGGGTGACCTCGACGCCGTGGTGAGCAACGCGGCCCTGACCGGCCGGGGACCCCTCGAAGACTTCCCGCTCGAGCGGCTCCACTCGATCGTCGACACCAACGCCTACGGACCACTCCGGATCGCCCAGGCCGTGCTCCCACGGTGGCGACTCCGGGGATCCGGGGTGCTCGTGCACGTGAGCTCGGTGCAGGGGCGGGTGGCCACACCGCTCGAAGGCGCATACGCGGCGTCGAAGTACGCCCTCGAGGCGATCTCGGAGACGCTCCACTACGAGGTCGGACACTTCGGCATCCGCGTGGTGATCATCCAACCCGGCTACGTCGCGCCCGGGATGAAGGCGGCCGATCGACACGACGGCCCGCCCGAGTACGCGCCGCTGTGGGAACAGTGGGACGGCACCGACGCCAAGGTCACGGGACCATCCGGTCGACCGGGTCCGGAGATCGTCGCCGTCGCCATCGCGGGTGC
>Ga0209591_10008653_pt1 | contig 11064 bp, 6 predicted proteins | sample MAT01_FD_187207 | JGI IMG/M metagenome (GOLD analysis project Ga0209591, IMG submission 187207) | Freshwater microbial communities from Lake Fryxell liftoff mats and glacier meltwater in Antarctica - MAT-01 (SPAdes) (version 2) | ecosystem: Environmental > Aquatic > Freshwater > Ice > Liftoff...
CAGGACTTTCCGGTGATTCAAGGAACGTCGTTCATCCTCATCGTGATGACAGCGTTGGCGGTCTTCATCATCGACATGATCTATCCTCTGATCGACCCCCGTATTTCTTACGAAAGAAGTTAACCTATGGCGACGACAAAAGTGGGTGACGTCCCCGTCGAAACAACACTTGAAGTGGCAAAGGTGGCAATGCCGCGCAGCCCGCGCCTGATGGGGCGCTTCAATCGCTGGGATACGCCCTGGCTGAACTCCAAGCTGCTGGCCGGGGTTGCCATTATCGCAGCGATTCTGTTGATCGGCATCATTGGGCGGATGGTATGGAATACCGATCTCGCTTTTACCGCCAAATCGCCGCTCAATCTTCCGCCTGTCGGTTTCGTCAACTCGCGCCAACAGGAAGGCACATGGGCGCATCCGCTTGGCACAGAGAACAGCGGACGTGACATGCTGGCGCTGCTGATCGTCGGTGCGCCGAACTCGTTCATGGTGGGCGTGGTAGCGGCAGCGATTGGTATGAGCATCGGCACATTCCTGGGCTTCTCAGCGGGCTTCATCGGCGGCAAGCTGGATGATGTGATTCGCATCGTGTCGGATGTCACGATCACGATTCCGGCGCTGATGGTGCTGATCGTGATTCAGTCGCTGCTCAGGCAGGTGGAACTCTCGACGATGGCCCTGCTGATCGCGCTGTTTGCATGGCCTTCGCCGACGCGCCTGATCCGTGCTCAGGTCTTGACCATGCGCGAAAGCGGCTATGTGCAGATGGCAAAATTGTCCGGTGCATCGACGTTTGCGATCATGTTCAAGGAAATTATGCCCAATCTGACGCCGTATCTGTTTGCCAGCTTCATCGGCAATGCGACGGGTGCGATTTTGACCGCCGTTGGCCTGGAGACGTTGGGGCTTGGCCCGCAGCGCGTCCCGACCCTGGGCGGCACAATCTATGATGCCATCAGTGCGGCGGCGCTGCTGCGGAACATGTGGTGGTGGTGGGGCATCCCAACCGTCCTGCTCGCTTTCATGTTCATCGGGCTGCTGCTGATTAATCTGGGCTTTGATGAAATCGCCAATCCGCGCCTGCGTCAATCGTCGCAATGAGGGAGATGTCAATGGAACACACAAGCGAACGTCTCCCCGTCCTGAAGGTGCGAGATTTGAAGGTGTACTACGAGACACCCAGGGGCGATGTCCTCGCTGTCGATGGCATCACCTTTGATTTGTATCAAGGCGAAACCCTGGGGTTGGTGGGGGAATCGGGCTGCGGCAAGTCCACCGCTGCGATGGGCATCCTGCAACTCGTCAATCCGCCGGGGCGCATCGCCGGTGGGCAGGTGATCCTGGACGGTCAAAATCTGCTTGGGATGTCCGATGAGGCGCTGCGGCATGTGCGCTGGGCAAAATTGGCCCTCATTCCCCAGGGCGCGATGAATTCGCTCAATCCCACGATGCGCGTCAGGGATCAAATCAGAGATGTGATCGTGGCGCATCAGAGAAAGCAATCGGGCAGAAATGTCCAGACGCGCATTTTCGAACTGCTGACGATGGTCGGGTTGCCCTCTCGCGTCTACGATTTGTTCCCGCATGAATTGAGCGGCGGCATGAAGCAGCGCGTGTGTATTGCGATGGCGATTGCGCTCAATCCGATGGTCATCATTGCCGACGAATCGACCAGCGCCCTGGATGTGGTGGTGCAGCGCGTTGTCGCTCAGACCATGCTCAAGGTCAAGCAAGCGCTCGGCGTGTCGATGATTATGATCGGGCATGACATGGGCCTGATGGCGCAAATGGTGGATCGTATCGCCGTGATGTATGCCGGAAAAATCGTTGAGATTGCGCCCGTCAGAGAATTCTTTGCCGCGCCCAAGCATCCCTATTCGCAGCTTCTGATTGAGTCTGTGCCGTCGTTGAAAGAGCGCAAGCCGCTCAAAATCACCGAGGGCATCACGCATGATCCGCGCAACCCACCGCCCGGCTGCATCTTCCAACTGCGCTGCCCGTTTGTGATGGATAAATGCCGTGTGGTCGCGCCGCCTGTCCAGGAAGTGACGCCGGGCCAGCTTGTCGCCTGCCACCTTTACGAAAACAGTGGAGACGGGAGCCTGATTGATGTCAGAGATGCTGCTCGAAATTCGTAATGCCAGCAAGATTTATAAGCAGCGGGCCGCCGGAGGCACGCGAGAGGTCGTCGCGCTGCAAGACTTCAATCTCAGCATCCCGAAGAATCCGGCTTCGATCATCACGATTGCAGGCGAGAGCGGCAGCGGCAAGACCACGCTGGCGCAGGTCATCCTGGGCTTCACGCGGCTCACTTCCGGCCAGATCCTGTTCGATGGACAGGATGTCTCGACCTCGGATGCCAAACAGATGAAGGATTACCGCCGTCAGGTGCAGGCGGTGTTTCAAGACCCGTTTGGCGTATACAACCCGTTCTACCGCGTGCAGCACGTCTTCGACACAGTGATCAACAATTTTCGACTGAGCACGAGCCGTGCCAAAAGCCGCGAATTTATTGAGGATGCCCTGAATGTCGTCGGCCTGTATGGGGACGATGTACTCCGCAAATATCCGCATCAACTGAGCGGCGGCCAGCGCCAGCGCATCATGATGGCCCGCGCCTACATGATCAAACCCAAGTTGATCGTGGCGGATGAACCCGTCTCGATGGTGGATGCTTCGCTGCGGGCCTCAATCCTGGATGTGATGATGCGCTTGAAGCAGGAGAGTGGCATTTCGTTCCTGTATATCACGCATGACCTGAGTACGGCCTATCAGATTGGCGACCAGATTTACATTCTGTATCAGGGGTCGGTGGCGGAGAAGGGCAGCACGATCAAGGTGATTGATGAGCCGCGCCATCCCTATGTGCAGCTTCTGGTCGATTCTGTGCCTGTGCCTGATCCCGATATCAAATGGGAGGGCGAGATTGTATTGCCGCCGGAAGAGGAGATGCGGAGTTCTGTCCACAGCGGCTGCCGCTTTTATCCGCGCTGCCCGCATCGCATGGATCGCTGCCTGGAGGCGCAGCCGCCGCTGTACAAAATTGATGCTGTCGATCATCAGGCCGCCTGTTATCTGTATGATCAGAATGAGGTGGCGGCGAAGGCGGTGTACAGTTCATAGATCATGGAGGGTGCGTAGGGACACGATATATCGTGTCCACTCCTTCAGACAAGGCGGGCCTTGTCCCTACACACCGCCTCTCTATTGAGAGGTGTGGCGGGGTCATACACAAATGCGGGTCTGACGTGTGGATTTTTCGCCATATTCACCTGTAGGGACACGATCTATCGTGTCCAAAAACGAACATTTTGCCTTCGCTTAATCCCTATGCATCATCCTGCTCCCCTCGCGCCCTTGTGGGAGAGGAGTTGGGTTGTTTCTTATTTCTCTAAAGGAGACTGAATCTTGCATCATAAACTTCATTGGACGCCGCAAAAGATCGCTCAACGGATTGCCTTGATTGAACCCCTGGTCTATAGGCAGCGCAGCCCCATTCCGGCCTTTCGCTATATGACGCTGCCCAATCCCCAGGTAGAGCCGCCTGTGGGGGCCGATGTGGATGAGAGCAGTTGGCAGGAGATTCCCTATAAGACCTATTGGGGGACATGGCTCACCGATTTTGTGCTGCGGACGACCTTCCAGGTTCCGCCCAAAATGGCCGACAGCACGACGGTAGCTCTCTTTTTGCCCTTTGGCGAATCCGGCGATTTCAGCCACCCGGAAGGACTGGCCTATATCGATGGCAAGCCGTATGCGTCCGCAGATCGCCATCACCATGAGATCATGCTGCCCGCAAGCTGCCTGGATGGACAGCCGCACCGCCTCGCGCTGCATGGCTGGACAGGGTTGGGCGGATGGGAGAACGGCGATCACGATACCAAGCTGTTCATGCGCGAGTGCGCCGTTGTGCAGATCGATACGCCGACCCGCGAGTTCATCGCGGCGGCGCGGATTGCGCTGGAGGTGACGGCAGAATTGGATGACAATGATCCGGTCAAGGGCCGCCTGTACAATGCGCTGGATGCCGCCTTCAAAGTGGTCGATACCCGTGATCCGTTGGGCACAGACGCCTTTTACAGCACCGTTCCGTCAGCGCTGAAGACACTGAAAGAAGGCATTGCTGCCGCCGGATCGCCGATGGATGTGGAAGTGATCGGCGTGGGACATGCTCATATTGACGTGGCGTGGTGGTGGACGCTGGCCCAGACGGTGCGGAAATCAGGACGCACGTTCAGCAATGTGCTGCGCCTGATGGAGCAGTTCCCGGAATACAAATTCTCGCAGAGTCAGGCGCAGTTGTACCAGTACACCGAGCAGAATTATCCCGATATCTTTGAGCAGATCAAGGATCGCGTCAAAGAGGGGCGCTGGGAGGTCATGGGCGGGACGTGGGTCGAGCCGGATTGCAATGCCATCGGCGCGGAGTCGTTCGTGCGCCAATTCCTGCTGGGGCGTACCTACTTCCGCAAGCATTTCGGCGATGTCGATACGCCTGTGCTGTGGTTGCCAGATACGTTTGGCTACAGTTGGGCCATGCCGCAGCTCATCAAGCAGGCGGGCATGAAGTATTTCATTACCCACAAGATGAGCTGGAATCAGTACAACCACATGCCGCACCAGATTTTGTGGTGGCAGGGGCTGGATGGGACGCGAGTGCTGACGCATTTCCTCACCACGCCGGAAGGCTCAGAGTATCTGCCGCACGCGACGACCTATAACGGCAAGGTCACAGCGGCAGAGGTGATGGGATCATGGAACAACTTCCGCCAGAAAGAAACCTATAACAAACTGATCACGGCCTACGGTTTTGGCGATGGCGGCGGCGGCCCGACCCGCGAAATGCTGGAAAATATCGAGCACCTGGCCGAGCATCCGGGAGCGCCGCGTGTCCGCACAGGCACAATCCGCGAGTATATGGAGGGCATCGAAGCCGATATCTCCGAGGGTCTGCCCGTCTGGAACGGCGAATTCTACTTTGAATATCATCGCGGCACCTACACCAGCCAGGCCCGCAACAAGCGCAACAATCGCAAGAGCGAGATGCTGCTGCACGATGCGGAATTTTTGGCGGCCTGGGCGTCGATGCTGACGAGCGCGGTCTATCCGCAGGAGCAGATTGGCAAAGCCTGGGAACTCATCTGCCTGAATCAGTTCCATGATATTTTGCCCGGCTCGTCCATCGGCCCGGTGTATGAAGACAGCGACAAGGATTATGCGATCATTCGCGGCCTGGGCGAAAAAGTCCGCGAAGATGCGCTGAACGCGCTGGCGCAGACGCTCCCCGCTAACGCGACGATTCTGGCGGCCAACCCGACCTCGTTTGGCGGGCGGCGCATCGGTGTGCTTGAGGGCAGCCTGAGCGAGGGCATGGGTCTGGTCGATGCCAGCGGAAACGCTCTCACGACCCAATCGGTCAAGGGCGGCGTGCTGGTGGAAATTGCGGATGCGGCTCCTTATTCGCTCATGGGCCTGCGTGAGGGCCAGAGCGCAGCCCAGCGCACGGATGGATCGCTGTCCACAACATCCGACAAGAACATGACGGTGCTGGAAAACAGTCTGCTTCGCGTCGAACTCAACAATAACGGCGAGATCACACGGCTGTATGACAAGCAGGCCAAACGTGAGGTGCTTCTGCCCGATACAACGGCCAATGTGTTCCAAGCGTTTGAAGATCGCCCGATGAACTTTGATGCCTGGGATATCGATATCTTCTATGAAGATCGCACAGAAGCGGTGAGCGGCGTCACCAGCATGACCGTGACCGAACACGGGCCGCTGCGTGTGGCGGTGGAGATTCAGCGCACCTATCGCAGCAGCACGATTCATCAGACCATCTCGCTGACCCGTGACAGCAAACGGATTGACTTTGACACCTGGATTGACTGGCATGAGCATCACATTCTGCTCAAGGTCGCTTTCCCGGTGAATGTGATGAGTCCATCCGCAACCTTTGATGTGCAGTGGGGCAATGTGCAGCGCCCGACGCATACCAACACCTCATGGGATATGGCCCGCTTTGAGACCTGCGCTCACAAATGGGCTGATCTGAGCGAAGGCAATTACGGCGTTGCGCTCTTGAATGACTGCAAATATGGCTATGATATTCATGGCAACGTCATCCGCCTCACGCTGCTCAAGAGTGCCACCAGCCCGGATTTCAACGCTGACCAGGGCGAGCATCTCATGACCTACAGCCTGCTGCCGCATGAGGGCGATTGGCGTGCTGAGGTCGTGCCTGCTGCCTATGATCTGAATGATCCGCTGATTTTGCGCCGTGTGACAGCCGCTGCCAGCCCTGCCGCCGCCCTCGGTTCGCTCGTGTCCGTGTCCGATCCCTATGTCATCATCGAGACGGTGAAGCGGGCCGAGGATGGCAACGGCCTGATCGTGCGCCTGTACGAGAATCAGCGCAATCGTGGGACGGTGACGCTGACAACATCATTTGCGCTGTCAAAGGTCATCCACACCAATTTGCTGGAAGAAGATGGGCCTGAACTCGCTTTCCAGGGCAATCAGGTTTCGCTTGATGTGACGCCGTATCAGATCATCACGCTGCGGCTGCTGCCCCAGGCATAGTTCGAGAATTGTAGGGGCGACCCATGGGTCGCCCAACGTGTATTTCCATAAATTCTTTTGTGGGCGACCCATGGGTCGCCCCTACGAGTCCTTAAAATAGAAAGAGGTCATCCCATGCAATACACAAAATTGGGTCGCTCGAACATGTCGGTCAGCAAGATTTGCCTGGGCACGATGCATTTTGGCACGGTGACGCCGGAGGACGAATCCTACCGCATCATGGACAAAGCCCTTGAGATGGGCATCAACTTCTTTGATACAGCCAATGTCTATGGCCGTGATGCCTACTGCGGCCGCACCGAAGAGATTATCGGCAACTGGTTTCAGCAGAAGAACGGGCGCAGAGAGCAAACCGTCCTGGCGACAAAGGTTTATGGCAACATGATGCCCGCGCCGCCGCCCAATGAAGAAGGCGGCCTCTCCGCCTACAAAGTTCGCAAGCACGCGGCGGACTCGCTCAAGCGCCTGCAAACCGATCATATCGATTTATATCAGGTGCATCACATCGATTCGCGCATCAGCCTGGAAGAGTTCTGGACGACGTTTGACCGCCTCATCAACAATGGCGATGTGCTGTACATGGGCACGAGCAATTTTTCCGGCTGGGGACTGGCGAAATATCAGATGTATGCGTGGCAGCATGGCATGATGGGCTTCGTCTCGGAGCAGTGCCAGTACAATCTTCTCAGCCGCTATCCGGAATTGGAAGTCTTCCCGGCAGCGCGTGATTTTGGCATCGGCATTATCCCGTATATGCCGCTGGCGGGTGGTCTGCTCACGGGCAAGAAAAAAGCTGAAGAAGGATCACGCACCAAACAGGTTGAAAAAGAATATTTCATGGATCTGACGAGCAATCAGCAGGTGCAGGATTTTTCGACCCTGTGCCAGGAGATTGGCGAAACGCCGCATGTGGTGGCGATTGCCTGGGTGCTGGCAAATCCGGCGGTCACGTCCGCGATTGTCGGGCCGCGCACGGTGCAGCATCTGGACGGCCTGGATCGGGCGGCAGCGCTGCAACTGGCTCCGGAGCACATGACGCGCCTGAATACGCTGTTCAATATCAACACGGGGCGTCCGCTGCGTGCGGAATCTGAGGCTCCTGCGGCATTTGCGTGGTAACGACGATATGTTTGCCCCATGCCTCTTGTTGCGAGAGGCATGGGATTGGGCATCATGATGAAGGCTTCACGCGGTACAAAATCTCGCCCGCTTTCGGCACGTACACAATGCCTTCCGCCTCGCGGCCTTCCCACTCTGACGGATGAATCGTATCAGGATTGAGATAGCCGAGCGATAGGCGCTCACAGTCCTCGCGTGAGAGCTGTGTCGCCAGCGTGACGTTGATGCGGGCGTGCTCAATGCCGTTCTCATACGTCCCGCTGCCGCGCAAATGCGTGCCGTGTGCCAGCACGCCCAACGGCAGATGCTTAAATCTCTCCCACTGGCCGAGATAATAATCGCGCACATGGTAGCCCGCCTCGTAAATATGTGTGCCGTGTACATGGCTCACAGTGTCGAGGTGCGGCGCATACACGATTATCTCCCCGCCATCAGCCATCGCAGGTTCGAGCTTGTACATAGCTTTGGCCGCCGTCCACAACTCATCGTACATGGTGGGCGCTTTCGAGAGTACGCGCTGAAACCGCCTCTCCACCCAGCGAATATGCCGCTGTGACGACATCTCCGCCGCTGCTTCCCAGGCGCTTATATGATCCCCCACAAACAGCGCCGCCAGATCTGCGCCGACCACGACCATGCTCACCAGCGTGACAGGCGTCGTGAGGTGTTGGGCCGCCGCATGAATCATGTCGCGCACAGGCGTACTTTTGACACCAATCGTGTTGAGGATGGTGGCGAGTGCGCCGAGCCAATGCGTAGTGTTAATCATCTCTGCGCCGGAGATGCCAGGGAAAAGATATTTTGCGCCGCCGGAAAAGCCCACCACCTCATGCGGGAAGGTCGGGCCAATAATGAGGATGTGATCATACTCCAGCGCCTTGCGATTGATGCGAATCGGCGTGTCTGTGCCGAGCGACGGATGCCACAAATCGCCGGCAATGTGCTGAATCTGAGCCTGCTCCAGCGTGCCGATTTTCACCAGCGCGTCGGGATTGTCCCAATCATGATTGAGCAGGCCGATGTGCTTGTAGGTGGTTTCGCGCTCGTCTTTGCTGATGCCCACCAGCCGATGCAGCGACTCGTCGGACAGCGGCGGATGTGTCCCCAGGGCCACCATGAAATCAAGCTGTTTGGCATCATGCAGTAGCGCGACGATGCTGTGAAAGAGCATGGGCAGCGGCAGCGAACGGGTATGATCCGGGATGAGCGCCAGGACACGCGCTCCGCTATAGTGTCCGCTCAAACCCTGCGTGAGGGTCTCCTGAATCGTGTGCTCGGAGAGCGATTGATCGTGTGAGGCGATGGCCTGCGCGATGAGACTCATGGGTTAGACTCCTGGGAAGGTATGAAATATGTCGTTATCTCGTAGGGACATGACATGACATGTCCGACATGACATGTCCGAATGTGGACACGGCGTGCCGTGTCCCTACAAGGAATTGGTTCCCTCATAAAATCACGGCGTTAGTCTACTCACAGTTTATGTCTCATCTGGCGGGCGCGGTTGCAGGAGATCGGCAATGAGGCCTGTCCAACCAAGCTGATGACTCGCGCCCAAGCCCTCGCCTGTGTCCCCGTGAAAATACTCATAGAACAGGATGTGATCGCGCCACTGCGGATCGGTCTGGAAGCGGATGCTGTCGCCATAGACAGGCCGCGTTTCATCGCCGCCGCGCAGGAACAACCGCGACAGGCGCTGACTGATCTCATCGGCCACTGCGTCCAGTGTCATCAGATGGCCGCTCCTGGTCGGACACTCCACCGTAAAGCTGTCGCCATAGTAGCGATGATATTTTCGCAGTGCTTCGATCAGCAGGTAATTGATCGGGAACCAGATCGGGCCGCGCCAATTGCTGTTGCCGCCAAAGGCTCCATCACGGCTCTCGGCGGGCTGGTAGCTGATGCTGAAGGTGCGCCCCTCCACAGTGAGCGTGTAGGGGTGTGCTTCGTGATATTTAGACAGCGAGCGAATGCCGTAGGGGGATAAAAACTCGTCTTCATCCAGCATGTAGGCCAGCACCCGCCGCAGTTGATCCTCTCTGGGCATGGCGAAGAGATGGGCGCTGCCATAGCCGGGGACATTGGTGCAGGCAAGATTGGCCGCCAGTTGGGGACGATGTGCGGTCAGCCATGCGATGCTGTGATCAAACTCCTGGAAGCGATCCAGCGTGGGCTGCCCGACGGTCTCCACCGCCAGCAGCGGCATCAGGCCCACCATCGAGCGAATTTTGAGCGGCTGAGGGGGCATGTCAGGCAGCTTCAGGGCGTCATAATAAAAGCCATCCTCTTCATCCCACAGGCCCACACTGTCGCGAGTGCTGCCCGTCACGGCCACCGCAATCCACAGGAAGTGCTCGTAAAATTTGATCGCCATATCTTGATACGAGATATCAGCCGCTGCCAATTCGAGCGAGATATTCATCATGACCATGCAGTAAAAGCCCATCCACGCCGTGCCATCCGATTGATTGATATGGCCGCCGTGTGGCAGGGCGGCACTGCGATCAAACAGGCTGATATTGTCCAGGCCCAGGAAGCCGCCCTGAAAGATATTGCGCCCCTCGGCATCCTTGCGATTGACCCACCAGGTAAAATTCAGCAGCATCTTCTCAAAAATACGCTTCAAAAAGGTTTTATCGCGCTTGCCGTCCATCTCATACACACGCCATGCAGCCCAGGCATGGACGGGCGGATTGACATCGCCAAAGGCCCATTCGTAGGCGGGCAGTTGGCCGTTGGGATGCATATACCATTCGCGGGTGAAGAGCACCAACTGATGCTTGGCAAAGGCGGGATCAACCAGCGCCAACGGGATGCAGTGGAAGGCCAAGTCCCAACTGGCATACCAGGGATATTCCCATTTATCGGGCATCGACACGATATCGAAGTTGTTGAGATGCAGCCAATGGCTGTTGCGCCGCGCCAGACGGCTCTCTGGCGGTGGGGCAATTGGGTCGCCCTTGAGCCACTGCTCAATATCGTAGTAGTACAACTGCTTGTTCCACAGCATCCCGGCCAGCGCCTGCCGCTGCACCCGTTTTGCGTCCTCATCCAGCGCGGCAGATTGCACACGGGCATAAAATTCATCGGCGTCAGTGAGGCGCTGCTGCATAATCGCGTCAAAATCAGCGAACGGTTGCTCGGAGGGGTGCGCTGTCAGCCGAAGCTGAATGACGTGTGTCTCGGCGGGCTGCACATGCAGGCGGTACACGACAGCAGCTTTCGTCCCGGTCTGCGTCGGGTTCACGGCCTGCGCCTCACCCGCAATCAGGCAGCGATGGAAGGCGTCTTTGACATAGGGCGTGGCGTTGGGCTGTCCGTAGAGGCGTTCGGTGTTGCTGTCATTCTCGGTGAAGAGCATGTCTGCCG
>Ga0209591_10008654_pt1 | contig 11064 bp, 8 predicted proteins | sample MAT01_FD_187207 | JGI IMG/M metagenome (GOLD analysis project Ga0209591, IMG submission 187207) | Freshwater microbial communities from Lake Fryxell liftoff mats and glacier meltwater in Antarctica - MAT-01 (SPAdes) (version 2) | ecosystem: Environmental > Aquatic > Freshwater > Ice > Liftoff...
AATCGCTCTTGGCGCTCAACGAAACTAGCCCCCAGTGCTTCGGCTTGATGACGGCTGGACCGTGGTCACCAAAGACGGCGGCCGATCACCCCAGTTCGAGCATACTAACCCGGGAAAATGGGTTTAAGAGTTAATCCATGCTTGCGAAATATGATCGCATCGCGGGAAGTCTAGAAGCGGCTCGCGACAGCTATTCCCGCACCCGCAGGATTGACCCAGCCCGCGATGGCTACGGATCTCTCGCGCTCCTTCGTGTCATTCAGCAAGTAGAACGTGATGCCAGCCGCGGCGAGCGAACTGATACCTAACACCGAGCTGACGGTTCCCAGGGTGGACGCGCTATCGCGTTTTTCCTGCCGATCCTTGGGTGAGCTAAGGGGACTTCTGTTGGCATCGTCGAAGTCCCCACGAGCGCCCGTGTACATCAGCCCGGTAATGATGGTGCCCACCCCGAGTGCGATGGCCGCCCCGCCAGCGATATACACCTTAGGTGGGAGTGCCTCACCGGTTTTAAGGTGGGAGTCTAAGGCGATCGACTCTGGGGAAGCAGCCCGTGGAGTTGAAGGCTGCGCCTCGGTCGCGCGCGTTAGTGCGGGCACGCTCAACACTTTTCTGTCTGCTTTGGCCCCAACTTCAATCGAAAGCTCCATGCGCTGATAACCTGGAGCCTCAGCAATGACACGGTGCACGCCGGGATCCACTGGCATTTCAGCACCCCACAAGGCACTCTTGAGCTCTGAACCATTGAGCAGAACATTCAATCCCTCGGTCGGATTGTCCTTTGAAATCTCAACCTTCAACATGGATAGCTGTGGGCGTAGAGCTTCGACACGCTCTTGGCAGTACCGAGCGCGGTCTTTGCGACCTTCTGCGCGTGCTTGAGGCAGAGCCTTGCTAAATGCCGCCCAAGCACTAGCAATCTTGCCTTGCTTTTCCTGACAGGTGGCAAGGTTGATCAGCGTCCCGGTACTTGATTCTATCGCATAGCTTGCCGCGAGTTTCGCGCAGGCTTCAGGAATCTTACCCGATCGCATGAGGGTTTGGCCCTCCTGGAACAAGGATTCCGCAAGCGCGGTATCTTGGGCCTCAGCTCGGCTGGGCACGAGTGAAAGGCTGCTCGCAGTGGTGAGTAGGAGCACGTGGGCGAAGTGACGCTTGCGAATCATGTTGTCGGGTAGAGTTAACGCCCGTCCGACAAGGGGTCAAAGCTGGGTTGCAGCGGCGCCTTCTTCTTTACCCCGGTGGGCGAAGACGTTTGAGCGTTTCTCTGGGTTTTTGTGGGCATTGAAAGAGGCTTCTTGGCCGCTACGGAGGGGGCTGGCTCCGCTGCACTAGGCGCAGGCTCGACGACGACTGCTGCCTTCAAAGGGGGCTCCGGCGTGGTCACGGGCGATACCGTAGGGGGGGCCGCCGGAGTTTGGGATGCAGCAGGGGCAATGCCTTCCGACTGAGCCGCGAGGCTGGGCCCTTCTCGAGAGCTGGACACCCACAGCGTGACGCCCAGCCCGACGACCAAAGCTACTGCGAGCGCGATCATCGGCAGCTGCCACCCCTTCTTCATGGGCTTCATGGGCGGAATGGAGGTGAGGACTTGGGAGGACGTTGTTGTGCTGGAGGTAGCGGTTCGGGCCGCTGCCGGAAGCTGAGCCGTCGGCGGCAATGAACGAGGAAGCTCAGGAGCACCCAGGAGGCGCGAAATACGATCCACCGTGCCGCGACTTCCCGAGGGAGCGTAGGGCAGGAGCGCGTGCGCAAAATCAGCCAGCGACTGAAAGCGCTGGTTCACATCTTTTGCAAGGGCCCCGTCGAGTGCGAGCGCAAGCCCAGGATCGACATCTGGACATCGCGTTGTCAACGGGACGTGCGCGTGAGCGACGATGGACGCAAACATACCTGGTACGGTTGTCGCGTTAAAGGGAACAATGCCGGCGAGCAGTTCATACAAGATAACCCCCAAGGACCACACATCCGAGCGGTGGTCGACCCCTGTCGCGCTCTGCACTTGTTCGGGTGACATGTAAGCGGGTGATCCCATGATCTGTGTGGTCATCGTTAACTTGGACCCGGACGTGTCGTGCGACTTCGAGATGCCAAAATCGAGCACCTTGATCAAACTGGATCCATCGCGGCGCCGCGTTAAGAAAAGATTGCTCGGCTTCAGATCTCGGTGAACGATCTGGAGCGAGTGGGCTTCCGCTACGGCCTCGGCGGCTTGGAGCACATAGTCGACCGCTTCGCTGGCAGCGAGCCGGCCGCGAGCCTCAACGAGCTGGGAAAGATCCTGGCCCTCTAGAAGCTCCATGACCAAATAGGGTGCGCCCGTCTCGAGTGTTCCCACATCAGAAACTCGGGTGACGTGTTCACTTCGGAGTTGCACCATGGTGCGCCCCTCGCGGAGAAACCTCTCCACCAGAATCCCGTCGTGCATAGCGTCCCCAATGAGGAATTTGATGGCGACCCGCTGCCCCAATTGAAGGTGAGTAGCGGCAACCACGACACCCATCCCGCCTTGACCGATCAGCGCCTCCACCCGGTACTTGCCGGCTAGAACGTCGCCGGGCTGAACGGGAGCGGGTGAAGAAGTCATGGTGTTGGTGCTCGGGGCTTGGTGCGGGGGAGAGCCAGTTTAACTGAACTTCGAGGCGAAAAGCTGCTCGTTATTTTGTGGGCCAAAGTAGGCGGCTTGCGATCTAGTGGGATCTCATTGGCAATTCAGTTGGGATTGACCGGGTGACCCAGGACGTGACACCGTTTTGGGTAAATGCGAAATGGTGTTGCCTGGTTGGTTTTATTGGGGGCATCCGCGTGCCAGCTCATCCTGCCGCTTGAAGAAACCAACACTGTAGACTTGACAGCAAATGCCGGCAGCGGCCCTCTCAGCTCAACGGGGGGCGTACCAAGCGGCATGACAATGAGTGGAGGGCAGCCGAGTGGGGGCGTGGGCGGTTCAGGGGGAAGCGCTCCCGCCGGGGGAAGCAGCGCTTCGGGGGGCAGTGGAGGTTCGAGCGTAGGTGGAGCCGCGGCTGGTAGCGGTGGAGCCACTGCCGAGTGCGTGCTTGCGACGGACTGTCTTGACGGCAAAGTCTGCTCGCCCGCGAAGACCTGTCTGGCTTGTAAAACGGATCCTGAGTGTGCGACGGCGTACCCCCTGACTCCCTTGTGCGCGTCGGGAACCTGCGTTGGCTGCAAATCTGGCACGGATTGTTCGGGCGTCACGCCAGTTTGCGACGCCTCAGGCAAGTCGTGCCGGGGTTGCCAATTGAGTAGTGAGTGCGGGTCCGGTGGTTGTGACACTGTGACTGGCCAGTGTGTTGCCGAGCTGCAAACAGTCTACGCTCTCGCAGAGACAGGATTGGATGCGCCTTGCGGAACTCAAGTTGCTCCCTGTCGGAATCTTGCCACTGCTGCCGGTTTCCTGACGGATACACGTCCGAACTTGGTGCTCATCGCCACCAACCAAAGCTTCAATGTGGGTGCCACGTTGCCGCCGATCCTTGGGCTTAAGGTGATCGGAAATGGAGTACTGGTCCATCCCTACACGGATACGCCCGCCTTTGATGTCAAGGGCGGCTCGGTGCAGTTCGACGGAATGAACGTTACCAACGGTGTTGCCGCTACGGCCGCTGCGCTCACGTGCACGAATGCTAGCATAACAGTCGTGCGCAGCACCGTTTCGGATTCCGCCTCGGGGATAAAAGGGAACGACTGCGATGTCTTTGTTTCAGACAGCAAGATTCTGCGGAACGGCTCAGGAATTTCCGCACAATCCAGTGCTCCCGCTTCGACTCCCCATGTTTTTACACTCGAACGATCGCGCCTCGAAGGCAACGTCTATGCCCTCTCCACCAACGGCGCTCCGGTCGTCATTCGAAATAATTTGTTCTTGCGGAATGGCAATGAAAACTACACTCGAGTTATCTCGTTCTACAGCGAGGTCGGCACGCCCTACTTTGGTTTCAATACGCTGGTAGGGAACTTCAACAACTGCATCTACATCGGCATCGTAGCCTGCAACGGCAGCGCGACGCCGGCGATGGATAGCAACATCAGCTGGGGTAATTTCCCTTCGCGTCAGCCAGGGGCGTGCGAGAACCAAGTCTTCTACGGATGTTCCTCCATGTCGAACAACATCACGGAGACGGTGTATCCCGGTGTGGCCAATCTCTCATTGGATCCAATGTTTACGGCTCCGGCCAGCGATGACTATTCCTTGAAGGTGGGCTCCCCAGCTATCGACAAGGCGAGCACAACGAACACGCCAGCTACCGACTATCTGGGCAATGCACGACCGAAAGGGCTGGCTCCCGATATTGGCGCGCACGAGAGCTACTGACGGTTACGCGAAGCGAACTCAATCCGCCCCTAAAAGATGCAGCGCCAGCGCTCGCTTTTCCCACGAGCCGACGGGCCAGCAGCGCGGCGGCGCAAACGTTTACGAGCGCGGCACCCTACTGATCGACTATCCGCTCCAAGAGTTCGAGAGCCTGCAACTCGGCGCTGAGCTGCTGTACATTCGCGTCGGTATCCCGACGTTTCAAGGTCAACAAATCAAGGCTAACGCCGGCGGCGTCGCGGTGGGTCCATTGGTTGGCTACAAGCTTTTGACCGAAGTCGGCTTTACGTTCTTCGTACAAGGGGGCTTAAATGTCCCGAGGCATGCCTGCCGTCGCTATCGGCCAAATGGATTGATGATCGTCACCCCAAGGCCGCGAAAGTGCGCAACGTTTCTCGTTGCGAGCGAATGCCCGTGTGCCAGAGCGGTAGCCAAAATGAACAAGTCTCGGGCATCAACGCATCGACCTTGGCGACGTGCGGCCGTTTCAATTTGAACGGCCAACAGCGCGCTGTCTTGCCCAAATTCAAGTACTTCGCTTGGGCCGTTGAGCAGCTCGGCCAGCCACTCTTCGAGGAATTGCCGCTTACGGCCTGCGCGCAAGAGGCTGATCCCTCGCACCAATTCATAGACGGTCACCGCGCTCAGCAGGAATCTCGGTTGCGCCGCCAGCCAGGCCAGAACCGCGGCGTCGGGTGATGGCTTGGTCAGCTCAGAGATAACGTCGGTATCAATGACAGAAGCTCCCGCTCCCATGAAAGCTCACCTCTCTCCAAAGGGATCGCGTGGCTTCAGCTTAGTTGGCTTCAATGTGAACTGAACGCCGCCACCGTACGACTGCTTGAGCCTCTCGGTAGTCGCCAGGAATGCCTTGACGGGGCTCGCCTGACCATCGCCCCGCTCGGCCACGAGCTCATCGTAGTGGCTCATGCTCAGCAACACCCCGACATCCCGACCCCGATTGTGAATCACGGTTGGCCCCTCTGGGAGTTGCCTCAGCACCTCTGAAAGTTGCGCTTTGGCCTCGGAAACGTTGATTCGCTTTGGCCGGAGGGAATGGACGGTTCCCAGAGCGCTACTCTTGATGGTCCTTTTCATGACCAATATGGTCTACTATCAGACTATATTGCGTGCAAGCTATGAGTGCCCCCTCCTTTGCCGAGCGGAGATGGTCAGCATGCTTACTACTTTATTTTGCGAGCAGGGCCCTGCTCCCCGCCAAGCTGATGCGCGTCTGGGCTGCCCCCGCTCACTGGCACACCCTGTGCTTTTGCAACCTGCGATGCATCCAATTCATGGTGGCCCCGCCTTGTTGATCAAAATCTTGAGTTCCGTCGCGCTCTTCGCCTCCGTAGGGTGCGGCACAACGGGAAACGAGGCTGGGATGTTCTCGAATAGTTCGCCCACGGCAGTGGCAGGTGCCGGGGGCACTGCGCCCGGGAGCACTGGGAGCACTGTGGCGGCGTGCGGCGCTTCTGTGCCGCTAGTGCCGGGAATGGTGCGTACCGAAACGGGCGTGCTGCAGGGGAGCGCACAGGGCGAAACATGGTCGTACAAGAACATTCCGTTCGCGGCTTCGCCGCTCGGCGCTCTGCGTTGGAAGGCACCCGAACCCGCCACTTGTTGGCAAGGCGTTCGCGACGCGCTCGCGTTTGGGTCGCTCTGCCCGCAAATGGACGCCAATGGTTCACTCGTCGGTGAGGAGGATTGTTTACAGTTGAACGTCTGGACGCCGAAGGCCGCTCCGGCGACTCCCCGGCCAGTGTTGTTCTGGATCCATGGCGGAGGCCACGTGCAAGGCGGTGCGGCGCAGCCTTCAGGCACTGGCTTCATCTACGACGGGCAGAGGTTCGCCGAGCGCACCGGCGTGGTGCTGGTGAGCATCAATTATCGCCTGGGGCCTTTGGGATTTCTTGGACACGCCGCACTGAGTGCTGAGCCCGGAGCGCACGGCTCTGCGAACTACGGAGCCTTGGATCAGATCGCGGCGCTCCGCTGGGTTCAACGCAACATCCAAACTTTCGGAGGAGACCCCGCTCGCGTCACCATTTTTGGAGAATCTGCGGGCGGCGTGAGTGTGTGTGCACTCGTGGCCTCGCCGCTCGCGAAAGGCTTGTTTGCCGGCGCGATCATTCAAAGTGCTGGCTGCAATGCGCACACCTTGGCAGAAGAAGAAGCCTTCGGTGCAGAGCTGTTTCAGGCTGCCGGCTGTCAAACCGCAGAAGATCCCGTGGCGTGCATGCGCGCGCTGCCCTTGGCGCAAGTGCTCAGCGCGAAACCGGTGGTGATCAACGTGGCGGGAAAGCCTTCCGTCTATGGCTCGGTGGTGGACCAATACACCCTGCTAGATACGCCAGCGAAGGTGATCGCACGCGGCGAGCACAACCGCGTTCCAGTGATCGTTGGCAACAATAGCGCCGAGACGGGTAGGAGTGTGCCGGCCACGCTTCAGACGGAGGCGCAGTACATCGCAGCCGTGAAAGCGCTGATACCGGTGGGCTCTGCAGCTGTGTTGGCTCAGTACCCCGCGAGCGCCTATCCCACGCCCCGAGCTGCTTTCGTGGCGTTAACAAGTGATGTTAAGTTTGTATGTGGCGCGCGCACCGCAGCGCTGCAGTTGGACGCCCAGCAGACCGAAGGCGTGTATCGTTATGTCTTCAGCCATGTCTCAGCCACGCTGCCGGCGCTGGTGCGCGCAGCGGGTGCTCCGCATGCAGGTGAGATCCCTTACGTATTCGGCACCATGAGCACGATTCCGAACTTCATGCCTGATGCTGAAGACGAGGCGCTCTCGGCTGCCATTCAGCAATATTGGGCGCGTTTCGCCGCAACAGGAGATCCGAATGGCGGCGGTGCCCTGGTGTGGCCCAGCTACACGACGACCGATCCGTACTTATTGTTCGAAGATCCGTTGACGGTGAGTGCGGGATATCACCTCGCCAACTGCGATTTCTGGGCCAGCCTCGCTCCCTGAGTGCGCCAAAAACTCAGAACATGACGTAGACGCTATCACCCACTTCTTCCTCGAGTTCGCTGCTAGCTCGATAGACTTTTCCCAGCCGTAGAACATCTACCACAACCGCCTCCAAGGCGCTCGCCGCTGCATTCGGCGACCAATCGCGCACGATGGCGCGAGCAGCCTCTTCTGGATCTAGGGCGGTTGAAGCGTCGAGGGCCTTGGGTATTTCAAACATGGCCTTCACATCCAGCGTGGGAGTGTGATTGCGCCACAAGCTGGCCGATCTTTCGCGGACTTTCGGAATGCGTAGGGTATGCTCAGCCGCCAAGCGTTCGGCCACTGGCAAGAATTTCTGTTTAAAAAGCGCGGCGACCTCGGCCATGAATTTCTCGTCGAAAGCCGGTTTGGATTCTGTGTCGAACTCTTCGTGCCCCTTGGGTTCCGGCCACGGCGGCTGATCCTTCTTGTAGAGGACGAAGTTTTCGAGTGCCAAAACGTCCATCTCCGTGCGCATGAAGCAACGATAGGAATCGTACGGCGTCGAGACGATGGGCTCGCCTCGGACGTTGAAAGAAGTATTCACGATGACGCCGTAGCCCGTTTGATTTTTGAATTCGCGGATGAGGGCGTAATACACCGGGTGCTCCACCGGATTCACGGTCTGGACCCGCGCCGAATAGTCGACGTGGGTGATGGCGGGCACATCGCTACGCGGCATTTTTACGACGTCAGTGAGGCTTTCGCCTTCTTTCCGTTCTGACACAACGATGCACCGGGACTTTTTGACGGGTGCCACGAGCAGCATATAGGGGCTTCGCGTGCTCATTTCGAAAAACTCACTCACGTCCTCCTCAAGCACACTGGGCGCGAAGGGGCGGAACGATTCACGATACTTGATCTTCAGATTCAGGGTGACCTGCATCTCTTGGTTTCTTGCGTCCCCAAGGATGCTGCGGCTGCCAAGCGCTCGCGGACCAAATTCGAGGCGCCCAGCGGCGTGCCCCACGACCTTGCCCGCTGCTAACAGAGAGGCCAATTTTGCCGCTCGTGCGTCTGGCTCCAGCTTCTCATAGGGATAGCCATTGGAGTCGAGAAATGCCTGAATTTCGTCCGCTGAGAACTCGGGGCCAAGATGGGAAGCGCCCTGTATGGACCGACCATCTTCGCGCACATGACGTGGCTTGCCAAAATACGTGTGATACGCATCGAGCGCGGCACCCAACGCTCCGCCTGAATCACCCGCGGCGGGCTGAATGAAAATGTCCTCGAAGGGTCCTTCGCGTAACAGCCGACCATTCGCCACGCAATTGAGCGCCACGCCTCCCGCCAAACAAAGGTAGCGCTTGCCCGTGAGTTCCTTGGCGTGGCGAGCCATGCGCAACATGATCTCTTCCGCCACGACCTGGATCGATTTGGCCAGGTCCATTTCGCGCTCGCTGATCCAGTCCTCGGTCTTGCGCGCCGGACCGCCGAAAAGCGCGGCGAACTTTTCGTTCGTCATGCGGTTTTCATCCAGAAACGAAAAGTACTCAAGGTTCAACTCAAGGGAGCCGTCTTCCTTCACGCTGAGCAGCTTGTCGTAAATCAGCTCGACGTATTTGGGCTTCCCATAGGGCGCCAAGCCCATCATCTTGTATTCGCCCGAATTGACCTTGAAGCCCGTAAATTGCGTGAAAGCGGAATAGAGCAACCCCAAAGAATCGGGAAAATGCATCTCCTTGATCAAACGGATTTGGTTGCCTTCGCCGACCCCGATCGATGCCGTTGCCCATTCACCGACGCCGTCGATAGTCAGGATGGCAGCCTCTTCGAAAGGAGAGGCGAAAAACGCGCTCGCCGCGTGCGAGCGATGATGCTCTTCTTGCAGCACCTTGCCCTCGTATTTCAGGTAGTCGCGGATCAAGCGGGGAATGTGCAGCTTGTAAAGCGCCCACGACGGCAAGAATCGCTGCCAGCTATCAGCGCCTTTGGAGCCCGCGAAAGCCTGGGTATGCAGCAGACGCTCGAACGTGAGCGGAGCGCTGTCGTAATAAACGACCGCACTCAGTTCTTTCTGGGAAATGCCCGCTTGTTCCAGGCAATAGTTGATCGAGCTATGCGGAAAGCGGCGGTCATTTTTGACGCGGGTGAAGCGCTCTTCTTCGGCGGCTGCGACGATCTCGCCGTCCTTGATCAAGGCTGCAGCTGAGTTGTGGTAGAAGCCAGAAATTCCGAGCACATAGGTAGCGTTTGAATCTGGATTAGCTGCTGGGGCCAGCCGCGAAGCCTGCTTGAGGAGGCCCTTCGTTTCGATCTCACGCGTGATCAGGTCAGCGACGACCTCGTGGCCAAACGGTGAGAAGTGGACATCTTCCTTGAACGCAATTCGAAGACGCTCCGGACGCGGCATCTTCAAGAGCGGCGTCGTGACGTCCGCCACATGCCGGCCCTGCTTTGGATCGGCGAGAGCTGCAAAGAACGACTGGTAAATGGCCGGAACGTCGTCTTTGATGTTGTGGTAGGTCGGGAGCGGCACGATCAGAACGGGCGTGTCGCCGATCTCGGAACACCACTCTCTGAGTATCGCATTCTGGAGCTGCCAGCCTTCGCTGGTTTCAGATTTGTAGGCGGGAAAGGGCTGAAATCCAGCAGCTTTGAGCGCGAGCGGGCGGAGCTTTCCGAAAAGCGGATCCAAGACATGACGGGCCTTTTTCGCCCTCGGATCGTTGCGATAGAAATCGACGGCCTGGTACGCAAGCTTCAACCGGGGATCCCGGCGGTGGGAACCGAAACGGTCGCCCTCGGTGCCTTCCGCTTCCGGTCTCACCTTTGGCACGGGTACGCCCTTGAGCGTGAGCTTTCCATCCTCAAGGATAAAATACGGCTTCGGCAACATCACCTTTTTTCCGGTGGCTCGCTCAACGGAAAGGCGACTCGCTACCACGTTCCGTTCGATATTCTCCGCCAAGACGGCGATCACGATCAGGTCCGCCTTGATGTTCTTGGCGTACTTGCGAAAGGTGAGGAACTGTTGATCGGTTCCGCTGCCTGAAAGGCCAAAGTTGTAAACCTCCGCCCCGAACGCCGACCCTACCAAGTCCGAGAAACGTTCCTCGTTGCTGCACAAGTCGCCCGCAGTGTACGAATCCCCGAAAAAAAGAATGCGCGGTCGGGTGCCTTTGGGCTCCACGAAGTCGCTCACCGAGCGAAAGCCTTGTCGATTGGTAGTGACGTACGAGCCACCGAGCTCGTTCGGCACACGCGCTTTCAAGTTCGGCACGTAGCGATGCCCAATATCAGGATCGTGCATGAGGACCATGCGATGTGTGGTCTGCCAAGTCCGGAGCATAGGCGCGTTCTATACCTGGGCGCGCTGCAGGTCTCAAGCAAAGCCCGGAAAACGACCCGGCCCATCGCAGCCTGAGTGCGCCAAAAAATCCCGCTATTGGGCTAGGTGTTTCTCGATACGCGGATCGGGCACCAGCCACATCAGCGCCACCAGCCACATCAGCGCCACCAGCACGTACAAGCCAACCGCAGCCAGCGGCTGGATGAACGCAACGCCGATGCCAGCTGAGGTTCATGCCGGGGTCCCGAGTGTCGTGATGGGTCGTTCGACAAGGCCCCAACGCAAGCTGGGCAAGGAATCGGCAGCAGCTTCACTCCGATGCCACCAACGGTCCCATTCCGCCGCTCGGCCGACAGACCAAGAACCGCAAGCGACTGGGCTATTCAGGTTGAAAATACGCACTATTACCGAACGTTTTCCGGAAGTTGGCCGAGAGGCCCGGCG
>Ga0209591_10008662_pt1 | contig 11060 bp, 10 predicted proteins | sample MAT01_FD_187207 | JGI IMG/M metagenome (GOLD analysis project Ga0209591, IMG submission 187207) | Freshwater microbial communities from Lake Fryxell liftoff mats and glacier meltwater in Antarctica - MAT-01 (SPAdes) (version 2) | ecosystem: Environmental > Aquatic > Freshwater > Ice > Liftoff...
AATGACATTGGTATCAACGCCAATCACGGTTTGCGCCCGCTGCCACGGCGCTTGACCGCTGCAACCATGCCTTCGACCGACACCGCGCGCTTGGGAATTTTCAACATCCCCTTGAGTAGGCGAATATCGTCGGTGGCGGGCCTTACGATGAACTCGCCGTCGCCATTCTCAACAAATTCGATACGATCGCCGACGTCGACGCCGAGACGCTTGGCTACGTCCGCCGGAATCGTGACCTGGCGTTTGCTGGTGAGTGTCGCAGTTGACATTTTAGTCACCTTACGAATTTACAATCGCCTTACTTTAACATAAGGCGACCATACTCTTCGAGCAAAAGTGGCTACGGCGTTTCGAAGAACTTCACGTTCATCAGTCCCGCTTCTGAGCGTTGGTGCGGTTCCTTGAACGCCATCAGTTCTTGCACCATTTCCAGTGCCGTCTTGTCGCACGGCGGCAGTTCGGCGTCGGACGTGGCAATCGGTGTCACGCGATCCCCCCAGCGGATCAGGTGCGCAGATAAGGTCAGCCCGGCGCCGAACGCAGGCATCAATACGAGTCCGCCGGGTTTGACGCGCCCGGTTTCAACCGCTTCAACCAGTGCCACCGGCGCGGTTGCCGCGCTCATGTTGCCGTATTTTTCTACCGTTAAGAAAACCTTGTCCATGCTGGCACCGGCACGCTTGGCAACGGCTTCGATGATGCGCAAATTTGCCTGATGCGGCACGATCACATCAACGTCATCAATGGTGATACCGGCTTGCTCCAGCACGGCCACCGAGGCGTCGCCCATGCCGTGCACCGCCTTTTTGAAGATTTCCGTTCCATCAAAATCCCAGCGCGTGTCACCGTAGACCACACCTGTATTCGAGTAGAGCGCGCCCTTACCCCGGACGCGCAGCGTCTGCCGGGCGTCGGCGTAACACTGCAGCTTTTGCGCGATGACGCCCTCGGGCTTGTCGGTCGCCTGAAATACCGCAGCGGCGGCACCATCGCCAAACAACACCGCGACGTTGCGATTCTGCCAATCCATGAATTTGGAGATGTGCTCAACGCCAATCACCAACACATTCTTTGCCACGCCCGATTGAATGAACGCGGTCGCGGTCGTCATACCGTACAAAAAGCTCGTGCAGGCGGTGTTCACGTCCATCGCCGCCGCTTTGGTGGCACCGAGCCGGGCTTGCAGGCCAGAGGCGGTATTTGGTACGTGCTCGTCAAAACTGCAACTGCCATAGATGATGAAATCGAGCTCACTGGCGTCAATCCCGGCGCAGGCCAGTGCCCGCTTGGCGGCGACGTACGAAAGATCCAGCCCGCAGACATGCGAAATCCGCCGCTCCTTCATGCCGGTACGCTGCACGATCCATGCATCATCCGTGGGTAGGAAGGTCGCCAGGTCGGCGTTTGTGAGGACGGCGGGTGGCAGGCATTTTCCCCAACCGGTGAGCGCGGCATATGTCATGTTTATTCTCCGAGGTGTGTCGCCTGTGCGGGCTCGCCAGGATCTGGCGGCAGCGGGTATGGAATGATCAGACGAACAACGATAATGGCATTTTCGCGCAAAACGGCGTTAAATGCCTCGCTCACCTGCGTTTGTCCTGCGTTTGAACGATCTCCACCCGAACCGGTCCACCACATTACCTATGAAAAAAATCCTCCCTATTCTCACAATCGGTGCATTTTCGTTGACCGGATGCGCAACCATCGACGCAATCGCCAATATCGAAGAACCGCCGTACAAAGTGATCAAGCAGGATGGTGACTTTGAGTTGCGCGAATACGCACCAATGATCATCGCCGAGGCGAGTGTGTCGGGCTCGCTCGATGAAGCCAGCAGCCGCGGTTTTCGCGTCATCGCCGACTACATCTTTGGCAACAACATTGCAAAGGGCGCTTCGTCAACAGAAAAGATTGCCATGACCGCGCCCGTGACCATGACCGCTGCCGGCCAGGCGAATGAGAAGATCGCCATGACCGCTCCCGTCACCATGTCTAGCGGCGATGCCGCGCCCAATACTTGGCGCATGCACTTTGTGATGCCGAGCAAGTACACAATGGCGAGTCTGCCGACACCGAAGAATCCCGACGTCAAATTGCGCGAAGTGGCGGCGCAGCGCGTGGCGGTGAATCGCTTCTCCGGATTTTCCGGCGAGAAGAAGGTGGCGGAAAAGACGGCGCAACTCAACGACTGGATGGCGCGATCAAGTCTGTCCCAATCTGGCAAAGCGCAACTGGCGCGCTACAACATGCCCTTGACCCCGCCGCCATTTCGTCGCAACGAAATCCTGATCCCTGTTCGGTAACGCCGTGCGGGAGCCCCCAGGCTCCGCGATAATGTCCGAATGCGTATTCCTCGACAGCTTTTGGTGATCGGCTTTTTGCTACCGGCATCCTTGCCAGCGGCTGCCGACCCTGCTCCTGCACTCGCCCGGATGCAGGATCTCGACGTACCGTTCGTCGTCTCGGCACCGGTGGTGACACGCACGATGCTGGAAATGGCGAAGGTCACGCGCAGTGACTACGTGATCGATCTGGGTTCCGGCGACGGCCGCATCGTGTTTCTGGCGGCCCGCCAATACGGGGCGCGCGGTCTGGGAGTGGAAATCGATCCGCGTCTGGTGGAAACAGCGCAGGAAGACGCGCAAAAACTGAAACTTGAACATTTGGTCACGTTTCGCAAACAGGATCTATTCACCACCGATCTGGGCGCAGCGACGGTGATCACCATGTACCTGCTGCCCGATGTGAACCTTGCGTTGCGGCCAAAGTTGCTTGGACTCAAGCCGGGCACGCGCATCGTGTCGCACGATTGGGATATGGGTGATTGGACGCCTGATGACGTCCGCACCATCGACAATCCGGATAAATCCCTCGGCTTGGAAAAGAAAAGCCGCGTCTTGTTGTGGGTCGTGCCGGCGAAGCTGGGCGGCAAATGGTGTGCGCAGCAACGCAAAACGGCAGCCGACGCCGTCGGGAATGTTGAATTGCGCCTCGACCAGCAGTATCAAAAGCTCGACGGCGTGCTCACAGCAACCGCTGCCGGCAAATCGCGCGGACTCAACGTCCGCTTCCGAGTGACGCTCAACGGCGACCGGTTTGTGATTCCACACAGCGGTCAAGACGCTGATGCACCTGCCGCTGCCCGTGGCGATACGATCGTACTCAATGGCGAAACTTACGGCCTCCCCTCAAACCTCGTCTTCAAGCGCGCGGCCAACCCGGACGCTGTTTGTGCGTTTGCTGAGTTTGACGAGTTTAATCGCGCCACCAACGCGGCGCGTCGGTAGCGATGTGCATCGGGCCTCTCAACCGCGTGATCCGCTTCGGGCTTTTATTGAGCGCGCTGTTGTTGCTCAATGGTTGCGGCGGAAAGTCGCCGGCACTTCCTGCGCTGGACAAGAATGCGGTGGTCCTCGCCTTCGGCGACAGCCTCACTTTTGGTACCGGTGCCGCACCCGAACAAGCCTACCCTGCACAACTGGCGCGCATGATTGGCCGTGAGGTGATCAATCACGGTGTGCCGGGAGAAATCAGTCAGGACGGCCTGACGCGCCTGCCGGCGGTGCTCGACGACGTCAAGCCCCTTCTGCTGATTCTGTGCCACGGCGGCAACGATTTCCTCCGTAAGCTCGATGGCAAGGCGACCGAGGCCAACGTGCGCGCGATGGTGAAGCTCGCACAAGCTCGCAACATCGGCGTGCTGCTGATGGCCACGCCGCAGCCCGGCATTATTCTCTCCGTCCCCGAGTTCTATGAAAACATCGGCAAAGAGCTGGGCGTCCCGGTCGAGGCGGCCGTGCTCGCTCAGGTGTTGCGCGACAACGCCTTGAAATCGGATCGCGTGCATCCCAACGCGGCCGGATATTCGCGCGTCGTCGAAGCGCTTGCTCAGGCACTGAAACGCGGCGGTGCGATCTAGACGAGCCAAAACCCAAACGCCAGCAGTGGCGGGCATTTTCAGGCCTTTATGCCTTGAAGTGGTCGTAAATAGTTGACTTTCGTTTTCTGGAACTATTCGCTTCGCCAGCCGGAAGGAACCTGAACTCGTCACCATCACGATGGCCATCCCGCTCGCCAATATGCCGTTGACCGACGTAAACCCTGACCTCGGTCTGCTGAAGCATCTGCGGATGGGCGATGCTGCGGCAATGTCCAAGGTGTATCAGCGCCACTAAGGACCGCTATATCGGTTTGCCGTACTCTGGTGCGGATCCGCCGACACGGCGGCCGACATCGCGAAGGATGTTTTTATGGCGCTGATCGAAGTTCGGCTGGCGTTTGACGCCAATCGCGGCGCTCGCTCGAACTTCCTGTTTGGTGTTGCGCGCAATTTCCCGCTCAAACGCGATGAATCGCAGCGGCGCTTTGTCTCGACGGCCGTGGCATTCGCGACAGACGATGACGACGATCTACCCTACGACATCATGGATCCCAACTCGACGCCCTAGAAAGCGATGCTGGCGGACCAGTGGGCGGAGGCGATGCGGGCGGCAATTTGTTCCAAGACCGCGCTTGGTCTTCGAAAGCGGCGACCACATAGCTTGCTCGTCGGGATTTAGTCGGGGTGCGTGTCAGACCGTTGCGTTCGTTTTCAGTGTGCCAGACGGTGATACCGTCAAGGAAGTGCCCGCCATGTCATGGAAATCGAAGTGATCAATCCGGTCCAGTAAGACCATGAACCTCGCGCCGCGCACGCACCCTCTCGCGCGGCGTTGTCGAAAAAATCTGCCGCAGCGTGCCGATTTTTTCGCCCCAAGTCAGCCCTTCGCTGGAAAGCGCTTCCATAAAATTAGCAATACGGCGCGACAGAATGACCGTGTAAAGCGCCAGCGCCGTGGTCGGGATGAACACCGCGAGGAAGATCAGCGTCTTTTCCCACGTGGTGTAGTCAGCCATCGCATAGATGTTCATGCCGAGAAAGCCCGTCACCACCGTCCCCACCATGCCGCATGAAGACACCACCGTCAATCGCATCGCGTTGTCAGTCTGCTTGCGCATACGATCCGCGTCGAGATACTCGTTGATGTCGCGCGCTTCTTCGCGCACCTCGTTGTAGAGCGCGTCGGAGCCCAACTGATGCGACCAGCGCTGGAAAAAGTCACTCGCCTGCACTTGGTTGGAAATCTCGTGGAACCAATAGCGGTGATTGAAGCGCAGAAATACTTCCAATGTTTCACGCACGTGTTTCTTGAATTGCTTGACGGACTCGTAGTTGCGCACGTTGAGGCGCTCCACCGCACGCGAAAAGCGGTTGGACAGCGACAGCAAGGCGGCCTTGTTGAAATTTGCAATGAGCCCGATCTGATAGAACTGGTGGCGGAACTGGCCGACAAGTTGCGCCTGCTGGCCGGTCTGGGTGATCATCGCAAAGCCAACGCCGCAGAAAAAATAGCGTGTGCGCATATCGCTGCGATTGTCTTCCGGATCCCAATAGCGGTCGTAACAATAAGTGGATTCGAAGTCCTGCAGAAAGCGGCTTGAATACGGCAAGGTATCGGACTCCCCCCATTTCGCCCCGAAGCCGATTCGCACCATATCGCCGCGCGTAAGCTGGGTAGGGTCGTCAAACGAGAGGAAGCTCATGGTTGGAATGCGCTTGTTCTCGATCTGGTGGTACTTGATGGAGCCGCCGGGCAAATACGCAGGCACTAACGGCGAGAGGAAATACTCCCAGTGCATTGAAAGCGGGGTTTGGCGCTCACTGCGCACCAGATCAACAAACTTTTCACGATCGCCGTAGTCGGATTGCGACATTAGCGCGCCGTCGTGCCCTTTGAACGCGACTCTGTAAGGACAATGCGCACCTTGGTTCGACTGTTCCCACGCCGGGGCATACGGGCGGCCGAAACGATCCATCAGATCTACCGCATCGGCGAGCGGAATATCTTTGCCCGCAACTTCGAGAACTGCCACCGCAACATCGATATCGTAGAAAAAGTAGAGGCGCGCACGACGCACGTCAAGATGGATGGCCGCATCCCCGGCAGAGAGTTCGACCTCAACTGACGCAATATCGTCGCGCGTGAACGCATAGAGGGACGACTGTGCGCCGCGTCCTTCATCACCAACGCCATAGAGGAAACGCTGCACGTACGGCAGGAAATGGACGAACTCTTCATACCCGGCGATGCACGACTCGTCTTCAATTAGCAGGGTATCCGCCGCATACTTCCACGGTCCGGGCTTTCGTTTCAGCATGTCCCAGTAATGGATGACATCGGCACCCGCCTCACGGCGCAACGGCCGCAGCGTAATCGGCCATAGCAGCGTATGGTGAAACTCACGGACAATCTTGATATCTTCGGCCACACGCCCCCCTGCCTTGTTACTTGCGGTCACAACGACTATGACTGGTAACACCATGTTACTAAAACGCGCCGTCCGTCATTGGTTTTTCGTCTCAAATTGACCGTTGTCATCGGTCACCCGCCTAAGTAGACGATAGAATACCCATATCCCAAGCAATTGGCTCAAAGCGGTCATCCGCGCGCAACTTTGCGTGCCGATGGCCGCGTTTTATGTTGCACCCGGAAACGGAAAATTACCCCATGCAAAGCAACAACCTCAAGACCCTGCGCGTGAACCAATTTATCGCCACCGCGATGTTGGGAATAGCCAGTGCCACCGCGAGCGCACAAACAACCCCGCCGGCACCACCACCGGCCGAGCCGGCGGCTGACGCAAAGAAAGCAGCGCCAGCCAGGCCTACGGCGCGGCCCGATGCGGCCAGCCCTGCCGGCGTGCGGCCTGCGACACCCAAAACCGAGACCATTGAGGTCAACGAGCGCCGCACCGCTACTACCGAGCGGCGCGACTCGTCTGCCTCGAAAATCATCATCACGCGCGAAGACATCGAGCAATACGGTGACGCTAATCTGGGCGATGTACTACGCCGTCTTCCCGGTGTCACCACCGGCGGCCGGCCTGGTCGTGGCGGCCCGCCTGCACTGCGCGGTATGGGTGGTGGCTCCACACAGATCTTGATCAACGGCGAACGCGTCGCGCCGGGCTTTTCGATTGAGCAAATCACGCCGGAGATGGTCGAACGTATCGAGATTCTGCGTGCGCCGACGGCTGAAACGGGTACGCGTGCAATCGCCGGAACCATCAACGTGGTGTTGCGCGAGCCACTGCGCCAACGCAACAACGATATCCGTGTTGCGGCGCAAGAAGAGCGTGGCAAGTATTCGCCCAACGTATCACTTTCACGCAACGACACGCTCGGCCCAACGGGGACGTACAACTTTACGGTCTCGCTCAACAAAACGGACCAGTTGACCGACACCACATCCAATACGCGCTACATCGACATCCCGACCGGACGCCTGAATCTCGCGCAGTCGGCGTTCAATCAATCGCACGAAAACCGCGACGGCATCTTTGCCACCAGCCGATTTCAGTGGCGGCTCGGTCCGGGAGAGATGTTCAGCATTCAACCGTTCATCGTGAGCAACAAGTTCACCACGACATCCACTGGAACACTCAGTCAGTCGGTCGGCTCGACGCCCGCCCCATATGCCACCAGCGCCGGGCAAGTCGATGGCACCTTCAATGTCGCCCGTGCGATGGTGATGTTGAATAAGCGCCTCTCCCCTTCGCTTCGCTCTGAGCTGCGCGGCGGCTTCGGGCAATTCAAGTCTGAAACGGATTCGATTCTCCGAGAGCGGACTGCAACCGGCGCGACCGTGCTCACGCAAACGACCGACGGCACCACCAAAGACAACTCGTGGAATCTGGTTGGTAAGCTCATGTACAACTGGCTCGACGGCAAGCACAATCTGGTCACCGGCTGGGAATACGAAGAAACCAAGCGTACGGACAACAGCGTGACGCTACTCAACGGCGCACCGCAGTTGACCAACTTTGGCAATCAAATTGACGTCTCGACGACCCGCAAAGCGCTCTACGTGCAAAACGAGTGGGAGCCGCATCCACAGTTTTCCACCTACCTCGGTGTGCGCTGGGAAGGCCTTGAAACCAAGAGCCGCACGCTCACCAATCCGGTGAAAAACACCAGCAGTGTGGTCAATCCGCTCGCGTTTGGGGTTTGGCGGTTTGCCGCACCGAGCCGCGACCAGATTCGTCTGAGCTTGACGCAGTCCTACCGCGCACCGACCACACAAAATCTGGTTGGACGTCCAAGCTTGAACACCCTCTTCCCGGTACCCGGCCCCAACACCTCCGTCTCGTCGGACCGCGCCGGTAACCCAACCCTAAAACCCGAGATCGCCAACGGTATCGATGTCGCTTACGAGGACTATCTCGAAGGTGGCGGCGTAATTTCAGTAAACCTCTTTACGCGCCAGATCAGCGACTTGATCCGTAACGTCACCGCATTAGAGCGCGTCACGTGGGCGAGTTCGCCGCGCTTTGTCACGCGTCCGCAAAATCTGGGCAAGGCACGCACCAGCGGAATCGAATTCGACGCGCGCTTCCGACTGCCGGAGATTATCAAGACCGCACCTGCGATCAACTTCCGCGCCAACTTGAGCGTGTTTGATTCGAAGGTCGACTCCGCCCCCGGTCCGAACAACCGCATTAACGAACAGCCAAAAATGACCGGCAACTTCGGCGCGGACTATCGCTTCCGTGGCACGCCGTTTTCGATCGGCGGCAACATCAATTGGACGCCAGACTTTGAAACACGTCTGACCGACAACCAATTGACCAAGACCGGCACCAAGCGCGTACTCGAAGGCTATGGTCTGTGGCAAATCAACTCGCAGGCAAAGCTGCGTCTGTCGCTCTCAAACCTTTCCCCGCGCGACGCGGTCAACACCAATTCGCAGTCGCAGGGAAACGAATTGCAGACGCTCACAACCAACGGAAAGACATCAATGTCGACGGCGCTGCGGTTGGAGATCAGACTTTAAGGTCGTTTATTGGCGGGCGTTTTGGTTTGGGGCGGAAATGCTCGGGAGTGCCCGTCAACAGGCGGTGTTGAATATTTCGCTCGCCTGCTTGAACCGAAGCGCCATGAAGCAAATCGCCCAGCCATGCTCGGCGATTTCCATGTTGGTAGTGCCGCCTCGACCAGCGCGGTACCGGAGGTAGACCTGCCCGCTCAACCATACGTTCTATCGTATCTTTATCCTGCGGCCATCCCCGGGCACCGACCATCACACGCTCGTTCCACCGAATAGTCGCATCTCGGCCGTACCAAGGCACGCGCGCGCAGCCCGGGGGCCGGCGTCTTGGAATATTCTGCCGGTCGTAAAGGCGTACCGGTCAGTCCTTGTCCTTCTTCTCCTTGCCGTGCCCTTTGGCTTTTCCCTTGCCGTTGCCTTGGTCGCCGCCGCCGTCGCCACGATTGCCCTTTTGGCCCTTCATCTTGCGGTATTCCGGTACGTAAACATTGGAGTACCAGTTGTCCTGCACAAAGTAGACTGGCTGCCCGCAAGCCTGATACTTGTAACAGTGCTTGCTCCATTTCTTAGCGTGCCCCGGTGGAACACGCAGGTAAATCGGCACCAGACGCACTGTTGGCGGTTGGGCTTGAATGATGATGGGCTGTTCATAAATGACCAGTGGGCGCTGAATATTGCCCAAATCAATGCGCCCGTAGAACCCCGGTTCGCCCACAGTGATCGAAACACCCACATCCGCCGCGAAGGTAGACGACGTCATGGCGATCAAGCCAACAGCCAACAAAATACGTTTCATCTGCAGTCCTTTAGTTGTAATCGACCTCCAAAACGCAAGCCGCGCGGTACTTGTTGACCCAAACAAAAAACACCGCACACATCGCGTCGTCGATCGGAGACGCCGAGCTGCTCAAAGGCCTGCCGCCAGCGCGCACTGCGTGGCAAACGCGAGGCTACCAATTCAGGCACAACGGGTCTGTGCACAAAGACACATTGCGCCGTTCGAACTTCCCGAGCGAGCCCGACCCGAGTAGCCGAACACAATGCTGCTGCGGCACCAGCGACAACCTCGCGACAACCGTCATCATGGAGCATTGCAGAAATATCTTTTGGCAATCGTCACCCGGCCACCAAGCAATGACCGCTGCGGCGGTTAGTTGGGACCGGGCAGCGTATGGTGAGCAAGTATCGTCTGCCCAACAAGTACTGTTTGCCGTCTTTTCTTGAGTTTGATGAGGCTAGGCCAATATGCTGACACTGGCTCGCCTGCTGATTCGGGGTGCCGCCAAAAGGCGATTTCACGCCGCCACGACTCCCTCACCGACAAGCGCCGCAATCTCGTCGGCAGCGTACCCCAGGCGCTCCAAAATCGCCTCCGTATCCGCACCAAGCGAAGGCGGATTCGACCGCAAGCCGGGCCGCACACCGCCGATTGTGAATGGCAGCAACGGCGTTGACGTGTTAATCGGTTTGCCCGCACCACTGGCATCCGCAGGAACCGTCATCGGTGCCAACCCGCCGCTTGCCAGCAAGTGCGGGTCGTCAAACAAGTCTTGCGGGCGCGTGATCGGTGCGAACGGCAGCCCGTTGGCCTCGAAGATATCGACGATCACCTTCGCCGACATTAGTGCCATGCGTTCGCGCAGGATGGGCATCAGCCATTCGCGTGCTTCGACACGTCCGCCATTGGCGTCGAGCCGTTCATCCGCTTTCAAATCCTCCAGGCCAAAGGCGTCGCAAAAAATCAGCCATTGTGTATTCGACACCACGGCCAAGAATATCTGCTCGCCGTTCGCAACCGTAAAGACATCGTAAACGCCCCACGCGGAGATACGACTTGGCATCGGCTTGGCGGGTTTTCCGGTGACGGCAAATTGCATCATGTGCGGTGCCATCAAGAACACGTTGTTCTCGAACAAGGCGCTCTGAACTTCTTGTCCGCGCCCCGTTTTCTCGCGCTCGCGCAAAGCCGCCATAACACCAATCGCACCGAACATGCCGCCCATGATGTCGTTCAACGACGCCCCTGCGCGTAGCGGCTGTCCTTCGGCGCCGGTCATGTACGCGAGGCCGCCCATCATTTGCACCACTTCGTCGAGCGCAGTGCGATGGTCATACGGGCCTGGCAGAAAGCCTTTGTGCGAAACATAGATCAAGCGCTCGTTGAGCTTCGCCAGCGTCGCGTAATCGAGCCCG
>Ga0209591_10008663_pt1 | contig 11060 bp, 13 predicted proteins | sample MAT01_FD_187207 | JGI IMG/M metagenome (GOLD analysis project Ga0209591, IMG submission 187207) | Freshwater microbial communities from Lake Fryxell liftoff mats and glacier meltwater in Antarctica - MAT-01 (SPAdes) (version 2) | ecosystem: Environmental > Aquatic > Freshwater > Ice > Liftoff...
TCCACCGCCAGCCATGGAGGTCTTTATCTCACTCCCGAACTAAACGATTCTGTAGCGCCCGAGATTAAGCAACAGACCGTAAACGGCGACGGTTTCCAAGGTTTTTATGAAGAAGACGAAGATGCTGAGTTCATACGCGAGCTGTTCCTTAATTACGAAACTGACTACCTTCTTTAAAAACTTTAGGCCGGTGAGCAATCATCGGCCTTTTTCTTTTCTCTTTTTTCCTATTTATTGCCACCGTGTATGGTTGCATTGGATGTGCCTGGATAATTATTGCTTCGGTATTCCCAGCTACACTTTCTAAAGAGGCCCTGGACGATCGAAGCCAAAACACAGAGCTACTCGGGGTTTGAGCTATAGCGAGGGGAATCCGCGAAATAGCCACACCTTTCCTCGAAAATCAATGCCCTTGCCCTGGCCATTGTTGTCGATATGGCTGGAATCAAACGGTCTCTCAAGTCCGGAGCGAAAAATCAGCCTGTCAACGTGGCCGTTTTTTATTTCAGCACGAGCTTGCCACTGAGTATTTGTGTTGACATAAAAAACGTTGAGCGGCTTGATTGTGGCAGGCCTTGCGCTTGTACCGTCATAGAAAAGTGAAAGCAGAAAAGCTAGCAAACAATATGGTGCGTAGTATTTGAGAAATGCTTTCATTCTTTTATCAGCTTGAGATTTTCCTGATGTTCCTTTACTACTGCCCATATGCCCGGCTCTACTCAAAGAGCGCTTCTTGTCTTGCCGCTATGCGCGGCGTGCCGCGTGGCTTAGAACATCGCCTACACCGTTGCGTCCGGCTGTGCCGCACTTCACTGGTTTATTGTCTCTCCTCCCCCGGCTTTTTTCAGGGAACCACCTCGGCGCCACCGCCATCAAGGCTACCCTACGGTGGCTGCGCCAACCTTGACAGCAGAGCCTAGGCGGTATCCCGTTTTTCAGCCGGTGAAGGCGCCGGAGACTGAGGTATTAGCTATGATAAATTACATTGCAACAACTGAAGAAATCGCTGAGGGAAAAGCTTGGCTTATGAATCAGGACGAACATGATAACCGCTGTGGTATTGGTTCTAGATGCAAAGAATGCACCGAAGGCACAGCTCATACTTGCAATACAGATCCTGGTAAGGGTTGCTCTCAGTGCTGCTTGGAGTTGACGATTGACGCTTATTGGGGTTTAGATAGCGAGGGAAATTGCGAGAACGATCTCGCTGTTGATTAGATTCAAATTTAGAGACGCCCGGGGCTTTTTGCCTCGGGTTTTTTCTGGCCGCACAGATAAGAAGAGCACGCCTACGCTGCGCTCCGTCTGACGACCCCCATCCCACCCCTCGCTGCCGCGTGACTCGAGTGTTACCTGGGTGGTTTATTTGGTTTTGTTATGACCAGTCGGTGATCGATCTGTTCAAGATTCAAAAAATGAAACCCCCGAGACAAGCTTGCCGCATGTGCTCGGGGGTTTCAGAGCCTTTATTCTAGGATGCTAGGAGTAAATTGTCAGCGACAACTATCAGCTGGATACTCACCAATCATCAGGCACCGCAATCAATGGGCGAACCTTTTGGTTGCGGTGCCTGATACTGATGATGATTGCAAACCCGACGCCTAAGAGGATTGCCCCAGTACCGGCGGTTTGCACAGCCGAACACTAGATCCTCTATGTAATAATAATAGTAATAATGATAATAATAAAAGTAGTAATAGTAAAACTGTGCTAAAATCAGGCAAATCTTGTAGGGGGATACAAAAGATGGCCAGGTCGCAAGCTTTAGATGCGGACGAGCTTTTTGAGACTGCAAACAGGCTTCAAGCCGAGGGCAAAGAAGTGACGGCCGTGAGCTTGTTAAATGCTCTTGGTCGTGGCAGCTTAACCACGATATACAGGCATTTAGAAACCTGGAAGAACTCACGGCCGGCGCGGCCGGTTTTGAGTAATAACGAAACGCCGGAGCTGGTGAAGAACGCTTTTGCTGTTGCGTGGCGAGAAGCCCGGCAAGAGGCAGCGTTAGAAGTAGAAGCGATTAAAACGAAAGCGGCGGAAGAAACTCAAGCGGCCATCAAAGAGTTTCATGGTGCTTTAGAAGCTATAGAAAAGCTGGAGAAAGAAAGCGACCAGGACGCCTCCGAAATCGAGTTGTTAAAGACACAAGTTGCCGACGCTCAAAGTCAGCTGGCGAAAATGGAAGCGCAAAGCGCCGCCAATGAAGCGACCGCGAAGCAATTACTTCAACAAGCAGATAGCCAGGCAAAAGAATTTGAGCGCCTTCGTCAAGATAATGAGAAGCAGCGGACAGAAAGAGACGCGGCAATAAAGGAGGCGGCAGAATTAAAAGGGCGAGCCGAGTCTCTGCAGCTGCAAAATAAAGAGCTTTTGGCGAAGCTAACTGATAAAGAGAAGCACAAATAAAAGGGCCGGGCCAGGGCCAGCTAATTTACTGCTTTTTCAGAAGCTCGTTTAAGTCAGCTTCGGCTCTGGCGGTGAAATCAGCGCCACGCGTCTCTAGATCGTGTTCGTAGTGATTCCAGAGATTATTGCCGTCTAAAATAGCGTCGTTAATCCACCAGTCTTTGGGTGGGATAACAGTGCCTGCATAGGCCTTGCTGTTTTTGGTCCACCAGGAGCCTGCGAATTCGGTTTGTTTGGCATAGGGGACATGGGCCTTTATATGTGGATCATTTGAGTCTTGGCTATCGAACTGGTGCGGGTCAATTGGGTCTTTGGCGTTTGGTTTTGGTTCTGATTGATACTTTTTGAAGTTATCCCAGCCGCCGCCGTTTTTGACGATGAATTTATGCAGGTCATAGGCCCAGATAGCCTTGGTCTGGTTGTCGACGTTTTTGTAGGCAGATTTGAATTGCACTGGCTCTTTGACGCCGTAAACGCCTAATGGTTTAGCCTTAGTGCCGCCACGTGCTTCGAAGATTTTGCCGCTTTTAGTGTCCTGACTCAAGGCAGTGAGTTTGGCTACGGCTTTGCTGTCTCTGCTAACTATTTCGGCAAACGCAGGAGCTTGGAAAAGAATGGTTAGACCAATTGTTAGGATGGCGGTCTTAAACATTTGATTTTCTCCTGCGGGATTTGACTTAACTGATCCATGTTTTACCACAGGAAATATGGAGTGGAGAGAGGTCAAAAAAACCGAAGGTAGCGGCAAGATTTTTGTGGCAGTGAGTTGACTGTTGCTGGGGTGGTTTTGCTCATCCAGCTCAAAAGCGAAGAAGCGACCCTGGGTGGTGGAGCAGTGAGTGGAGGGAACGAGGAAGCGACTTCGCGTTGCACGTACGAAGTAGGGCAGGATAAAGAGGACGCGCTACTTGATTCTATATAGCCGTTAAACTGCCATTATGGGCAGCGCTGTCGGACTGACATTTGGCAGGAAGTAGGCGCTATTTATGCTAGAGTGTAGCAAAGAGTGGGTATTAGGGAGCGCTAAAATTGCCGAAGACAAAGCAATTGCCGGAAGTTCGGACCAGGCTGAGAAGTGAGGATATGGGTCGACTGGATAGCATCTGTCGGTCGGAGGCAAAGACTCAAGCGGAGGTCGCTAGGCGCGGCCTTCTGTTTTATCTCGACAATTATGAGCAGTCAAAGACGGACGCTCGGGAGAGCAAATTAGAAGCTCGCCTGAGGAAAATGGAAGACCGATTGGCAGCGATGATTATGAGGCCGACAATTGATATTGGGGTTTTGTACCAGGCCATTTATTTCAATTTTGGCAAGGAAGCTCCAACTGCTTTTGGTGCTTTTTACAATTTCGCGCTGAAGCGTTTGCGAGACAAAAGAGGTGACTCGCCGGATAAGGCGGCGCTGAAAAAAATGGCTGACGACTTGTACCGAAAAGATGAACCTCCCATATCGCCCGCGCAAAATTCGCCAGAGCAACCTGAGGCTTTACCAGCTAATTCCCAGGACGACTCTGTTTGATTCTGAGTAAAAGCTTGGAGTAAAAGATGCCTGCGGTAGTGATTCATTCCTATTTAAAAACAGGGGGTAGCGCCGGCAAAAAAGCAAAAGCGCATATTCGCTACATACAGCACCGTCCTGGGAAAGATAAGGAGCGCTCCGAGGAACATCCTGAACGAGGGGAGCGCCGTGAGATTTTTGACGATATTAGAGACTCGGTTGAGCGCAAAGAGCTTGAAAAATTAGTCGATAAAGAACGCGGGGCAGTATCGATTCACAAGCTGACTTTGTCGCCTGGGGTGCAAGGAGCTGACTTAAAAGAGTTCGCGCGCGAGGTCATGGACGAGTTTGGCAAAGAGAAGGGGCTAAATCTTCAATGGGCAGCAGCGGCGCATAAAAATACCAACCATGACCATGTTCACGTGGTGGTTCTTGGCACGGACAAGAACGGCCGACAGGTGCGCATTGGCAAAGACGACCATGATCATCTGCGGCAGCATAGCGACCGGTACTTAGAGCGGGATCGCGACAGAAGCTATGATCGGGAGCTGGATAGAGAAAGCAAAGAATTAGCTCGCAATGACCCAAGAATATGGGAAGTCGAGACAAGAAAGCTAGACAGCATACTTGGCAAAGGCCAGATCTTTAACCTAACTGATGATCGCGACCAGGACACCAGCGGGCGGGCAAAAGAGCAGGCGGCTCCGACCTGGAGTAAAAAGTCAGCGGTGGAGAAGTTGCCGGAGCGGGAGAAAATTCAGCGGCTTGACCAACTTTTTAGTAAATACGACAAGACCGAAGACCTTAAGCGACTGAGTGATCACGTCCGGAACAATTATCCGGATCGATTAGATAAGCAGCAATACGCACAGTTGAAGCGCTGGATAGAGACAAAGGAGCGGGACGGCGAAGACTGCTTTGAACGCTGGGACAAGGAAAAGGAGCGGCAAACCGAGCAGCCAAAAGAAGCACACGGCAAAGAAAGAAAGCAGAAAAGAGACGAGCAAGAACACCAGAAAGAGAATCAGAAAGACAAAGAGAAAACAAAGTCTGATAAGGGGCATGAGGCTCACCGGCAGTGGCAGGAATTTGACAGGAACACCCACCGAGCCTATGAAGACTGCTCGGGCGTAATTTACAGGCGCATGCCTCGCAAGCAGCGCATATTCGAAGAGCGCGGGCGCAACCTTGAGCACCATGCCGTTTACATGAACACCATGGCGATGCACAAATTGAGGGAGGCGCGAGAGCGCACTGAGGATCCGAAAGTGCTCAGGTACATCGAGCGCGAACTAGAAGAGCTGAAGAAATACGGCCAGGAGCTGGCAAAAGAGCTGCCGACAGTTAATTTAGACAAGCTCTATGGCAAAGAAGGCGGGCCAAAAAGAGAGTGGAGCGGCCGAGAGCCAGACGGAAAAATGGACCTCGACAAAATCAAATTCCCGGATCATGTAAATGAGGGAGAAAATAAGGTCGAGAACAAAAACAAGTCAAACAGTGAAGGCAAAGAAGTTAAGGGCGCCGCTAACAACCTCGGAAATTCAGGCAGTGCTGAGACTGATTCAACAAAAACGGCGGCGGCCGATCTTGGAAGTGGAAATGGAGCTGTAACTGAGGCAGGTCGTGGCGAAGAAACCAATGTCGACACAAAAGTGAACAGTCGCGAGAAGATAGAGCCAGGGGAAAGGTCTTCAAATAAGGCCCCTGGTCAACTTACTGAAAAAGAAAAAGCAGAGGAAGAGAAACGGAAAGAGGAGGAAGAAAAAGAAAGAGAACGGCTAGAGAAACTGTTGGCAGACATTGAAAAGGGCATAGACCGGCTGGAAAAGAACATGAAGGAAATAAATCGCCTTAAACAACGCAATGAAAGAATCAATAGAGAGGCCGTTGAATCAGAGCGTAAGGAAAGGGAAAAACCAGACCGATCGAACCCGGACAAAACTGACCGCCCCGATAGACCGGATCGACCGGATCACTCGGACAGATCGGACAGGTGATGATCGACCAGATTATCCGGTGACAATGAAATCAGGCAGCAAAGTCAAGACTTATAGATGATAGAAGATAGGGTTGTTAATGGCTAAAACTAGCGGTTATCTTGAGACAGCGAAGAATTCTTTGCAGATAGAGCTCAAAGAGATGCCCTTTATTGTTCGCACAGTATTAGGTCAAGCTGGCTGGGGTAATTTTTTCTTTGACACCGGACTCGCTACTGCCGACCGGCGTAAGCAATTAAAACGTGCTGGTCTTAGCCGGTCGCTCGAGCACAGAATACAAGTTAAGTGGCGGCCAGCAGATGACAAATCCGGCGTGAATGTGCGGGTGCAGGTTGACGACGGCGACGGCCATGCAAGCATCGATGAATTAAAAGACGCGTGCTTAGAAGTTATCAAAGGCATAACTGTCAGAGCAGAAGAAACAAAACACGCGGACAAAGAACGGCGCACCACCTATGGCTCTGCTAAGTGGGCGCAAGAAGAAGATCTTAGAGATGCCGGTTACATCAGTAGCGAAGACGATGGCTTGCGGCTAATTCTTGGACTGACTGATTCTGGTGCCGAAGTCTCAATTAGTCCGGCCGATACCATCAGGCACGCGGTAGTTGGCGGACCAACTGGAAGCGGCAAGACTTCTCGGATAATCATCCCGCAGATGCTAAAGCGCTGGAGAGCCAGTGCCATAGTCACAGAAGCGACAGCAGGCGACGAGCCGCCCGATGTTTATCAAAAAACCGCAGGCTTTAGAGCGGCTATGGGGCACAAGATCTATCGCTTTGACCCGGGCGCCCTGGACTCACATCGGATAAATCCAGTTGACCAGGTCAAAACAGTTGATGACGCACAGCAGCTGGCCAATTTGATTGTGGAGAACACAAACAAAAAAGACGGTGGAGGCGGCGGCGATCAGATTTGGGACAACAGCGAAAAGCACCTGCTTATTGCTTTGTTGCTTCATGCCGCTGGCCAAAAAGGCAGCTTAGCTGAAGTGCGCAACTGGCTGACGTCCGGGCAGGACGGCATGAAAGCGGAGCTTCTGGGCTCAAATATTGAGAAAGCAAAAAGTGAATACATGGCTTTTTACAACGTCAGCACAGAGGCATTTCGCAACGGCGTAATTTCAGGCCTGATGATGCGCTTAAACCTGTGGGTGAGCCCGAGGATAGCGGCACTGACAGCGGCAACAGATGTCGACATGGACGCGCTCAAGACCGAGCTTTTCACTTTCTATTTGTCGGTGCCGGCACAAAAAAGTTATCTAAAACCGCTGGCCGCTTTGATATTTAATTACGTGCTCAGCCAGACAGAAAAAGACTTTGATAAGCCGCTGTTTTTGTGCTTGGACGAGTTTACTAACTTTGGCCGCATACCGGATTTTGTCAATAAAACGACGATTATTCGACACCGTAAAATTAGCGCCATTTTGGGTTTTCAGGACTACATGCAGCTTGAGAAAACTTATGGCCGCGATGACGCGAAAATCCTCTGGGGGCAGCTAGGCACAAAAATATTGTTCAAGCCAAACGATCTAGATACCGCAAAGAAAACCAGCGAGATGCTTGGCACAGAGACATATTTTGAGCGCACAATGAGCAGCAGCGGTCAGATTCACGAGAAGGAATTCGGCCGGTCGCTGATGAACCCAGGCGAGGTCCTAGCCATGGGGGACGAGCGGGCGCTTGTGTTCACGCCCAAAACGGCGCCAATAAAACTCAAGACTTATACCTGGCAAGACTTCACCGAAGAGATGGCAATTGCGCCGCCAGTACGCGCAAAAATCGAAGTAGAAGAAGGTCTTTTTAAAACCTGTCGTGAGTCGCAAAAAGTCCCTATCTGGCAGTCTGAGTGGGCAAAGGCAAATCCACCGGAGCTGAATTACATCCAGGAGAATATTGCCGACACGGACGCCAGTTCGAATACTAATATCGCCCCTCCTATTGAAATAAAAGTGGAAGTGGAAATATCCGAACAAATATCGGAGCAAATGCCAGAAGCCAACAACTACAGAGAAGCTATTGAAGTTCATGAAGATGAACCAGAAACAAAAATAGAAACAGAAACAGAAAGCGACTCTAAGGAAGACGAAAACATTTACGGCTCTGGCGCCATGATCTAGGAGAGAAACAATTATGTCTGCCGACACTGCTACTTTTGCTGATATAGATTCCGCCTTCAGTTATTTCGGTTTAGAAACCACGGCATCTTTGGTGGCCGTTAAGGAGGCCTTTCGGCGCTACGCCAAGCAATTCCACCCGGATAAGTTTCCGGCGGGCTCTGACGAGCAGGCAGTGGCCACAGAGAAGATAATCGCTGCCAATTCTTACTTCGATAACCTCAAAGCTTTCTTTGAAGAGTATCCAGAAGGCAAGCCACAGGAAGAGGGCCAAAGCCGCAATGAGCCAGAAGACGATAGTGACTGGGAGGCATGGGAGCGCAAGCGCTATAGCGCGTTCGATGATGAACTAGCTGCCTGGAAGGCACGACAAGCGTCTCATGAGGGCGAAAAAGAAAGCAGCCGAGAGGGCTTCAGGCGCAAAAAACTAGTTCGTTACTGCCGTTATGGCTTGATACTTTTACTGGCCGTCATGTGGATAGGTTGGTTCTCAGCAAACGGCAAGTTAGCAAAAGATGCACGATATCAGCAGAACAGTGACGCTTGGGTAGAGAGCAAAACTAATAATGATGACACTCACAAGCTCTGGATGAGTCAACACCAGCAGTACCGCGAGAACTATCAGGACAAGCTAGACAAGCAACCAATCAATGGCCTGTTTCTTCTTTTGTTCTCGGCCGGGGCCGGGTGGGTTTTGCTATCAAAACAGGGACGCGCTTTTGTCGAAAATTATCTATCTGGCGGCAAAGCATGAAAATAACCATGAAAGGCCTAACTGCCCAAGGCCCCTATGCCCTAGCGGCAATAATTGCCTGGCCAATTTTTGGTGTCTGCACCTGGCTATTAACTGGTAACGCTGGAACCGGCATGCTAGCTGCCTTTATGGGCTCATTTGTCATCTGGATGATCGGGCGAGATAAGGCAGAGAAGAGCGAGCTTATCCTCGAAGATCCGCCAGCGAGGCTTTTTGCTGTTTCTGATTTTGAGATTCTGGCGGCAGTAAAAGAAGTCATGCAAACCAATATCGGAGACAAATGGTGGGTGCAAAAATCTTTTGACGACACTGCTGACGAAGAAGGACAGATGAAGGCCAAATACATCATGTCTTACGAAGAAGAGATAAAAACCCAGCCACCACAAAGACTGAAAAGACAACTTGTTCTAGACATCAACATTGCAAAAGTAGCATCTCAAACCAGTGTAAAACTGAACTACCAGGTGGCCTCTGAGCAAATCAGATGGACTGCAAATGAAATAGTTGAACAAACGACGGTAATGATCTGGACCAGGCTAGATAGGTTAGTCGCTATCAAAAGTGCCAGCAGACAAAATGTTGATTGAGGCCGAAATTTGGGTGTTTTTAAACAAAGGTACGAAAACTCTCATAGATTATCAGCCACTCAGTCTGATGCCTGTCAGCCTTTCAGACCGTTTTTTTTGAGCCAGTTGTGCAGATTAGCCTCGGTGGTTTTATAACGCTGGGCAATGAACTTTTGAGTGGAGCCGTTTGCTAGCAAGCTTTCTATTTCAGGACGAAAGGGGTCTAGCTTGCTCTTGCCGGGGCCTTTTGGTCGACCGAGCTTGAGACCTTGCTCTTTCTTAAAACGAAGAGCTTCCTTGGTCCGCTGTGAAATCAGGTCGCGTTCTATTTCGGCTGCCATTGAAAATGCCATAGCGATAATTTTGCTTTGGATAGTTTTGTCGAGCTGCCAGTTTCCCTTGATCGCATAAATACAAATGCCCTTGCGCGCAGCTAGCGCCAAGATCTCCATGCACTCCAACATGCTACGACCAAGGCGTGACAGCTCCGCCACAATAATGGTGTCACTGTCTTGCAACTCTTCCAAGACGGCAGCAATTCTGCGTTCCCGCCAAGGTGTGCGCCCGGAGGCAATCTCTTCAACGAACGTCACTTTGCCCAGGTCGCGCTGGTTGGCAAAGTGCAGGATGTCGGTTTTGTTTTTTTCTATGTTCTGATCAAGCGTAGAGACACGCAGATAGGCGACGGTTTTCTTAGCTTTTGCGACTGCCATATTTTTTGTCTTCAATATTCGATAAAAACCAGAAAACGCGACTTATTTTGTAATTATAATTATCTGAATATCAGTGCTTTTTGTCTACTGTTCATTATTCAATAAACGATCGTTTGTACGATAAACATTCGCTCGGTGCTAGCACTGCTAAGGAAGGCAAGCGGCCTTGGCTCGCTTCCAAAGAAAATTCAATCTCTCGGCAGGCGAGTAGCTGACTCAACAGGATAGCGGTTTCCCAAAATTTGGTCTTCCTGAAGCAGCAAAAATGGGAATGTCAAAAATGCGTTTATTGGTTACAGGCTTACGGTCTTACAAAAATCCCATGAGACTTTTTGTACCTTCGTTTAAGAATACCCAACGTTGTCGCTGGCAAGCGCAGCAAACAATTGAGCAAAGGTCAATCCGCCATGCGGGCGCCAATGACAACTCTGGCGCTCCAATCGCTCTATTGGTAGCACTTTGCAAAATTATGAGATTGGTCAAAATTGTAAGTTTGTGAGTTCGCATTGACTGCTCAAAAATCGAACCCTGACAACAATTATTGCCTAATTGCAGAGCATAAAAAACTGCGGGGTCAATCGGAAGCCTCACGGTTCTGAGAGTTGAGAATCCAGCTAATAACAGTGCTTAAAGTGCTTAAAACGAAGATAGGTGACCAGCACCCCATGCTTTTTTATGCTCTCCTTGTTCAAGTCAGTAGCTACTTCTGGATGATTGGGACCGTGCGCTTTTTTTTAATAGCCAGAGCGCGCTTATACAGTGGCTCGGCTTCCGGGTAGCGCCCCTGGGCTTTGTAGAGTAACGCCAGGTTGTTCAAGGAGAGGGCGACATCGGGGTGGTCGGGACCGAGTTTCTTTTCGCTAATAGCCAGAGAGCGCTTAAGCAGTGGCTCGGCTTCCGGGTAGCGCCCCTGGGTTCTGTAGAGTTCCGCCAGGTTGTTCAAGGAGGTGGCGACAGCCGGGTGGTCGGGACCGAGCACTTTTTCGCGAATAGCCAGAGAGCGCTTATACAGTGGCT
>Ga0209591_10008664_pt1 | contig 11060 bp, 8 predicted proteins | sample MAT01_FD_187207 | JGI IMG/M metagenome (GOLD analysis project Ga0209591, IMG submission 187207) | Freshwater microbial communities from Lake Fryxell liftoff mats and glacier meltwater in Antarctica - MAT-01 (SPAdes) (version 2) | ecosystem: Environmental > Aquatic > Freshwater > Ice > Liftoff...
TATCTGATTCGCACCGATTCGGCTACGATCTTAATGGATGTAGGTAACAACCCTGACGGATTGACCGTTGCGCCTTTCATGCAAAACATGCAGGCGCTCGGAATCGCATGGGATGAAATTTATAGAGTTGTTATTACTCATCCTCACCCTGATCATATCGGCGGTGTGGATGCCTGGAGACGCAACACTGTTTCCTTTGGCGAATTGCCTGGCGGCATGGGTGACCGACTGCTTTTTATCCCCGTCAAGATGAATTATTCAGGCGCGATACACGCCACCATACCCACCTTGCCCGCACTTGATGTGGCGACGACAGGCGTGATTTCCTACCCGGAAGTTTATCCACTATCCCTGTTTGAGCCAAAAGGCAGTGAACAAGCGCTGGTTGTGAATATTGCAGGACAAGGTCTGGTAGTGATTACCGGCTGTGGTCATCCCACAATCGAAAAACTGATTTCTCGTGCTGAAGCCTTATATGAATTGCCTGTTGTGGGAATAGTCGGCGGTCTACATTATGAAGGATTTAGTTTTGAAGACGTTAAGCCTCATATCGAATCCCTGATGTCCCACGACCTCCAACTCATTGCATTATCGTCGCATGACAGCAGCATTGAAGCGCTTGAGGCTTTCCAATCTGCTTTTACAGAAAGGTATCACCTTTTGCGGGTTGGGGAGGCCATTAAATTCCCTTGATCATCTGCGATCTATGGTAAATACAAACAGGATAATCCAATGAAGACAAAAAAATTTTCCGTCAAATTATTAGCACGAAAGGCAGGACGTATTATGTTGACAATCGTTTCCATCACATTAACTGGCATACTTATTCTTGTGGGCATACTGCTAGTGTGGAGTCCCGGCCAACCACAGCCCTTCCTCGATGAAAACGGAAATCTTCTGTCAGGCAGCATTTCAGAAAAAATCTTCGTTAATATCAATGGTGTGGAACAGGGGATGTTTATCAAAAGCAAAGATATAAACAATCCCGTATTGCTTTTTGTGCATGGCGGTCCCGGTATGCCTGAGTACTGGCTTACCCAGAGCTACCCAACCGATCTTGAAGACTATTTCACCGTTGTTTGGTGGGAACAGCGCGGCGCGGGACTTTCCTACAAGCCCGACATTTCACCAGAAACAATGACAGCGGAGCAATTTGTGTCCGACACGCTGGAAGTGACGAATTACCTTCGTAACCGCTTCGGCAAAGAGAAAATATACCTGATGGCACATTCGTGGGGCAGTTATATCGGTATCCAGGCAGCTGCGCGGGAACCGGAGTTGTACTACGCCTACATTGGCATTGGGCAGATTTCGCACCAAATCGAATCCGAACAACTTGCCTATGAGTACGCGCTCGAATACTACAGGCAAAGCGGCGACATAAACATGGTCGAAAAACTCGAAGCGGCGCCGCCAACAACCACCGTCCCGTTGCCAGTTAGCTATGATGCCCTGCGAGATGCGTACATGCACGGCGCCGGCATTGGCACTACCCGCGAAATGAACTCGGTCATCACCGGTATTTTCCTGCCGTCATGGCAATTCCGCGAATATACATTGAGCGAAAAGGTAAACCTGTGGCGCGGCAAATTCTTCTCCCGCTCCCCCCGTTTCAGTCTGTGGGACAAAATGCAGGTTACAGATTTGACCCGGCAGGTGACGGAACTCGAAATCCCTATATATTTCCTCCACGGAAAATACGACTACACCTGCGCCTATCCGCTGGCAAAGGAATACTTCGCGAAAATCAGCGCACCTATAAAAGGCTTCTACACATTCGACCAGTCCGCCCACAGTCCGATGTTCGAGGAACCTGAAAAGGTGCGTCAGATTTTGTTGGAGGATGTGCTGGCAGGAAAAAACAACCTTGCTGATATTAAATAAATGCCTAATGTGCAACTTCATCTATTGCATTTGTTCGACGCAGATAAACGCAGATTTTTTCTTTTGAACCAGCCAGATATGCGTTTCGCTTCGCGTACCTCCAAAACATAGGCTTGCGAAAAGAGTCGCACATTGGATAAGGATATTTGAAAGCCTGACCGTTTCACAAAAACCGAATGGAGACACTGTCATCCGTGATCTGGGATTGGAACTCATCTCTGTTCAAAGGAAAGACTCATGAAAACACTTTCTCAAAAACATCCAGTTACCATCTAATGGTGCTTTGCCTAATTGTGGCTGTAGTCATGGTTATAAAAGACAAAATGTGGTGCAAGTCTTCATAAAGCAAAATTTTTTCAAACAGGAGTTTTTTTCGATGGAAACAACGATGCAAGAAATACAAAAAGTCGAAACACAGCGACCTTTCTCACTCACAATTTACCTGCTCCTCGTCTTTGGGTTATCCTGGCCCTTTCAGATCGCGTATGCGGTTTGGGGCACTACACCGACAGCCAGCTATTTATTAAGTTCGATTTCCATGCTAATGGTAACGGTCGCCACTTTCATTACCGGACGCTATATTTTTCGGGATGGTTTCAAGAATGCCGGGTGGAGTTGGGGAAACCCCTGAGTTTGATAAAATAAAAGTGAGCCAGGTTAGGTCAAACGTGATAGATGAAAAGTGAGCCATCGTAGCCCATCCTTTATCGTAGGGAAAACCCTAAAATAAAGGAGGAAGGAATGCGAACGATGGCAGAAAAAGCCGAGATACGGTATGCAGTGTTGGTGGAAGGGAAAAGCCAACGTCAAGTGGCACGGGAAAGCGGCTATTCGCGCAACACAATCCGCCGCTTGCTGGAAGATAATGGACGACCGAAGTATCAGCTGCGCGGGCCGCGCGCAAGTCGTGTGTTGGGGCAGTACAAGGATCGCCTGGAGCAGTGGGTCGAGGAAGATAGCCAGAAAGCCAAAAAAGGGCGACGCACGGCGCGGCGGATGTATCACCTGCTGCAAAAGGAGCATGGGTATAGTGAAGCCGAAGCGACGATCCGTGGGTATGTGGGGAAGTTGCGCAAACAAGCGCGTCACAAAATCTATGTGGCACTGGCGTATGCGCCTGGCGAATGTGGACAGGTAGATTTTGGCGAAGCGGAGGTGAAGATCGCTGGGAAAACAGTGCGAGTGCAGTTGTTTGTGATGTGGTTAGGCTATTCGGGTGCGACGTTTGTACAAGCCTGCCCGGGCCAGACGCAGGAAGTGTTTTTTGCAGGCCATGTGGCCGCCTTCGAGTTTTTCGGCGGGGTACCGCAAGCCTTGTGGTATGACAACCTGAGCAATGCCGTGCAGCAGGTGCTGAGGGGGTGGGAGCGGGAGGAACAAGAGCGTTTTATCAGTTTTCGCACCCACTGATTGTCGATGCGCGCTTGCAGGGTTTGTGCAAAGCCCTGCTTTTGCCGACGCTAGCCAAGAATTATGCACCCCTGGCTCGCCAAGCGTCTGAGCAAGGACAAGCCTATCCCGATTATCTGCTCGCCTTGTTGGAACAGGAGTTGTCGCAACGCGAAGTCAATCGTCGTCGCCGTTTGGTGCAGCAAGCCAAGTTTCCCATCACCTACACCTTGGAAAGCTATGACTTCAGCGTGGTCCCTTCGCTTTCCAAACAGAAGGTGCTCGAACTGGCGCGCGGTGAGTTTATCCGCAAAGCCGAAAATGTCGTCTTGGTAGGTGAAATCGGCATGGGCAAAACCCATCTGGCCTCGGCCCTTGGTTATGCCGCCTGCGACCTCGGCTATACAGTGCGTTTCTTCACGGCAGCCGCACTGATTACACAACTGATTGAGGCCCAGGAAGCCCAACAACTCAGTCGCTTCGAGCATACACTGCTCAAGCAGCAGTTGATTATCATCGACGAACTGGGCTTTGTCCCCTTCTCGCCACAGGGGGCACAGTTGTTGTTTGGCTTTCTCAGTCAACGTTATCGCCGCGGTTCCTTGTTGATTACGACCAATCTGCCTTTCAGCGAGTGGACACAGGTCTTTCAAGATCCCAGGCTCTTGGGGGCCTTGCCGGGTGCCCATTGGGCGCGTCTCACCCACACCTGTCATATTCTGGAATTCGCAGGCGAAAGTTTCCGTTTCCGTCAGAGTCAAGCCAGGCATGCGCGCCGCCACACCCAGGAGGCACCCGCCACCGATCTCTCGCCTTAAGACCCGCTCAGGGCTTCAACGTGAGCAGCGTGCCCACCGGGCGCGAACGGTTGACAAGCGGGCGCCCAGCCGTGCTGATCCATAGCGGGCGACGGCGAGGGCTGACGGGAAGGAGACGTTGCTCGCTCGCCTCGCCGCTGTCAGTCTAGCACGGCAGCCCGCTTGTCGGCAGCCCTCGGGGCGCGTTCGCTGATCTTGCGCCGTTTACCCGATACCTGGCTCTGGCTTTTGCTTCAAGGAAGGCGATTCCTAACTCAAAGATCGGATCACTTTTCGATGATCACTACCACGGTTTTATAACATTTTATCCACCTAGTACACTTGGGCGTAAGTAAGACAGTGAATCAGTAGGACAGTAGAACAGTGTTTGTACTGTCTCACTTTCCTACTGATTCACTACTGATTCACTACTGATTCACCGGAGAATAGTATGGTTATTTCCGCCCAATAAAAATCGGCCACGGGTGGATGGATCCCCATGGCCGAGACGCAATAATGCGCCAGGTAAAAATAAAAACGGCCACGATGCTCTTCTGCATCGTGGCCGCATATATGCAAAAAGTGAAGCTTTACATAATGAGCAACAGGCGCACTCCGACAAGGAACTTTAAACCCAAGCCAGTTTTGTTGAAATTCATTGCAAACACCTTTTGCTCATTAAAATTGCAAATACAATTTAGTTTTTCGAGATTACCACGTTTGAATCGGAATGTCAATCCTCTGTTTATACAAATTTTGGCGCATTGTGTGCATAGCAGATTGCACCCCGTAAATTTGTTTGTTGACCGTAAAGAGAGTCTGCCCTGCAAAAGTAAAGGCTGCTTTCAAGCATCGCCGTTTGTTTTATCAACGTGTATGCCATGCACAACAATTTCTTCATCCAACTTGTCGGCATAATCCGTGGCAGATGTCTCGTGCTCAATCATCTCCCAGTGGTTTAGATCGTAATAAATTAGCAGATCAACAACTCTTGGCAGGCGTTTGTGTTTTTCGTAAGGGTTTTCAACGCGATGGAGTTGTTCTAAAGCTTTCTTGATTTCTTCTAACTTCAGATCGGGCCGTTGAGCAACCGCACTAGCAATGGTTTTGCCGCTGCCTGGCTCGTAGAGCACAATTTCGCCGATGGGAATAGGAATGTTTTTGCGGAATTGCTTCAGATACCCCAGGATGGAATCCAAATAAGCGGGCGGATTGACGGATAAAAGAGCTCGCTTTTCTTGGATATCTTTGTGTTTAATTGTGCGTTGCGAGACTGGCGCAAAAGGTAAATATACCTGCAATCCTGAATCGTCTACTTCCAGAATATTGAGGCTACTAAAGGGCGTGCCATTGATTGCGGCTAAAATTTGGCGTCGAATGTACCCCCAGATCCCACGCGATCCTACATTGCTGATCGGATTCTTTTTTAGCTCTTCCTTGCGTGCCTTTGCCTGCTTAAACTTTTCATCCTCTTTGGCATTGTGTTCACGCAGTTCGTTGATAAACTGTTTGGCTTTTTCAAGCGCCGCGGCCGGAGAAGCATTCACCAGTTCATGCGCATACTTAAAGGCATATTCTTCTGGCATTCCCCAATTGGTCGCTCGCTCCTCTTGGAACATACGCCGAATTTTGTTCAGCGCCTCACGGTCGGCTGGCGACAATTTTGGTTTATCGGCCATTGTACTTCTCCATTGCTAAGGAATTACGGTTAAATAACTTAGATAAAGGCTGAGATTTGAGATTAGAAGATTGGCTCGACGAGATTTCCTAATCTCAAATCTCAAACACTCAAGTTATTCAATAACGGATCCTAAACGGTTTTGTTACCCGTTGCAAAACTGCCTAATCAGGAATCGAAAGTCGCCACCCAACCACAATCACATTCGGGTTGTACTGAAGCTGGGGGAATTTTCCCTGATTAAGACTCACCAGCGCATTGACCGTAACCGTATATCTTTGGGCAATAATCGCCAAATTTTCACCCGGCTGTACTTGATGGATGCGCGCTGTAGCTTCTGGTTGGGGAGTGGCGACGACAGGTCCTCCCTGCTGCGCAGATGCAGAAACAGTTGGGATGGATTGCGCCGTCGGGGTTGGGATTCGTTCATAGGTTGTCTCTGGCCATTCTCCTGTGCCATAGACAGTAAACGGATTTTCTATCGCGTAATAGCCGCCACCAGTCAGCCCACGCGCGGCAGTGCCATTCACACGCAGCGATACAGAAGATTGGAAGCTATCCATGCTACAGACCAATTGCCACTCTTCATATGCTTTTGGATAGTACCCACCGGATACTGCTGCGACATCACAAACAACACCCTCTGGAATATCGCGCTTGGCCATTACCTGCTCATTGTCACTTAGTTTACCGGTGGTATTGAATTGGCTCTGTAGCTGCGCCACCCATAATTGTAGGGCATTTTCTTTCAAGCGCACGGTCGGCGCGACCGGTTCTTCTAGCGGCATGGACTCGGGGCTGGCAGGCATCGCGGGCTCTACCCGGGGTGAATTGGAGCCGAAGAGCGGATTGTAGCTGCCCGTTGAACGCTCAACCATAGAGTCGCTAAGCGATAGATCCAATACCGAGCCCGAGACACGATCGATCTCGCGTGCCATGCGGGTTTTGGGTAATGTATCCAACACTTGGCTAAAAATCCAGTCGGCTGTGATAATGGCCACACATCCCAGTAAGACAGCCAAAATGCCCAACACGATCGTGATGCGGAAGATATCAAAAACCGTCCACTTTACCCCGGCGATGACTAGGGGTACGATCTTGAAGAAAAAGAGATAGACAACGGCGAGGGCGATGAGGACGTAGAATGCGCCGGCTAACCAGCTCATGGCATCCAGTGTGTTGTTAGGCATGATCTTTTCCTACTGCAAATATAACGGGTGGATAATAAAAATTTGCTATGATTCTACATAATAAAATAGACACCGGACGCTAGATATAATAGTGTAAGCGCGTTGTCATGAATTGTTCATCCAACTATTGCTGTACCCACCATCCGAGTCGTTGCGCCTCGGGGTCGGCAAATAGGCTACGCCAGTCTTGGCAGTCAAAACCCAACTGCGTGTCAAATTGTTGACAGCGCTGATTGATCGGCCAGCGATTGTCAAACGCCATCAAGCCTAAATCCACGGGTTGTGCACTAAACAGGGATTGGGTTTTGGAAAGACCCGCCATCTTTGCCTCTGCTGAGCCAAATCCCGTAAAGATAGGGACAATTTTTATCCCATCCACCTGCAAAGCACTGCTTTGATCGATATTGTGGAATACGTTCCAGAGCACCAAAACCCCGTCGCTGGTCATCCCTGCTTCCTTTCTGCGTAAGGCGAGGTATTCAGCAAGCTGGCGCATCTCTTTCACTTTTACTGTTTTAATGAATTCCATATCAACTGCAATGCCGTCGAGACCATAGCTGACTAATTCATCGATGAGCGGATATGCACCTTCCACGTCAGCTTCTACATCTACAATGACCAAGCCATTAACGTAATGCATGGCATTGAGGAGTTGACGCATCTCTTCTACCCCAAAACGAGCGGCTATTCTGGGAATCACGACCGGAATCGGCTCAATTCCCCGCACTTCCCCAACTTCACGCTGCCATTGCAGCCCTGCTGCCACGATCCCATCGACGGTGCAGGTCCGCCCGATTGTGCCAATGTTGCTACAAGGCAAACCCCAAACTGCACTATATTTTGCTCCATTTTGATAGCCCATGCCGGTAAAGGGATAGAGTCCGTAGCGCCAATAGGCCAGCACTGCACTCGGTTTGATCCCTTCATCCATCATCCAAACCCCGACCGCGGAAAATGAGCCGCATAGAAAAGTTGGTGCTAAAAAGATCATCCCCATGCTAAACCAGAAGCGATGTCGTTGCCATGCCTGGCGCAGATGTGCATCTGAACCCCAGAAAAATCGGTAGCCAAGCCGACTGGCTACTTCTAAGCTGCGCGCCGCAAGCTCGGGTTTAAAAAAGAAAAAGATCGCGATCGCCAAGAGCAGCAGGCTACTGAGTACAGGCGGGTCGACAATGGAACTGGCATAGTAGGCAACCATGCTCCCATCAGAAACTTGACTCCAACCACTAACACGCTTGCCATTGGCTGGACAAAATTTACAATACTCAATTGCAGAGCGAGCAAAGAAGAGATCATTGCGTAATCGGCCTTTGGTCACATGGCGGATTTCCCAGTGGACATGCGGTCCAAAACTGGTCATGCCCGTCCACCCCACATACCCTAGTGTCGTCCAGGCATTGACGCGGTCGCCTGTCTTGACCCGAATTTGACCATCCCCTTCGTTGAGCATATGCGCATAGACGCTGTTATAGCCGCCGGCATGGTCAATCAGCGCCCAACATCCATACCCCCCAGCATTGTTGCAGCCTGCATAGGTCACCGTCCCGGCCGCCATGGGGTGGACTGCTGTACCGAGCGGAACCGACAGATCCCACGCATAGACGGAACCACGGGCTAAATGATCATCTTCACTGGATGAGAGAACGGAACCCGCAACTGGCGCTAACCACTCTCCATTGCGTGAGGCCATCCGCCCCCCAAGCTGTGGCCAAGATTGTGCTCTAGCTGCCAAGGGTAGCGTCGCCAGAAATACTAGTGACAATAGAAAGATAAGAAGCCAGGATCGACGCATATAACTTGCTTAACAAAATGCTCATTCTTCATAGCAAGAATAATAATTTCAATTGTCTTGCCATTGGGTTGCCATGGCGTTACCTGGTGCAAGGCATGTTGCCATTATCGTAGTACTTAACAGCATTGTAGCACCATATTAGCCCGCTGACAAGCCCTTATTAAAGAAATCTCAGGTGTAAATTAAGTGAAATCGATGACTATACGTAAGGCGTTAAGAATCAAAAATAAGAAAAAAATGGCACGTTTTGCACTCGATGAAAAAATGATGACTATACGATTTTGTGCTTTTTAAGGGATGTATTGCGCGGAGCCCAATTAGAAAGGGGGGAGGGATACCGCTCATGGTACACCTTGATTGTACTCCATCGACGGTTGTTTTAGCTAGCTATCATTGTCAGATTTTATAAATTTGTGGGTGCTTCAGGTGAGAAAGTGGATGTCTAGGTATAATTTATTTAGAAAAATAGTATTTTTCGTGTAGTAAAATGACGTAAATAAGTAGAATAATCATTACTGATCAGTAATTTTGGCCAGGATCATTAGATTCTTTTACAGATGAGTGCCAATTCTGCCGAAAAATTGCTTTGCCTTCCATGCTGCTTGTTCTTGCGCTGCTCGATAGATGCCGTAAGTATGCCAAAGCGCAAAAAATAGCAGCGTCTTCAATCTCGGCATAAATGTACTATGCGCAATAGAGGATTGTGTTTTTTATAGGGAATTTTGGATGAGCGAGTAGGAAGACGGGAAGTGAACAGGGTGACGCGAAGGAAATTGCGTATAATAACTATACGCAATTTAGCAGATTTGTATAGCAAGCGGAGTAAATTTTCGGTAGTCTGATTGGGATGGGGCTTATGAGCATGAGCCCCATCCCAATCAGACTACAAAAGATGGCGCGGAATAGATTTCATCCAGCGTCGACTGTGAAACGGCAAACCGTCCATGGTGATTTCAAGCTGGATCGTGACATGGAAGTTCTTCTCATCGCTCTCAATTTGGCCACGCGCACGGGTGTCAATTGTACGATCTGGCCAGTGTAGCGTAATCTGGCTTAGACCGTGAACGCTAGCATGGGCGGGATCTTGTTCGGCGACAACGGTCGTGGCTTCGCTGTTGCTATTAATTCGAATGCGATCGCTGACGCGTGTTACACCGGTCCTTTTTAGAAAGACCTCGGCCGTACCAGCCATGTGATCGCGTGTCACGCGCCAAATGGGGCGGTCGCCAAAGCCGCGTACTGTTGATTCAAACGGTGTCGGTGCTAGAAAGTGGGGTGTTGGCAAAGGCGGCGTTTGTTCTCCAACCACGGGTAGGAGCACGTGTGATGCATGCTCGCCGCCAAAATAGATTGTGCCCGTATAAGGCTTGGGCGATGGCCAGGTATTGGGGTAATCAGAACCGTTAATGCTAATCTGAATGCGGTGGCCAGGTTCAAACAGCCAACTGGTCGCATCCAACATGATCGCAACTTGGTAGATCTGGCCCGGCTCTAGTGGAGTAGGTTGTGTGTGCGAATCGCGATGTGTCAGGTTGAGAATGCCTTTGGTTACTAATGCCGCCGCACCGTCGGGCGCGACATCGATCAGGCGGATATTGACAAAGGCGATGTCTGCGCTAACTGCTATATGCAAGTTCACTGTTGCATGGCCGAGGATTTCCAGTGGAGAAGTAAGCGGTTCAGAAAGCCAATTGAGCGAGTATGCGTCTTCCAAGCGCTGATCGACGGGTAAAATATGCGGGCTGGCTGCCGAGAACATGCCAAAGCTTGTGCCTGTAGTCGGGTTGTAGATGTAACTAGTGCTTCCCGACGTTGAACCAATCGTACTTTGCAAGCCACCCCCGGCGCCTAAATGGAGTGGCTGATGCTGTACTCGGTCGAGTGGCCAGCCGCTTTCATAACGCCAGAAGCCACTTGTCAGCGGGCGTTCGGCGGCAGGCGGATCGTACTGTTGCACATAGATTGCCACCGGCGGCTCGTCCATCACGCCATTGTCAATGCCTTTGAGCCAGTAATCGTAGAAACGCACCATTTCGTGTAGATGATCGATGCGCGGGCCAGGCGTGCCAACATCCGGCCAGACGTGTAGCCACGGGCCGATCAGCACTTTCTTGGGACAGCGTAGATTTTCAAAGGTGCGTAGATTGCAATTCATATAGCCATCGCGCCAACCACCGATCAAGAAGGTAGCAGCCTCGATGGCCGCGTAATCTTCACACAGCGAACCTTGTTTCCAGTAGTCGTTGTAGACGTGGTTCGATTCCCAGGGCAGCAGCCACGGTTCTGCTTGGAGATGTTCCTCCCAGATTTCTGCCCAATGTTCACCC
>Ga0209591_10008665_pt1 | contig 11059 bp, 7 predicted proteins | sample MAT01_FD_187207 | JGI IMG/M metagenome (GOLD analysis project Ga0209591, IMG submission 187207) | Freshwater microbial communities from Lake Fryxell liftoff mats and glacier meltwater in Antarctica - MAT-01 (SPAdes) (version 2) | ecosystem: Environmental > Aquatic > Freshwater > Ice > Liftoff...
CGTCATCTCCCGTTCCTCGGGTTACTAAAAGCTCGCCTAACCGAAACGATAACGCCCAAGGTCACGAAAGCGCTACCCAATTCTCAACCAACCGATCAATCCGGCTCCTCAACCCGAATCGGTGAGCGCAGGCATCTGTATGACAAACGTCGCACCGCCACTCGGCCGCGCGTGATAGCGGATGCTCCCTCCGTACTCGTTCACGATACGTCGACAGAGATACAAGCCGAGCCCTGTGCCTTGGCCCACGTCCCGGGTGGTAAAAAATGGCTCAAAAATCATGTCTACGGCCTCGGCCGGTACACCACCTCCGTCGTCGCCGACAGAAATTAAAACGTCCCCTGCCAAATCACTGGTCTGAATCCAGATACCCGAAGGAGCCGCACGGGCGGCGTTGTCCAAGAGATTCAGAAAGACTTGGTTGAGTTCCCGAGCTTTTGCGAGGACGGGGCGAGAGGTGTTCCGCGTGTAGCTGACGGTGATCGAACCGAGCTTGTGCTCCAGCAGCCTGAGCGCGCTCTCGAGCCCCTGGTTGACGTCACACGCACTGGCACCGAGGCCGTCAGCCGGGCGGACGTGTTCTTCCAGGGTCGAGATAATGTCCGCGATGCGCTGTGCGCCATCGTGCGCCACTGCGAGAAGCTTTCTCTGCAGCTCCGGACCGGGTTCCGATCGGCTCAGGACCCGAGCGGCATTGAGCACCGCATTCAGGGGATTCTTGACCTCGTGCGCAATCCCGGCAGCCAACGTGCCTGCCGTTGCGAGCCGAGCCTGGTCTGCGAGCTGGAGGCCCATTGATCGCAACTTAAGTTGGGCTTTGATCCGCGCGGTGAGAACGCGCGGATGGAACGGTTTGGTCACGAAATCATCTGCCCCCGCAGAATACCCCTCCAGAGTGGAGTCAGCACCTGCCCGAGCCGTCAAAAGGATCACGGGAGTTGCCTTGAGTGTCGGCTCGCCCTTGATCGCGCGACAGAGATCAATGCCGCTCGTACCAGGCATCATGACATCCGTAAGGACCAGATCCGGCCTTTCTTTCCGAACCTGACGCAACGCCTCAGCTCCGTCCGCGACGGCGATCACGTCGAACTCCGAGTCTAAGATCGACACAATAAAATCACGAAGATCCGTCTCGTCCTCCGCCACTAACACCCGTGCACGCCGCCCTCGATCAAGTCGAATTGTTTCCTGATCGGGCACCAAGACGATCGGCTTTGGTGACTCTACAGGTTCCGAGAGTGAGCGATCTTCTGCGCGCCGCCCCGGATGCTCATCCAGTCGTACTCTCCGACGCTCAACCACCTCCTTGTCAAAGTGGCGGCGCCCCGTTTGCAATTTGAGCTCAAAGACGGAGCCTTCCGCCAACTTGCTCCAAACACCGAGCGAGCCGCCGTGAAGATCAGCAAGCTTTCGCGCCAAGGCCAAGCCAATCCCGGCGCCTCCTTGCTTTCGACGTTCGGAGCCTTCCACCTGATAAAACCGATCAAAGATACGTTCTTGGTCGGCCTCCGAGATGCCTGGACCCGTGTCGGCCACGCTCACGCTGACGCTGCTTGCCGTCGACTCGAAAGTCACGCACACCGAACCACCGGATGGCGTAAACTTAAGTGCATTGCCGACCAGATTAGTGATGATGATCTCCAGGCGGTGCGGATCGCCGTACACGTCAGGGTTTGAGTTGTCCGCTTCAAACGTCAGCGAGATCCCGCCATTAGCAGCTGCTGGTGCTGCCGCCTCCACGACCCTTTCCGCTAGCTCCTTGAGGTCCACTTCAGCGACGCGCAGACGCAGACCGCCGGTGTCGAGCCGTGCCAGATCCAGCAAGTCATCGATCATCCGCAGTAGTCGCTGCGCGTTCCTGCGCACCATGCTGAGTGAGTTGCGGATGTCGGCGTGGAGCTCGCGCCCGAGCAGATCTTCAACGGGGCTCAGGATCAGCGTGAGGGGAGTTTTGAGCTCGTGAGAGACATTGGCAAAGAACTCATTTTTGAGCCGATCCAACTCTTGGAGTCGTTCGAGCGTTCCGGCGAGCTCCGTTGACGTTGCGGCCAGTTCGGAGCGCACGAAGAACTCGCGCGCAGCGGCGCCATAGCGGATCACCGACGAAGAGACCACAATCACCGAAGTGAGCAGCAGAAAGACGAAGTTGTTAAAGAGTGGTCGAATGGTGTGAGGATCAGCGATGGCCACGGGGATCGCGGGTACCAGCCAAAGCATGATAATTGCGATGCAAACGGCAATGGAGTTCACCCAGCGCCAGGTATAGAGCACCGCTACCGCGAGAATGCACAGGTTGAGCCCTGCGTAGTAGGGAGAGGTTGGGCCCTCGAGCTTCAGGACCAAGACTTCGATGGTTGCGGCCGAGAGTAGCGGCGGTCCGGCGCCGAGCAGCACCGTAGAGCGGCGAGCTGCTGGCGAGAATGTGAAAGCCCAACCGCATAGCGCAAGCAATCCCGCCACCAGACGGATCCCGAGAAATTCCCAGGCCTTGTCAGGCACTCCAACCCAATCAAGGACCGTGGCACAGGGCACGAGAATGGCAGCGAGCAGGTAGCCCAGCCGAGCGCCAGGCAAGTTGATGTCCTTCAGGTGCTCTGCAAAATTCGCTTCTGCATCCGCCCGACTGTTCATTTCCAGACGTTTAAGAATAAGTTTACGCCAAGGGGTTCGGATTCAACCGTAGCCCGAGATGGCGCGGGCCTGAGCTCAGCCGCAAAGGCTAAGAGATCAGCAGGTGTTCGGTGAATCAAATACCATTCTAGGCAGTACTCCATGAAATACCGCGAGGGGTTGTTCATCGCTACGTTGCCCACGATCAGGTGGCCCGAGGGGACGAGTGCCTCATACAGAGTGCCGAGGAGCGATGCGAAGCTGCGCTGATTGAGGTAGTCGAAAAGGCCGGCACTATAGATCAGATCGCGCTCGCCCAAGGCTGCCCTTAATTCGCGCGCGGTGAGGAGATGTCGCACCGATTCACGGATAAAGTGGATCTTGGCCCCTGTTTGATTGGCGAGTGGAGCGAGAGTACGTTCGCAGAAGGTGAGGACCCGCTCCTCCTGATCGATCAGGGCAATCTCGAGATGCTTTCCTAGATCCGGGCGCTGCTCCAAGAGCCGCGTAATTTCCCTCGCCGGGCCGCAGCCAATACTGGCAATTCTCAGCCGGCCGCGCACTTCAACGCCACGCTGGATCTTGCTGCCCAAATAGTCCAAGCGGTTGACGACGCCTTGAGCCACAGGCTCTTGCCCCGCGTACATATTCAGGACTCTGCCAAAAAGCGAAGCGCCTTCGGCGTGATCCCGATACAGCATATTCATGACTTCGTAATCGCCTGCATGCCCCAAAGGTTTGGTAAAAGAGCGCCGAAGGAGGGGAGACTCCTGCATGAGGGGCAATAGATGTGACTTGTAGTAAGTCCGATAGGGGGCATGTTGGTCGTCCCCTAAGTGGCCAACTAACGCAGCGAGTTCGCGTGATGCTGATGCTAAGCGCGCCACCACTTGCGGTGCAGCTTCCTCAAGGTACGCGGCCAGCGCTTGTTCGCGACTGTAGGAGTCCAGATCCTCCAGCGCCCGCTGTTCTCCTTCAAGAAAGGCCCGAGATCGCTCCAGGTAGGTTCGGAGATCCGCGACCCACGCTTTGAACTCTTGAGAAAGCTCATCTTCCGCGCCCTCCAGCACCACCTTGAGGCGCTCCCCAAAGCTATGCTGCGTTCCCATTCGGTAGAGACGAGCTAGATCAATACCATTTGATTCGAGTTCAATTCCTAGGACCAGCGCTCCCTCGCCCTGGCTTACACGACGGACATTGGCAGAGCCCTCATAGATGAATCCCGCATCACAGGTCACCTCCAAGCGTTCGAGACGATCACCCATGAGGACTAGCGCTGCCCCAAGCGCGGGCCCCTTGACGATGAGCGCCATTCCGGTGAGAGACAAATCTTCGACGGCGCACTCAATGTTGCCGAGGGTTGCGTGCCGCGCTCGGGCACCGAGGCGACCGAGTTTCAAATCCTCGGTACGGATGCGTCGGGTTCGGAGGCGGCGTTGCCGTTGGCTATCATTCGCGGCCGGCAAGCCTGGAGGCAGTTCAGATATAGGTCGAGAGGGAGGTTCCCGATCATCGCTCCCCGGAAGTGGTGCAGTGCCCGAGTGTCTCACAGCGCTCCCCCATCGGAGGTTTCCGTCTGCCCGAGTGCCTCAAGCAGTAACTTGGTATCAATGGGCTTGAGCAAAAAGGCCGTGGCGCCGGCTGCGCGAAGATCGCGTTCCCGTTGACGTTCACCGCTCATCCCGACCAGCGGTAGATCGCGCGTTGCCCCCGCCTTCTTTACTCGTCGGCAAAACTCTGCGCCGTCAATCTCAGGCATGTTTGAATCGACCAAGATGGCGTGAGGTTGAAAAGCTAGAATGGATTCCAATGCCTCCTTCGCGCCGTGCGCTCCGATCACGTCTAAATTCGGTGCCTGATGTTTGAGCAGCCGTTGCAGGGAACGCAGCGAACAGGCATCGTCGTCGACGATCAACAGTCGAGTCACTTCTGCCAGACTAGGTTCCGAGCGCCATCTTTCATCACGTGTTGTAGAAGCTTCTTCCGACATAGATTTCCCAATCAGGACTCCAGGATAGGGAGGATTGTTGTTGGCGCTACCGGTGATCGCTTAGCTGAACACTTGTGCGCTGCTCATTTTGCTCAAACGCTCGATCAACCCTTAGTTTCCGGCCGCCAAATTAGTGATCTCCGCTTGTGACAACGCCGTGTCATAGATGCGAACGTCATCAATGCGCCCATTCCAGAAATCGTCGGTGCCGTCGCCGCTCCCGAGGTGAAAAGCAGCCGGCGAGGAGCAATCGACCGCGGTATCTGTGTTCCCGCTCAATACGCCGTCGACGTAAATCTTTCGAATGTTCTGAGTGGCGTCCTGGACAGCCGCGACGTGGTGCCAACCGGTGGCGGCAGGGGCCGTGGCGCCCCTCGTCACGTTGGGTTCAAACGTCCACTCGTTGAATGGATTCACCCAGAGGCCGCAGTACTTTGTAGTGTCTTCTTTGGCAACTACAGCTTTCCAATTTCCAGGCAGGGCACTCATGAAGGCCCATGCCGAGAAGGTGAAGCTCTTGGCGGCATTTCCGGTGTAGCGTACCGAATTGGGGATGGTGACGAAGCTCGAGCTCCCGTTGAACTTGAGGCAATTCGGATCAGCGAATTGGATCGCCGCCGGCACGGTGGTGAGTACCGTCGGTTTGGTTGCACTGTAGGTCCCGTTGTTTCCGAAGCCGGACGAGTCCGCCACAACCCCAGTGGTCACAGCCTCGTCGAGCTTCCAGTAGCCAACGAGGCCTGAAGTACCTCCTGAGCCGCCGGTAGCAGCCCCGCCAGTAGCAGCCCCGCCGGTAGCAGCCCCGCCCGCGCCCATGGCGCCACCTCCCGTGCCTCCCGCTGAAGCTCCGCCGACTGAACTCGCGCCGCTGCCACCTACTGCCAGCGTGCCACCGACATTCATTCCCCCACTGCCTCCCGAGCTACCGCCTGTTGCTCCAGGGACACCGCCAGAGCCCGGTCCAACTCCGCCGCTTGTTCCCGCGTTGAGCGTTCCGCCCGCCGCACCTGAGTATCCTCCCAGGTTATCAGCGCTCGCTGCGCTACCGGCAAATCCCGATCCGCCTCCGAGTGCCGCAGTGAATTCGAGCGGCAAAGAATCGTAGCCGTAACTGCACATGATGAGTGAGCTTGATAGGGAACCAATGAGCAGCACCGACCTCAAGGCAACACCTCGCCGTTCCAGATGCTCTGGCTGGCGCACACGGTTCCGTGCGATCCGTCTGACACCGCGTTGACCCATTAGCTAACCATAGCAATTCAACGGCACCTTCGGGGTGGAGCGTTAGCGCGCGAGTTTGCAAGCGAGGTTGCGAGTCGGTGAAGGTCGCACTTGAATTCGGGCTGCACTGTACCGCCTGAAGGAGGGCTGGTTTTTCGCTGAAATCGGGGCGAGTTTCTGACAAGCCTGTCTCAAGGCGCGCGTTCGTGCTGTGCTAGAGATCCCCCAAATCTGTAAGGAGTTGAACGAGATGCAACCACCTCCCGGAGGCTATCCACCGAATCCACCACCAGGCTCAGCACCGGGACAAGCCCCGGTCTACGCCCCGCCTCCAGGCCTCTACGGAAATCCTCCGGGCTACATGGGTGGAATGCAGCTCCAGCATCCTGCCGGATTGCCGTCGCATCGCGGACCCATGATATTGGTGTTGGGGCTTGTGGGGTTGCTGATGTGCGCAGTGGCTGGAGTCTTTGCATGGATCTTGGGGAACAAGGATCTAGCTGAGATGGACACTGGACGCATGGATCCCGCCGGGAGAGATCTCACGAAGGCAGGTAAGATCCTGGGCATGGTTGCGGTCGGTCTTTGGGTGCTGGGTGGGCTCGCGGTGGCGGGATTCGTGTTGCTTGGAACGCTCTTTGCGTTTGGGCATTGAGCGGCGGTTCTTGGCGTCGGTCTTTCGGCGCAGCAGCGGTGCTGTGGCTGCTGCTCTTCGCAGCGTGCGACAAGGGTCCTGGGGAGACACCGTTTTCCGTCGAACCCGTATCGACAAGGCCAAACGCGGCTCCTCTGAGAGCGCAGGGACCAAAAGCGCCCGAACCGGCTGAACTGGAGTATGAGTTAGGTAAGAAGCTGCTGTTTCAGGCCAGCCAGAGGGCTAGCGCGCCGGGTGCACCTGGTTTTGATCGGGTGCGAGCGCAGCTCGTGGGGCGAGCTAAGGGCGAACCCGTCGTCCTGGTGAGAACGCCACAGTTTAACGCTGAAGTCGGCCGCGAAGCTGCTTATTATCGAACGCGCTTCGCTTCCGAGTGGAAGATCTGGCCGAGGCTCGTGAGCGCGCGTCAGGTATTTGTGGATAGCCCGAAGCTCGGGCGGGAATCGATTTTGCGGGAAGGGTATCTCTACGCAGAGCATCCCAATCAGGCATTCTCGCTGGTGAGCTTGGTAGGGCTGGATTGGTTGTTTTCTGAGAAAGAAGTATGGCTGGAGCGCGGCGAGGTCTTGATGCATGCCGAGCGACGTGAGCGAGGGGACTATTACTTCACGGATGGCCCACTCGCAGGCTCGCTCGTGCGCCTGATGCATCTGGATCGGATGGGAGTGGGCGCTGGCCCGACTGAAGCGGCATTGCACCGAGATTTCAGAGCTCTCAAGTATCGTCTGCACTTTGAGCAGGCACGGATTGAGCACCTGGGAGAAACGCAAATTGTGGCCAGCTTACGCTACGGCCCGAAGCTTTGGATCCCGACGCTGTTGACTGCCAAGGGAGCCCACCTGGAGCTGTTGAGGGAGGTGGTGGCGCCGACCCAGGTAGCCGAGTTGCGGGAGCACCGGGCACGCCAGGCCATCCGTCAGAATGGAATGAGCGCGCTGCGCGAGGCCATGCTGGCGCTCGTGCGCGAAGGGATGCCGTTCGATGAACCCAAGACGGAAGTGGGCCAAGAAGATGGAAAGCTGCGTGCCGAGTGGGTGAAAGCCTACTTAGCCGGGCGGAACTCGTACACGTATCGCGAGGATCGCTATCCGGTTTTTGACAAAGTGGGTCGCCCATTGGTGCCGGAAGTGTGCGTGGATTTCCTGCTGGATACCTTTGAGCGCGCGGCTGGCAGCTGGTGGCGTCAGAAGGCCGAGGGCAGCCGTGAGTTAACCCGTGGCAGCTTGGATTTGGGAAGCTCGGAGCGTTCGTGGCTGCGGCGTGCCAGCAGCTTGATTGAGTTCGCGCTGGCGCATCCCGAGTGGTTCGAGGTTTGGGAGGTTCCCGAAGGGGAGCGAATTGAGCTCGGGTATAAGGAGAAATTTTTCAATTATCTTGAGAAAAACGCCGGCAAATACGAAGCCGGGGACATCATTTTGATCCGTGGCCTCACGCCCTGGGACGAAGAGGAGATGCACACCCACGCTTTTTTTATCTACGAAACGGATCCCATCACCGGAATCCCAATTCTGATCGCAGGTAACGCTTGGCGGCCTCAGGTGTGGTCCTGGGAGGCTGAAGCGAGGCGTACGCCAAAGCGTACCGTGCGCACTCGCATTCGCCCCAAGCTCGAATTTCTGCAACTGTTAGCCGGGGCTAGAACATTCCCACAGGAGCCACCTCCGATCGCTCCCATCATGGAGTGGTAGGCAGCGAGCAGCTGCCACCGGCTCTGCCAGCTCACCAGATCCGATGGCTAGAGCGTTAGCCTGGGAAGATGCTGTAGACGACTGGTGTTTTCCCGGCACTGAAGTAGTAGACCACACCCACCAAGATCCAGAACAAGCCCGCCAGAAGCTCGCCCGCGATGATGCCCACCATGAGCGGCCGCACAGACCGATAGCCCTTGGCGCCCGTCGTCGAAATCACACCTGACTTCAACATCCAGCCTAAGAGAAAAGAGGCCCCAAAGTGGGCAATTGGCGTGCTGCCCCAGACCAGAAAAATCACCGGATGCAGCGGCCAGCTTGGCACCCTCAACCGCCCGAGCGCCGCAACAATCACTAGAAAGAGCCCCAAGCCAAGCCAGAAAACGGCACCCTCCAAAGGTCGCACGAGCGAAAGGCGTCCGAGCCCCACAGCTTGGGTTGCCTCTGCGATGGAGCCCTTCGAAATAGACTCGGAAAGGTGCTGAGCCAAGAGGTCAAAGCCCATCGCTGGCATGTATTGCACTTGCCAGGCGCCATTGATCGGCGCAGCTCCACGGTTGTATTGCAGATAGAAGGTGGCGGCACCGGCAACCACGAAGCCCGATAGGATCATGAGAATCAACCACGGGGTCGCTTTCGCAGGCGAGACCTGTGCCGTGCGATCCACGAGGCGCAGACCGTTGGCGAGGTAAGGCATGAAGGCTTCGCGTGGGTCCATCGTCAGGATAACGCTTGCCAGAGCTAGGATCGAAAAGGCGGTGGGCCCCACCGACTCAAAGCCCAGAAGAGCGGTGATCACCCCAGCAGGGGCCCAATACGGCTGCAAGAAAAATGCCCCCGTTTCGGTCGCAACCCGCGTCATCACCAAGAAAAGCAGGAGCGTCAGGAGTACGAACAGGCACGAAAAAAGGAAGCTCAACCCCGCACCGTGCAGTAGGTACAGCGCGAATAGGATGAAGAGCACAAGCGCTCGGGCAGCCCAAATTGAATAGCCGGGTACCTCAGATGATTTGCGCTTACCGACGGCACTCAGCAACACCTGCGTGTAGAAATGGCGCCCAGTGTAGAAAATGATCCCAGCCATCCCGAGAAAGGAGCCGAACCTGAGGAGATTCGAGTTCTTGGCGTCGAGAATGTGGCCGTCCAACGGGAAGCCTTGGGCCAACATCAAAGCGCCCACGATGACAAACAGGAGCTGCGCGATGCCGAGGCTGAAGGAAACCTGCGTGGGCATGAAGAAGCTAAACGCAATCACCGACATGTACAGCGTGGGAGCGAAGTAGCCCCAAGAGCCAGAGACTTTGGCGGCGTTCGGGAACAGCACGGCTAGGGCCGTGAAATCGAAACTCCGCGGTATCTCGGGGATGCCGGGGAACCAAGCGTGCAGGCCATTTATAAGGTGCCAGCCAAACAGGGCGATGAACCCGGCCCAGAAGAGCTTGCTCCGCGCGACATCCGGCAAGGAATTACCGGGCTTTCTTTCGACGGCTTCTTCGATGAAGCGTGCCACCGGGTACGCCAAAAGCTCCCGTTTGGACCACTGGGGGTGCACGATGAGCGCCATGCAGAGCGATGCCAGCGCAAAGGCAATCGCCAGCCCACCCCACAACCAAATCGTTGGCCACCACGCGCGCCAAGGCAGCCCACTCAGGCTGAGCTGATTGTTCAAACCGCGGCCTTGCAGGAGGGTATCGACAGCCAGCGGATCGGCACGGCCACCTAAGAGGAGGGCCCCTCCACCGCTCGGCGGTGCGATAAAGAATTCAGGAAGGGCTCCCACGAGCGCCCCACGGTTCAGCGCGATTGTCTCCTCTTCGCTGCGTTGTTTGGTGGGTTTTTGCGCAATTGCGGCCAGTGTTTCAGAGAGCGGAGCCTTGAAAATGGCAGGATTGAAAAGCGTGGGCTCGCTCAACGCTTGGTTCAGTGCATGCGTGAGGTTCGGGAGTTGATCGACGTCCAGCTTCGGCTTGTTGGCGGCCTCCTCAAACAGGCGCTGCGAAGCTGAATTCATGGCTCGGAAGAGCTGTCCTTTGGGCGTTGGATCCTTGGCCTGTTGGACGAGCTCTCGCGGCAACCGGTCCCAAGCTTTCACTTGCCCCTGGCCGAACTCGGACGAAGCGCCTGGTACGTAAGAAAAGACGTTCGTGGACTGCCACGCGGTCTTGGTCTTCAGCCAGTGCGAGGGCAGCGCGGTGACCGTGGCAAACGCGCGGTAGAAATTCGAGCCCGGCCAGCCGCAAGCCGCTAAGCCGAGGGCAACCACCACAGCTATTTCACTGCCCTTCAGAGGGAAACGAGGCCCTAACGTTCGCAGAGCGGGATTGACCCCGAGCAACAGCACGACGGCAAAGCCGAACACCGAGATCGGCAGGTGATTCCCAATGAGAGGAGTCTGCCCGATCACCCAATCGTTAAAAAACGTTGAGACCGAAATGCCCAGACCGAGCAATAAACCGATGATTACGCCGCGCAGCGTCATTGAACTGAGAGTGTCGAGGAGGCCTTCGGGACCGTGTAGGAAAAGGAGGGGCCTCTTGTACAGGACTCCCAACGCTCCGCCTAGTTGACGGTTTCGATTGAGGCCCCGCGCCGCTTGCGCTATGGCCGGCCGGGTCATGCCGAACGAGCTTTTGCTGCCGAATTCGGGCAGCCAGCTTCGCGCGGTGCATTTGGCGAGGCTGCCGAGGCATTGGCAGAATCAGCCCCACCGACATTCTTATAACGAGATTGTTATCCCCACCAGCGGCTGCGTCGAAACCACGGTTGACGGTCAGGCCCAAAAGGCGGGTCCGGGCGAAGTGTTGCTCTACCCAGCGCACGCGGTTCATCAGTCTCGGGCGCTCAACGCCAAGCCACTCACCCAGATTGTGGTGGGCTGGTCAGGGCAGCCAAAAG
>Ga0209591_10008666_pt1 | contig 11059 bp, 9 predicted proteins | sample MAT01_FD_187207 | JGI IMG/M metagenome (GOLD analysis project Ga0209591, IMG submission 187207) | Freshwater microbial communities from Lake Fryxell liftoff mats and glacier meltwater in Antarctica - MAT-01 (SPAdes) (version 2) | ecosystem: Environmental > Aquatic > Freshwater > Ice > Liftoff...
CAAATATCTGTGGAATAGCGTCTTCATCACCGTCGTCGCTACTCTGCTGACCCTGCTAATCAATTCGATGGCCGCCTTTGCCCTGTCCAAGTACCAGTTCCGGGGGCAGAAGGCGGTGTTTATGCTGATCATCGCCACACTGATGATTCCGCCTACCATCATTCTGGTGCCGGTATTTCTGGTGATCAACAGCGTCGGCCTGCTCAATAGCCTGTGGGGCGTGATCCTGCCGGCGATCGCCACCCCCACTGGCGTATTCCTGTTGCGCCAGTACATGCTGACCATCCCCGACGAGCTGCTCGAGGCCGCACGCATGGACCACGCCAGCGAGTGGCGCATCTACTGGAAGATCATCCTGCCGCTGTCGGCGCCGGCACTGGCGGTACTGGCGATCTTTTCCGTGATGTGGCGCTGGAACGACTTCCTGCTGCCCTTGATCGTGTTGTCCAAGCCGGAGTTCTTCACGCTGCAACTGGCGCTCAACTCATTCCAGGGTGAACTCAACACCCAGTGGCACTACCTGCTGGCAATGACCGTGATCACGCTGATCCCGATCACGCTGGTGTTCGCCTTCTTGCAAAAATACATCACCACCGGCATCGCTAGCGCGGGCGTGAAGTAGGCATATTCCAACAGGGGACTACCGCGTGGCCACACTCGACCTGCAACGCATCGTCAAAAGTTTTGATGCCACCACCATCCTGCACGGCATCGACCTGGCGGTAAAAGACGGTGAGTTTGTGGTGTTCGTCGGGCCTTCGGGTTGTGGCAAGTCCACGCTGCTGCGTGTAATTGCCGGTCTGGAGGCTCCCACCAGTGGCGACATCCGGATCGATGGACAAAACGTCAACGACATTTCGGCGGCCCACCGCGGCTGCTCCATGGTGTTTCAGTCGTATGCGCTGTATCCGCACATGTCGGTGTACGACAACATGGCCTTCGGGCTGGAAAACATCGGCGTGCCCAAGGCGCAGATCGAATCCAAGGTCAGCGCCGCCGCCACCCTGCTGCGCCTGGGCGAATTGCTGCAACGCAAACCCACCCAACTGTCCGGGGGCCAGCGCCAGCGCGTTGCGATCGGGCGCTCTATCGTGCGCGAGCCCAAGCTGTTCCTGTTCGACGAGCCGTTGTCAAACCTCGACGCCGAATTGCGTGTGTCGATGCGGGCTGAAATCCGCGAATTGCATGCGCGCCTCAAAGCCACCATGGTCTACGTGACGCACGACCAGGTGGAGGCTATGACCATGGCCGACAAGATCGTGGTGCTGCGCGCCGGAAAGGTGGAGCAGGTGGGTGCGCCGCTGGAGCTGTACAACCGGCCCCTGAATACCTTTGTGGCTGGCTTTATCGGCAGCCCACGCATGAACTTCCTGCCGGTCGCCCTGTTGCCCGACGAGGCGCGCCAGGGTGGCCATGCCCTGGTGCCCCAGGGCACCCACACCATTGGTCTGCGCCCGGAACACGCGCAAATTGCCAACGATGGTCCGATCGCCATGCAGGTGTCGTCGGTCGAGCAGTTGGGTTCAACCAGCCTGCTGCACGGCAAAGTGGGCGCGGACACGCCGTTCGAGATGGTCCTAAACGGACAAACCAGCACCAGGGGCGGCGATACTGTACGTTTGGGCCTGTCAACCGCGCACCTGCATTGTTTCGACAGCCAGGGCCTGCGCCTGTAAGCGGGTCCAATGCCGCCTGGCTCGGGCCAGGCGATTCCTTTCCCGGCAGGATTCCATGAAGACATTCGCCGCCGCCAGCGTATTGGCCATTCACCCCTATGGCGTTGATCTGGCCTTGCCTGCTGGCGGCCTGTTCGGCATCCAGCTATTGGAGCCCACCATGGCCAGGGTACGGTTCAAGGCGGCTGGCGGTTACCGTGAGCCGCGCACCTGGGCGATCGCACCACAGCCAGGCCCGGATGTGGCCTGGACCGGACGGCCCAGAGACACCCTCGACGGGTTTGCGCTGCCACCGGTGCGCACCACGCAGCAGGGCGGCCAGCTGCAGTTACAAACCGATGGCCTGTCAATCCAGGTACAGCTCGACCGCCTCGCATTGACCTGGCGCGACCACCGCGGGAACGTGGTGGCACAGGACCGCAGCACCTCCGCCTATTTCCACAGCGAGCGCACCCGCGCCACACGCCATTACCTGCAACGCAACCGGACCGAGCGTTACTACGGCCTGGGCGACAAGACCGGGCCACTCAACCTGCACGGCCGACGCCTGCGCACGATGGCGCTGGACTCACTCGGATACGACCCGCAACGTGGCGACCCGCTCTACAAACACTGGCCCTTTGTGCTGAGCCGAAACGCCACCGGGCAGTGGAGCGGCATCTACTACGATACGCTGGCCGCGTGCACCTTTGACCTGGGTTGCGAACACGACAATTACCACGAGCTGTTCCGTTACGTCGAGATCGACGATGGCGACCTGGACTACTACATGATGGTGGGCAATTCGCCGGGCGAGGTGATCGCGCAGTTTGTGCGCCTGATCGGCGGCACCCACCTGCCGCCGCGCTGGTCGCTCGGTTTTGCGCAGACCGCCATGGGGCTGGCCGACGCTCCCGACGCACAGGCGCAGCTCGACGCGTTCATCACGCGCATCGGGCAGGAGGGTATCCCCTGTTCGTCCTTTCACTATGGCTCGGGTTATTCGTCACGCGGCAAGCGGCGTTATGTGTTTACCTGGAACGCGTCCAAGTTTCCGGATCCGAAATCCCTGAATGCACGTTTCCAGGCTGCAGGCATGCGGCTGGTGGCAAACATCAAGCCCTGCCTGCTGGACGACCACCCGGCCTTTGAGGTGGTCAAGGCCCAAGGGGGCTTTATCCATCACGCGGCGACTGGTTTGCCCATACTCGAGCAGTTCTGGGACGGCGAAGGTGCCCATCTGGACTTCACCCAGCCCGGCGTGATCGCCTGGTGGCAGCAGCACCTGGGTTCCCAGGTGCTGGGCTTTGGCATCGATGCGGGCTGGAACGACAACAACGAATACGCAATCATGGACGATGCGGCCACCTGCCACGGCTTCGGGCAGGCCATGCCGATGCACCGCGCGCGACCCCTGCATGCCCTGCTGATGACCCGCGCCAGCTTCGAGGCGCAGGCGGCACACCGCCCGGATGAACCGGTATTTGCGGTGACGCGTGGTGGCCCACCCGGATTGCAACGTTATGCCCAGACCTGGACCGGCGACAACACGACCAGCTGGGAAACGCTGCGCTGGAACATCCGCACCGGCTTGCAAATGAGCCTCTCGGGCATGTTCAACGTCGGCCACGACGTCGGCGGATTCGCCGGCCCGTCGCCCGGGCCGGAGCTGTTCGTGCGCTGGGTGCAGGCCTGCTGTCTGAACCCGCGCATGGTGATGAACTCATGGAAGGCCGACGGAACCAACAACGTGCCATGGCTGCACCCCGAGGTGACACACCATGTGGCGGCTGCGATCCGGCTGCGCTATACCCTGATGCCCTACCTGTGGCAGCTGTTCGAACGCGCGCACACGCTGCACGAACCCATCATCCGGCCGACCTTCTACGACTTTGCAGACGACGAACGCTGCTTCGAGGACTGTGACGATTTCATGCTCGGCGACGCGTTGCTGGTGGCCCCGGTAGTGGAACAGGGTGCGACCAGCCGCACCGTCTATTTGCCGAAGGGTCCTGCGGCATGGTTTGACTTTCACACCGGGCAACGGCTCGCTGCCGGGGTTGCGCATGGCATTGACGTGGCGCTGGGGACCTTGCCCCTGTTTGCGCGTGCCGGGGCCTGTATTGCGGTTGCCGCAACAAGCCAGGGCAACGGTCGGCACAATGACCCTGTCGGCGAAATTCGACAGTTCCCGAGCGGCACTGGATTGCTTCACGCCGGACAATAGGGTCCTATGCCCACCCCTTCTGATCGCCCGCCGCTGCCCGACCACCTGTCCGTCGACCCGCGCAGCGTCCACCATGTCGCCGCCGTCTTCGAAAACGAGATTGGCGTTCGCTTCAACGGCAAGGAGCGAAGGGACGTCGAGGAATACTGCATCAGCGAAGGATTCATCAAAGTCGCCGCTGGCAAGACGCTGGACCGAAAAGGCCGGCCCATGCTGATTACCTTGAAGGGCGCTGTGGAGGTGTTCTACCGGGGCGGTGAACCGGACGCCAGCAAGCCCGGTTGACGCCGCTGGTTCAGCACCAGCAGGTCAACTTGGCCGACGTTGCGCCGTTGATCGCGATTCGCTGCTGCGCCTTGCGGATTCATGTTGCTGGATGGCAACTCAGGGACGCTCAGCTGGAAGATAAAGACCCCGCCTTGCGCGATGGGCTATCAGGGTGCCGTCAAGAAGCGTGGCACTGGCGTTACGAGCATCCCGTCGGGGAAGAGCTGGCGAGGGCCATACGCAGCCACTCAAAGACGAAGTCAACGCGAGCCAGCCGCACACTCTTCAAGTGCCATAAAGTCGTCCAGAGACTTGCCCTCTTCATGTTCGAAGCGCTCGTCAAGCGACTTCAAGGTCTCAATTCGGTCAAGGCGAAAGTTGCGAAAAGCCTGCCGCCCTTCACACCACGCAGTCAGCGTCCAAACCTTGCCCCAATAAAACAATGCCAGCGGGCGTAGAACCCGCTCGCTTCGAGTTTCTGCGGCGTCGCGGTACTCGACGCGGACCTTGTGCTTCGTTTGTGATGCCTGGCGCAGCAACTGCATGCTGCTGCGAACCGAATCGCTCAAGCCCGACGGCGGAAAAACCACGTGCAAGGTGCGCGTTCGCTCACGCACATCGACCGGCAAAACACTGCGCACACGCGAGAGCGCCGCCTCGCTTGATGCAGCCAGCTCTGGATCAAGCCATTGCTGCGCGAGCTGCACCGCAGTTGCCAAAGCGCGAGCTTCTTCGAGCGTGAACATCAACGGCGGTAAGTCAAACCCGCGTCCCAGTCGATACCCAACTCCCGCCTCGCCCTCAATCGGAACGCCCTGCGCCTGAAGTTGGGCAATGTCCCGGTAAATGGTGCGCTCGCTCAACTCCAAACGCTCCGCCAACCACCGCGCCGTCGTCAGTCGGCGGCCGCGAATGAGTTGGACGATCTGAAACAGGCGATCTGCCGGGCGCATGCTGGATTGTCACCACTCCAATCCTTGGTCCCGCACCCGACTTTTCAGGGTCGGGCAGCGACGGCTTCGACCTCGAACAGGATGTCAGGCATGGCAAGGCCGACCACACCGATGACGGTCTGTGTGGGAGGGGTGTCGCCACACCCGGCCTGCACGGCCTGGCCGATGACCCCGAGCTTGTCGAAGTCGGGGTTCACCACGTATGTCCTGAGCTGTACGACATGGCGGAGATCGAGCCCATGGGCGGCAAGCGCGACACCCAGGTTGTGGAACGCCTGCTGCACCTGTTCGGCGAAGTTGGGCGAAACAACCGCACCGTCCGTTTTCGATCCGTACTGCCCAGAGACAAGCACCAGCTCCGTGCCAGCCGGGATGCTGGCGGTGTGGCTATAGCCGAACGGGATCGGGTTGTGCAGCCCTTCGGGATTGACGATGGTGTGTGGCATATGGTTCATCTTTCAAGAAAACTCTGAAGCCACCAAGTTTGCCTGGACACTCCTGACACCGTTGTGTCAGGAGTGTCTGGCTTATGTTCTAGCGCTTGCTCGACCTGCTTGACTTGGTCACCACCACGACTTTCGCTGCCCCGCTTCGCCTCACCGCTCTTGCCGGCTTGCGCGCCGCCACTGCTGCCTGCATGGCCAAAGCGGCCCAGGGCTGCATGGCGGTGCGGGACTCGAGCGCGCTTTCAGGGGCAGTGTAGTACTGCATTCGCCTCGTTCTGCCTTTGGCTTCGTGTTCGAATACCTGGCAGCCGGCGGCTGCAAAGTGTGGCTGTGTCTCGGCATTGGCCTTGAGGTACAGCGTGTCCCAGGCGATGACAGCTACTGTGAGGTCATCCACACTCAAACCCCAGCCAAGGAACATGCGTTTGGCTCGTACATCGCCCAAACTCCCTATCAGCTCGCAGCAGTAATCGGCGAAGTCTGCTCCTGGTAGACGAGCTTTGGCTTGGGTGTATTCAGTGGTGGTGTTGCGTGGCATAGCGACTCCAGCGTGTTCAGAGGAATCGGGTCACAGATGCATTGGGGAATGGCATCGGTTCGGCCCAAGCGCAGGAGCGGTCCATGACAAGACGCAAGCGCTGGCCACCCAAGAAGCCTGGCAAGGATGCCGGACGATGGTGGGCGGCTGGTCCGCACGAGCGCTTGCGGCAGCTCGATGCGTGCGGGATTGTCCAGCAAGATGGTGCATCTGTTGGCGTGGATCGCGGGGCCTGAAGAGGCTCTCGAGATACCCCATTTCGCGCTCCGCTGGCGCAGCGATCAATGGGGGTTTCGGCGGCGTGATCATGCCGCCGATTCTGCCCACTCCCCGGTCTGTGGCAAGCCTGATCGGGCGTTCCAGAATGTCCTGTGGCATTTCTGCCCACACCTCAATGCCTACGCCCGCGGTTGGCCAGCGTCTTGATGTCGTGCACCATGAAGTACAGGTGCCACTGCGTGTTGACCTTCTCGCGCCCCCACATTTGAACCGGCACAGCTTCTTGTTGTGCAAATGTCGCCGAACACCGTCTCCACCGTGCCAATGCGCTGGCTTTCCAGTGCCCCGTTGGCCCGCTCCACCAGCTGCGCCACATTGGCATCGCTGTGGTTGCCGACGGCCACAACTAGCGGTCTGTGCCCTTGGACTCGAGCCGCAACTTTTCTGCGGCGTTGCGCTTCACGCACACCGGGTGGCCCGCAAACGCCGCGTTTGCGCATTGCTCGTTCAGGCAGGCTTGAAAGCCAAGCAGGACCCTGCCGGCGCATGCCTGTTCCGGTCCATTGGGCGCTCCCATTGGTATCACGGCCGTGGCGGCAGGCGGTTTGGCGGCAATGGGCGCCAGCGATTGCGCCGCTGCGGTCGGCGTTGTCTCCGCCTTGGCCGACACCGCCGGCACGCCGGCCACTGCTTTGTCGGTTGACACGGCCGGTTTTGTCCCCGGCAACTTTGTCGCCGAGGTGATGACTGCTGCGGCAGGAGCAGGCTGTTCTGGCGCAGGTGCCGCTCTGACCGTCGGCGTGTTGGTGGGCGGCGGCGCCACCTTTGTCTCCGGGGTAACTACTGTTGCGGTGGGGGCAGGCTTTTCCAACGCAGGCGCCGCGCTGACAGGCGGCGTATCGGCAGGCGTTGGGGCCACAACAGCCGGCACGGCCTGCGGCGCCGCCGAAGGCTCGCCAGACATGTTGAAACCCACGCCTGCCAGGACGGCCACCAGCACAGCTGCAGCCAGCGCCAGCATCGGGGTCTTCGCGCGTTTGGGCGGCGGATGCACTGTCACGCCCGGGATTGCAGCGGCATCTGCTGTGGCCATGGCGGCAACCGGGGATTGCGCAGCGCCAGGCAGCGCTGCGGTTGGCGTTGGCGTTGGCAGCCGATCGACCCCGGCTGAACTGGACCTCTGCGGAGCCTGCGCATACGCCATTTGTTGTGTCGCATCGTCGTGTCCCCCCGCGTCCACGCCCTGGGCGCGCGCGGGCATGGTGCCGGAATGTTCGCCCCGGCTCAGATCTCCCAGTTTTTTCAGACGCCGGCGCGCCAGATCGGCATAGATGCCGGATGGGAAACGGTTGAGGAAGCCTTCCAGATCAAACGGGTCATCCGAGTCCTTGACGTCCTTCCAGTAGACGAGTTCGAGCTCCTGCGTGACAACCGAGCCAGAGTCCTCGGCGCTGCGTGCCAGCCGTGCCGTCGAGCCGTTGCCGCGCGAGCCTGATCCAAGCGAGCCCGTTCCCAGACTGCCACCGGTTCCAGCCGGTGCGCTGGCTGGCGGGACCGCAGTGGCATCCAGCGCCTGTCCGCTGGCATCCAACAAGGCCAGGGCGAACTCGCGCGCGGTGGTAAAACGCTGCGCCCGGTCCTTGGCCAGGGCACGGGCCACGACTGCATCGAGCGCCGCTGGCAGCTGTGCATTGATGCTGCTCGGTGGTGGCGGCTGCTGGCTGATGATCTGGTGAATGATGGCAAATTCACTGTCTCCGTCGAACGGCCGTTTGCCGGTCAACAACTGGTACAACACGACGCCAGCGGAAAAAAGGTCAGCCCGCGCATCAATCGGCAGCCCTTGTACCTGCTCCGGCGCCATGTATTTCAGGGTGCCGACCATCGATCCCTTGGTGCGGGTGGCTTCGCCCGAGTCCTGGATGCGCGCGACGCCAAAGTCCGTCAGCTTGACGCGCCCACTGGCCTCGACCAGCAGATTTGCCGGTTTGACGTCGCGGTGCACGATGTTCTGCTGGTGTGCGTAGTCTAGCGCCGCCAACAGATCCCGCAGGATCGCCAACGACTCTTCCAGCGTGTAGCGCTTGCCGCTGTCGAGATGCTGCTTGAGGTCTTCGCCCTGCACGAATTCCATCACCAGGTAGGCCGTATCGCCGTGGCGCTCCGAGTCGTACACGCTGACGATGTTGGGGTGCTGCAGCCGCGCGGCGGAACGGGCCTCGGTGCGGAAGCGTGCCTCGTATTCGACAATGGCAGCCTCGGGAAGGTTGTCCACTTTGATGGTCTTGATGGCAACCCGGCGATCCAGGTTGGGATCACGCGCCTCGTAGACCATGCCCATGGCCCCCTTGCCAAGCACGCGGATTATGTTATATCTTCCGAGTTTTTCCATCAAATCGCGCCATGCATTGCCATCGGGGCAATTTTGACTGAAATCCGCGCCGCCGCGGTTGACCCCATGCCACGCTATCGTTATCCTGCACCGTCACCCTGCACACCATGACCAGTTTATTCGATGCTGCTGCCCTGACGATGACCGAGATCATCCGGCTGCAGACCGTGTTGTCACAGGAATTGACGCGGCGCTTCGAGCGCAACGCAGCATTGGCCTTCACCGATATTGTCGAGTCGACCCGCTACTTCGCCCAGTTCGGCGACGAAGCCGGCCGTCGGCTGCAGCAGTTGCATCTCGATTTGCTGGAGCAACACCTGGTTGAACACCAGGGCCGCCTCGTGGGCACTGCGGGCGATGGCGCTTTTGTCTGTTTTGCATCTGCCAGCGCCGCCGCAACTTCCATGGCCGCATTCTTGAACGCGATGTCGGCCGCCAACCAGGGCCGTGCGCGCGCCCACCAGCTTAGCGTGCGCATCGGCATGCACTGGGGCCCGGTACTGACCGATGGCGAGCAAGTGACTGGTGACAGCGTCAACCTGTGTGCACGTATTGCCAGCACCGCGCAACCGGGGCAATTGCGCTTGTCCGGCGAAATGTTCCAGCAACTCGCGCCGCAACACCGCGCTGCCTGCGCCGTGCTTGCGAGTGTGCCACTGAAGGGCATTACCCGAGCCGTGGAACTATTCGGGCTGCATTGGCGCGACCCATTGTGTTTTCCGAGCTACCTCATCGTGCGCGAATCCGGCGAACGCATCCTGTTGCCACAACTAGACACATTGTGTTTCGGCCGCGGCGAAGCGCAGCAGGGCATCTCGATCAACGACGTCATCCTCGCGCTGCCCGACCAGACCGCCAGCAAGCAGATCAGTCGCAAACACTTCGAATTGTTGAGCCGTCCGGGAGGGTATGTGATCAAGGCGCTGTCGACCCAGCTCACGGAACTTGACGGTGTAGCCATGCAACGGGATCAGGAGTTGCCCTTACGCCCCGGTGCGCTGCTGCGACTGGCGCGGGTCATGACACTGGAGTTTGTGGCGCCGAACCAGGCGACCGAAAAGACCATTGACGAGACCATGATGAGCCCGGGTCTGGGCAGTTTGCGCGCCGGATAGGTTTTCCACCGTACGCGCCGCTCAGCGCCGGTGCAACACGATCCGGGCCACCAGCGCACACAGGTTAGAGGCCAGCATCAACAGGCCCAGCTGCACCGAACCATGGTGCGTCAAAGCGCCTAACAGGTAGGCACCGAAGACACCGGTCAGTTTTTGCGAGCGACACACCAGCCACTGCTGCGGCCACCCCGGCCAGCGCCGGCACCACAGCCACCGTGCCGGCCATAGCGGGTGGCATCAGCAAGCGATGCCCGATGCCCACCCGCATCAACGGCAGGGAAAACGCCAGCGGCGTACAGGCAGAAACTGTCGCTGGCAACCAATGCCCATTACCTCGAACTGGCAACCTCGGCTCTGGCAACCTCGCACTGGCAACCTCGGCTCTGGCAATCCGCGCCAGGCTGCAAGCAGCAGCAGCAGCACCGCCGCCAAAACGGCCATCTGGGCGAAATTGCCCTGCCATCCGATGTGCGCATGGATCTGCCCGCCGAGTACCGTCGCCAACAGAGGACACGCGCCCTGTTAGCGGTTGCGCAAATCCGCGCTTGAATGGTTTTCGGGAACCGTGCAAAGACCCACCTTTGAACACGGGTTATCCGCCGCAGCGACCCTATTGCTTATCAGAGGCAGCGATTGCCGCCGTGGATAACCCTGCATTGCGTCGTTTTTGAGAGGGAATCAACCGGGCAATACGGCCTGCATACTTTCACCGCGCTGTGAACCTCACGCAGCCAAAAAAGCGCGGCTCCTGGCAACCCGTTGACAAGCCCAGCGCCATGCCGATGTAAGCCATGACAAAGGTACGCTGCGGCCCATCAAACAGGTGTTGCACCATGGAGCGGCCACAATCACCATGCCGGCTGCCGTGCCCTTACCCTGGAGCGAACACCCCATAGTCAGCGTCCACAGGATTGAACCTAGAAACCGCAGTTGACCGCTTTCTTGCGCTGGATACGCGTTATTAACTCTAGCTTTCGTGCTCTCGGCCAAGGTCACCTAACGGGTGACAACGCTACGCACCCGATTGGGCCGCGATGGCGCACGCTGGCGGCGTTGCTTCTCCTTGCGCTCAGGAGCCCGCAGCGCTCGCCTTGCAGGCCGCAGTCAAGCCAGAGGCTTGCCTTCTTCGCGCTGTCCAGGTCTGCGCGGGCACACCTGGAGCCGCAGCGCTCGCCTTGCAGGCCGCAGTCAAGCCAGAGGCTTGCCTTCTTCGCGCTGTCCAGGTGTGCGCGGGCACACCTGGAGCC
>Ga0209591_10008668_pt1 | contig 11057 bp, 10 predicted proteins | sample MAT01_FD_187207 | JGI IMG/M metagenome (GOLD analysis project Ga0209591, IMG submission 187207) | Freshwater microbial communities from Lake Fryxell liftoff mats and glacier meltwater in Antarctica - MAT-01 (SPAdes) (version 2) | ecosystem: Environmental > Aquatic > Freshwater > Ice > Liftoff...
AGCCGGTTGTCGGTTGTCGGTTGTCAACGGCCGGTTTCGACACTCTTACCCGGCCCTTGGGCGGCGAAGAGTGACAGATCCTGGTGGAGTGCGGTGGCGAAGGGTGACAGACCCTGGTGACAGATTGCGGGGCGCGCTGTTAGCAGGCGTCTACCAGTGAGGTGAAGAGGGATTGTTGCTGGGTGTCGGTGGCGGAGGTGTCTTCAGGGTGCCATTGGGTGGCGACCACCCACGCGTCGCTTGTTGACTCACAGGCATGGACGATGCCATCTGCGGTCATGCCGACAACGACCAACCCGTCAGCGATCCGGTCGAGGGCTTGGTGGTGCACACAATGAGCCGCAGTCACGGTCTCGCTGCCGATGGCCTTCGCCAGCCGGGACCCAGCCTCCAGCGCGACCTGATGGTGCGCGAACCAGTGCGACTCGCCACCGATGTCGTGTTGCCCGATGTCCTGCACAAGGGTGCCACCCATCGCCACGTTGAGTACCTGCATTCCGCGACAGATCGCAAGCATGGGCACTTCCAACGAGAGCACCGCTGCGACCACCGCCAACTCGACTTCGTCGTGCTCCGCCACGATGCCGTACAGCTGCTCCGCAGACGGCTCTTGGCCGTAGCGACGTGGATCAACGTCGCCACCGCCGTGCAGGACGACCGCATCGACTTGGCGCAGCAGGTCGGGGATGTCGTCAATCAGCGACGTGATGGGCGGCAGCATGAGCGGCATGCCGCCGGCCCGAGCGACCGACTCGAAGTAGCGGCGACCTGCGGCATACGGTTCGCCGCGGACGCCCTTCGCCTCAGTTGCAAGCCGACCAACGATCAATACCAGCGGATTCACTCCGCCAGCATAAGTGAGGTGGTCAGCAGTCGGCGTTGGTGTCGAATGGGTAGTCGCCGGTATCAAGGCCGGTGACGCTGACGTCGGCTGGGTTCGGGTCGCCGGGCACGAAGTTGCCGGCGTCGTCGAAGCTGCCGAACGTGGCGCCGGCGGACACGACAGATACGAGAACGCCGTCGATACTTCCCGAGCTGTTGAGGAAGCAACCACCTTGGCCAGGTGTGATCATCGTGGGGAAGTCGCTCCAGAGCGAGCCGCCGGTGACACCGGAGATGGTGCGCAGGGTGCTGCCGCCATACGTCCAACCCACGAAGGTCAATGCCGCAGGGTCAGTACCGCCGAAGGCCGCACACAGCTCGCTGTCGCCGCCGTCAGCCCAGCACGCGATGCGGGCAAATGGCGCCACGAATCCCCGGTTCTCGTCGGCACTGACATAGCCGCCGTACTCCGTCGTGATCGGAAACTCGAGTGCTTCGTCCGTGGTGGGCTCGAGTTGTGCCGTCAGCCCGGCCGAGACATCGGCGTACGACATCCCGAGATCGAAGCTGCCGACGCCATCGCCACGTAGGGTCAGCGGGACGGCGACCGGCGCGGACGTCGTGGTCGGCGCGACGGTGGTGGTTGCCGCGACAGTTGTCTCGGGCATGACGGAGGTGGACGTGTCGGCAACAACCGTGTCGGACGGAGGAGGAACGCTGGACTCGGCGGCCTCCGTGTCCTTCGAGGCTGAACTTGAACAACCAGCGACGAGCGCAAGACCGATGGCGCAGGCGAAGACGGCAGTTCGCGACCGATGACCGCGACTCGACGACACTTGACCTGACATTGGACCCCCTCTTGAGCGCCCGACCGACCCGAACGCATTGCTTGGCCAAACGGTAGCCGACCGAATCAGCCGGGCGATGCCACTCGGATGGCAGCGCGACGGACCAACTCGTCGTAGATGGCCTGCTGCTGCGGCTTGCGGGATGCGGTGTCTTCAGGGTGCCACTGCGCGCCAACGATCCACGTCGCAGTCGGGAGCTCGACTGCCTCCAGTTGCCCATCGGTGGCCCAGCCGCAGCCGACGAGTGAGTCGGCCAGCCGATCAATGCCCTGATGGTGGACGGAGTGACAATGCTCGAGGAGCGTCGTACCGCATGCCTCAGCGATGAGCGAACCGGGGGTGAGGTCGACGGTGTGCTCGCGCATCCAATGGTCGCTGTTGCCGATGTCTTGCTGCAGCGTTCCGCCGAGCGCAACGTTGAGCACCTGCATGCCACGGCACAGCGCCAGCATCGGCAGGTCGAGCTCGATCGCGGCGAGACACACCGCGATGTCGAGTTCGTCATGAATTTCCGTGATGCCGTATAGGTTCTCGTCGAGAGGTTCCTGGCCGTAACGACGCGGGTCGACGTCGCCGCCACCGGGCAACAACACACCATCGAAGTGCTGCAGCACGGTCAACGCGTTCGCCGCCAATTCGCGGATTGGCGGCACCATCACAGGTACTCCGCCGGCGCGGGCGACGGCACGGGAGTAGGGCTGGCTGCTGCTGTACGCGTCGCGCTTACCCTCATCGGAGAAGGTCAGCACGCGGGCGCACAGTGCAATCAGGGGCGGCGGTTGACTCATCACCTACCAGTCTGGCCGACCAGCCAGAGCCAACTACAACCGTCGTCCGCTACTCTCGATCGGCGTGTCCTCGATGCTTACGCTCCGCAACCCAGCCACCGAAGAAGTCATCCACGAGATGCCGCACGCGACCGTGGAAGATGTCGACGCCGCTGTCGCTCGCGCCAAGGCGGCGTCGCCGGCGTGGAAGGCGCTGTCACCGGTTGATCGCACCCGCTTGATGCGTCGCTTCGCCGACACGATCGGCGCGCATGTCGATGAGCTGGCCGAGCTGGAAACGCGCAACATGGGAATGCCGTTGAGCAGCGCAAGGTGGTGTGCCAACGCAGTCGCCGACACCATCCACTACTTCGCGGGCGGCATCGAGAAGCACACCGGTTCAAGTATCCCTGTTGCCGGTGGCGTCGACGTCACGTTCCACGAGCCGCTCGGTGTGGTCGGGCTGATCACTCCGTGGAACTTCCCGATGCTGATGGCCTCGTGGAAGATCGGGCCCGCGTTGGCTGCCGGTAACACTGCCGTGCTGAAACCTGCTGAGATCACACCCCTCACTTCCATGCGCTTGGCCGAGTTGGCGTTGGAGGCGGGCATTCCGGAGGGCGTCCTCAACGTGGTGGTCGGGCCTGGCTCGTCCGTGGGTTGGCGGATGGTCGAGCACCCCGACGTCCGTAAGATCGGCTTCACCGGTTCCACCGATGTCGGCAAGCGGTTGATGGTGGGCTGCGCCGACCAGATGAAGCGGGTCACGCTGGAGCTGGGCGGTAAGAGCGCCAACATCGTGTTCGCCGACGCAGACCTGGAGAAGGCCGCGCAGTCGGCGCCCGGTGCCGTGTTCGACAACTCGGGCCAGGACTGCTGTGCGCGCAGCCGAGTGTTGGTGCAGCGCAGCGTTTTCGACCGCTTCCTGGAGCTGTTCATCGAGGCTGCGAAAGGCTGGAAGGTCGGCGACCCGATGGCTGCCGATACCGCCATGGGTCCGTTGGTGACGGCTGGCCACCTCGCGGCGGTGCGCCAGTACAGCGACGGGCTGGCGACTGTCTTCACCGGCGAAGCGCCGACCGGCCCGGGCTTTTGGCATCCCGCGATGATTGCCACGCCGGAGTACGACGCTGTGGTATGTCATGAAGAGATCTTCGGCCCGGTTGCCGTGGTGATTCCCTTCGACGACGAGGCCGATGCAATCCGTATCTGCAACGACAGCATCTATGGCCTTTCAGGGTCGGTGTGGACTCGCGACGGGGCACGTGCGCTACGAGTTGCCCGCGCGATGGAAGCCGGTGCGCTGAGCGTGAACTCGAACTCGTCGGTGCGGTATGCCACCCCATTCGGCGGCTTCAAGCAGAGCGGCATCGGCCGAGAGCACAGTATGCACGCGCTCGACCATTACACCGAACTGAAGAACGTGTTCATCTCCACCGACTGACGACTGATCCCACCCCACCGCTCTCGCGCACGGCGCGGTACCGTATCGCTCGTGCGTGCCTTGCTCATTGCCAATGCCAACGACGCAGATGCCGGGTTCGTGGGCGAACGGTTCCGCTCTCGCGGCTACGCCTTCGACGAATGCCATCGCGAGCACCCAGGCGACTGGCCGTCGCTCGATGGTCACGAGCTGGTGGTCATGCTCGGCAGCGAGTGGAGCGTCTACTGGCCCGAGGTGGCTGACAGCGTCTCGGCCGAGGTCGCGCTCGTACACGAAGCCGCTCGTCGCGGCGTGCCGGTGTTCGGAGTCTGCTTCGGCAACCAAGTCCTTGCGCATGCGCTCGGTGGCACCGTCGAGCGTGCCCGAGAGCCAGAGATCGGATGGATGGATGTCGTCAGCGACATCCCGCTCACCATCGCCGAGGGACCTTGGATGCAGTGGCACTACGACGTCGTCACCGTCCCCGGCCAGGCAACCGAGCTGGCGCGCAGCGCGGTCGGTCCGCAGGCGTGGCGACTCGGCCGAATGTTCAGTACCCAGTTCCATCCGGAGGCCAACGAAGCAATGCTGCGGCGTTGGACGACTGGCTTCGGTGCCGAGGAACTTGTACGCATCGGCTCGAGCGCCGACGAGTTGATGGCAACCACTCAGGCGTCCGTGAAGGACAGCCGGGAGAACTCCGACCGGATCGTCGACTGGTTCTGCGAGACCATCGTTCCGAGCGAATTCCACAACGTGCTAAACACGCACTAACTCGTCAGCCGCGAGTGGGGGCATTGGCGGCTCGACGAGCCTCATAAGTCCTACACAGGAGGTTTTCCATGGCAGACACCGTGGACGCAGACCGCGATCATTTGCATGAAATGGGCTATGCCCAAGAATTGCATCGCGGCATGTCGACGTTCAGCAACTTCGCGATCAGCTTCTCGATCATCTCGATCCTCGCTGGGGGTATGACGAGCTTCTGGCTCGGCATGGCCACCAGCGGGCCACGAGTGATCACACTGGGTTGGATCATCGTGGGCAGCATGGCACTGCTCGTCGGAATGGCGATGGGCGAAATTTGCTCCGCGTATCCGACTGCCGGTGGTTTGTACTACTGGTCGGCGAAGCTGGCGAAGAAGAATGGCGCCCGCTGGGCGTGGTTCACCGGCTACTTCAACCTCATCGGCCAGATCGGTGTGATCGCGAGCGTCGACTACGCATTGTCGGTATTCATCGCCTACTTCATCCGAATGTTCGATGATGGTTTCCGGCTCACCGTCGGCTCCGTCTTCGTCATCTTCCTCGTCGTGCTCACCGTTCACGGATTGCTCAACACCTTCGGCATCAACCTGGTGAGGATCATGGGCTCCATCAGCGTGTGGTGGCACGTCGTGGGCGTGGTCATCATCGCCGGCGTCCTCTTCATCTCGCCGAGCAACTCGCGTGGAATCAGCGGCGCGTTCGATGCGGCCCCTCCCGGGTTGACCGGGTGGACGGGTGGAATGTTCGTGACGATCTATTTGTTCGCGCTCGGTTTGCTCCTTGCGCAATACACGATCACCGGGTTCGATGCGTCGGCTCACGTGAGTGAGGAGACCATCGGCGCTCGCACGGAAGCACCCAAGGCGATCGTTCGTTCGATCTACATCTCGGCGATCGCCGGTTTGATCCTCAACCTGTCGATGATCGCCGCGCTGCCCAAGAAGGGTGTCGATGGCGATGCGCGGTACGTGGGGATTGCCTTCGGCAATGCCAATGATCCGTTCCTCGTGAACGCTGCGCCCCGTTTGATCTCCGATGCTGTGGGTACCGGGACCGCCAAGCTCTTGATCTTCATCGCGATCGTGGGCCAGTTCTTCTGCGGCCTTGCGTCGGTCACGGCCAACAGCCGCATGATCTATGCGTTCAGCCGTGACGGTGCGCTGCCTGGCTCGAAGTATTGGCACAAGATCAACAAGAAGACCCGTACACCAACCAACTCTGTGTGGCTGGGTGTCGCGCTGTCGGCAATCGTCGGTGCCACCTCGCTCTACGTCCGTGGCAGTGGGCCTGGTCGGTATTCGACAGCGTTCTTCGCGATGACCGGAATCTGCGTGATCGGTCTGTACATCGCGTATGCCATTCCGATCTACCTGCGGCTGACCAACTCAGATTTCAAAACCGGACCATGGAACCTGAAGGGACATCACAAGATCGTGGGCTGGACCGCAATCGTGTGGATTGCATTCATCTCGATCCTGTTCGTGGCTCCGCTCTTCTGGCCGTTCTGGCCGATCTGGGGCGAGAAGAACGACATCTTCGGCGATGGCTCGTTCTTCCGTCAGAACAACTTCAACTTCACCGGCCCACTGATTCTGTCGGCGGCGCTGTTCGTGATGTTGTACTGGCGCTTCAGTGGCAAGAAGTGGTTCACGGGTCCCAAGGTGCAGGGCACCAAGGAAGAACTGTTGGCCATCGAGCGCGAGCTCGATGCCGTCGAGCACGGCAAGGCGATCTGAGCCCGAGATCTGTCTGCGTCTGTGCACTTCCGCTCGCCTGGCGAGCAAAAGTGCACAGACGCGATGGGCTGCGCGCTACATCGCAGGGTTGGCGGCATCGGTGAGCCACTGCTCGAACTGGGGCCGGGCGGCCAACCGTTCGCAGTTGCTCAGCCGTTCGTGTGCATAGGCCACGAAGTCGGTGTCCAGCGTGCTGATTGCCTGCTGCACGACGGCCCACATTCCCTCACGGAACTCGCTCATCACCTTCATCAGCTGCATCCGTGCCATGCGGGCAACGGTGACCCCACCGAAGTAGAGGCGCAGTAACTCCTCGTCGCCGGCGGTGTCGAGACCGCAGTTCACGCTGAGATTGCCGAGGTCGAAGAAGCGATCGTTCATCCCGGCGTACTCGAAGTCCAGCAACCACACGCGCCCGCCCGCCTCCTCGAACAGCACGTTGCCGGGCAGCAGATCGTTGTGGCACGGCACTGTGGGGAGAGGGGCAGCGGCGAATGCAGACTCGATACGCCGGCTCTGCTGGTGCAGACGACCGTACGAACCTGGTGGCACCACGCCGTACGACGATGCGTCGCGAGCATGCCACTCGACAACGCGATGGATGGGGAAGGCGCCACGCAGTGGGCCGCTGTCGTGGAACGCGCACAGCAGATTCACCACCTCGGGCAGCCGGGCAGTGAACGGCGTGGGGTCGAGGTGCCGGCCCGGTACGAGGGCTGTGATGAGCGTTCCGATCTCAGGGAGCTTGCCCAACACCGCCGGGCCGATGCCCAGCTCTGCAGCGCGTAACGCGGCCTCTGCCTCGTTGGCACGATCGATGCCCAGTAGTTCGGTTCGCTCACCAGGAACACGAACGACCGCCTTCGTACCATCGATGAGGGCCACGTAGTTCGTGTTGGTGATACCGCCGTGCAGCGTCGTGAGCTCGATCTCGTGGTGTTCCCAGCCGGGTACACGCCGGACCAACGCCGCAATGGCCGCCTTGCTCATAGCAAAGGTGTAGCAGAGCCGGTCTGGCAGTGTGTGGACGTGACGGATTGTGTACTCGCCATCGACCTCGGCACAGGTGGGCCGAAAGTGGCGCTGGTGGCAGCGGATGGCACGACGATCGGTTGGCGTAGTGCGGCCGTCGGCACGCAGTTCTTGCCCGACGGTGGCGCCGAGCAGGACCCGAACGAGATGTGGTCGGCCATCGTTGCCGCCACCGGCGCGTTGTTCGAGGCGACGGTGCCGCTGCCGCCGATCGTGGCGGTGGCGGTCACCAGCCAATACATGAGCACCATCCCCATTGCCGCCGACGGGACGCCGACCGGGCCGTGCATCTTGTGGATGGACCATCGCGGCGCCGCCCACAACGCAACGCTGCTCACCGACGACACATTCGGGCTCTTTCTCGAGCGACACGGAATGATCCCGTTGCCCAGTGGACACGACAACGTTGCGCATGCGCATGTGCTCGCCACCTTTCACCCAGAGGCCTACGCGGCAGCGGCAGCGTTGGTGGAGCCGATGGACTACATCACCGCCCGGCTGACCGGCGTGGTGACGGCCACGCACTCGACGGTGTTCGGGCAGCTGGCATGTGACAACCGGGTGTGGGGTGCCACCCAGTACGACCCAGCCCTGGTCGCGGCGACAAAGCTGGACCCTGCCAAGCTTGCGCCGCTCGTCCCGATGAACTCGATCGTCGGCGGGGTCACGCGCAGCGTCGCCCACGAGCTGGGAGTCGCTGCCGACACGCCAGTGGTCGCGGGCACCATCGACTCCATCACCTCTGCGGTGGGTACCGGAGCGCTCTCGCCATCCGAAGGGTCGGTGATCATCGGCACCACGTCGGTGTTGGTCAGTCACATCGGTGAGCTGCGCAGCGAGATTCGCTCCGGTGTGTTGGCCGTCCCCAGCCCGCTGCCCGGGATGTACTACGTGATGGCGGAGAACGGCTTGGGCGGCCGGGCGCTCGAGTGGGCGCAGCGCCTGTTCGGGTACGCCGACGTCGAGGCAATGCTGGTGGACGCTGCGGCTGTGACCACCGACGGTCTGCAGTTCATGCCGTGGCTGTTGGGGTCCGTTGCCCCAAAGCCGAACGACGACGTGCGTGGCGCCTTCGTCGGTATGTCGCTACAACATGATCGCCGGCACGCAATGCGAGCCACTCTCGAAGGCGTGACGCATAATCTCGCCTGGCTGCTGCCGCAGGTGGAATCGTTCGTCGGCGGCGCATTCGCCTTCATCCGCTTCGGCGGCGGGGGAGCGCAGAGTCCACTCTGGGCGCAGCTGTTGGCCGACGCGCTCGATCGCCCGGTGCACCGCCTTGCAGAGCCGCGAGCGACCAACGCACGTGGTGCAGCGTTTCTTGCGTTCAATGCGCTCGGCATGCTGGATCTCGCCGAAGTGCCGTCGTTGTTGCACACTGCAGAAGTGCACGATCCGAATCCGCACAGTCGAGATCACATGCGCACCGCACTTCATCGCCACGCCGCGCTACACCCGTTTCTCTAGAGGAGCCACCCATGGGCCTGTACCCCTACGCCGATCGTTACGCCGTCACTCGCAGCTTTCCCGCCAAAGGCCGTGCGCGGGCGGAGGTGCTCGCCGAGATCGAGGCGATGTCGCAGCTGGAGGACTCGCCGTACCATGAGGGCAAGATCAGCGGCAGCATCTACAGCGGCGACGAGGACCACTACGAGTTCCTCAACGAGGTGTTCGGTCACTACAGCCACGCCAACGTGCTGCAGCGCGACATGTACCCCAGCGCGACGCGCTTCGAGGGTGAGATCATCGCCATGACCGGCGACATGTTGCACAGCCCGGGGGCCGAGGTTGGCGGCCCGTTCGGTGTGCTCACCAGCGGCGGCACCGAGAGCCTGATGAACCCGCTGCTGGTGTACCGCGAGTGGGGTCGTGAGCGCGGTGTCACGCAGCCCAACGTGGTGATGCCCGAGACGGCGCACCCGGCTCTGGACAAGGGTGCGCACTACTTCGGGATCGAGTTGCGCAAGGCTGCGGTGACGGATCAGTTCATCGCCGACATGGACTCGGTGCGTTCGCTGATCGACGAGAACACGGTCGCACTGATCGGTTCCGCAGGTACGTACCCGCACGGCCTCATCGACCCGATCGAGGAACTCTCGGAACTGGCGTTGGAGCGCGGCATCAACCTGCACGTCGACGGGTGCCTCGGCGGCTTCATCCTGTCGTGGGGGCAGGACTTGGGGTACGCAGTGCCCAGCTTCGACTTCCGGCTGCCCGGCGTGACCTCGATGAGCGCCGACACCCACAAGTACGGCTTTGGGTTGAAGGGCAGCAGTGTGCTGCTGTACCGCACGGCCGAGCTACGGCGGCTGCAGTACTTCATCGTGCCCGACTGGTCGGGTGGCCTCTACACCTCCCCCGGTATGAGCGGCTCGCGATCGGGTGGCATCATCGCCACCGCGTGGGCGGCGCTGGTCACACTTGGCCGCGAGGGTTATATGGCCATCGCCGCCGACATCTTCCGTACTGCTGCGGCGTTGCGTACAGCGATCGAGGGCGTCCCAGAACTGCGTGTGTTGGGCGACCCGTTCTTCAACGTCGCGTTCACCACCACGGACGAGAGTGGCCTCGATATTTTCGTCGTCAACGATCACATGGCGTCGCAGCGCTGGCGGTTGAACGGTTTGCAGCGCCCTGCGGCCCTTCACTTCTGTGTGACCCGCCCGAACACCCAGGAGGGCGTCGTCGAGCGCTTCGCCATCGACCTTGTTGCTGCGGTCGAGTACGCCAAGGGCAGGGTCGGCACCCCTGCCAAGTCGGGCGCCTTCTATGCCGGCGGCGTGTCGCGCGAACAGATCGAGTCAGGCATGTCCTGGTGGCTCGACGCCACTCAGTCCCTTCCTCCGGCTACGGCGTAGTGAGGTCGATCCCGCCGTGACAGCTCTCCGCGGTGAACCGAACGCGAAGGTGTCCGACGGAAGGGGGCCAGCCAACGCTCGTGAGCGGGCGAGTTCGTCGCGCCAGTGCAGGCATCTCCACCTCGTCGATCGACTCATGCTGCCGGGAAGCACGACGAAAGTCGCTGGCCCGACTTTGCGAACTTTGCCGATACGCGCCTGCTACGCGAGCAGGTCGGCGATGACCCGACTGGTCCCCTTCGAGAGCATGGGTTGCGTCGTCGCACCACCGAGACGCAAGGCCGCGACCTCGCGGGCGGTCAGCGGCTCGTGCGCAGCCAGGAGAATTCCGAGCACTGCCCGCCGCAGGAGCAGCCCGGAGATCGCATGTGGTTCCACACCATCACTGGGCATGGCGAGACCGCTGCAACGGCAATTCGTCGTCCATTTGTGATGGGATTCACGCGGCGTAGTAGCTTCGTGGCCGATGTCTGACTTCTTGCGCGATTACCTCAACGTGGTGTGGTTCGGTGCCGCTGCGGTGGTGCTGGCCAGCCTGCTGCTCGGCATCTCGGCACTGCTGCGGCCGAACAAGCCGTCGGCCGAGAAGAACATGGCCTACGAAAGCGGCGTCAACCCGGTTGGTGACGGTTGGTCGCAGAGCCAGGTCCGCTATTACATTTTCGCTCTGCTCTTCGTGGTCTTCGAAGTGGAAGCCGTCTTCATCTTCCCGTGGGCCACCCGACTCGAGGTCTACGGCTTGTTCGGCCTCGCTGAAATGGGCATTTTCGTCTTCGTCCTGTTCCTTGGCCTCGTGTACGCGT
>Ga0209591_10008670_pt1 | contig 11056 bp, 8 predicted proteins | sample MAT01_FD_187207 | JGI IMG/M metagenome (GOLD analysis project Ga0209591, IMG submission 187207) | Freshwater microbial communities from Lake Fryxell liftoff mats and glacier meltwater in Antarctica - MAT-01 (SPAdes) (version 2) | ecosystem: Environmental > Aquatic > Freshwater > Ice > Liftoff...
TCATCCTGGTGATCTTCATGGCCTCGTTCCTCAACGAGCACCGCGAGGTGGTGGCCTCGGGCTACCGGCTTGGCCCGCTCACGCTGCCGCCGCTGCCCTACCTGGTGCCCATCGCGGCCATGTGGGGCATCGCCATGAGCACGATTATCTTCCAGCGCGATCTTGGGGCGGCGCTGCTGCTCTACGGCGTGTTTCTCGCCATGCTCTACACGGCCACGGGGCGGGGCAGCTATGTGCTGGCGGGCCTGCTGGCCTTCGGAGTGGGGGCCTACGTGCTCTACCAGCTGCTGCCCGTGGTGGAGCTGCGCGTGCAGGTCTGGCTGGATCCGTGGGCCACGGCTCAGGGCACAGGCTATCAGATCGTGCAGGCGATCTACGCGCTTGCGGCGGGGCGTGGATTTGGTGAGGGGCTGGGGCTGGGCGTGCCGGCGATTGTGCCCGCCGTGCATACCGACTTTATCTTCACGGCGATCGGCGAGGAGCTGGGGCTGGCGGGCACGCTGGCCGTGCTGATCGCCTACGTGCTGCTGATCTTCCGGGGCTACCACATCGCCCTGGCCGTGCCCGGCCGCTTCCGGGGCTTCGAGCAGCTGCTGGCCGTTGGCCTCACCACGATCATCGCTGTGCAGACGCTGATCATCATCGGCGGCAACCTGCGGCTCATCCCGCTCACGGGCATCACGCTGCCCTTCATCTCCTACGGCGGCTCGTCGGTGCTGATCAACTTCCTGATCGTGGGGCTGATGATGCGCATCTCCGCCGAGGCGCGGGGGTAGGGCACCCGTTGCTGGCGGCTGAAGCCGCAGGCTGCGGCGTGCAAAGCCCGCTGGCGCGGGCTCGCGCAGGCCGCGCAGGCGGCCTTGGTCGGGGGAGCCGGGCCGTTGACGGCCCCGGCGGGGTGCGGCACGAAACAATACGCCGCACCCCCCTTGAAACGTAGGATTGACAGGTATGCTATGCTCAACACCATACCATCAGGTCAGGCAGACGCTAAATAACCATCCCTGCACCACTTCTCTTTACTCCAATCGCTGCACCTATTCTAGCGGTTGGCGTGGATTGCCCCGTGCGTTGCAGCCATGGCTCGTGCTGTAGGATGCAGAGCTCGCCCGCATAGCTGTGAAAGGAGCGTCGTATGCCACAGTCGTACACCTATCCCGGTGTCTACGTCGAGGAGCTTCCCAGCGGTGTCCGCACAATCGCGGGGGTCAGCACATCCGACACGGCGTTCGTCGACTTCTTCAAGCAGGGCCCGGTCGACGACCCTGTGCGAATCACTTCGTTTGGCGATTTCGAGCGGGTTTTCGGCGGGCTAGATGCCCGCAGCGCCGCTAGCTACGCTATCCAACAGTATTACCTTAACGGCGGCAGCATCGCCTATGTGGTGCGTGTCGCCGAGCGCAACGGAGCGGGGGTGAGCGTCGCCGCCGCCGCGTCCCTAACGCCGACCGGCGGCGCGCTGCGGATCGACGCCAGCAGCCCCGGCACATGGGCAAACAGCCGCATTCGCGTGAGCCTGCCGAGTGGCGCCGCGACTGGGCTGTTCAATCTGCGGCTCGAGTTGCTGGCCGACATCAGCGCCGGCGCGGCTGTCGTCGCAACCGAGAACTTCCTCAGCCTGAGCATGGACCAGGCCAGCGCCCGCTATGCGCCACATGTGCTGGCAGCCAACTCGGCGCTGGCTCGCGTTGTCCACACCGATCTGACAAACGTCGGCGTGCCGACCGCCGTGGCAGCCGCCCCCGCCGATCGGCTGGCGAGCGGCACGGATGGCGAGGCGCCTGGGGGCAGTAGCTGGCGAACAACCGCTGGGGCCGGGGCCGTCCAGGGTGCGCCCGGTGCCAAGACCGGGCTTTTTGCGCTGGAGAAGATCGCGCCATTTGTGTTCAACATCATGTGTCTGCCAGGCGCCGCCGATCTGGAGACAGCCGACATGGAGGCGGTGTATAAAGCCGCGCTCACATTTGTGGAGCAGAAGCGCGCCTTTCTGCTGATCGACGTGCCCGAGAACACGGCCTTCAGCGCCATGAGCACCTACCTGGCCGACCGAGGCTTTGCCGGCAAGAATGCAGCGATCTACTTCCCACGCGTGCGCGTGCCCGACGCGCTGCAAGGCAACACCGTGCGCGAGATGGCATCCAGCGGCACAATCGCCGGCGTGTACGCTCGCACCGACGCGGCGCGCGGCGTGTGGAAAGCGCCGGCCGGCACCGACGCGATCATGCGCAACGCCAGTGTTGCGCTGAAGCTGAACGATGACGAGAACGGCGGACTGAATCAGCTGGGTGTGAACGTCCTACGCAGCTTCCCGGTGTATGGCGACATTGTGTGGGGCGCACGCACGATCGATGGCGCCGACCAGAAGGCCAGCGAGTGGAAGTATGTGCCGGTGCGCCGGGTGACGCTGTTCATCGAGGAGAGCCTGTATCAGGGCCTGAAGTGGGTGGTGTTCGAGCCGAACGACGAGCCGCTCTGGTCGCAGATCCGGCTGAACGTCGGCTCGTTTATGAATGGGCTGTTCCGCCAGGGCGCGTTCCAGGGCAAGACGGCGCGCGAGGCGTACTTCGTCAAGTGTGACCGCGAGACAACGACGCAGAATGATATCGACCGCGGGATTGTGAATATTGTGGTCGGCTTTGCGCCGCTCAAGCCGGCCGAGTTCGTCGTGCTCAAGATCCAGCAGATCGCGGGCCAGCTGCAGGTCTAGCGCCACCCGCGCTAAGGAACGCACGCGCCAGGCAAGCCTTGGTCGCTTCGTGGTCATGTGAGGAGGACGTGTCGTGGCAACATTCGAAGTCAACCAGTCACGCTTCGACCCCTACAAGAACTTCAAGTTCCGCGTGAAGTGGGACGGGCGCTACGTCGCTGGGGTCAGCAAGGTGAGCGCGCTCAAGCGCACCACCGAGGTCGTCGAGTTCCGCGAGGGCGGCGACCTAAACTCGATGCGCAAATCGCCGGGGCAGACCAAGTTCGAGCCGATCACGTTGGAGCGCGGTGTGACCCACGACCTTGAGTTCGAGCGATGGGCCGCCAAGGTCTGGCAATACGGGCGCGGCCTTGGCGCCGAGGTCAGCCTGAAAGATTTCCGCAAGGATATCATCGTCGAGCTGTACAACGAGGCCGGCCAGCTGGCGCTGGCCTACAAGATCTACCGCGCCTGGGTCTCCGAGTATACAGCGCTGCCGGAGCTGGATGGCAGCGCCAACGCGGTCGCCATTCAGTCGCTGGTGCTACAGAATGAGGGCTGGGAGCGAGACCTCGACGTGACCGAGCCGACTGAGCCGCTGATCACGTAGGGTGCGAGCGATGACCACGCTTTCGGCTGCCCGGCTGCTGGATGTGCTGGCGCAGGGCGCTGACGCGCCGCCCTACGCGCGGGCGCTGCTGCTGCTGGCTACAGCTTCGCCATCCACGACGCAGGATGCGCTGGCGGATTGGAGCCTGGGACGGCGCGACGCGGCGCTGTTCGACCTGCGCGAGCAGCTGTTCGGTAGCACAATCGAGGCGCTGGCGGTATGCCCGCAGTGCGGCGCGCAGAGTACGCTGAACTTTCAGACCGCAGCTATTCGCGCACCTTTCGCCAGCACCGATCTTCGCCAGCTTCAGGCGCAGATCGATGGGCACGCATATAGCCTGTGGCTACGCCCGGTCAGTACGGCGGCGCTGATCGCCGTAGCAAACGACAGCCGGCGCGAGGCGCTGCTGCTGGAGTGTATCGTCGAGGCGCAGCGCGACGGCGCGCCGCTACCAGCGACCGACCTGCCAGCCGAGCTGCTGGCACGCTGCGGCAACGCGCTGGCCGAGGCCGACCCGCAGGCCGACATTCAACTTGCGCTTGCGTGCATTGAGTGCGGTGAAAACTGGAACGCGCCGTTCGACCCGGCCGGGTTCCTGTGGAGCGAGATCGAGCGCTGGGCTGAGCGGTTGCTGCGCGAGGTGCATGTGCTGGCGTCGGCATACGGATGGAGCGAGGCCGCCATCCTGGCGCTAAGCGCCGTGCGCCGGCGACGCTACCTGGAGATGGTGACGGCATGAGCGACTTTCTCGATCTGGTGCTAGCGCGTAGCTATGGCGCGACGTCGGGCGCGGTTCGCCCACGGCCAGTGGCGCGCTTCGAGCAGCCGGACAGTATACCGCCGGACCACGAGACACCGCCAGCAGGGGTGCCGCCAGGCCCAGCACTCGCTATGGCGCCAGCGGTCACACCATCGGCTGCACCCGCGCCGCCAGCGCCACGCATGGTGACGCACGAGTTGAGCACGACCCGCGACCTGCTGACCATTCGCGAGACGACGATCAGGCCAGCGCCACTTAGCGTTGAGCCGCCAACCGCGCCGATTGAGCCCAACCAGACGCCAAGTGTCGTCGTCCAGCAGATCACTAGGCCATCGGCAGCGCCACGCGGCGATCCAGTAGCGCCAGTTGAGGCGCATGTTTTGTCCGCAGCGCCTGCGCGACCAGCGACGCCGCAGCCGGTGGCGCCGTTAGTCGCTCCGCTCAGACCGCAGCCACAGGCCGAGCCGCCGCTTGCGGTACGACCGACCATGCCGGTCGTGCATGTGCGGATCGGTCGCGTCGAACTGCACGGCCCGCAGCCTGCCGCCAGCCCGCCCCGCCCGCCGACACCGCGCAGCGTGCCCGCGCCAGTCCGGCCAGTTCGCTCGCTGGACGACTATCTGCGGCGCCGTAACGAGGAGCGCTGATGAGTGGAAACCTAGCGATCGCCGCTGTCAGCGCGGTTATGAAATATCTGCTACAGAACCCGGCCAGCGGCGATAGCATCGCTGCCGTGGTGCCCGACCTGGCGGTGACAGTCGTCCCGCCGCATCAGGTTGACGACGACACGCCGAGTCTCAACATCTTCTTTTACCGTGCGCTGCTCAACAGCGGCTGGGCACAGAACAACCTGCCCGCACGCAATAGCCAGGGCGCACGCGTCAGTAACCCATACCTGGCGCTCGATCTGTACTACATCATCAGCGCGCACACGGCCCGCGACTACCACGGCGAGATCCTGCTCGGCTACGCGCTACAGACCTTTCACGAGAACCCGGTGCTGCCGCGCGAGACCATCCGCGACGCGCTGAGCTCGGCCTCGCTGGTGACGACCGACACACCGGCGAGTCTGCTGGCGGCGATTGCCGCGACCGAGCTGGCCGAGCAGTTCGAGCAGATCAAGCTGGTGCCGCACTTTCCAAGCCCCGAGGAGGCCGCCAACATCTGGTCGCCGCTGGGCGCCAACTATGTGCCGACGATGTATTACAAAGCCTCGGTCGTGCTGATCGAGAGCCGACGACCGGCGCAGGCCGCGCCGCCGGTGCGGAGCTACAATCTCTACGGCCTACCGTTCCAGCAGATCCGTATCGACGACGTGATCGCCGAAGCCGGCCCAGGCCAGCCGATCATGGTCGGCGCGCGGGTGCTGCTGCGTGGGAGCAGCCTGCGTGGCGACGATACGCGGGTGGTCATCGGCGGCGTCGAGGTTGCGGGCGTGGCGCTGGAGGTGCGCAGCAGCCAGATCGGGCTGAACCTGCCGACAGGGCTACAGGCTGGCCTCGTGGGCGTTCAGGTTGCGCATATGCTGAGCATCGGCACACCGCCACAGCCGCACCAGGGCTTCGAGTCGAATGTCGCGGCGTTTGTGCTACAGCCGCAGATTCGCAAAACCGGGCCGAACTACGAGCTCCAGATCGTCGCGCCTGGCGGCGGCAACCCGCGCGCGCTGCGAACGACGCTCGACCCGCCAGTCGGGCCGACGCAGCGGGCGACGCTGCTGCTGAACGAGCTGAACGCGCCCAGCAGTCGCGCCGCGTTGTCGTTCACGTTCAGCGCCCAGACGCGGGCGCCCGGCTCGCCGCCAGCCAACCAGCTGACGTTTTTTATCCCGGACGTGCCGGGCGCCAGCTACCTGGTGCGCGTGCGGGTGGACGGCGCCGAGTCGCCGTTGGTTTACCAGGACCCGAGCGGCTACGTCGATCCAGCGGTGGCGCTATGACCGCCGCCGTGCCATCCGGCTGGCAGCAAGCCAACCGGCGCGATCTGGCAGCGCGGCTGTCCACCCTGCATGCGCTGCTCGAGCAAGCGTTGGGCCGCACCCCGGAGCCGCCAGCTGCGCCGCCCGCCGCAGCCGATCCGTCACTGGCCGTGCCGAGACTTGCGAAGCTGTTCGGCCTTTCGAGCTTCGAGACCGAGCTGCTGGTGCTCTGCGCAGCGGTAGAGCTGGACAGCACGATCGCCGGGCTATGTGCCGAGCTGCACGGCGACCCGCGCCGGCCGCGACCGAGCTTTGGCCTGGCGATGACTGCGCTGCCGAACGCACACTGGAGCGCGCTCACGCCGGCGGCGCCGCTCCGCTCCTGGCAGCTACTGGCCCCGAGCGGCGGCGAGCTGCTGGCCCGTGCGCCGCTGGCGATCGACGAGCGCGTGCTGCATCTGATCGGCGGCGTCGACGAGCTCGACGTGCGCCTGTCGGCAGTTTTGTCGCCGCTTGACCACGCGCTGCATCGGAGTGCGCCGGAAAACGCAGGCGACCTGGCAGCGGTCGCGCGGGCGCTGGCAGCTGGCCCGCTCGTCGCGCTGTGCGGCGCCGATCGGCACACCCTGATCGCGCTGGGCGTCGCAGCCGCTGAGCGCGCCGGGCTGCGGCCGCACCTGCTGCGGGCCACCGATGTTCCAGACGAGCCAGACCAGCGCCGCCAGCTGGCGCGGCTGTGGGAGCGCGAGACACTGCTCGGCGCACATCTGCTGCTGATCGACCTTGCGGACGACGGGCGTGCGAGCGAGCGCGCGACAACCTTCGTCAACCTCCTGGCCGCCCCGGCGCTGCTGCTCAGCGAGCAGCCGCTGAACATCCCCACGCTGCGACCGATTGTGCGCCACACACTGGCGCCGGCGAACGCCGCCGAGCAGCGGCGCATCTGGACGCAGGCGCTCGGCCCGCACATCGCGGCGCTGAATGGCGCGCTGCCACGGCTCGCCGCCCAATTCAGCCTGCCGCCCTCCGCCATCCACGCCGCCACAGCCGAGGCGCTGGGAGGGCCAGACCCACTGGGCGGCGACGAGCTGGCCCAGCGGCTGTGGGACGCATGCCGTCAGCAGGCGCGCCCGCGCCTCGACGACCTGGCGCAGCGCATTACGACCCGCCACAGGTGGGACGACATTGTGTTGCCTGAGCGGCAGCTCGCGATGCTGCACGAGGTGACGGCGCATGTTGCGCAGCGCCGACAGGTGTACGACCTGTGGGGCTTCGGCGCCGAAGCGCGTGGCAGCGGCACAAGCGTGATCTTCGCCGGCGGAAGCGGCACCGGCAAGACACTGGCGGCCGAGATCCTTGCGAACGAGCTGCGGCTCGACCTGTATCGCGTCGATCTGTCGGGCGTGGTCAGCAAGTACATCGGCGAAACCGAGAAGAATTTGCGGCGCATCTTCGGCGCGGCCGAATACGGCGGCGCGATCCTGCTGTTCGATGAGGCCGACGCGCTGTTTGGCAAGCGCTCTGAGGTAAAGGACAGCCACGACCGCTACGCAAATATCGAGGTCAGCTATCTGCTGCAGCAGATGGAAAGCTACCGTGGCCTGGCGCTGCTGACCACCAACATGCTCGAAAACTTTGACCGGGCCTTTCTGCGGCGGGTTCGCTTCGTGGTCCAGTTCCCGTTCCCGACGCTCGACCAGCGTGCGGCAATCTGGCAGCACGCGTTTCCCGCCGAGGCGCCGACGCACGCGATCAACGTGTACAAGCTTGCGCGCCTGAACGTCACTGGCGGCAACATCCGCAACATCGCGCTGAACGCCGCCTTTTTAGCGGCCCATAGCGGCGAGTCGATTGGTATGCGCCACCTGTTGCGCGCCGCAGTGAGCGAGTACGCAAAGCTGGAAAAATCGCTGCCCGATGCCGAGATCAAAGATTGGACGCATTGATGGTGCCGGGGATCGAGATCGACATTGACGCGCTGGTGCTGCGCGATCTGCCCACCTTTGACGCCGAAACGTTCGGCGCGGCGCTCAGCGGCGAGCTCGCTCGCCTGCTGAGCACTGCCGCGCCTGGCGCCGGCATATGGCAGGTCGAGGTCGTCCATGTCGAACTCGCCGGCGCGCTTGACTCGGCGCCGCTCGGCGTACAGGTGGCCCAGGCAGTCTATGCACAGCTGCTCGGAGGCGGGCCATGAGCAGCCGCCACCGCGCGCCCACCAGCGATGTCGCCGTAGCCGAGCGCCCGGCCGAGTCGCGCCGCCGCGCCGATCGTGCGCGCGGCGTAACCTTCGTGCCGGCGCCCGAGTCGGCCACTGAGCAGCCGGCCGCCGAGCAGCAGCCAGCGCAGGCCCCGCGCCTCAACTACGGCGTCGACAGCGTAGCGACCAGCGCCCCCGCCGCGCAGGCTGAAGGCCAGGCACCTGCCGGTATCCCCGCGCCGGCCGCCCCCGAGCCGGGCGTCAGCGCCGAGCAGGTGGCCCAGCGCGAGGCGCAGATCGCCGCCGCCCAGGCCGCGCTCGACGGTGCCGCCGACACGCCCGGCCTGATGAACGCCTTCGCCGCTGCGCCGCCGACGCTCAAGGCCCAGGTGGCCGGCGAGCTTGGCAGCCGCTTCGACAGCACGCTCGGCCAGGACAGCCAGGCGCTCCAGCAGGAGACGCCCGAGCTACGCGCCGAGCTGCAGGGCAACACCCCTGCGCCGGCCGGCGAGATCGTCGCGCCGGTAGCCGACGTGACGCTTGAAGCGCCGCCGACCGAGGCGCCGTCCGGCGAGGAGCTCGTCGGCGCGCCAGTCGGCACTGCGGAAGCGTATGGCGCGAACGGCGCAGTGGTCAGCCAGATCGCGCGCAGCTTCAGCGCCGAGGCCGGCGCAGCGGGTATCGACCGGGCGCTTGGCAGTGTGCAGACCACAGACCCGAGCATCGTGACCAGCCCTGGCTCAGCGCCGACCATCCCGCTCGAAGGTGAGACCGACCCACAGCGCATCCAGAACCAGATCGACGCCGGCACACAGCAGGCCCAGGGTGTGCTCGCAGAGCAGCAGGCCCAGGCCCAGGCCCTGCCCGGCGCCGAACGGGTGCAGCTGGCCGAGCTTCACGAGAGCTACCCGCTTGGCGCGCTGCAGGTGCCCAGCGCCGAGGATGCCCCAGCGCCGGAGGGCGCGCAGCAGTACCTTGAGCTCAACCAGCCAGCGGAGGTTCAGACCGCCTTTGACGAGGTGACCGGCGCGTCCATGCGAGAAAGCATGGGCGAGGCGCGCGGCCAGATGGATCAGGCCGCCCAGGACCGCGACCAGCAGCACCAGGATACGATCGACCAGGCCCAGCGCGACAGCGAGGCCGCCGAGCAGCAGGCCCGCAGCGACCAGAGCAACGCGGTCGGCAGCTCGCGGCGCGAGATCGAGGCACAGCGCCAGAGCACGCTCGTGCAGCAGCAGGCCGCCGTCGCCGATGTCGAGCAGCAGGCCAGCGAGCGCAGCGCCGACGACCGTCAGCAGATTGACGACCGCGTGCGCGACGACCAGGCCCAGATGGATGACCGCTATCGCCAGGCCGACGCCGAGGCCGAGGCCGAGGTGCAGCGGGGTGAGCGCGACGCCGAGGCCGAGCGCCAGCGCGCCGAGCGCGAATCGGAAGACCAGAGCTGGTGGGAGGCCGCGCTCGACTTCATCACCGACCTGTTCGACGCGCTGGTTGGCCTGATCAATGACATCTTCGACGCCGTGCGCGCGGCGGTTAACGCCGTCCTCGACGCCGTGCGCGATTTCGCCCTGGCGCTGATCGACCTGGCGGCCAATTTTCTCAAAGGGCTGATCGCGGTCTTTGGCGAGTTTCTCAAGGGGCTGGTTCAGGGCCTGCTGGGCGAACTGTTCCCCGAGCTGGCCCAGGCGCTAACCGAGCTGATCGATACGGCGGTCGAGCTAGCCAACAGCGCGATCGACGCCGTCGCGGAGACACTCAAGAGCGCGGTCAACGCGATCGTCGAGGGGCTGCGGGCCGGGCTCAACGCCCTGATCAACATCTATCAGGCAGCGGTCAACACCGCGCTGGCGCTGGCGCGGGCGGCGCTGACGGGCGACTGGGGCGCGTTCATTATGCAGCTGATCGAGGCGGCCTGCCGGGTGGCCGGGCTGGACCCCGAGCAGGTATTTGCATTTATCGGCCGCGCCCAGGACACGGTCCAGCTGATCATCGACAACCCCGGCCAGTTCCTATCAAACGCGCTGGCAGCTTTCACCGGCGGCATCCAGCTGTTCGCCGGCAACTTCCTCATCCACCTGCAGGCCGGCATCATCGCCTGGCTGACGGGGGCGATCGGCGGCGCGGGTATCACGCTGCCCGAGCGCTTCGACCTGATGGGTGTGATCAGCCTGGTGGCGCAAATCACGGGCCTGACCTGGCAGAACCTGCGCCTGCGGCTGGTGCGGGTGATCGGCGAGCGCGGCGTGCAGGTGCTGGAGTTTGTGGCTGGCTACATTCAGACGCTGATCGAGGGCGGCTGGGATGCCCTGTGGGAACGTATCCGGAACGACCTCGGCACCCTGCGCGATATGGTGCTGGAACAGATTCGTACCTACCTGGTCGAGCGTGTTGTCATGGCGGCGATCACGCGGCTGGCGACCTTGTTCAACCCGGTCGGCGCGCTGGTCAACATCCTGATCGCCGCCTACAACTTTTACACCTTCATCCGCGACCAGCTCCAGCGGATCATGCAGGTGGTGACGACAATCGTCGACGCGATCGGCGATATCGCGCGCGGCGTGATCGGCCCGGCCCAGGAGCGGGTCGAGAGCTTCTTGGCCGGGCTACTACCGCTGGCGCTCGATCTGCTGGCGCGGCTGCTAAGCCTGGGCGATGTCGGCGAACGGGTGCGCGGAATCCTGCAAAGCGTGCAGGAAATGGTCTGGAGCGCAATCGACCGGCTGATCGCCTTCGTGGTCGGGCTGTTCCGGGGCGGCGCGGGTGGAGCGGCCGGTGAGCCGGTTGCGGCGGCGGATGAAGCGGCGGGCGCACAGGCGACCACTGTTGGAGCGGACATTCCGATCCCTGTGACTGGCGACGAGACGCATCACCTGTTCTTCGTG
>Ga0209591_10008672_pt1 | contig 11055 bp, 10 predicted proteins | sample MAT01_FD_187207 | JGI IMG/M metagenome (GOLD analysis project Ga0209591, IMG submission 187207) | Freshwater microbial communities from Lake Fryxell liftoff mats and glacier meltwater in Antarctica - MAT-01 (SPAdes) (version 2) | ecosystem: Environmental > Aquatic > Freshwater > Ice > Liftoff...
AGTCGCTTCCCAATCCGCCTGCGGTACTTTAATTCCAGCAATCGCGCTTTCTTCACTCATGCCTTCAACCTACCTGAACTAAAGCGTTGGAATACCTAATTCTTCGTTAAAATTCTGGGACGGTTACCAATATTGTGAGTGACTAAAGTTCTTGCTTGGCTCACAGCATACGCAAATTGCTCGGCATCGGTTGCTTTAAGCTGAACGGCATCGCGTGCTGTTATTGCATCAAAATCTCTTGCCTTGAGTAACTCGGCAATCAAGACGTTCACATCTTCGTCTAAGTACAAATGAATGAAAAGGCTACTCACAAATTTCTGAGCAATGGATCAATGCGTTCATCAGGAATACGATTGCGCTCAATGTAAGCGTTAATTTCTTCTTGATGATCGCTGTAATAGGTTAGGGCACCAAAGACGTGTCCTAACGTTAGATGAGGCATCCCTTTTGGAATTTCTTCAGGCGCAATCCCCAGCCGCCAGGTTTCCACGATCGCCCTCACAGGTGTACGAGTGCCCCGAATAATCGGTTCCCCGTTTAGGATCTCGTCATCTTTAACCACGTAAAGATACTCGGTTACTTGAACCATTACCCTCTCCCAAAGCGGTACTGTCTATTGTAATATTTGGAGCCGTTGACACAGTGCAAAATGAGCGATTTAAGGTACGATTCTTGTCATTGTTTTCTATCGCGTCTCCTAATTGCTTGTGAACGATCGCGCTCGTTGGTTTTTACCCGTTTTGTCTCCGGTTTTGGCGATCGCGGCTGCGTTGCTGGTGGGCGCAGGGTTGATTGCGATCGCGGGGGTCAGCCCCCTCAAAGCCTACTCCGTGCTGTTTACGGAATCGCTTGCCAACTACTACGGCTTTAGCAACACGCTCACCAAAACGGCTCCCCTGTTGCTGGCGAGTTTGGGCATTTTGGTTGCCCTCAAAGCGGGACAGTTCAATATTGGCGGCGAAGGTCAGATTTATATGGGTGGCTTGGGCAGCGCGATCGTTGGGCTGTACCTGCATGGCTTGCCCCCTGTCATTCACGTCCCGCTGGCACTATTGGGCGGCTTCCTTTTAGGAGGATTGTGGGGCTTCATCCCTGGCTATTTGAAAGCAGTGCGGGGTGTGAACGAAGTCATTACTACGCTGCTGCTGAACTACATTGCTCAAAATTTGGTGAGCTATCTGGTGAGCAGCCCCATGAAAGATCCTGATGCGCCTACGCCCTACAGCGCCATGATCGATCCGTCTGCCCAGTTGCCGATCGTCCTGCCGCAAACCCAGACTCACGCAGGAATCTTGCTAGGCGTGGTGGCAACGATCGTCCTGTGGGTCATCTTTACCCGATCGCCTCTCGGCTACCAGATTGAAACGGTGGGGCAAAACCCGATCGCGGCTCGTTATGCCGGGATCTCGGTGGAACGTACCATTATGCTGGCGATGGCATTATCGGGGGGCTTAGCAGGCTTGGCTGGCTCTGGTGAAGTGATGGGGCTGAAGTATCGCCTGTTTGAGAACTTTTCGCCGGGATATGGGTTTGACGCGATCGCGATCGCGTTTCTCAGTCGGGGCAATCTGGCTGGTGTACTGCTCACATCACTCTTTTTTGGTGCCTTGCGCGGTGGTGCCAATGTCATGCAGCGTAGCGCTGGCGTACCCGTAACCGTTGTCTACGCCATCCAGGGACTCACTGTTCTTTTTATTGCCATCAGCCTTGTTTTAGAGCGCAAATTAGCGACCAGTCGTTCACCAGTTGTCGCTCAAGTCGCTTCGGTTGAGAGTTAACGCAACGTTTCAAGGTCACGCAAATGGAGATCAAGCGCGTCGATCGAAACCTGAATCTCACGCACTGAAAACGCTAGCGAACAAATCATCAAAAACAAGCTCACCCCAAAGAGTAGGCTCCCAAGCCAGACCTGGCCGGCAAACAAAACAGACATACAGACTACACAAAGCAGAAAGCTACTCACACCTAAAAACTGCATATCTCGCACTAAGCGCACCCGGTAGCGCAGACTGCGAATCTCTACCAGAGTGAATGGATCGGGCTGAGCTTTGTAATCAGAATGCAAACTGCGGATTAACGTTGCCAGCGTCAAAAAGCGGTTCGTGTAAGCTAGCAGCAACAGCGAAATGGCAGGAAACAGCAAAGCAGGGGTTGTCAGCGTAAGTTCCATAGTGAACAGAAGTATGTCGTGGGATGACAGTAAGGTAGCTTGAAGGCTGAAAGACTAAATGGAGTTTTTAGTGATTAGGAAAAAGCTGACTGCTGACCGCTGAGCGCTCAATTCAAAACGCATCAGAACTTAAAACTTCTCTCTCTATGAACGATCTCGCCTTCCTCTCCGACTATCTCTCTGCCAGTTTGCGACTGTCGATGCCGCTGGCGTTTGCGGCGTTGGGTGGTCTATGGTCTGAGCGATCGGGCGTACTTAACATTGGGCTAGAGGGCATGTTGCTGACGGGTGCCTTTGTGGGTGCTGCCGCAACGTTTTATAGCAATCAGAATGTGTGGTTAGGCATTCTTGCAGCCATCATCAGCGGCGGTTTAGTGGGCTTGCTTCATGCCTATTTGTGTGTCACGCTCCAAGTCAATCAGTTGGTGTCGGGATTAGCCATTAATTTGTCGGCAGCGGGACTAACAGCCTTTATGTCGCGGCTCGTGTTTAACAGCAGCACGACTCAAAAATTGCCAGGGTTGCCTGCGATCGCCATTCCGGGTCTGAGCCAAATCCCCATCCTCGGTTCACTCTTGTTCAATCAAGATCCGCTGGTTTACCTCCTACTGCTACTGCTGCCGTTAAGCACTTACGTGCTGTTCCACACAAACATCGGCTTAACCCTCAGAGCGGTCGGTGAGTATCCCCGTGCGGCAGATACAGCAGGGATTCGTGTCGCTCAGGTGCGCTACATCAGCGTGATGTTAAGTGGCTGTCTGGCGGCATTAGGAGGGGCATATCTGGTGCTGGTACATGTGAAATTCTTCACAGAAGACATCAGTGCTGGGAAGGGCTTTATTGCACTAGCAGCCTTAATTTTTGGGCGCTGGCATCCTGTGGGCACAGTGCTTGCCTGTTTACTATTTGGTGCCACTGAGGCATTGCAGCTTCGCATCCAGGCGTTTAACCTCAATATTCCGTATCAGTTTTTGGTGATGTTGCCGTATGCGATCGCCCTGTTGGCAATGGTAGGCTTAGCGGGTAAATCAACGCCACCAGCAGCGCTCGGCATCCCTTACAGCAAGGAAAGTGCGGGTGAATAGCCCAGCTAATTGTGTTCGTTGCGGCAATCAAGTTAATTTTCCTTAAAATAATCCGAACGTATAAATTTCTGCTTTGTCAAGATGAGATGAGAATTCAAGCTATTAATGAATCAGTCGGTTTCTGGACACCTTTCAGTGCCTTTTGGCTTCACCCTATCGGTATATAGTTATTGGCTTCGGGTCTGTTATCTTTTCATCCATCCGGTATGTTAGGCAAGCTTTTTTGTCACCCGTAGTCATGCATACCAAAACGCATTTGCTGCTAGAGCGCCGTTTCTGATTGTTGTTAAAGATTGCTACCGTAGCGTTTCATCAACGGATTTTTGCACGTCTTTGCCTGTTGACTGAAGTCAGGCGTATCAATGTTTGGTCGCCAGCTCAGCCGTCCTTGACTAGGCGCAAGATCGTCTTAGGGCAGCAACCGTTGCGTCCATTTACTTGGTTGCACTGTGAGGGCTTCTCTGGGGTTGTGTTGCACAATGTTCCCAAACCTTAAGCATAGCGAAGGCTCTTTCTTCGTAAAAATTAAGCTTTTTGCTATATATTTAGAGCGAACTCGGTGTGGTGGTTAAGAGGAGCAAATGAATGGAATTACGTAAGACTGCTTTAGAGGTTTTGGCAGAAACAAGCCGAACTTTTTATATCCCGATTAGTCGATTGCCTTCGGGTTTACAAGAGGCGGTTGCGTCAGCGTATCTCTGTATGCGCGCGATCGATGAGGTTGAAGATCATCCTGACCTCGATAATGCTCTTAAAGCACAGCTCCTACAGGCGATCAGCCTGTCTTTTCAAGCGGCAGACGGCGCGATCGACGAGCATAGCCTGGAAGCGCTCCTCATGAGTCACACAACGCTGCTGCCAGAAGTTACCACACGCATCGGTGAATGGGCTGCTTTTGCGCCGATCGCGATCGCCTCGCGTGTCTGGGACGCAACTGCTGCGATGGCAGACCGGATGGCATATTGGGCAGAACAAAATTGGACGATTAAAACCCAGGCAGACCTCGATCGCTACACATTTTGTGCGGCGGGTGCCGTTGGCTTGCTGCTATCAGACTTGTGGGCTTGGTATGATGGCACTCAAACCAATCGCGCTCATGCCGTCGGCTTTGGACGTGGGCTACAAGCAGTCAACGTTTTGCGCAATCAGTCCGACGATCTGGTGCGCGGCGTTGGGTTCTTCCCAGACGGTTGGACTCAGGACGACATGTACATCTACGCACGGCGCAATCTAGCCCTTGCAGATGCCTACACGGGTGCACTACCCCCTGGTCCAGCACTCGATTTCTGCCGCCTTCCCCTGGGTTTTGCCCACGCAACGTTGGATGCGCTCGCGCAAGGTGAAGCCAAGCTGAGCCGCACAAAGGTGCTGGCATTGGTTGAGCAGTTGACAAGCAGCAGCAAGTAGCGGTCAGAGTGCGTGACGTGCGATCGCGCCACTGCAACTAAGCGCGTTCTCGGTTCATAAGGCGGTCGCTCTGTGCTTTTTAAGAGGCTATAGGCTGTGCGTGACTGTCGTCTGGTAGACGCTGCTACTTTTGTTGCATCACGTTCTCTAGTGGCAGCGGTCACGTTTTTGGCGGATCAGCGCATAGGCAGTTTAGGTAGCTTGCTATACAGATTCCCTTAAGCAGAATTGGTGGAATGAATGTCTGATTAGTTTCTGACAAAGTTGCTATCAGCACTTGATGACTTGGGTCATGGGTTGATTACCGCTGGTCTTTAATGCAGTCACCAACCCTCTATGCGTGTTGAGAGTAGTCAGGAATTTTTTGGTGTTTGGGGCATGTTCTAACCTTCAACCCCAATTCTGTTGTTCATTCGCCAGGAAAACGTTTAAGCATGTCTAGACTATTAATAAAACCACGATCGCACCGTAGAGGGCGACGAGCCGCTTTCAATGTGCAACCGTTAAAGCTCGATCGTCGCTGGTTGTCGGCTGAATGGTACACACGACACTTAGCGCCCAGTTGGCAAGCCTGCATTCCCCTAGCACTCCTCATCCTGATCGGCTGGAGTGTTGCCGCAGTCGCCCAAGATCCACCGAAGCTAGAAGATGTCGCCAAAGCTACAAGCGATCTCAAAGTCGGGCTTGACACGGTATGGGTCATGGTGGCAGCCATGCTGGTCTTCTTTATGAATGCTGGTTTTTGCATGTTAGAAACCGGGTTCTGTCGCCAAAAGAATGCAGTCAACGTGCTGGCAAAGAATCTGATTGTTTTTGCTTTCTCCACGATCGCGTTCTGGTTCATTGGTTGGGGCTTGATGTTTGGTAATGGCAATCCATTCTTTGGCACGGAAGGGATCTTCTTTCTCTCTGGCGCTGATAACAGTCCGTTGGCTGCCGATGCTTATCAGGGCGCTTATAAGTCCATTGGCTGGGCTGGTGTACCGCTGCTGGCGAAGTTTTTCTTTCAGCTTGTCTTTGCAGGAACGGCTGCCACGATCGTGTCTGGAGCTGTAGCAGAGCGGATTAAGTTTGTAGACTTCATCATCTTTAGCCTGCTGTTAGTGGGTATTGCTTATCCCATCACGGGTCACCTTATTTGGGGTGGTGGCGCGCTTGCAGGGTTTGGCTTCTGGGATTTTGCAGGATCGACTGTTGTACATGCCGTCGGCGGCTGGGCAGCGTTGATGGGTGCGGCTTTCCTCGGACCTCGGCTTGGTAAGTACAACAGCGATGGCACGATTAATGCGTTGCCTGGACATAATATGTCGATCGCAACCCTAGGCTGTTTAATTCTTTGGCTCGGTTGGTTTGGCTTTAACCCTGGTTCCACGATGGGTGTGAGTTCATTGATCGCCCACATTGCCATGACCACCAACATTGCGGCAGCATTCGGTGGAGCATCAGCAACGATCGCAGCCTGGGTCATCTTAGGCAAACCAGATCTTTCAATGGTCATTAACGGCATTCTCGCTGGTTTGGTAGCGGTTACCGCTTCCTGTGCGTTTGTCCCCATCTGGGCGGCAGCGATCATTGGGGCTGTAGGCGGAGTGTTGGTGGTTTACGCTGTCCTGTTCTTTGACAAAATTAAGATCGACGATCCAGTGGGAGCTGTTTCTGTACATTTGGTGAACGGTGTTTGGGGTACTTTAGCAGTTGGTCTGTTTGCCACTGGTCCTGGGGTCACTAAGTTTGGTACGGAACTGTACGCTGAGGGGCTTGGTCCCAAGGCTGGTCTGTTTCTAGGCGGTGGCATTGAGCAGCTTTGGATTCAATTAGTGGGAGCTGCGCTAGTGGGTCTGATTACGGTTGTCTTATCCACGCTTTTCTGGGTGGCATTGAAGGCTACTTTGGGTATCCGAGTTTCTGCCGAGGAAGAATTGGAAGGGCTGGATATCGCTGAACATGGCATGGAAGCCTATGCTGGGTTCACCAAGGAAGCGGATGGAACGCGTATTGACACGACTGTCGCGAGCGGCAGTGTGGCTGGTAGTACCTACTAGGTCAATAGTTGCTGCCGGACGATCGCGTTTTCTAGGCGATGTTTCCTAGGCGATCGTCTGGCAGCGGCATATCCCTTTTCACGTTAAGCCTGAGAGCAGTTCATACAGAGTCGCGATCGCAGAGTTGTCCAATTCACCCTTGTCCTGAGCAAGCAGCGCATCCATCATGCTTGTCACTTGGGCAGAGCCAAAAAGCGGCACACCCATTTCTCGCCCTGTCTGCAACACAATATTCATATCCTTACGGTGCAGGTTGAGTTTGAATCCCGGTTGGAAATCACCTTCCAGGATCCGCTTGCCGTGGATGTCTAAAATGCGACTTTGGGCAAAGCCACCCATCAGTGCCTCCCGCACTTTCGCGACATCAACGCCTGCTTTCTTTGCCAGCGTGAGCGCTTCAGCGACTGCCTGTACGGTCAGCGCGACAATGATTTGATTACAGGCTTTCGTCACCTGACCCGCTCCCGCTTCGCCAATGTAGACGATATTCTTGCCCATCGCCTGCAAGATTGGGAGCGATCGCTGAAACGCGGCTTCATCCCCCCCCACCATAATCGACAGCGTTCCCTGTTGTGCCCCAATGTCGCCACCAGAGACAGGGGCATCCAGAGCGTCCACACCCTTTGCTTTGAGGGTGGTATGGACTTTGCGTGCGGTTGCGGGGGCGATCGTGGACATATCAATGTACAGCAACCCTGGCTTAGCACCCTCAATGATGCCGTCGTTACCTAGTGCGACTGCCTCTACATCTGGTGAATCAGAGACGCAGCTAATCACTACATCTGACTGTTCTGCAATCGCTTTGGGCGAATCTGCCAGTCTTGCACCCTCTGTCGTCAATTCATCCATCGCTGGACGGCTCCGGTTGTAAACAACCAGCGGGTAGCCAGCCTTGAGCAAATTCCGTGCCATCGGCTTGCCCATGATGCCGAGTCCAATAAAGCCGATGCGTTGCATAAGAAGTGAGGGGTGAGGGGTGAGTTTTGAATTAGTTCTGACTTCTGATTTCTGAATCCTAACCACTAACTGCTGAAGGTTTAAGTGAGGAAAGATGTGAAGCGATCAGATGTGCTTGCTTAAGCGCTGATAGACGATCGCAAGCGCATTCGCATCACCCACATTGCCAGGAAAAAGCACTACAGGCAGATCTGGAAACTGTGGATGGTTGGAAGGGGTGCGCACCATTGAAACACCTGCAAGCACTTGACCAAGTAACCGAGCCGTCCTTAGTGCTAGACCAGTGCTGAGTGTGTCGTTGGACGTAATACCGCCCTTGCTGATCAGAAAGCCGATGTCGTCGGGCAAGTGGTGAATGATGTCCATCAGCAGAGCAGAGACAGCTTCACCAAAGTCTAATCGGGTTTGCGAGTCGTCGAAGGTGAGTTCTTGACGGCTGGTGTAAACAACAGGGGTTTTGCCTGCGCTATGGGCAGCGTTGACCTGCTGCACAGCTTCGGCAAGAAGGGTCGATCGCGCCTCATCTCCTTTCACCAACAACCGCGCTACCTCTAGCTCAACGCCAACGATCCCCGGTTGTACCAAAAGTTGTTCTAGCTGTTCAGTCGTTTTCTTCACGTGAGAGCCAACGAGCACAACACCAGGCTTACCGTTGCGGACGTAGTTTGCCATCGCTGCGGGCGCGATCGGTTGCGGGGGCAAGGCTGCCAGTGCCGTCAACAAACTCGCCGCACTGCGAAAAAGAAACCGTTTGCCCTGAGATGCTGCTGCGAGAACATCCGCTGCAAACCGATCCAGGTCGTCCTGAGTCTCTGCATCCACCACACCACACTGATTGTCATGGAGCTGTAGCAAGCGATCGAGCACTCCAGCGCGGATGTCCTTCAGCAGAAACCGCTCCACTCGATCGGCTGGAATCTTACCTGCGGTTTTCTCTTCTACGTAGTCGGGCAGGTAACTATGGTGATAGCCGAACACCGAATCACGCGCAAACTCGGTTTCATGCACAGGCGTATCCACCCCATTGACCTTGAGATAATGCGCACTATCCCGTGTAGTGCGTCCGCCCTCAAAGAATGCAGGCGTGAGGAAATGTGCATCAAAAGAACCTAACTCTTCGGCAATCACATCGGTTTCGATCGGGTAATGTCCCCGCAAGGTAGAGTCAGAACGACTGACGACCAGAAAATCATGAATCTTTTCGAGCGCGATCGCCTCCTTCAAATGGCGACACGCCTCTCGCGTCACCGCTGCCGCTTTCTCTGGAGCTAATGCCCGCGTATTCGTCAGCACAAAAAAAATCGGCGCATCGTCTGCCAATCCCAACCGGAGCGTTGCCACATCCCACTGCATCAGCAACAGGCAACTGTGAACCGTTTGTGACCCTGTGGGATCATCGTCCAGAACAATAATTTTGGGTTTCGTGTTCATAGTTGGCGTGGGCGATCGCGCTGGAGGAATTTGCCTATTATCTCGTGAGTTGGATGGGAGAATGCGGATGAAGTGTTTAAGGTGTAAGGGAAAAGGCTAAAGGCTGAAGACTAAAGGCTGAGAGGATGTTTGAAAAGTATAGAGAGTCCCGCCGCTCTGTTGCTATCCCGCCCGTGATTACAAATCCGGGCTAACAGTGCGAAACCCGTTAAAACGGGTTAAATGCTTGCTCCATAGGGCGTTTAGTCCCTTTAGTGGACTTTGTTTCAATTAGCCCGTGATTTAAAATCACGGGCGGGCAACGTCATGAACGAGAAGTTTTCAAATACTTGCTGACCGCTAAAAACAAAGGACATAGGATGAAACCGATCGTTGGAGTCTGGGTACTGGGAGATCAGCTTTGGGCGGAGCAGGCAGCATTGCAAAGCTGCACTGACCAAACAACTCCGGTCATCTTCATTGAGTCGCTGCGCCATGTGCAGGAGCGCCCCTATCATCTACAAAAGCTGGTGCTGGTGTGGTCAGCGATGCGACACTTTGCTGAGGAGTTGCGGCAGGCAGGGTGGGCAGTCACCTACGAGCAAGCGGAGGACTTTCTCACACCACTGAAGGCATGGCTTGAGAACTATCAGATCACAGAACTGCGAGTGATGGTGCCAAACGATCGCCCTTTTACTCGCCTGATCGAATCGCTCCCACTACCCTGCACCGTTACCCTCGTACCCAACAATCATTTCATCTGGAGCGAAGCTGACTTCAGGGAATGGGCGGGCGATCGCAAACGTTTAGTGATGGAAGACTTCTACCGCGAAGGTCGCCGCCGCTGCAATATCTTGATGGTAGGCAAGCAGCCTCTAGGCGGTCGCTGGAACTTTGACCAGGAAAACCGCAAACCGCCCAAAGGCAAACTCACGACTCCTGAAGCGCTCTGGTTTGCTCCCGATGCCATCACGCAAGACGTAATTGCTTGGGTCAAGCAGGATGATCACTTCAAAGCCAGCCAAGAGTATTGGCAAAGCGAACCGTTCCAATGGGCAGTCACGCGTGAACAGGCGCTCCAGGTCTTGCATTTTTTTATCACCATGCGCCTCTCTGCTTTCGGTCCGTATCAAGATGCAATGCTGACAGGCGAAGTAACAATGTGGCACGCCATGCTATCGCCCTATCTCAACCTTGGACTACTGCACCCAATCGAAGTCGTCGAGGCAGCCGAACAAGCGTATCTCAATCATCAAGACTCGTGGAACCTCAGCAGCGTTGAAGGCTTTATCCGCCAAGTTTTAGGCTGGCGAGAATATATGCATGGTGTTTATAGTTTCATGAGCGACGACTATCCAGAGCGCAATTGGTTCAACCACACCCAGCCCCTACCGGACTTTTACTGGACGGGCGATACTCCTATGAACTGTCTGCATCAAATTCTCACCCAGGTGAAGCAAACGGGCTACGCGCATCACATCCAACGCCTAATGGTGCTGAACAACTTCGCGCTCATTGCAGGCATTTCGCCCCAAGCCGTTGAAAACTGGTTCCACGCCGCCTTTGTCGATGCCTACGATTGGGTCATGCAAACCAACGTCATCGGCATGGGACAGTTTGCCGATGGTGGTGTGCTGGCATCCAAACCCTACGCTGCCTCTGCCAACTACATCAATAACATGAGTGACTACTGTGGTAAGTGTGTCTACAATCCCAAAGCCCGCACGGGTGAAAATGCTTGTCCCTTCAATTTCTTCTACTGGGATTTCCTCGATCGCCACCGCGCCCAGCTTACCTCTCAAGGTCGCATGAGCTTCATCCTCAAAAATCTGGACAAAATGGCACCAGAGGAGTTAGCGGCAATTCGGCGAGAGGCGATCGCGTGGCATGAAGGTGAGAAAAGCAGTTAGAAGAGGGCAGTAAAGATTGACAAGGTGATTGATTTAGGTCAGCTACAGTTCTTTAGAGATCGATATTGGGTGTG
>Ga0209591_10008673_pt1 | contig 11055 bp, 3 predicted proteins | sample MAT01_FD_187207 | JGI IMG/M metagenome (GOLD analysis project Ga0209591, IMG submission 187207) | Freshwater microbial communities from Lake Fryxell liftoff mats and glacier meltwater in Antarctica - MAT-01 (SPAdes) (version 2) | ecosystem: Environmental > Aquatic > Freshwater > Ice > Liftoff...
AAGGTCTCTTATCTCTTATCTCTTATCTCTTATCTCTTATCTCTTATCTCTTATCTCTTATCTCTTATCTCTTATCTCTTATCTCTTATCTCTTATCTCTTATATAGTCATATATCTCACATCTATTAGTTTGAAGTTTTGTACGTTGGAATCAAAAGTTATTTGTTTTTTTATTGATGGATCTTGTTCTTATATAAGTTATATAACATCAGAGTCTCTAAAAAGCAAAAGACAAAATGTTTTCCATTTCTTTTTTGATTATTTTTTAATACATAATTTGAATGGAAATATTTTTCTATTTTATTTTGTTTTTATTAACAAAACTTGTTAACCATAATTATTTTTAGATGGCATAACTATTCACATGAATTTATATATATTATTCTTTTTACTGAGAAAGGCATTGTTCTTATCAGAAATTTAAGAAAATTAAATTCTTATACGTGATCAACTTTATTAATAAAATAAGAAAAAAACTCAATAAATTGTTATGTTTTTTCCTTTATTTTTGCTTTAATATCCAATTCATTTCTTCTGAATTTACTAGAGAATGTCTCTTATTACGTCCCTGCATTTTTTCAACAGCGTTTTAGCTTTTTCTTTTTTTATTGCGCTCCCTTTACCCCTCCTTTTTCTTTGCAATAAAGTGGGAAAGGGTAAGGGGCATCGTAGAAAGATGGCCGCCCATCTATCTACGAAAGATAGGCCATCTATCTACTCCTACGTCCTAAGGTAAAGGCAATAATGGAATCATCCTCTTCTTTTTGTTAGGGGCTCTATTATCTTCACTTTGCGAGTGGACACTTCCTACCTTTGCTACGTAGGGGATTGGTGCATTCAGTAGAAAGGACCAAGCCCCTACGTAGCAAAGGTAGGAAGTACTGAGCCTTTGGTCTGTAAAGCTATCTACAATGAGACTTTTTTATTTTTTTTACCATTTGGGTTTGTTTGGCTGTAGGGGCTTTATGGCTATCCTTTTTTGCTACTTAGGCCAGAGGACATAGAGCAGGAAGGAAAGGGGTTTCTTGTCGGTTAGAGAGGGAGAAAGTGGGGGGTTTATTGTTTCTTTGTGAAAGGAACAAAAAAAAGTAATAAAACTTGATTGCTTTATACAGGGTAAAGACCATTAATATAAATATATTTAGAGGGAATAGCATAAGTTTGGTTATTAAGAGGTTTTGTAAGTCAAAAGTAAAGGGAAAAGCTAGCAAGTTTAAAAAATAAAAATTGATTATGAAATTAGCTTATTGGATGTATGCTGGACCAGCGCATATTGGTACTTTACGTGTTGCAAGTTCTTTTAAAAATGTACACGCAATAATGCACGCTCCATTGGGTGATGATTATTTTAATGTAATGCGATCAATGTTAGAGCGTGAACGTGATTTCACACCAGTAACTGCTAGTATTGTTGATCGTCATGTTTTAGCTAGAGGTTCACAAGAAAAAGTAGTTGAAAATATTACTCGAAAAGATAAAGAAGAGCGTCCAGATTTAATTTTATTAACACCAACTTGTACATCAAGTATTTTACAAGAAGATTTACAAAATTTTGTAAATCGTGCATCAAATGAAGCTGTTTGTGATGTTATTTTAGCAGATGTAAATCATTATCGTGTTAATGAATTACAAGCTGCAGATCGAACTTTAGAACAAATTGTTCGTTTTTATATTGAAAAAGCGAAAAAAAATTGGGCTTTAACGTCTCCTTCTGTTAGTACAAATTATGCTCCACCTAAAACAGAAAAACCATCAGCTAATATTTTAGGTATTTTTACTTTAGGTTTTCACAATCAACATGATTGTAAAGAATTAAAAAAATTATTAAAAGATTTAGATATTGAAATTAATGAAGTATTACCTGAAGGTGGTGATGTTAATTCTTTAAAAAATTTACCAAAAGCTTGGTTTAATATTGTACCTTATCGTGAAGTAGGCTTAATGACTGCTATTTATTTAGAAAAAGAATTTAAAATGCCATATACATCAATTACACCAATGGGGCTTGTAGATACTGCGGCTTTTATTCGTGAAATAGCTTCTATTTGTAAAAACATAGCTGGCTCTTCTTCTAGTGTTGTACAGAATGGTGATAAGGAACTAAAGATTTTAGATAAAAATCAATATGAAAATTATATTGATAAACAAACACATTTTGTTTCTCAAGCAGCTTGGTTTTCTAGATCAATTGATTGTCAAAATTTAACAGGTAAAAAAACTGTAGTTTTTGGAGATGCAACACATGCAGCTAGTATGACAAAAATTTTAGTGCGTGAAATGGGTATTCATGTAGTTTGCGCAGGAACTTATTGTAAACATGATGCAGATTGGTTTAGAGAACAAGTTTCAGGTTATTGTGATCAAGTTTTAATAACAGATGATCATAGCCAAATAGGTGAAATTATTGCAAAATTAGAACCAGCTGCAATTTTTGGTACACAAATGGAACGTCATGTTGGTAAACGTTTAGATATTCCTTGTGGTGTTATTTCAGCACCTGTACATATTCAAAATTTCCCTTTAGGTTTTAGACCATTTTTAGGTTATGAAGGGACAAATCAAATATCAGATTTAGTTTATAATTCTTTTAGTTTAGGAATGGAAGATCATTTATTAGAAATTTTTAATGGACATGATAATAAAGAAGTAGTTACACGTTCATATTCATCGGAAACAGAATCTCAAAATGAGTGGACGAAAGAAGCGTTAACGGAACTATCGAAAGTACCAGGTTTTGTAAGATCGAAAGTAAAAAGAAATACAGAAAAATATGCAGAGTCAATGAAAATTCGTAATATTACAGTTGAAATTATGTATGCTGCCAAAGAAGCTGTACAAGTATAATTTACTTCTTAATATTACAGTTGAAATTATGTATGCTGTCAAAGAATATGTATGCTGTCAAAGAAACTGTACAAGTATAATTTACAAAGTTGTACAAGTATAATTTACAAAGCTGTACAAGTCTCATTTATCCCTTTTTTTCTAGTTCCTTCTCATTGACCCACTCCTTCTTTCTTCAATTTTCCTCTTTCCCTACCTATCTACGATAGGACAGTTAAGTTATTTACGATTTCCTTCTTACCTATCTACGATAGAGCTATCTATCGTAGATAGATTTCCTTCTTACCTATCTACAATAGAGCTATCGATCGTAGATAGATTTCCTTCTTGACAGGGTGCTCTTCCGTATCGTAGATAGGAACCTTGTCCCCTATTTATCTACTATAGAATCAAAGATCTATCTACGATAGATAGGCAAGAAGGAGATCTGAATCTTGACAAACCCTCCCCCTTAAAGGGAAGGGAGGGGCATACCTATCTACGATTCTACGATTCTACGATTCTACGATTCTACGATTCTACGATTCTACGATTCTACGATTCTACGATTCTACGATTCTACGATTCTACGATTCTACGATTCTACGATAGGAGGATAAAATTGAAGCAAAAGTGGGAAAAGGGGCATACCTATCTATGATAGGAGTAGAAAGATGGCCGCCCCATCTATCTACGAAAGATAGGCCATCTATCTTTCCGTAGGAGTAGATAGATGGGGGAGGGGAGATCTATTTTAACAGACCTGAGTAAAAAAAGATGCTTGACAAAAAAAAGAAATCTGATAAATTAGAAAACAAGGGAATGTTCAAAAGAAAAAAAAGAAATAGAAAATATCCATTGAGAGTTTGATCCTGGCTCAGGATGAACGCTGGCGGTATGCTTAACACATGCAAGTCGTACGGGTGAAACTTGTTTCATCTAGTGGCGGACGGGTGCGTAACACGTAAGAACCTACCTTTTGGAGGGGGATAACATTGGGAAACCGATGCTAATACCTCGTAATACTGAGGAGTTAAAAGCGGGTATCCTGTAAGGGAGCTACGCGCCAAGAGAGGGGCTTGCGGCTGATTAGCTAGTTGGTGGGGGTAATGGCCTCCCAAGGCCACGATCAGTAGCTGGTCTGAGAGGACGACCAGCCACACTGGGACTGAGACACGGCCCAGACTCTTACGGGAGGCAGCAGTGAGGAATTTTCCACAATGGGCGAAAGCCTGATGGAGCAATCCCGCGTGGAGGAAGAAGGCCCGTGGGTCGTAAACTCCTTTTCTCAGAGAAGAACAAAATGACGGTATCTGAGGAATAAGCTCCGGCTAACTATGTGCCAGCAGCCGCGGTAATACATAGGGAGCAAGCGTTATCCGGAATGATTGGGCGTAAAGCGTCTGTAGGTGGTTTAAAAAGTCTACTGTCAAATACGTTGGCTCAACCAACGGCAGGCAGTAGAGTACTATTAGACTAGAGTTAGGTAGAGGTAGAGGGAATCCCTAGCGTAACAGTGAAATGTGTAGATTTTAGGGAGAACACCAGCGGCGAAGGCGCTCTACTGGGCCGGTACTGACACTGAGAGACGAAAGCTAAGGGAGAGAAAAGGATTAGATAAATCCAGGCAAATATCTTGTTCGTATGGACAGGAAAACTTGCCGAATGTGTCCTTCACTTTTGTGAAAAAGTGATAGCACCTAGCTATATCGGTGAAACTCAACTGAGCTATAATACTAACCAGTTTGACAACCCCGAGGGAAGTATGTATTTAATTGCCATACCCCGTAGAGACTAAATAAATCGTCGTAACACTTAATAAAAACTTAATAAAAAAAGAAAAGGTATTGGCTTGTTCCATGTACAGAAGGAGCTATAAGCACGATGCTTAAGTAGAATCCGGTTTCAACTTTCTTCACTTTATTAATTTACGGATTGTTGGAACTATTATAAACAATAAACAATATGAAGTAAAAAAATGCCCCATCCAAAACATACGCTCACAGAGCGTAAAGAAATTGTACGTGATTTATATGGTAAATTTAGAGCGCAATACGCAAGGTATTTGACTCCATCCTGTATGGAAGGAGCGAGCTATCAGATGCCTCCACCAAGGAAAGCACCATCTTTAAAAGATGTTGATCTTAGTAACAAACAAATGGCTAAAATTTCATTAACTGATTTGCAAAAATCAGTTCTCTGTGGGACTTGTCTTTCAGATGCTTCAATAAGAATTCAAAAACATTATAAAAATGCCCGTGTACAGTGTCGACACTCTTCTCGTCAGTCATCGTGGTTCTTTTGGAAATGGGCTGTTTGTTTGAAACAATTCATTAATGTTGAATCTATTCAATTTCAAGACTGCACAGAGTGCGCTGATGGTTATCAAGAAGCTTCTCCTCTTCAAGAAAATGAGGTACTTTTAGGTAAACTAAAAGTACATACAAAAGCCTTACCAGTGTTAACTCAAGTCCATTCTATAATTTGTACAAATAATAGAGAAAAAATTGAACGCGTGTGGTTAAATCACATGACTGATTACTTCCTTATGACTGTATGGTTAGACGACGGGTCTCTGATTGGCAATAGACAAGGTATTATTTGTTTGGATTCTAGTCCTTTAGACCAGCAAAAGGTTTTTGTAGACTATCTAAAAGCTGTGTGGGGAATAGAATCTTATTCTTATTGTATGAACACAAATACAAAAATGAAAAATGGTGAAATTCGATATAGAATTGTTATAAAAGATCAAGATAATTTAATAAAAATGCTGCGTATTGTTGCACCTTTAATACCTGTAAAGGAAATGTTATATAAAATATTGTTTGTTCCAGTCAATAATTCTGATTTATTACAACGCTGGGCTTCTGAAGTTTCACAATTGGTATTACCGGAATTCCAAGATTTTGTTAAGGAAGAGTATCGTGTAATAATCTCTCTGTATGAAAAATTCTCAGAAGATGATATAGTCCATAATTAACTTTTAATATATTTATTTAATATATTTATTAAAAGTTAATATGACCCTTGTATTCTTAGCTGTAAACGATGGAAACTAGGTGGGGGAGGGCCGTAAGTATAACAGTAGTCTTTGATTATTGTGATTTCTACGTTGCTACTTCCCTGCTGTAGCTAACGCATTAAGTTTCCCGCCTGGGGAGTATGCTCGCAAGAGTGAAACTCAAAGGAATTGACGGGAACCTGCACAAACGGAGGATTATGGGGATTAATTCGATGCAACGCGAAGAACCTTACCAGGGATTGACATGTCTAGGATTTCTCAGAAATGGGGAAGTGCCACATTCATTTTAGGAATGTGGAGCTAGAACACAGGTGGTGCATGGCTGTCGTCAGCTCGTGCGTTGACGTGTACGGTTAAGTCCTGCAACGAGCGCAACCCTCGTCCTTAGTTACCTTTTAGGTTCTCTAAGGAGACTGCGCGCGCAAGCGCTGAGGAAGGTGAGGATGACGTCAAGTCAGCATGCCCCTTACACCCTGGGCGTCACCCGTAATACAATGGTTGGGACAATCAGAAGCTACCTCGCGAGAGCACGCAAATCTGTTAAACTCAACCCCAGTTCGGATTGTAGGCTGCAACTCGCCTACATGAAGCCGGATTCGTTAGTAATCGCCGATCAGCCAAGCGGCGGTGAATACGTTCCCAGGTTTTGTCCACACCGCCCGTCACATCCAGAGAGTATACAAAGGTCCAAGTCATTAGTCTAACCTCACGGAAGACGGTGCTCAAGCTTGTGTAAACAATCATGATGAAGTCGTAACAAGGTAGGGCTACTGGAAGGTGGCCCTGGATCACCTCCTTCAATTTATGAATAATAAAAAAAAAATAAAGATGTAAAACTACTCTTTGTTCGTTACTTCGCTCCTATTTGAATCTTGAACAAACTCCTCCCTCCCCTCCCCCTTTAGGGGAAGGAGAAGGAGTGGGTTTGTTAAGATTCAAATAGGGATGGAGTATTACAAAGAATAGTTTTACATCTTTTTACCTTATTTACTTACAAAGTAAGGGCTATTAGCTCAGTTGGTTAGAGCGCACCCCTGATAAGGGTGAGGTCGGAAGTTCAAATCTTCCATAGCCCACCCTAACTACTTCTTTCTGCCCTTTGACTATTTGTTGTGGGAATGAAGGAAGGAGAAAGGAATCAAATAAAGGAGGGGACCGTAATAAGGGAACGTAGCTCAGTTGGTAGAGCGTCGCCTTTGCAAGGCGGGGGTCGCAGGTTCGAAACCTGTCGTTTCCACCATGACTGTACTCTGCAATTTACAATATTGACCCCCTATTGTCGATCTGTATCGACAATAGGGGGAGGAATGTGAGTGGGTATATTGCTTCCAGCAATATACCCATCCCACAACAAATAGACCAAAGGGAGTGTAGGAATGTTAGTTAATAAAGAAAAATGAAAAGAAGGTCAAATGAACTAAGGCTTACGGTGGAGACCTAGGCACCCAGAGTCGATGAAGGGCGCAGATACCGGCGAAACGCTTCGAGGAGCTGGCAACAAGCTTTGATCCGAAGATCCCCGAATAGGGCAACCTGTAAAACTTCCAACAGAATTCATAAGTTGGAAAGAGGCAACCCAGTGAATTGAAACATCTTAGTAGCTGGAGGAAAAGAAAGCAAACGCGATTCCCGTAGTAGCGGCGAGCGAACCGGGAACAGCCTAAACCCATGAATAATGGGTGTAGTGGGAAGACGATATTATTGCTGCGGCGAATAGCCGTGGTGAGAAGATAAAAAACAGAAAAGCGAAGCAGCTGAATCCTGCACCAGAGAAAGTGAAAGTCTTGTAGCTAAAAATGTAAAAAAAGTCTAATATCCCGAGTAGCATGGGACACGTGGAATCCCGTGTGAATCAGCGAGGACCACCTCGTAAGGCTAAATACTCCTGGGTGACCGATAGTGAAATAGTACCGCGAGGGAAAGGTGAAAAGAACCCCCGTAGGGGAGTGAAATAGAACATGAAACCGTAAGCTGACAAGCAGTGGGAGGTAATAGATACTGACCGCGTGCCTGTTGAAGAATGAGCCGGCGACTTAGAGGAAGTGGCATTTGGTTAAAGAGTTATATCTGGAGCCTTTTTGCGAAAGCGAGTCTGAATAGGGCGTTTCGTCATTTCCTCTGGACCCGAACCCAGGTGATCTAACCATGACCAGATTGAAGCCAACGTAACAGTTGGTGGAGGATCGCACGGACCGATGTTGAAAAATCGGCCGATGAGTTGTGGTTACGCGGAGAAATTCCAATCGAACTTGGAGCTAGCTGGATCTCCCCGAAATGCGTTGAGGCGCAGCGGCAACGAAGAGCTATCATGGGGTAAAGCTACTGTTTCGATGCGGGCTGCGAAAGCGGTACCAAGTCGTGGCAAACTCAGAATACATGGTACGCCTACCGTTAGCCAGTGAGACATTGGGTGAAAGGTTCAGTGTCAAGAGGGAAACAGCCCAGATCATTAGCTAAGGCCCCTAAATGATTACTAAGTGGAAAAGGATGTGAGATTGCAGAAACAACCAGGAGGTTAGCCTAGAAGCCGCGACCCTTGAAAGAGTGCGTAATAGCTCACTGGTAAAGCGATTTTGCGCCGACAATGGCCGGGACTAAGTAATCTGCCGAAGCTGTGAGATTTTTAAATTAATTAACTTATTTTCTCTTTTAATATTTAATATTAAAAGACAAAATGTGTTTATTTAAACAAAAAAATCGGTAGGGGAGCGTTGTGATTTGGGTGAAGTTTTCGTGGAAACGTAGATGGACAGATCACAAGTGAGAATGTCGGCTTGAGTAACGAAAACATTGGTGTGAATCCAATGCCCCGAAAACCGTTGGGTTCCTCCACTAGGTTCGTCCATGGGGGGTGAGTCAGGGCCTAAGATTAGGCCGAAAGGCGTCGTCGATGGAAAACAGGTTAATATTCCTGTACTGTTTTTATTGGGAATCAAGGGACGAAGGAGACTAAACTAAAACTGCTTATGGATTTCAGTGGAAGCGTTTAGGTGTTGAGAGTTAGAATAAAAACTAAACTTGAGCTAAGGCGTGATCCCTATTCTTATGCAAATAAGGGTAGTTAGTGATGTCATACTTCCTAGAAAAGCTTGTGTTTCCTGGCTATGAAAGTAGCCGTCTTATTCTGTAAGGCAACAATAAAAATACCTGTACCTGAAACCGACACAGGTAGGTTAGTAGAGAATACTAAGGGGCGCGAGAGAACTCTCTCTAAGGAACTCGGCAAACTGGCCCCGTAACTTCGGAAGAAGGGGCGCCTCCTCTTTGGAGGGGGCCGCAGTGACCAGGCTCATGGGGGCTCCTCCTACGCTAATAGTAGTGGGGTTAATTGGGTGAATTAAGAGAACGCTAAAGCTGTCAATAAAAGAATTTGATGACATGCCATGCCAATTCTTAGCTAAGCGCACAGAAAGTACTAAAAGTATGTGTGAAAGTTCAACGACTAGGAGGTGAGGATACTATCCAATAACCCTCCCACGAGCGCCCAACACAGGTTGTCTACAAGACAAGTGTGATGATATAGTCTGAGCTTTAGAGAAATCTAAAGAAACAAGGGGGTTTCTTCATTAAGGCTCAGCTGCTCCATAGGAGCAGTGGCATATTGAAAGAAAAACCCTGCACCTTATATAAACAATAAGGTGGTTAGTTGGTTAGTAACTTGTATCGAGCTTATATAAGCTCAAATAATTTAGAATTCTTTAAAAATAAAATCAATTTTAGAATTAAAAGTAAAGAATTTTAAAAGGAATGCAAGCATAATAAAACCAGGCTAAGAAACAATCAAACTGCATGCAACTGTTTATCAAAAACACAGGTCTCCGCAAAGTCGAAAGACAAAATATGGGGGCTGACGCCTGCCCAGTGCCGGAAGGTTAAGGAAGTTGGTTATTCTTTAAGTAGAAAAAGCTGACGACCGAAGCCCCGGTGAACGGCGGTCGTAACTATAACGATCCTAAGGTAGCGAAATTCATTGTCGAGTAAGTTTCGACCTGCACGAAAGGCGTAATGATGTGAGCACTGTCTCGGAGAGAGACTCGGTGAAATAGACTTGTCCGTGAAGATGCGGACTACCTGCACCTGGACAGAAAGACCCTATGCAGCTTGACTGTATCCTGGAATTGGGTTCGGGCTTTTCTTGCGCAGCCTAGGTGGGAGGCTTTGAAGATTCCCTTCCGGGGGAATTTGAGCCGTCATTGAGAGACCACTCTGGAAGAGCTAGAATCCTAATGGTGATCTTTGAATCAAGACACTTGACAGTTTCAGGTGGGCAGTTTATCTGGGGCGGATACCTCCTAAAGGGTAACGGAGGTGTGCAATGGTTCCCTCAGTCTGGACGGAAATCAGACATTGAGTATAAAGGCAAAAGGGAGCTTGACTGCAAGACCTACAAGTCGAGCAGGGGCGAAAGCCGGCCTTAGTGATCCGACGGTTCCGTGTGGAAGGGCCGTCGCTCAACGGATAAAAGTTACGCTAGGGATAACAGGCTTATCTTCCCCAAGAGTTCACATCGACGGGAAGGTTTGGCACCTCGATGTCGGCTCATCACATCCTGGAGCGGTAGTACGTTCCAAGGGTTGGGCTGTTCGCCCATTAAAGTGGTACGTGAGCTGGGTTCAAAACGTTGTGAAACAGTTTGGTCCATATCCGGTGTAGGCGTTGGAATATTGAGAGGAACCAAAGATAGTACGAGAGGATTTTTTTGGACAAACCAATGGTGTATCGGTTCTCACTCCAGTGGGAAACGCCGAGTAGCTATGTTTGGATTAGATAACTGCTGAAAGCATATAAGTAGGAAGCTAACCTCAAGATGAGTATTCCCCATTAGGCCGCGGGAAGATAACCCGATTGATAGGTGTCAGGTGTAAGGCTAGTAATAGTTTCAGCCGAGATATACTAAAGGCCAATTGATTTTGATCTTCATACGTCTTTCCCCTATCTATGATTATCTACGATATAGTAGATAAGGGAAAGACGCTAAAATAAATAAAATAAAAAGAAAACCATTGCTTAAATGAAGAAAGTTTAAGTAACAAAGAAAATTTAAGCAACGGTTTTCTTTCTATTTTATTTGTTCCCTCCTACCTATCGTAGAATCGTAGAATCGTAGAATCGTAGAATCGTAGAATCGTAGAATCGTAGAATCGTAGAATCGTAGAATCGTAGAATCGTAGAATCGTAGAATCGTAGAATCGTAGAATCGTAGAATCGTA
>Ga0209591_10008678_pt1 | contig 11053 bp, 7 predicted proteins | sample MAT01_FD_187207 | JGI IMG/M metagenome (GOLD analysis project Ga0209591, IMG submission 187207) | Freshwater microbial communities from Lake Fryxell liftoff mats and glacier meltwater in Antarctica - MAT-01 (SPAdes) (version 2) | ecosystem: Environmental > Aquatic > Freshwater > Ice > Liftoff...
CGCGTGTCGAGCCAACCACGGAAAGCGATGGCGTCGTCGGGCACCCTGAACGCCCAAACGAGGAAGCCCAGCGGGTCGAGTCGCACCGCGAACCGCGACGCCTGATCGAAGTGGTTCTTCGCCATTGTTCACCCAAGTATTGCCGTGAACTGCCCCGCGATGTCCACGCCCACCATGTCGCTCCACGCGGCGAGCAACTTGCTCAGCACCTGCCCAGGCCAGGCGTAATCTCGCCCCCGTTCACGGCAGGCAAAGCGCCGCACGCCGGCGAGGCAGAAGCCCGTTCCGGCCAGTAGCAACTCCGAGACGCGGGGAATCACCGTGTTCGACTCGGTAGAGTTTACCGGCCGGCAGAAATAGCGCAAATCCAGCGGTTCGCCGGCACACTTCAAGCCGAGTTGTCCGCACAGTTCGATCACCACCCTCACGCTAATGCTGTCCTGAACCGTGCCCGGCACCGGGCGAATCACGGTGTCGCCCGCAACCGCGAGAATCGCCCCGATACTTGTGTCGCCAACCCCTCGTTGGCTTAACAGCACTGGCACCGCGCCGGGCGTTTTCATCTGGTGAGATGCGATGTGCCAGTGCATCCGGCTGCGGTGTTTCACAACCGGGGGAAGCAGGTCGAACTCGTCGGAATGTTGCACGCCCGCAACGGCAAGGGTCACGCCCTCGGTGAAGAAGCGACGATATCGGCCGAACGGCAAGGGATACGTTACCATGCCCAGCGTGGGCGGTCCGTTCTCGGCTTCGCCAAGGTAAAAGCCGAGTTGCCCGGGTGTGGCGAACGTGACCAACTGCAACTCGCCACCCAGAGGAAGCAGTTTCGCATTGTGCGAAACCAACTCCAGCGCAGTCGCCGTGAGTTGAGCGTCGGTCAGTTCGAGCGGGACGAAGCACAGGTCGCAGTCGCGGCGGAAACGCTTGAGATGATCGGCCCAGCGGAAGAGTTGGTGCCGGAATGTGCGGGCGTTATCAACGACCGTTGCGCCGGACACAAACCCAGCATCGTGCAACGGCAACGTCGCTTCCGCGAACGGTACGAAGCGACCATTGATGAACGCAAGCGGAGTGTTCATTCCGAGTGGGGGGCGTCAACCCCCTGTGGTGATGCTTCCAGTGGAAGATCAATCGGAACAATGATGTCCGGGCGCGGATGCGGGAAGAAGTGTTCCAGCCCGTGCAGTTGCGCTTGCAAGACGTGTTCGTGGTGAACGATCAGCGGGTGCCCGGGACTGGCGACCGGCGAGCGATCCTCGATCCAATTGCGAGCGTCGTTCGGCGGGACGCCGAGGGCAATCAGGTAGAGCCACAGGATGGTTGGCGAACGGATGTGCCCGGCGACGCAATGAACGTATACATGTGAACCCGGCTCCGACGCCATCCGGTGCAACGTGTCGAGGGCATACTTCATGGTGCGGGTTGGCCACGGGGCGTCGTCGTCGAATCCAATCGCGTCAACTTCACGGAATCCGTCCGCAGACGACAACGCATTTGTGGCATCGGAAACATTCAAGATGTGCGTAACCCCGGCGGCACGCAGCATGGCGGCGCGCTCCGGTGATGCGAACGGCCCAACCGATAAAACTTGGGTGATGCGGTACATGCCTCCATCTTACCCAAGTCAGGCGGCTTGTGAAACGGTCGTAGGCGGCAGAATTGCAGCGATTACCGCCAAAGTGCGGGCCGTCGCGCCTTGCTGCCGGCGAACGAGTTCGCGGGCAGAATTCCCCATCCGTTCGCGGAGGCCAGCGTCCGCGATCAGCTTCGTCAACTCCGCCTCCAGACCGGCAGCATCCCGGACCATTGCCGCGCCGCCGACTTCGACCAACCGCCGGGCAGCATCACGGAAGTTCCACACATGCGGGCCGAACACACAGGGTACGCCGTACCCCGCCGGTTCGATCATGCTCTGCCCGCCACGATGGCCGTCGAGGGTGCCACCGACGAAGCCCACATCGGCCAATCCCCACGCCGCCCCGAGTTCGCCAACGGTGTCGAGCAGCACAATCGGAGGCATCTCGACACAGGGCGAATCGATGCGTGAACGTCGCACGAACGGGATTCCCGATTGCTCGACAAGCCGGGCGACTTCCTCGAAGCGATCCGGATGCCGGGGCACGAGGATCAACCGCAGGTGCGGGAATCGTTCGCGTAGTCGAGCGAACACCCCGAGGATGATGGCTTCCTCCGGCGCGTGCGTGCTACCTGCGAGGAGAACGACATGGGAACTCATCGGTGCTGTGCCCAACCCCAACACGCAGGCTAACGCGCGGATCTTCACGCTATTCCGCTCGCCTGTCGCGCCATCGTACTTGACCGACCCCGTGACGATCAACTTCGCCTCGGGCACCCCGAGATTCTGGAACCGCTCGGCGTACTCGGTCTCCTGCACGGCAAAGCGGGTCACGTTCGCAAACAGTCGGCGGGCCAACCCTGGGAATCGCTTCAGGCGGCCGAAACTTCGCGGACTCATCCGGGCGTTCACCAGCACCACGGGCACGTTCCGCCGCTTCGCCTCAGTAAGGAAGTTCGGCCATAACTCGCTTTCGGTTAACACGACAATTGCCGGCGTAACCGCGTCAAGTGTTGAAGCAACGGCCCACGAGAAGTCGAACGGCCAGGCAATCACGGCGAGACTGGGAAACCGTCGGCGGGCTTCGGCAAGCCCCGTGTCCGTCGTCGAAGAGACCACGATGAGGAAGTTTGGGTGCTGCCGTTGGAACGCGGGCACCAGCGTGCCCAGCAAGTTCACCTCACCCACGCTCACCGCGTGAAACCACGCCACGGGCTTGCCGTGTGGGTTGGGCATCGTCACGCGGCCGAACAACTTCGCGGCAAGCCCACGGCGATATCGACCCGTGCGCACCGACCGCCAGACCAGCCAAGGCGACAGCACGAGAAGGGCGAGCAAATAGGCGAGGTTCAGCAGCATGGGGAATCCATTCCCGACCTTGTGGGAAGGCAGTCTACGCAGCCCGGAAGACTATCGCAACACGAGGACAGCGGGCATGGTGAACTTGCATCACGAGCCAAGCCGAATGGCGGGGATGTCTGGCGAGCCTAAGTTGGGCGAAAACGACGAGGTAGGGCACCTCGTGCGGGTAGGTTACCGGCCGAAGGACGTTGAAGATGCCGTACAGATCAACCCGCGCGTCGGCGTAGCCGATGTGCGCTTCGCACAAGAACAGCGACCGCGACACCGGCATGATGGGCGAACTCACGGCTGACTCCGGGCTGGCGTCTCTTCATCCTCAGACCACATCAATCCCGCTACTTCTTCCCCGCCTCCATCTTCATGTGGCAGTTCTTATACTTCTTGCCGCTACCGCAGTGGCAGGGGTCGTTGCGGCCGACCTTCTGGCCGATGTTGCGGATCGGTTCGACTTTCTTGTCGCCGCCACCACTGTTGGTGTTCGTCTGCATTGTGGATTCGGTCTCTTGGGCTTGCTTGGCTTGCAAAGCCGAGATGGCCGCGGCGTGCGATTCGCGGGCACCGGCCCACAAGGCCGCTTGCGCTTCCTCGTCGCCCATTTCTTCGATGCGGAAGACGGCTTCCGTGACGCGGTCGTTAACGCCTTCCCACATCACGTCGAACTCTTTCATGCCCTCGCGTTTGTACACGATCTTCGGGTCTTCCTGAGCGTAGCCACGGAGGCCGACGCCGCTGCGGAGGTTGTCCATCACGAGCAAGTGCGACTTCCACGCGCCGTCGAGTTGTTCCAGCACGAGCGAGCGCTCGACGGAGTGCATCTCCGGGCGATACTTCTGGTCGTAGGCGTTCAGCAGCGAGTGCCGGGCGGCGTCGGGCGTCATGCCCGTGAGCTTAACCGGGTCGAGCGTCAGCGACAGTTGGGCTTGCGCCCACTCCGCGAGTTCCTTGGCGTCCTCGGCTTCGGCTCGCTTCGCGCCGCTGAACACGTCAGCGATCTTCGCGTCAATCTCGTCGAAGTCGGCGGCCGGCATTGCCTTCGGGGCGATCTCCAGGAGCTTCTCACGCAACCGACTGCGTGGCTCGGTGCGGATGAACTCCTCGGTGAACCCCTCGGCTTCGACGGCCTTGAATGCCCCCGCGAAGAAGCCCGCGTCGCCGGCTAGCGCGTCGGGGCCTGCCTTCAGCGCGAGCACCGTGCCGAGACGCTGGCCGGACCACTTGAAAAGCCCGTCGCGGTCGTAACGCTGTGCCCCGGCGGCGGGCTTATCGGCCATGAAGTTCTGCATCGCCACGCGAACCGGGAACTCGATGTCCTTCTGGCGGTAGCCGGCGCGGACCTTCTGGTACAGGAACTCGTTCAACGCCGCGCCGCTCTTGTCGCCGATCTCCTCGGTGGTCACCTTCACGGCGAACTTCTGCCGCATCCAGTCCGATAGCGCCTCGGCTCCGTAGGTGCGGTTAAGGAAGCGTCGGCCGTCGCTGAGGTCCACGGCGCGGGCGGCGGCTTCGGCCTTGGCGATCAGGAACTCCGGGAGTTGCTCCAGGGGAATCTTCTTGAGGTCTTTCTCAGTGAACTGCGTGCCGTACTTCGCGTTCATCGCGCGGCAGAGTTCGCCCCACTTCCAGTCTTTGGGGTCTTCGTCCGGGTTCAGGCTCTCCTCGGTGAGTTCCTGAATGACGGTCGGCGCAGTGGTGACAGCCTGCTCCAGCGCTTCCTTGCTGCCATCCTCGTAACCGCCACGGAAGTCGCGTGACTCGTACTCTTTGCCGAGCCGATTGCTGGCGAACTCGGCGAAACTGGCCGGGCCGTAATCCGTGTCGAGGAACTTGACGGTGGCCTTCCCAATCTGCTCGTGAATCATGGCCAGAATCTCGGCGCGAGGATTCTTGCCATCCAGCACTTCTTGCCGCTTGCCGTACACGCTCTTCCGCTGGTGATCCATCACCTCGTCGTATTCGAGCAAGTTTTTCCGCTGGTCGAAGTGCCATTCTTCGACCTTCTTCTGGGCCTTCTCGATGCGCCGGCTGACCATGCCGGATTCGATGGCTTCGCCCTCCTGCATGCCGAGCCGCGTGAGGACGCCCGCGACCCATTCGCCGGCGAAGAGTCGCATCAGTTCGTCTTGCAGCGACAGGTAGAAGCGGGACGAACCGGGGTCGCCCTGCCGACCGGCGCGGCCCTTGAGTTGGTTGTCGATGCGGCGCGAGTCGTGCCGTTCGGTGCCGACGATGTGCAACCCGCCCATCTCGGCGACCTTGCGGCCTTCCTCTTTCATCTTCTCCTTCGATTCGATCTCGCTGATCGTCTTCGCCCACACATCGTTGGGAACTTCGAGCCGCGTGGGATACATCGGCCGACCGTCGGCGTCTTTGAGTTGCTTAAGGCGTGCCCAGGCAAGGGTTTCGGCGTTGCCACCCAGGATGATATCCGTGCCGCGACCGGCCATGTTCGTGCTGATGGTGACGGCCCCGATTCGCCCGGCCTGCGCGACGATCTCAGCTTCGCGGCCGACGTTCTCGGGCTTGGCGTTGAGCAGTTCGTGCTTGACCCCACGGCGTTTCAGCATCACCGAGAGCTTCTCGCTCTTGTCCACGTCCTTGGTGCCGATGAGCATGGGCCGGCCGGTCTTGTGCATCAACTCGATTTCGTTGACGACGGCGTCCCACTTCTCGCGGTCGGTGCGGTACACGAGGTCCGGGTGATTGACGCGGAGCATCGGCATGTTGGTCGGGATGGCGACCACGTCGAGCTTGTAAATCTTCCAGAACTCGGCTTCCTCGGTCTTCGCGGTGCCGGTCATGCCGCCGAGTTTCTTGTACAGTCGGAAGAAGTTTTGCAGCGTGACCGTGGCCATCGTCTGCGTTTCCTGCTTAATCTGCACGCCTTCCTTCTGATGCTTAGCCTCGACGGCTTGGTGAAGGCCATCGGACCATTGGCGGCCGTACATGGCGCGGCCGGTGTGTGTGTCGATGATGACGATGCTGAGTTCGTTGTTCTCGCGGTGGTCGCGGTCGATCATGTAATCGCGGTCGCGGTGATACATATGGTGCGCCTTCAACGAGTTATCGATGAGGTGCGGCCATTCCATGTTCCCGGCGGTGTAGAAACTCTCGACGCCGGCAAGGCGTTCGGCCTCGCGGACGCCGGCATCGGTCAGGTGACAGGTGCGTTCCTTCTCTTTGATCTCGAAGTAAACACCCTTGGGCGGCGGGTTCGCGGGGTCAACCCGCGCGGGGTCCACGGGCGAGAGCGTTGGTAGGTTGTCGCCTTCGGTGCCGCTCGATTTGACTGTGCCAGCCGTGACGAGTTCCTTGCGGCCTTTGCGTTCCAGTTCCGTGAGAGCGCGAGCGACTTTGTCGGCTTCAGCGAACCGCTTGGCATCGGAAAACGCCGGCCCGCTGATGATAAGCGGAGTGCGGGCTTCATCAATGAGGATGTTGTCCACTTCGTCGATGATGGCGTAGTGGTGGGCACGCTGCACTTGGCGGTAGTACGGGTGGAACGAGGTGTCGTCGAACCGCGCGATCTTCATGTTGTCGCGCAGATAGTCGAAGCCGAACTCGCTGCTGGTGCCGTAAGTGATGTCGCATTCGTAGGCGTGGCGGCGTTCTTCGGCCCCGATGTCGCTCTGGATGTAAGCGGCGCTGACCCCGAGCGCGTTGAAGATGGGGAGCATCCATTCGCAGTCGCGGCGGGCGAGGTAGTCGTTCACCGTGACGACGTGAACACCGTGGCCATCGAGCGCGTTGAGGTACGCCGAGAGCGTGGCGACGAGCGTTTTGCCTTCGCCGGTGACCATCTCGGCGATGGCTCCCAGACCGCTGCCGTAGCCGTGGAGGATGGCCCCACCGATCAGTTGCACGTCGTAGTGCCGCATGTTCTTGGAACGCCGGGCAGCTTCGCGGCAGGCGGCGAACGCCTCGGGGAGCAGTTGGTCGAGGGTTTCCCCCTTGGCGATCCGTTCGCGGAACTTCGGGGTCAGCCCTTTCAGTTCTTCATCGGTTAGCGCTTGCATCTGCGGTTCGATGGCGTTGGTCCTGGCCAACACGGACCCGGCAATGGCCGTGTGCGCGGGGGCGTTCTTCGGCCGGTAGTAGCCGAGATTGCGAATCGCTTTGTCGTTGGTGGACCCACCCGTGAGGCGGACGATGAGGTTGACGCAACCCGAGACAAACGAGTTGAAGCCGTCCCCGATGCGTTCGAGAATGTTGGGGCCTTCCGCTTTTGCCTGTTGGGTCGCCATCGTCGATCCTCCCGTGCCAGCTGCGCCATCGTGGCGGCACTGTTGCCGCGTTGCGTAACAAGCCCAATTTAAGAATGTGGGAAAAGGCGGTCAATACGGACTGCCCGCACACCCGTTAAACTCGGCAAGATTGGAGGTGCGTGCCCCAGAGAGAAATGGACACACGAAAGGGCGGAACTCGCCGGGTCGGTGGGATCGGTGGCCCAGATAGAGACATTCAGCAACGCATTAGTTTCGCGTAATCCCAAGCCCGCCTGGGGTTGCGCTGCGCTTCACCCCAGGCTACACTCGGTCGTCGCATCCGCGACTGCAAAGACAAAAACCAGCCAGCCTTTTGTAGCCCTGGAAGGGCGACCGATACGCGCCAGGGGTGGAGCGCTTCGCGCAACCCTTGGTGTGAGGCTGATGTTGCTGGCTCGACAAATGTATCAATCCCGGCTGCGCGGAGTATAAACGAACACCTGAAGCCAAACGTCTCAATTCTCGCCGCGCGATTTTACTTCTTCTTCAGCCCGGTTTGCGTAAACGTGTCCGGCGGGAATGTGGGGTTTAATTCCACGTCGCGGAAGTAGTACGAAGCGAGCAGTTCGCCGTTGGCGCGACGGAGTTCGGTGCCGACCTGAAGCCAGCGTTCCGCATCGATCATCACCGTGACCGTGGCGAATCCTTCCTTGGCGATGCTGTCGGGGTCGGTCTTCGCGGTGCCGCCCAGTTCAAAGGCATCCACCTCGGGCGTCGGGCAAATCCGCTTCACGATATAGCACAGACGATTCCCGACCTGCGGCACCACGCGCTTTTCGAGATATTCAATCTGGAGGGTGCCCGCCTCCTTGCGATGTTTCCAGGCATCGAAGGTGCGCAGCATGCCACCGTACAAGCCACCATCGCGGAGGCAGTAGCGGGCTTGTCCCTCGGCAAGGGTGCCGTTCACCATCACTGCGTAGGTCTTGAACGCCAGTGCTTCGGGCCGCCAGGTGATGACTTTCCCGTCCGTGAAGTCTGGCCCCGGTTTCTCGCTGTACAACGCGCCGGTAATCTTGGCCTCAAGAATCGACTTCGCCCCGGATTCCCACTTCATGAGAACTTCCACGGTTGACTTGTGCGTGACCGAGTCCCGCACATCTCCGCGGATGCACAGCCGGATGACTTCTTCCTGTGGCTCCTTACCCGACGGGGGCTGACCCTGAATCCGTTCCGCCTTCACGAGTGTGGCGCGCAAGCCGTTCTTGACTTCCCGTTGATAGCGGATGACACACTCCTTGAGCATGGCAACGGGGTCGTTCTTGGCGAGTTCCTCGAACTCGTCGGCGGGCGGCAGCGGTTGCGTGTCGTCCACGACCGCGGGAGTGTCCGCGAACGGTGGTTGCGTGTAGATGAAACGACCATACACGCCGATCCCCAGCGCGATCAGCACGGCGAAGGTAGCCAACCCGACGACGACACGAAGCATCCGGCGACCCTTTCTCGATGACTGCGATGCCGACAGTCTAGCCGAAATCGCTGGTGCAAACAACGCCCGAACCAACCCCATTACGCCGTGCTTCATGGTCAGCCTCGCCTCGCCTCGTTGGGCAGAATTACCTAATCCCCGTGTTCGACCGCCTTACCCTGGAAACTGCAGTTGAACTCCCGGGGTGCCGATACTATCTCGGGACGTCGGAAATTGCGACGCGAACTGGAAAAGCCCCCAGCACAGGGCGGAAGCCCTGTGCTTCCTGCCAGGAATTTTGCCAGACCCAACCGCATAGGACGACAACTTTAGGGAAAATATGAAGCGGGGTGTGTGGTTAATCGTGATCGGTGTTGTAGCGGGGCTTGCGGCGACAGCCACAAGCGCCGGGCCGTTTCGCGCTCGCCCGACCGCGCGGAGCCAAAGCCCATCTGCGGCACCAGTGGTTGTCGAACATCGGACATACTGCGCGGATTGGGCCGTCGCCAAAGCCGAAGTGAAGCCGCTCGTCTGGGTTCTCGATGGTGCTGGCGACCTGAAAGGCTGCTCGAACGCGCTCACATGGGCCAACATGCTTTGCGAGAACCCGGTCGAGTTCGCCGTCTTCCCGTGGTCGCACGGTCACCGTCGGTTGCTCATGGATCAGACGGACACGGCCCACGCAAGGGAGCAGGGCGCTCGGCTCGCGGCGGCGATTCTCGAACGCAAGGCGAAGGAACCCAGACGGCGAATTGTGGTCGTCGGGCACAGCGCCGGGTGCGCTGTCGCGCTCGCGGCTGGCGATGTCTTACCGATGGACGCCATCGACCGCGTGATTCTCCTCGCGCCGAGCGTTTCCACCGGGTACGACCTGCGGCCGACGCTCTGGTCCGCCCGCGAAGGCGTGGACGTGTATTGCAGCAAGAAGGACTGGGTCGCGCTAGGATTCGTGGTCCGTGTGGTGGGCACGACAGACAACTTGAAGTCCGGGTCCGCAGCGGGCCGCTTCGGGTTCAAGCCCAAGAGTTCGACGCCACTGGCGCAAGCCGAAGCCGCCCGCTTGCGGCAGCACTTCTGGACGCAAGAGGTCGCCTGGACGGGCCACACCGGCGGGCACCACGGCGTTTACGCTCCCGACTTCGTGCGAACGTATCTGATGCCGCTGATGACCGGCTCCGGGTTAGGAAAGTGATGGATTGTTTGCTGGCGAAGCCGCAAGCCGCATCGCGGGCAGAATCCGAACGGAGGCGTGATGGCGGCTTCTCGGCACTCGTTGTTTCAGCTCCTTGCGTTCGCGCTGGGGTTGCTGACCACCTCCGCGAGTTTGGGGGCGACCGGGCCTGATTGCCAGGAGCGACCGACGGAGCTTCCGCCACTGCTCATGCCGCCCACGCCTCCTCCAGCAAATGGGAACGCTGCACCGACTCCCGGACCGCGTGGCCCCACTGGTGAGTACGACCACGGACTGCTGTACCTTCCCGATTACGCCCCGCTGCCGGTCGTGGCAGCCGCGCCCGAAACGTGCCGGCCGTTGGGTCGTTGGTGGGTGAATCCCGATCTCGAACTCGCCTTCATCTCGACTTGTCAGGCTCGGGGTTCGGTGCGGTTGCGTGTTCCCGATGGCGTGGGAGGCAGCATTCCCGGACCGATCCTGCCGGTTGGTGCTCGGAGCACCGGAACCTTCCAGACGGGTTTCGCGCTCGGCATCGGCCGTTTCCTCGGCGACGCACACACACACGCCGTCGAAGCCAGTTTGTTCACGCTCGGCGGCATTGACCGCACCTTCGACGGATTCGCCCCTGGAATGCTCGTCATCTTCCCGCAGGGCACGGCACGATCCGTCCCGCAAGTTGTCCTGCTGCCGCCACCGCTGGACACCGCAATCGTGGGAACGTTTCCGGTCACGCAATCGACGCGGTTCATCGGTGCGGACGTCAACTACCGCCGCAACTTGCTGTGCAATGCCAGTGGCCGGCTCGATGTTCTCGCCGGGTATCGTTTTGCTTATCTGCAAGACGAACTCTTCCTGGGCGACTCACCCGACCCCGGCCGCGACGACTACCGGCGGAACCGCGTGGCCGCCTCGAATGCCTTCAACGGCGGGCAAATCGGCGCGGCCGGCGAGATGCGGGCGAAGCAGTGGTTCGTCGGAGGCACGGCCAAGGTCGCGTTCGGCGTCGTGACATCCGAAGTGAATGCCACGGGCTTGTTTCCAGGTGCCGAAGGTGCGGATGGCCTCGGCTTCACGCGATTGGCGGCGCTGAGCGAGGGGCACCAAACGCGGTTCGCTGTGCTGCCCACCGTGAACCTCACTGTCGGCAAGCAAATCCGCGAGCACACCCGCGTTTTCGCAGGCTACTCGTTCCAATATCTGAGTCGCGCCATTCGCCTGGGCGACGTGTTCGACCCCACCTCCACTCCAGCCACGGTCACGGACTTCTGGGT
>Ga0209591_10008680_pt1 | contig 11051 bp, 14 predicted proteins | sample MAT01_FD_187207 | JGI IMG/M metagenome (GOLD analysis project Ga0209591, IMG submission 187207) | Freshwater microbial communities from Lake Fryxell liftoff mats and glacier meltwater in Antarctica - MAT-01 (SPAdes) (version 2) | ecosystem: Environmental > Aquatic > Freshwater > Ice > Liftoff...
TTGCCTCAAGCCCACCTCCTCCTTGTGGGAGCCGGCATGCCGGCGACAGCAGCACCGATGGCTTGCGCCAGTCGCTGCCATGGCAGCTCCCACAAGGAGGAATCGATCTCACCGCAATCTCCAGACTTCGGGATTTGCTCCAAGCCCACTCCCTCGTTCAATTGCCTCAAGCCCACCTCCTCCTTGTGGGAGCCGGCATGCCGGCGACAGCAGCACCGATGGCTTGCGCCAGTCGCTGCCATGGCAGCTCCCACAAGGAGGAACCGAGCTCACCGCAATCTCCAGACTCCAGGATTTGCTCCAAGCCCTGCTCCTCCTTCAATTGCCTCAAGCCCACCTCCTCCTGGTGGGAGCCGGCATGCCGGCGACAGCAGCACCGATGGCTTGCGCCAGTCGCTGCCATGGCAGCTCCCACAAGGAGGATGGTCTGTCATCGAAACAGAAAAGCCTGCAATCGCCAATCAGTGGAATCGGGGCCAGTCACGCGAACACCCCATGCACGAACCAGCCATCGCGTGGCGGGCGTTCGCGGTACACCCACAGGCGCACGCCGCGGGCGGTGGCGACGCGGAAATAATCGCGTGCCACCGGCGCGCCATCCCACCAGCCCGATTCGATGCGCTCCGGTCCATCGAAGCCGGTCGCACCACCGGCCTGTTGCAGCCACCACTGCAGCGGTTGCGCGGGCTCAAGCAGGAACAGCGGGCGGGTCGATGCATGCGCTGCAGTGGTCGGCGGCGGCGTGCTGCTCTCACGCACTGGCCTGCCCTCGATCGACCGGCCCTCGTTCACCTTGCCCATCTGCGCCCTGACCACCGCCGTGTTCACTGCCGCCGCCGCCCTGCCCGCCTCAGCCTTGCTCACCGCCGCCCTGCCCGCTCGCGCCTTCCCCGCATCCGGCAACGCCAGCTCGTTGGCCGGCGGTCGCGATGCGGCGCGCTCGGGTCGATGGTCCGCGTGTTCGGCCAGGCGTCGCACGGCGCCGGGGCCGAGTCGACTGGACAGGCGTTCGATCACGCGCCCGATGTCTTCGCGCTCGCTGGCGGCGGCGAACAGATCGCCCGCAATTCCCGACAGCGGCACGCATTCGAGCGCGCGCAGGTGCAGCGCGATGGCCGGGCCCGGCAACAGCAGGCGATCGATCTGCGCGCGCGCCAGGCCGATCAGGTGCTCGACATCGCCACTGGCGCGCACCAGGCCGAGCACCACGCTGGTGGCGGGATGGTTTTCGTGACGCAGCACGATTTCCGCGCGCAGCAGCGCCTGCTGGCGGAACACCAGCCAGGCGCCCAGTTCTCGCAGCAGGCGCGAGACCGGAAACGCCAACGCCTGGCCGTGCTCGATCGCATACGGCAGCTCGAAACCGGATTCGAAATGTTCCGGTGGTCGATACGGGGTGACCGGTTCGGCGCGGCGACCGAACAGGGCGTCGAGATAGTGCACCAGCTCGCGCCCGAAACGGCGCGCAAGTTCCGCACGCGGCAGGCGCAGCAGCGCATCGAAGCGGCGCACGCCGATACCCTCCAGGCTGCTGCGGGTGGCGGCAGGGATTTCGGCCAGCTCGAGCGACCAGTCGGCGACCAGCGATTCGAGGGTGGCGTTGCGGCGCACGATGCGGCGCTCGCCGCGTCGCGCCAGCAGGCGTGCACCCGACGGCGTCGGCGCGATCGCTGCGTGCGCGCTGTAACCGAGCGCGCTGCAGGCATCCAGCAGCGCGCGCGACAGCGGCACCAGACCGCCGAACAGTTTCTGGCTGGCCTCGACCTCGAGCACGATGCCGGCCTCGGCGCACAGTCCGACGCTGGATGAAAAACCCAGCGCCACGGTGGCGAGGCGCTCGAGCGCTTCGCGTTCGGCCTGCACATCGCGCGGCAAACTGCGCAACCGATCGCACAGCGCCAGTGCGGCGGCCAGCGTCTGACCGGCGCGCACCCCGTGTTCGGCGGCCGCTGCATTGGCGATCGCGATGCGGCAGGTGCTGCCGTCGACCGTGGTCAGTGCGAGCGGCGCCTCATGCGCGGCCGGACCGAGGCGGTCGAGCGGCAGCTGCGGAAACAGCAGGGCGAGCCAGAGCATCGCGGCGATCCTGCCGATTCACGAACGGCGTTGACGTTCGCGACGCGCGTTGCTGCGCCAGTCGCTGGGTCGCGCGGGTGGATCCTGCGGATCGGTTGCATCGCCGCGCGGATCCGCAGCGCGCAGATGTGCGCTGAGTCGCGCTGCACGCCGCTCGGCATCATCATGCAGCGGCGTGGTCGTCGCAGTCGTCGCGAACTCCTGCTGCCCACGCGGCTGGCGCGCAAGCAGACGCAGCTTCTGGCCGCGCCCCGCGCGCCAATCGCCACCGCGGCACTTCAGGATCTCCAGCGCGGGACCTGCATCGATGCGCACGCGCAGCGCCGCCGGCGACAGCCGTTGCGCGGCCGCACCGGGCCGGAACAGCACCGCCAGCGACTGCCCCGCTTCGGCGGCCAGCTGCAGGCGGCGCAGCGCGTTGGCGTCCTCGCCATCCCACCACAGCAGCACCGCACCGCAGGCGCCCCCACGCAGCAGCTGTTCGCCCGCCCACAGCGCCTGTTGCGCGCGCGCGGGCGCGTGTCGCAAGCCGGGCAGTGGCGGCTCGACCAGCAGGCAGCGCGCGGGATCGATGCCGGCTTCCGACAGCGCCGGCGCATACAGCGGATACGGCGGCGCCACCCACGCCAGCCAGCGCGTCTGTGCGCTCAGTCGCGCCAGGCTCGGCAGCAACAGGCTGAGCTCACCGAGCCCCACTTCTGCGCAGCAGAATTCGGTCAACGCACCCAGCGGCCAGCCGCCACCGGGCAGCAGCGCATCCAGTTCGGCATGCCCGCTGGCCAACGCGGGTTGCACGCGCTGGACGCGATGGCCGCGCCACACGTCCTGCCGCGTGAGCAGCGCATCGACCGGGGCGTTCATCGCGTACCTGCGCCGCTGCGACTGCCAGATGCCACGCCGGTGCGGATGCAACCAACCACGCGACCTTCGATCACCAGCGGCTCGCGCGCGAGGTCGATCTCGATCGGCGCGAAGTCCGGATTCGCGGGCAGCAGCCGCACGCGCGCACCGCGCCGCTCGAAATATTTGACCGTCGCCTCATCGCCGATCCGCGCCACCACCATCGCGCCGTTGCGCGCCTCATGCGCGCGCTGCACCGCGACCAGATCGCCATCGAGGATGCCGGCATCGCGCATGCTCGATCCCTGCACGCGCAACAGGTAATCCGGTCGCGCGCTGAACAGCGCCGGGTCGATCTGCAGCTGGCGTTCGATCTGCGCCTCGGCGAGGATCGGCTGGCCGGCCGCCACGCGGCCGATCAACGGAATCGAGAGCGTCGAATCGGCGCGCAACGTGCGTGCCTGCACAGCCTGCCCTGCCCGATCGGCCGCATCCGGCGCCGCCGCCGTGCGCAGGGCGCGCCGGTTTTTGCCGGGCACACGCAGGCCACGATGACTGGCTTCGATCTCGATCGCGCCCTTGCGCTGCAGCGCACGCAGATGGTCTTCGGCCGCATTGGCCGAGCGGAAACCCAGCGCCTGCGCGATTTCCGCGCGGGTCGGCGGAAAGCCGCGACGGGCGATGGAATCCTCGACCAGGGCGAGCACTTCGCGCTGGCGCAGGGTCAATGGCGGGTGCTTTGACATACTGTGATTTTATACAGTGGTACGAAGCCGTCGGCAACTGCTGCGATGGCCGCTTCCCGCGCCACCTTTCCGGCGCTACCGTAGACCCATGTGCGGACGCTACGCCCTGCATGGCCCCTTCAACCGCCGCGATCCCGACTGGATCGCGCAGTGGCTGGAACAGCTGGTCAGCGCCACTGGTGGCGAGGCGCGCTACAACATCGCGCCGAGCCAGGCAGTGCCCGCCTTCGTCAGCCGCGATGGCGCGGTCGGTGTGCAGGACATGCGCTGGGGTTTGGTGCCCGGCTGGGCGAAAGATCCGAAGATCGCGTGGCAAACCATCAACGCACGCGCCGAAACGGTGGCAGAAAAACCCGCCTTCCGCAGCGCGTGGCGCGCCGGCAACCGCTGCGTTATCCCCGCCAGCGGCTGGTACGAATGGCAAGCGATGGCCGACGGCAAACAACCGTGGTTCATCAGCGCCGCGGATGAGTCGAATCCCATCGGCCTCGCCGGCATCTGGGACCGCTGGTTACGCGCCGACGGCACCACCCTGCTGTCGTGCTCGATCCTCACCGTGCCCGCCGCCGCGCCCATCGCGCACCTGCACGAACGCCAGCCGCTCGCGCTGGAGCCCGCAGACTGGCCCAGGTGGCTGCAGTCACCTAACGCAGAAGCCGCACAGCTGCTGCACACGCCGCAAATCGCGTGGCGCAGTTTCGCCGTCAGCCGCGCGGTGAACAGCGTACGAAATGATGGGCCGGTATTGCTAAACCCCCTGTAGCAGCCCGCCACGCGCGCGACCGCAGCGAACGGCGGCATTGCGGTGGCGCCAGTTCATCATTGTGGGAGCCGGCATGCCGGCGACAGCAGCACCGATGGCTTGCTCCGGTCGCTGCCATGGCAGCTCGTGCAAAGCTTAAGCAGCGCCACCACATCGCAGTGTGGTCCCACCCCCGGCAGCAGCCTCCCTGCCGCGCACCGGAGGTGGGATGGAACGGATCAACCTACGCCGCGTTGGACTTCAACGTCACCTGCGCGACCAACAGCAGGCGCTCCGAGGTGGTCAGCAAATCATCGGTGGCGCTTTCGAACACCGCAGTTTCGCGCTGCGCGAGTTTCGGCGAGACATGGTGTCCTTCGCCGTCGACGCCGAACTGGATATCGCCGATGCGCCACTTGCGGCCAGTGGCCTCATCGAAGTGCACGATTCGCTGCTGCGCGAGTTCCAGCAGGTGATCCTGCAACTCCATCGTCGCCTCGGCGATCATCCGACCGGGCAACCGCGAATCCACTCCCGGATCGGCAATCGCGAGTCCTTCCACCGACGCACGCCGCGCACGTTCCTCGAGATTACAGTTTTCGCGCACCGGTACCTGCGCGGAGGCCGACAGCTCCACCCGCTCGAATCCGGTGTCGTCGGCGGTGCGCGTGACCGCGCTTACGGCCCACGCGGCATCGATGAAGCGCACCAGCGCCGCACGCACCCGGCCCACCAGCGCATCGTGGTCCTGGTCATTGGAACTGACGAGGGTACGAACTCGCACCGACACCCGCACATCGCTGCGCGGCAAGGTACGCGAAGCGGCGAGGCGGAAACGCAGGGTGTCAACGACAGCGGCAGCATCTAGCGAGATCGATTTCATGGACTCTCCTGGGTCGGCGGCGGGATTGCTGGCAGAACGCGCAATAAACACGTTGGCGTCTCAGCGTTCGAGACGCATGCATACGCGAGTCAGGACTAACGACCCGCAGCTCGCGGGGGGCGGGCCGGATACACGACGTCGCGAAGAAGGGCATGGAGCCGCTCCCACTCTTCGTGCGCAGCGGTCACAGGCGGGTCCGGCAAGCGGGGCGGCCGGAAGCCGGGCGCGTTCGACTTCAGCACGACGTGGGCGGTAAGCCAGAGGCATTCCGTCTCCACCCACGGACTGCAGCGCTCAGACCCGCCCCCAGAACGCGCTTTCCCGGTCGGCTCAAGCGCCATGCGAGCACTCGACCATGAGTAGACGAAGCGCACGTCACCGATGCGCCACTTGCGCCGGGTCGTGCGCGACAGACGGCGCGCGCGAACGGCGATCTGCTCCAGCATCTGCTCTTCCAGCGTCTGGCTAGCATGCGATGCCCACTGCCTACAAACGACCGGTACGAGTATCGGCCGGCGAATGGCGAAGCCGTTCGTGCTGGCACGAGTCGCGCGTTCGTCCAGCCCTTGCATGGCGTCATAGTCGAGGCGCGCGCTGGCAACGACGCGTGCGCGCGACATACCGGCGGAATCCAGTCCACGATGGAATCCTTCCACGCTCCAAGTCGCGTCGATGAACTCGCGAAGGCGGTCGTTGACCCGTTCGAAGAGGGCATCACGGTCGTCTGGCGGGTCGGCGCGTTCGATCACATCGACCAACACCAGCACCTTCGCCCACGGGGATCTCAAATGGTTGCCGGACGCGATGCGAAACGTCACCGTGTCGGTGATAGCGGAAGAATCGTCGTGGGTCTGGACCATGCGCTCTCCCGAATCGCACCGGCAACAGCGGCGGGGAGTGCAAAAAACACAGTTGACAGATATTTGTCAAGGTCAGGCGCGCGCGTCGGCGTGTACAAAATACATTCCAACATTGCGTTCCTGCAGGAGCGCGCCATGCGCGCGTCCGCAACGATTGGTCGCACGGTGCACCCCGGATGCACCGGTCGCGCACGCGGTGCGCTCCTTGTACGTTGCTAAAACATCCCCGCCGAACCCCTGTAGCAACGTACAAGGCGCGCGCCGAGCGCGCGACCGCATCGATGGGTTGCACGATGCAGCTCGGACCGGACTGTCGCGCACAGGGTGCGCTCCTGCAACAACCGCGCACAGGCGGACGCCGCCGGCGTGTTGACGGCGGCGACGGCGACAGTGGCTGCGGTCATGATTTCCGCTGCGCAATCTCCTGCACCGATGACGGCGGCCTGATTAAGGCCGTCGTGACCGCGAGGCCGAGGCGACCGATAAGTTCGTCGAGGACCGCTACAGGAACCGGCCACCACGCTGCGGCTGAAACAAGGGTTGTCTGCGCGTCGGCATCGAGCGGCGATTGCTCTCCGCCAGCGATTTCCTGGCGCAGAAGCTCGAAGATCACTGCCACGACCAATCCCTGCGGGCTCAGGCCGCGTTTCCGCGCCACCGCGTGAACGGCAGCATGCCAGTCGATCGGCAGCAGTTCGAGCATGTACTCCTCCGTCGCCAGCCCGGTCCGCAGTTGCGCACAGAACGCAGGATCGAGCGTGAGGCGCGCGCGCGCGAAACCGACCCAGGCCGAGACATCCTCCCGCCGCGGCGGACCGACCACGTCGTTATCGTCGGCTTCGTTCGCACCGCTGTCTTCCCGAACGTCGATGAACTCCGGAAGGCTGTAGTAGTCGGTCGCAACGCTAGCGGCCCCCGCAAAGGGTGCCGAAAACGCCGCCGCCGCGCAGACCTTGCCCGCACCGCCCCACCCCGCCAGCAGCGCCTGCGGCACAGACACGAGTAGCGGGCTGCCGTCCGTGCGTTCGCTGGCGTCGCGTTCGCTGATCACGATGCAGCCCGTCTCCGGCGTCAGCAAGCCGTGGTGCATCGCCAGCGCGAGACGGCCGGGCGCACTGCTTTCGACTGCCCAACGATCGCGCCCCGCCATTCGGGGCAGCAAGTCGCCGGGAATTTCGGCGAGCGCGGGCAGCAGGTTGGCTTCGCGGCCGTCGGCGTCGCGCAGTCTCACCCGCGGCGCCGCGGCTGGGCGATGCGACAGGCCCGCGCTGATGCGCAAGGTATCGCCCGCGTGGCCGCCATCGGGCAGCACCTGCCACCTGGGCGGCGCATCCCAGTCCACGCCGGCGACCGACCAGCGCGGGCTGCCCAGGCGGCGGACATGGCGCACGACCTTGGCCGCCATGCCTTCGCCCGGGAACGCTTCTTCGATCGCACCGCCGGTGGTTTCGCACAGCGGCTCGAATGTGTTGCGCACCGGGGCCGCGCCGACCGCTACTGCAAACACGCGGACGTTCGCAGCGTGCAGTTGACGGGAAACATCCAGCAGCCTCGCGTCATCGACCTGACCGTCGCTGACGATGAACAGCACCTTCTCGCGAACAGATTCCGCCTCCGCATCGCGGCGGTCGTGCGGCGGGGCGAAGCGCTGCAGGCAAGCTTCCAGCGCAGAACCAGTTCGGTACCGCCAAGTTCCGCTTGAAGGCCGTCGGCCAACTGGCGCAGTTGATTGCGGCCGTCTTCGTTGGCGACGTACCAGTCGTGGTGCAGGGGCAAAACCTCGCTGCCAAACAGCAGCACCTGGAAGCGGTCGTGGTTCGGCATGACCCCCGCAATCTCGGCCAGTGCGGCTGCGGCCTGATCGATGGAATCGCCGGCCATCGAGCCGGAAGCATCGATCAGGAACAGAATATCGACCGGGCGCGGCGGACACGCCGACGGCGGCAGGCGAACCGATGCCACCACCACGGTTTCTTCGCCATCGCAGGCAATGTGTGCCGCGCTGCCGATCTCGGTGCCGGCGAACACCAGCACCACGTCGCGGTCCATCTCGGCACCCGTGCAGTTGATGCCGATGCCGCCGTGGCCCTGTCGGATATCCAACGCATACGACGGGCAGTCGATGTCGGCGTGCGCCAACGGCCCTTCGACGATTGCGTGGAAGTCGAATGCGTGCCGCGCGGCGAGATCCGTCGCGCGCTGCTGGTGTGGTGCAACCAGCGGCGTGCCGTAGCGCGGCGCGAGCGCGGTCGGCAGGCGCAATCGCACCTCGTCGCCGGTGGGCGACAGCCACAGCGCGTAGCGCAGCACCACCCGCGCGCCGGTACCCGGCTTGAGGTTGCCGACATTGACCACGTACTGCCCGGGCTCCGGGTTTTCCAGCAGCACCGCGCCATCGCCGTCGCCGATCGCCTGCTCGTAGCGTTCGCTCGCGTCGGCCTTCGGCTGCACCACGCCAACGTGGTCCTGCCCGTCGAGTCGCACGCGCAGGCCGAGAAAGGTCGCGTCGGTCGGCGCGGCGAGGTTGAACACCGCTTCGATCGGTTTGCGCGTGTCGTTCCGGTAAGTCTGCGTGACCACCACCTCGGCCAGCAGCCCGCGGATCGAACAGTCGTAGCGGGTGGGTTCAAGCACCAGCCCACGACGGCGGGCGCGGGTTTTGCCGCGGAGTGCGGGTTCAATCTGCACGGTGATTCTCCTTCGACTTGCGGCGGCGCAGGCGACCCAGCGCGGCCATGACGGCTTCAGCCAGTTCGCGCACCTGTGCCGTTGAAAGGCGCGCGCGATCGGGGTCGATCACCAATTCCAATCCTTCGTCGAGCAGCAGGTGGCTGCGCACCGCGACCGTGCCCGCGCGCACGGCTTCAGCCGGCGCGTCGACATCGCCCGACAACAGGCGGGCGATACCTTCCAGCGACAGACCGGCCTCGGTCCAGCGGTGAATCCGCAGCAGCTGCTCGAGGTGCCGCCCGGTGTAGTACGCACCGCGCCGCTCGCCCTGCGGACGATCCACCAGGCCACGCTGGATGTAGTAACGCACCGTGCGCGGCGGCAGCCCGCTGCGTTCAGCGAGCTGCTCGATGCCCAGGTGGTCGGCGGGAGATTGCATGGCGGCTTTTACACGCCGCCGTTTGCGACAGTGCAACTGTCGTAAAAAGCGAACCCCGTGACTTTCTGCCGAAAGCCGTAGCGCGAGTCGCCCCGACCGGCGGCCTTTCGCATCGCATCAACCTGCGCCATGGCGACCTGCTGGCAGGTCAGGGCGACCCGCCTTACGACTACCCGAACCGTGCGCAAACCATGGCTGTCCCGGATCGCGCGCCGAATGATTCGTTCCGGATGATTCCCAAACCGCCGAAGCGCGAGTCGCCCCGACCCGCGTGCCTGCGCACCGCATCAACCTGCATCGTGGCCACCGTGATGGCAGGTCGGGGCGACCTGCCCTACGACCACCCAAACCGTGCGCAAACCATGGGTGTCCCGGATCGCGTCCCGGATCGCGTCCATCCCGGATCGCGTCCTGGGTGTCCCGGATCGCGTCCCGGATAGCGTGGGATGCTTTGCCGCGTGTCCTTGATTAACCTGCGCGCGCGAATCAACTCCGGGCGAACGCGATCAGCGCTCGCATATCGTGCAGATCGGCCGCACGCAGAGCGGCGAGGTACCGTTCGCGCGCGTTCGCGATCGATTTCGGCGTCGCGAGCCCCCAGGTGAACCGCGGAGCGCCTTGCCCGGCAAGCAGTACATCCGCTGCGAGGCGCGACCAGCGACCATTGCCGTTCGGAAACGGATGGATGGACACCAGACGGTGTGCGTAGTGCGCCGCGATCTGATCCATCGGCATCGCCGCCTGCCCGATCTGCAGCGCGACATCCGCGCAGAGATTGCGCAGCGCAGGATGGATTTCCCATACAGCCACGCCCAGGTTCTTGCCGGTGGTGCGGAAGCTGCCGGCCCAGCGCCAGGTGCGATCGAACATCCGCTGGTGCAATCGACGCAGAAAGTCGACGTCCGGCGGTTGGCGCCGCAGGCGCCCGAACGCCCACTGCTCGCCTTCGATGATGTTGGCGGCTTCCCACTCGTTGAGCTGGGCCTGCAAAGTGATGTGGCGTGGGATCAGACCCTGTGCTTCGTCGGGGTCCAGCGGCGTTGCGCCGCTGGGATACTCGAAGTTCACTTCCACAGCTTCCGCGGCGACCCACTACGCAGCGATTCCACCAGCGCGGTACGGCGGCGCTCATGCTGGCGCGCGTCCAGGCCCTGCTTCTCCAGCGCCATGCTGTGCCCGGCGCGGTTCAGCATGGTCTGCGCCACGTCATTGGCGCGCCGATTCAGTGCAGCATCCAGCGATCCTGCATCCGGCACCAGCGCATAACTGACGCGGCAACCCAGCGCACGCGCGAGTCGATCCAGGCTCTCCATGCTGATGCGCCGCTCGGCCTCCGCGCGCTCGAGGTCCTGCACGGACTGGCGGGTGATCCCAAGGCGCGCGGCCAGCGTGGCCTGGGTCATGCCGAGCGACTCGCGGATCGAGCGCACCCAGCCGCCCCCCGGCACCGGCACCGAATCGGGCGCAGGGAAGCCGGAGAGCAAATCGTCGAGCTGGGCGCGGATTGCTGATTGCTTGTTTTTCATAGTGGTAGCTCACTCGAAGCAGGCCCTAACCTGCTTTTCACGTTCCATTATGCAGGTGATAACCTGCTATTACAACTGCAGAAGCAGGTCACTACCTGCTTTCTGCAAGAGAAAACGCCTGCCGTCGTAGGTCACCGCTCCGCCGCAACCACCGAAGCGCGGGTCGCCCCAACCCGCGGCTGAAGGACTTGCCTCAAGCCCACCTCCTCCTTGTGCGAGCCGGCATGCCGGCGACAGCAGCACCGATGGTTTGCCCCGGTCGCTGCCAT
>Ga0209591_10008681_pt1 | contig 11050 bp, 5 predicted proteins | sample MAT01_FD_187207 | JGI IMG/M metagenome (GOLD analysis project Ga0209591, IMG submission 187207) | Freshwater microbial communities from Lake Fryxell liftoff mats and glacier meltwater in Antarctica - MAT-01 (SPAdes) (version 2) | ecosystem: Environmental > Aquatic > Freshwater > Ice > Liftoff...
CCGCCCTTCCAGGTCCGCTTGAGCGACATGACGAGCTTGCCGTCGGGGCGCCATGACAGGCGGTCCTGAGGGATCGGAGGTCGTGCCATGTAACGACAGATGCGCAATAGGGCGGAGCGATTGTGGGCGGCGATGAAGACATCGGCGTGAAGCGGATGCCAGAAGGCCTGGCGAAGCCAGGCTGCCCGCAGGCACCGAGGCCGCCCGGACTGCGGGCGCACAACAGTTTGTAGGGCCGTTTGGCCCGGGAGGCGGGGAGGCGGCGGGGGTGGGACGCGCGGACCGACGCTGCACGGCGGACCTTTCAGGTGCGGTCGACGAGTCGGCCCAACACCTGGGCGACGAGCTCACCGATGTTCTTCGCCCGCGGCGCCGATGACTGCAACGTCTGACGCAGCGCCGCGATGACCGCTTCGTCGGCCGGTATGTGCTTGCCGAACGAGGCGCTGAGACGCTGCATCAGCTCCTCGCGAAAGCGCTCGCGCTGCTCGTCCGTCGTCACCGCGACCGGACGATTCTGCGAGCTGGCGCGACCGCGCACCGCGGCCAGAAGTCGCTCGAGGAAGAGGTCGCTCTCGGCGCGCTCGGTCTCGGTCGTGAACGCCCGCGCGCCCGTCACGAGCGCCGACAACGAGGGCCGCACCAGCACCGACACGAGGTGCGCACGGCCGCCCACATCGTCGGGATGGCGCTCGATGACGAGCCACAAGGCATCGTCGCCGACCGCGATGCCGACCAGCGTGCGTCCGATGATCGGCATCGCATGCACGCCCAGGACCTTGGCAGGCCCATCGGGCAACACGTCGTCGGCGCGCGCCGTGATCGCCGGATCGGCGTCGAGGCGCTCGCTCAAGAAGGCGCCGAGCCCGCCGTGCGGCACGGCGACGAGCTCAGCGGCGAGCGCCTCGCCGGAGGCGTCCGAGGGCAGACCATCGACCCTCTGGCCGGGTGTGATCCAGCCGCGCAGCCAGGCCAGTGCGAGCGGGATCTCTTCGTAGACCCCCTCGACCCGGAAGCCCGCGGTGGCGTCCTCCGACAGCAACGCGAAGGCGCTGCGCGGTGGCTTCGACGCGTCGGCGAGCCGCTCGTAGCGCACACAGCCGAGCGTGCGCGGCGCGTGCGGTGAGAGCACCCCGGCCGAGCTGAAAGTGACCTTGTCACGCCGCAGCCGCCAGAGCCCACGCAGGCCACCCGCCTCCCACGCATCGTCGGTCGCGAGCGCCCGCAGTGCCGCGCCGTCGCGCTCGCCCGCGTCCTCATGCCCGTTCTCGAAGGCCGCGGAGCGGCTGCTCTCGGGCCGGTTCAGGGCTATGACGACAGTCTCCAGGAAGTGCTTGTGGTCGCTCGGCTCCACCGTCATCAGTAGTCGATTCCGTTGCGGTCGAAGAGCTCGCAGACCTCGGTGTCCTGGCCGCCGTCGAGCTTCCAGACGATCTGGTCGCCGCCGCCTTCGACCGCACTCACGACCGCCTTCAGGTCGCCCTTCTTCTCCGAGAACTTGAGGATCACGAGGATGCGATCCTCGTCCTCGTCGCCGCAGCAGCCGTCCATCATCACGCCGATGAACTTCGCGCGGCCTTCGGGCGGCAGCGTGAGATGGCTGCCCTTGTCGACCTCGTCGCGCACCTTGTCGTCCGCGCCAAAGAGCGCCCCGAGCAGGTCGGGCTCCTCGCCCGAAGCGAACTCGATGAGGGCCACCAGCCAGCCCGGGAGGTAGGGCTTCAGGTACTTGATGATGATCGGCATCGCCGCGATGACGTCGTCGATGGATTGCATGAGGCCGGACCACGACAGGTCACCGAACACCATCTCGATGATGAGGTAGATGACCAGGCCGATCGGGCCCGCCACCGCCAGCGCGGTCAGGCAGCCGACGAGATAGCCGAACAGTTTCCCGAGGGCGCCGAGGCCCTTACCGAGGATGCTGATCTCCTCCATCTTCTTGGAGAACTCATCATCTCCGCCGGCCTCCTTCTTGTCCTCCTTACCCGGGTCCTTCTCGACCGGTAGCTTGCCGGCCCCTCTTGGAGGTGCAGATCCCTTGCTCTCGGGGATGTTGTTCGGGTCCAGCTTGGCGCTGCTGGCGACGCTGCGTCGGCCTGCGTCGGCCGTCGTGCCGCCCGGCGTGGCGGGCGTTGCCTGCTCTTGATCGCCGAACTTGTAGTTGGTGCCCCACTCCCACTTCCAGAGTTCGCCGAGCGGCATCGTCATGCCCTCGAAGTTCGACTTGTAGTCGAACGGTCCGGCCTCGGCGAAGATCATCGGTTTGATCTGCAGGTCGAGGGTCGGCGCGACCGTGACCGAGATGCCGAGGTCCCCGTAGAAGCCGTCGGGCCCGCCGTGCAGGTGACCAGTCGGGTTGATGACGACCGGCACGTTGAGGCTGACGATGCCTTCGGCCCCGACGCCCGCTTGTAGCCCTGGCATGCCCGCGGACAAGGCGACGTAGGCACCGAGCTGGGCCTGGAGATCGAGGCCCCAGTTGATGCCCATCTCAGCGTCGAAGTTCGGCACGTTCGAGCCGCCCGGCGCGAGCGGCATCCAGTTGCTGATGCCGATCGTTGTCGAGAACTTGAGGTCGCGCAGATTCATCTTCATGCCGGCCGAGGCACCGAAGACGAGGTTGACGCCCGTGAAGATCGGGATGGTGACTTTCGGCAGCAGGTCGAGCTTCAAGGCGAAGAGCTCGCGCGCCGGCATCAACACCTTGTCGGTGATCGAGAACGACGCCCCGATGATCGGGTTGATGTTCTGGTCCATGTCGACGGTGACGTCGCCGCCGATCTCTGGCGTGATCTTGTACTCGGCGCCGCCATGGATGTGCCAGGTGCCGTCCTTGTTGAACTCGGCATCCAGCATGCCCGTCAGGCCGCGCCCCTCCTTCTCGCCCTGGAACATCGCGATGTCGAGGTGGCCGGTACCCCAGTACTGGTCGACGCCGGTCACGTTGGTCCAGCCACCGCTGAACGAACCGCCGCAGCCCGGCATCTTCGGTAGGACGAAGGCCAGTGCGCCTTCGACCGCCTTGAGCTCGCTGTTCTCGACCGTGGCGCTGCCCGAGAGCGTGTCGATGCGGATGAACGCGTTGTCGCCGGTGCCGCCGATCTCGATCGGCCGCATGATCTCGGCGGTGCCCTGAGCCCTTACGATCTTGTTCGTTACGGCGTTGTACTCGCCGCCCGCCATGACGTGCACGAGCGGCCCGGTGTCGTCGTGGATCTCGACGTCGAGGTCGCCGGTGAGGCTCCGGATCTCGCTCTGCACGACGGTGCCGCCGCCGCCCGAGCCTTTCTTGAAGACCAGCTTGGCGCCAGCCGCATCCTCGGGGAAGGTCACGTCGCGACCGAGGCGGATGTCGCCGCTGCCGTCGAACTTGCCGGTCGCCTTGAGCCATGTGCCGGCCGCGTTGGCGACGATGAGCGGGTCGTCGTGGCCATCGAAGACCGCGCACGAGACCGTGCCGCCGACCTGGATGAGCTCGTTGTCCTCGATCTTCACGTTCGCGCCGGTGCCGCCACCGCTGGCCGCCGGCACGAGCCAGAACTCGTACTTGTCGAGCACGAAGATCTGCTTCTTGCCGACGATCGCCACCGCGCCGTCGACGTCGACCTTGCCGCCGTCGGCCGGCACGTAGTCGACCTCGCAGTGCACCTCGAGGAACTCTGTCGTCTCGCCGGCCTTCGGATTGAGCTGCTCGACGCGGGCGTCGAGGTTGCCATGCAGGTGCGTGAACTCGTTGTTCTCGACCTCGATGGTGATGCCCGTGCCGCCCATCACGATGAGCTTGTAGTCCTCGGTCGAGCCGACGTTCAGCTCGCCTTCGATCGTGACGGTGCCGCTGCCGCTGAAGATGCCCTCGGCCGCGCCCGGGGCCTTCGTGTAGTCGCCCGCGAAGGTCACGCGCATCGTGCCCAGAGGCGTTTGGTCTTCGGGCCCGACCTGCTCGGCGAAGAACACGATCGAGCCGCTGGCCGACGTGATCTCGCCGTCCTGCATCGTGATCGTGATGGTCGACGGATCGAGGCCGAAGTCATAGCCGTAGGCGCTGTAGCCCAGGTGCATCGACTTGGTGATCTTGGCCGTGGCCGAGCCATCGAAGCGTGGCTCCGAGCCGCCTTCCCACTTGCCCTGAAGCGACAGCTCCGCGCAGTCGCCATCCTGGACCGTGGCGATGCCGAGCTTCAGCGCGCCATCGATGTAGTCGAGCTTGTTGGCGGTGACCTTGCCGGTGATGCCTGTGCCGGGTAACAACTTGAAGCTGAAGTCGCCGAGCGTGCCGAGCTCGACCGGGGCGATGACCTCGATAGAGCCTTCCGCGTTGACGAGGCTCTCCTCGTCCGAGAGGTTCACGTCGAGCGAGAAGCTGCCCTTCGCGAAGACCACGTCGTCCATCGCGATTTCGATGCCGACGGCGCCGACGATGGTCGTTGGGGCGTCTTCGAGGACCTCGATGCGGGCCCCCGAGCCGTCCTTCAGGAACGTCGTGAAGCGATGCCCGTTGAGCTCACCCTCGCCGAGCTTGATCGGCTTGAGGACCTTGACCTCGGCCGAGCCGCTGAACTTTTCGGCCCACGCGGCCTGCAGCGTGAGGTCGATGTACTTGTCGGCGCCCTCGTACGCGCCGAGCACGATCGTGCCCGAGGCCTGGGTCAACGCCGAGTCGGCGACGGTCGCGTCGGCCTTCGTGCCGAGGTCGAGCTTTGCGTTGAAGCGCCCGACCGGCCCGAGGTCGATGGCCTCGACCAGCTCGAAGTGAGCGGTGCCGTTGAAGCCCGCCTCGTCACCGAGCTTGTAGATACCGTGGATGTCGCCTTTGGCGACCTCCTTGTCGCCGTGCTTGGCCGACAGCTCGACGTCGATCTGCACCGGCATCAGCGTGTTGGCCTGGATCTCCATCGCGACGCCGGAGCCCTTCTTGATGAAGAGCGCCCAGCCCGCTGCATCGCGCTCCTCGCCGCCCTCGGCGCCGGGGGCGCCAAGGCGCAGGTCGTTGGACAGGTGGGCTTCGCCGATGCCCGAGATCTCGTCGGTCTTGAGGTTCCATGTGCCGTCGAGGTTGGCCTCGGCGAGGTCATCGCCGTTGAACTTGATCAGCATCTTGAGGTCGACCGTCGCCGTCTCGAGGACGTTGTCCTGGATGTGGCCGGACACGCTGCTCTCTTCGCACAGCGTGATCGCGAGGGTCGCGGGGATGCGGTTGTCGCCTGGCGGCGGGTACGACAGGGGCTTCTTCAGCTTGGCGCTGAGATCGCCCGTGAACTTCTTCTCGTCGACGTCGAAGACCGCGTTCTCGAGCTTGCCCTCGATGATCGCCTCTTCGCCCTTGCGCAGCTCGAGGCAGAGTCCGCCGCCGATCTGGGTCAGGTTGTTCTTGTCGACGTCGATCGTGAGCTGCGTCACGTGCGGCATGACGACGAGGTTGTAGCCCGTCTCGCCGAGCGCGACGGCGATCTCGGCCATCAGCTCGAGCTCGCCGTGAAGGCTGACCTCGCCCTTCTTCGGGTCGAGGTGCGCGTCGGTGATGCGGCCCTCGAGCAGGGTCCCGAGCTCCGAGTGGAAGAACTGCACGCCGAGCTCGCCTGTGAACGAGGTCGGGTCGTTGTCGGTGATCTCACCTTCGATGTGCGATTCGCTGAGGATGATGACCTTGTGACCAGTCGTGCCGACCGGCACCTCGATATTGCCTTCGAGGTTCGCGCTGGCGTGGCCCGAGACCTTGTAGTTCTCGGGGTTCAGGCTGCCGCCGATCTCGCCGTGGATGGCGAACGGCGGGCCGCCACCAAAGCCGTTGAAGTTGCCCGTGAACTTGAGGTCGCCCTCGAGCTTCTGCAGGCCCTCGTGGGTGACGAGGACCTCGGCGGTGCCTCCGACGTCGAGCGTCAGCGAGCCCCATTCGCCCTCGGCCAACGGCCACGCCTCCTGCACCGCGGCGGTGCCGTGCAGGCTCGCTTCGCCGGTCATGAAGTCGTACGAGCCGTTGAGCACGCCGCCGACCTTGCCGGGCCCGTCGGCCTGGCAGAACTCCCAGCCGACGTCGGTCGCGCTGGCCTGGGCGAGCGCGCCGCGCTTCACCTGGACCTCGAACTTGCCGTTGGGAAGCATGAACAGCGGTCCGGTCGCGAACTCCGGCATGCCGACGCGACCGCTGAGCGTGAAGTTCGCGGTGCCGTCGAGGCCCGAGTCGTCGCCGTAGCGAAGCTCGACGCTGCCCGTGCCGATCGGGTCGGCGCCCTTCTTGACGGTGAAGCCGAGTGAGCCGTTGAGCGACATCAGCTTGCCGTCTTCGACGATGAAGCCTCCGCTCGACTCGGCGGCCATGATCGCGTGGAAGCCCGTCTCGTCACCAAACGTGACGTCGCGCATCACGCGCGCGCCACCGGTGCAGTCGAAGCGGTTCTCCTTCACCTTGTAGGTCGCGTTTTCGGCGGTCAGCTCGAACGTCGGCTGGTTCTGGTACGGCATCACGATGCGCGCGGAGCCCGTGATCTCCGTGAGCTCGTTGTCCTCGACCTTCGCGTCGAGCGTTGCCTCTTCGAACGAGATCCCAGTCTCGCCGATGGGTAGTGGTCCTTCGAGGTGCGCCTCACCGTGGGCGCTCACCTTGCCGGTCTCGATGTCGTAGGTGCCGTCGAGGGTGCCGACGACCGTGCGCCACGCTAGCTCCTGGTGGGCGGTCGTCGGCTCGAACGTGCCGTCGGTACACTTGACGTGTGCCCGGCCGGAGTGCAGGCGCACCTCTCCCAGCAGGATGTCGGTGCGTTGATCGACCTGGCCCTCGACCGACCACTTGCCGGTCTGGCCCACGCGCGAGTACTTGCCGCGGATGACCGCGCCGTAGGTGTCGGCGATGCCGAGCTGGATCTCGCCCGCGACGTACCAGTTGTCCTTGCGGTAGCAGCCCTCGAGCTGGACCCGCTCGACCATGACGTTGGGGGCGATCTCGAAGGGCTCGGTCCAGGCGGCGATCATATGACCGCGGAACTCGCCATCGACGAAGCACGCGTCGATCGAGACCTCGACGAAGTCCTGGACGGTGACCTTGAGTTGGCCGTGCGCGTAGACCGCGCCGGTCTTCGAGACGCGCACATCGAGCATGCCGTCGGACACGACGATGCCGCCGCCGATGTTGATCGCGTCCGAGCGCAGAATGGTCGCGCCGGCGATGCCGTCGGGGTGGATGTCGAGGTCGAGCGTGCCGTGGATCTTGTCGCCGACATGGATCTGCGCGCCCCGGATGCTCAACGCCACGAAGCCGTTCTCGCGCACGGCGAGGCTCACCGACTCGGCGTTGACGAACTCGCCCAGGCGCACCGAGGCGTTGATGGTGCCCGAGATGACCTTCAGGTCGGCACCGACCTCGATGATCGCCGAGCGCAGACGCAGGTACTTGTAGGGGCTGTCGATCTCGCGGAACTGGAAGGTTACGCGCCCGGGGCCCTGACCCGCGGGCAGACGGATCTTGATCTTGTGACCGGCGAGGTCGAACTCGATGATGTCCCCGGGGCCTTCTTTGGGACGGGCCTCGGGGTTGGTCGCTTCGCCCTGGTGCTCGGACAGCGGCTCGGGGCAGGCGTCGAGGCAGTCGCCAGCGTCGGCCTCGGGCGCGTTCGGGAGCACCGGCTGAGGGGGCGCCGGCTCGGGCGGCGTCGGGGTCGTGCCGCCACCTCCACCGCCACCACCCGGGTCGGTCTCGTTGCCGGGCGTGCCGCCACCACCACCACCACCACCAGGATCGGTCTGGTTTCCAGGCGTGCCGCCACCACCACCACCACCGCCACCGGGGGTCTTCTTGTCCTTGCGCTCGGCCATCTCGCGCGGGCCGCAGGCGGCCTCGGCGTCGGGGGCGAGGCCTTCGGTGACGAGGCCGGGCGTCTTGCCGGCGAGCACCGAGCTCATCACGCCGTCGGCTTCCTTCTCGGCCGGGGCGAGGTCGCCGCGGCCCTTGTCAGCCTGGGTGGCGTGGGTCAGCTCGTGGGCAAGCAGGGCCTGGTCCTGGCGCCGCTCGGGCTTGAAGTCGCTCGGCAGCCAGACCGCCTCTTCCGCGAACAGGGCGAGCGCATCGCCGTGGCTATCGAGGCGGGCGTCCGAGCTCTTGTCGGCGTGGATCTCGAGCTCATCGGACTTGAGTCCGATGGCCGAGCCAAAACGCTCGGTCAGGGAGCGGATCTCCTTCGCGCGAAAGCGGTCGTCATCGAAGATGGCGGCCAGCTTGCGCTCGGCCGATTCGACGCCGACAGGCAGACCGAGCAGCTGCGCAACCGCGTCCAGCAAGGGGCCGGCGACCTCGCGCCAAGCGCCGCTGGGTTGCGGCCTGGGCACGTGCGTGGCGTCGGCCTGCAAGGCGTCGACAAGGGATTGCTGGGTGGCGGCGAACTCGGCCGGCGCCACCTCTTCGCCCGAAAGGCCGCCGACGAGCTGCATGAAGCGCTCGGGCGACAAGGTCGCAAGGGCCTCCTCCAGCGCGCGATCGACGTCGTCCCCGCTCAGCTCGCCCGATTCGAGGGCGCCAACGGCGCGCTCCTCGACCAGCGACGCGGGTGACTCTCCGTGCACAGCCTCGAGCAGCGACTCAACGAGACGGCGACGTGCGACACCACGCGTATCGTTCTTGGCTCGAGCTGTTGCTTCGCGATCAAAGGAATAGGCGACCATGCAAACCACCGCACGTTCGAGACCGATGACCCCGGAACAGAGAATTGACCACATGGAGAATGTCGGGTTGACCGCCCGCCGTCAACCCTCGGCTGCGGTTATTTGCAAACCTGCCGGGGTCACATCGACCACGCTATTCACTTTGTGCCGGGCCCAATGCGTACCCGGTCGGAGTGAAGCCGCTGGGCACCGTCGGTACCTGGAACGTCGTATCGGCGTCCCATGGGCGCCAGGCGACCCGCCACTGCAGCTCGTCGCACTCGATGGCGCCGCAGCTGCTGCCGCCGCAGTCGCTGTCCTGCGTGCACAAACCGCCCGTGTCGCTGCATTGGCCGGTGCAGTTGTGCGTGCCGACGGAGCGGGCACTGGCGATGTCCGCGCGTTCGAGCGCGCGCGTCGCATCGCCTTCGGCTGCCGGCGCTGGCGAGCTCTTCGTGGAGCAGGTGCCGGCGGACCTGCGTCCGGTGCGGGCCGATCGCACGCGGCTGGCGCAGATCCTGATGAACTTCGGCTCGAATGCGATCAAGTACGGACGTCCTGGCGGTCGCGCGGTGTTTTCGGTCGCGAGCCGCGGCGACGTGGTGCGGGTGTCGGTGCGCGACGACGGCATCGGCATTGCCGAGGCATCGCGCGCGCATCTTCGAGCCGTTCCAGCGCGCCGGCCAGGAGACGGGGCCGATCGAAGGCACCGGCATCGGGCTCACGATCTCCAAGCGGTTGGCCCAGTTGATGGAGGGCGACGTCGGCTTCGAGAGCGCCGAGGGCCGCGGCTCCACCTTCTGGGTCGACGTGCCGCAGCACGCGCTCGGCTGGGTTGTGCCCGGCAAGGTCGGCACGGCGAACCTCGCGGAGTTGGTGCCGAAGGTCGGCGGTGAACGCAAGCTGGTCGTGTACGTCGAGGACAATCCCTCGGACATCGCGTTCATGCGCGCCGCGCTCGAGGACGTGCCATCGGTCGAGCTCGTCACCGCGCAGAGCGCCGAGGTCGGCCTCGATATCATCCGCGCGCGGCTGCCGGCAGTCGTCATCATGGACCTGAACCTGCCGGGCATGAGCGGGATCGAGGCGACGCGCCGCCTCGCGATCTCACCCGAGACGCGCCACATCCCGGTCATCGCATTGACGGCGGCGGCGATGACGCGTGATACGGCGCGCGCGGCGGGGGCCGGGTTCTATCGCTACCTGACCAAGCCGGTGCGGCTCCACGAGCTGGCCGAGGTCCTGGAGGAGCTCCTCAAGCCGAGCTGAGTGGCTTCGTCAGCCGAAGGCGACGCTGACTGGGCCGCGTGCGGGAACTCTCGCACGCGCGGCTGACGCGTTCGGAATCGCTCGCGCGGACGGCGGTCCGGGCAGGAACGGCCGCGCTCGGAGTCGGTCGGGACGAGGCACGCTCCTTGCTCTCACAGGCGGTAGCGTTCGTGGCGAGCGCGTTGGGAGATCACCATGTCCGTCCATTGGGTAGTCCTCGCGGATGCGTCGCGCGCACAGATCTTCGCCTCGGATGTGATGCTCGAGCAGCTCACCCCGATCGAGCTGTTCGAGCATCCTGAGAGTCGGGCCAAGGCCCACGATCTGGTGGCTGGTGGCCGCGGCGCAACGCATGGGCACGATCAGGCGATCAAGAGCCGCTTCGAGCGGCACAGCGACCCGCATCAGGCGACGGTCGATGCCTTCTCGCGCAAGATCGCAGACGTGCTCATGGCGGCTCGGCTCGAGCATCGCTTCGAGCGCCTCGTCCTGGTCGCACCGCCCGAGTTCCTGGGGGAAGTGCGTGGCCACCTCGACCGCGCTACCACCCGCGCGACCGTCATCTCGTTGGCGAGCGACTGGAGCCAGGTGTCGTGGCACGAGCTGCCGGCGCGCCTGCACGCATGGCGCTTGGAAGCCTTGCGCACGGTCCTCGCGCGGCGGTCACGGCGCGAACCGCCGGCGCGCCTGCACGTGGCGCTCGCTGCCGAGCGCGCTCGAGCCGGCCCCCCGCAGGCATGATGGTCAGCTCCGACGCGCATCTGCCGTGGTTGAAGCCCGGGCAGCGACGCTTCACCGAGGCCGACCTGCCAAGCGGCGAGAGCGGCGCCAGCTCTACGAGTTCGGACGCGACCGCCTGGTCGCGGCGGGCTACCGCGAGATTGGCCGCGACCACTTCGCCTTGCGGTCGGACCCACTCTGGCAGGCCCATCTCGAGGGCCCGCCGCATCGCAGCTTCATGGGCTACACCGAGCGCAGCGTCGAGCCGCTCATCGGCCTCGGCGTCTCCGCGATCGGCGACTCGGGCCGCGGCGAAAGGCTAGCGCCGCCCCATCCGCCCGTCGCTGTGGCCGCGCGTGCAGACGCTCGGCGACGTCGTCGAGGCGCTGGCGAAGAAGGCCGCCGAGCAGCTCGCGTCGCAGCCCTGGCT
>Ga0209591_10008682_pt1 | contig 11050 bp, 8 predicted proteins | sample MAT01_FD_187207 | JGI IMG/M metagenome (GOLD analysis project Ga0209591, IMG submission 187207) | Freshwater microbial communities from Lake Fryxell liftoff mats and glacier meltwater in Antarctica - MAT-01 (SPAdes) (version 2) | ecosystem: Environmental > Aquatic > Freshwater > Ice > Liftoff...
TTGCGTACCTCACTTGCGCACCTCACCTGCGCACCGCACCTGCGCACTGCACCTGCGCGACTGCACCTGCGCGACTCACCTGCGCGACTCACCTGCGTACCTCACCTGCGTACATCACCTGCGTACATCACTTGCGTACCGCACTTGCGCACCGCACTTGCGCACCGCACTTGCGCACCGCAACTGCGCACCGCACTTGCGCACCGCAACTGCGCGCCGCAACTGCCTACCTCACATGCGTACCGGACATGCGTACCGCACTTGCGTACCTCACTTGCGCACCGCACATGCGCACATCTCGTGCTCGCCTCTCGTGCTCGCCGCAACTGCGCACCTCTCGTGCTCGCCTCACTTGCTCGCCTACTTGCTCGCCTACTTGCTCGCCTACTTGCGCGCCTACTTGCGCACCTCACTTGCTCGCCTCACTTGCGCACCGCACCTGCGCGTCCCACTGCCGCGCCTCACCGCCGCTCCTCGCGGTTCGCAGGCCACCGCACGCCTCGCCTCACGCCGTCCCATCCACACCTGCGCCTCAGCGCCCACCCTTCATCTCGCTCCTTTGCCCTCGGAGCACCAACCACTGCATGCCCACGTTCGCCTTCGTCACTGGACTCGCCGCTCGCCCATGTCCATTCACGTTCCGTTTCCACACGCGCAGCCCGTCACGCTGCGCACCGACCGACCGGGCCCCGCCCCTTCGCACGCGCGCCTCCGACCGCGCACCTCGCCCTCGGCATCCCTGCGCCCGCATTCCAAATCGCGCCCATCTGTCACCGCTCATCCCCCGAGTCGCCGCGATCCACGCTCGACGGGCACGCCTCGGTCTCCGTCTCTACGCGTCCGCGCACGAACACCCGATCCTCCCGGCGCATCCAGCCACGCCACCGCGCCGCACCCCACTCAACGCCGGTTGAAAGCCCGCTCGAGATCCGCCAGCGCGAACCGCACACGCGTCGGCCGTCCGTGCACGCAGGTCTGATCCGACTCGAGGTGCCGCCCGCGCTCCAGGAGCGAGCGCATCTCGTCCGCCGTCAGCGCATCCCCCGCCATGACCGACGCGCGGCAGGCCGCGCGATGCAGCACTTCCTCGAGCAGCTTCTCGCCCGCGAGCGCCTTGTCGTCCTCGAGCAGCGCCACCACGTCGCGCACGAGCAGCGCCGGTCGCGGACGCTGCAAGCGCGCGGGCAACCCATGCACGGCGAGCGTCGTGTCGCCGAACGGCTCGATCAGGACGCCCGCGCGCGCGAGCTCCGTCGTGCGCGATCCGATCAGCGCGACCTGCGCGCGATCGACCTCGACGAGCTCGGGCACGAGCAGGCGCTGGACCTCGACCTCGCCGCGCGCGAGCTCGCCGCGCAGGGCTTCGAACGTGATGCGCTCGTGCAGCGCGTGTTGGTCGACGATCTCGAATCCGTCCTCGAGCGCGCGCAGGATGTACGTGCGCGCGACTTGCACGAGCGGCGCGCCCGAGAGCGCGGCCCACGGCGGCGCGCCCACCGCGCGCACCACGGATGCGCCCGAGCCCGCCGCGGCCTCGTTCTCGCGGATCCACTCCGGCGACGGCGCGACCTCGCGCACGACGAACGGTTCCGGCGATGCTCGCTGCGCCGGCGCGAACGTGCCGCGGAACGGCAGCACGGCTTCGCGCTGCTCGCGCTGACCCGCGATTTCGAGGAGCCGCGCGCCCGGCGTGGCCATGTCCGTGCGACCGACCGCCTCGCGGATCGAGTTCACGAGGAAGCCGAACAAGCGCCGCTCCTCGCGGAAGCGCACGTCGCTCTTCTGCGGATGCACGTTCACGTCCACGAGCGACGGATCCATGGACAGCGCGAGGAACGCGACCGGTTGGCGGTGATCGAAGACGAAGCCGTGGTAGCCGTCCTTCAACGCGCGCAAGAGCACCTTGTCACGCACCGCGCGCCCGTTGATGAACCACATCTGCCGCGTCGAATCGCCGCGCGCGAATCGCGGCGGCGCGACGAGACCCGTGAGCCGGATCGCGCCGTCCGCGGCGCGCAATTCGACGAGCTCCGTCGCCAGATCCGCGCCGAAGAGCCGCCGCACGCGCGCGCGCAGGTCCATGCCCGCCTCGACGTCGAGCGCGCGCTTCCCATCGTGCGTGACGCGGAACGCGACGCCCTCGTGCGCCAAACACAGGCGCTGGAGGATGTCGAGACAGCGCCCGAGCTCGGTCGCCGTTTGCTTCAGGAAACGCCGCCGCGCGGGCACGTTGTAGAAGAGGTCGCGCACCTCGATGCGCGTGCCGGCGGGCGCGCCGGCTTCGCCGACTTCCGACAGTGCGCCACCCTCGCACTCGATGCGCCAGCCCGTCGCGTCCTCGCGTCGCCGCGACAGGATCGAGCATCTGGCGACCGCCCCGATGGAAGCCAGCGCCTCGCCGCGGAAGCCCAGGCTCGCGATGTGATCGAGGTCCTCGACGTCGAAGAGCTTGCTCGTCGCGTGCGCGACGAACGCCAGCGCGACGTCCTCGCGATCCATGCCGCCGCCGTCGTCGACGACGCGCACGAGCCGGACGCCGCCCTCCTCGAGGTCGACCTCGATCGAGCGCGCTCCGGCGTCGAGCGCGTTCTCGACGAGCTCCTTGACGACGGACGCGGGCCGCTCGACCACCTCACCCGCGGCGATCTGGTTCTTGACGCGCTCGGAGAGGACGCGGATACGAGTCGGGCGGAGTTCGGACGGCACACGCTGAGTGTAGTGTCGAGCGCGCTCCGCGGTGAGGCTAGAGCCGCGGGTCCACCGGTTCGGATTCGAGCGCGAGGACGCCGAGCACGCATTCGTGAACGCGGCGCAGGGGCTCGTGGCGCACGAACCGCTCGAGCACTTCGACGCCCAGCGCAAACTCACGCAGCGCGAGCGAGCGCTTGGTCGCCACCGCGCGCTTGCGCGGGCGCTGGAGGTTCCCGGGCAGGTCGTACTCGGGCCCATAGATGATGCGCAGGTATTCGGGCCCACGGCACTTCATCGCCGGCTGCACGAGCCCGCGTGGACCACGCGTGGCGAAGACCAGCGGCTTGACGACCATGCCTTCGCCACCCGCTACGGTCAGTGTTTCCCACCCCGCGACGCCGGCCGCGCGGCTCGTCGCGTCGGCAAGTTCGATCTCGATCCGCCGCGTCGCCTGAAAAACGCCGCCGATCGCCACGAGGTCGTCGAGCACGCCCAGGTGCCACGCGTGGTCGCGCCCGGTGTGCGCCGCACCCTCGGTCGCGAGCAGGTGGAAGGACGCGAGCCGCAGGTCGTCCACGGATGCGACGGGCCAGCAATAGCGTCGGTAGACTTCGAGGTACTTCCGCGTGCGTTTTGCGCGAGCATCGGTGCGATCGCGCAAGTCACCGACGTCGCCGCGCGCGCAGGTCGCGTCGAGCGCGGCGCGCGAGGCCGGGATCGGAGCCGGCGGCGGCTTCACGGGCGCCGCGGAGCGGTGAGGTCAGGATGCGAGCGCGGGCGGGCTCGATCGATTCCCGCGCTCAGCGCACCGGTCGAAGTTCGACGCGAAGGACGTCGTCTCCCTGGGCGGAGACCTCGAAGTGCAGCTCGAAGTCGCCCAAGACCAAGCTCGTCGCGCGCGCGACGTACGTCCCCGCCGCGAGCCAGCCAGCGAACCGCCGCGCGTCGCTGTCGGCCGCGCGCTCGGAGAAGAGCACACGCTCGAATCGACCGCCGCGGGGGCAGCGCAGGTCGACGATTTCGAGCGCGAGCGAGGCCGCGAACCCGCTCGGCCCGGCGACGGGGCAGCGGACCTCGACCGCGCGCCACGGCGCGAGTCGCAGCTCGAGCCGTCCGCCGCCGTCGTACTCGAACGCGATGCGCTGCGATCGCCCGCCGGTCGATGCGTCCGACTCGGACACGGTTGCGATCCCGCGCAGCGGCAGATCGCGGCGCACGACGAGCCGGTCGTCTTGCATTTCGCTCGATGCGATCCAGCGCGCGTCGGCGTCCGCGAACTCGACGCGCGCGGACTGAGGGGAGGATCCGACCAACGCGAGCTCGACGATCGGCGACGGCTCGAGCGCGAAGTCGCCGAGGTCGCGCTCGACGCCCGCGACGAGTTCGACCTCTCGCGCCGGCGGGGAGCGGTAGCCCTCCACGCGGAGGCTGATGCGCCAGCGCCCGGCCGGTGCGTCGCGCAGGCCGGTTCCATTCGCGTCGAGCACCGCGAAGCCGACGCCGGAGCTCTGCACGACGGCCATGTCCTCGGCCGGATCGGCGAAGTGCACGATCGCGCGGATCCGCTCGCCCGTGCGCGCGTCGGTGATGCGGGCGCGAATGGGTGAGACCAGTCGCTCGCGCTCGACGCGCGGAGCGAGCTCGGGGACGACGACTTCGTGTACGGAATCGCCGGGACGCCACGGACCGAAGGTCTGCGACCACGGACCGTCCTGATCGCGCACGGAGACGAAGAACGGTCGGTCGGCTCCGACCGGGAGCTCGCACGCTCTCGTCCCCGGCGCGACGTCGATCGCGCGGATCGCCCCGAGCCCGCAGCAGCCTCCGTCGTCGTGCGCGGGCGTTCGAGCCGCGCGGCGCGGCGCCGGATCGTCGATGCACGCGTGCAGCACGACGCGGCGAGCTTTCAGCGCGTCGACGGTCGCGTTCCCTTCGAAGCGCACGCGCAGTCGCAGCGCCGTCAGCGGCTCGAGCACGAACCGGATGGGCTCCGGACCGCCGAGCTCGGCCGCGCGCGCGACCGGCGCATAGCCGGCCATGTCGACGCGCACCGTCGTCGCTCCGCGGACGTCGCCCAGGAGCTGCACGCGGAAAAGCCCGTCCGGATCGCACCCGATCGCGGTGTACGAGTCGACGCCCTCGCCGCGGACCGACACCGCGAGCTGCTCGCCGAACAGAAAACGCGACGCGGGTCGCGTGACTCCGCGGCTCTGCGCGTGCGGCCCACGGATGCGGCTTCCCGCGCCGTCGACGAGCTCGATCGCGAGCAGGCTCGCATCGACGACGCGCAGCTCGAGGTCGTCGACGCGACCTCCCGGCTCGACCGACGGAGCGTCGAAGGACTGGACGAGACCTCCGGGAGTCCAGACGGTGAAGCCGACGCCCCTCGGCCGGCAGCGCAACTCGAAGCGGCCGAGCGCGTCGCCCAAACACTCCTGTTCGCGCAGACGAAATCCCTCGAGACCGGGCCAGGCACCTTCGTTGGCGTCGCGCCGAGCGAACGGACGTTGGCGCGACCACGAACGGTCGGGCTGCGCGCTGACGAGCGAGCCGGGGATGGGTGCGCCGCGCGCATCGACGACGCGGCCGGTCCACGTGCTCGCACGCGGTACGACGATGTCGCCGATGTCCTCGATGACGTCGTCGCCGACGTTCTCGCCGACCGGCTCGAGTGAGGTCCGCGCCCAGGCGACGGAGTCCTCGAAGCGCACGCGCAGGCTCTGCGGCGACCACGCGCGCGGAACCATCGCACCGCGCTCGATCCACACCTGACACGGTGACGCCGCGAGTTGGACCACTTCGAACCGGCCGTCGGCGGGCGTCGTCACCGCGGTCGCATCGGTCTCGGCGGCACCGTCGACATCGCGGAAGCGCGAGCCGAAGTCGTCGTTCGCCGCGACGACCGCGCCTGCGAGCGCTGTCCCGACGTCGTCGACGACGCGGCCGCGCACCGTCCGCCTCGGCCCCATCGCGAGCACGACCGTCTCCGTCTCGTCGCCCTCGAGCCACGCCGCGCCGAACGCACGCGCGTACGGAGGCGCGCGTCGCGCCTCGACGATCACGGTGTTCGCCTCGACGGCCTCGAAGCGCGCTTCGCCGCGCTCGTCGGTCGTACCCGTCGCGAGCAGCTTGTCGCCACCGCGCTCGCGGACGATGCGGAGCTCGATCCCGGCGAGCGGCGCGCGCGTCCCAGCGTCCTCGACGCGCACGATGAGGATGCCGGTGCGCGCATCGCGAGCCTCCGCGGACGACGTCACCTCCGCGATCGCACCCTCGACCGTCGCAACGTCGCCCGTCGCGGCGGCGCGTTCGGAATCGGACGCCTCCGCGAGCTCGAGCGCGCTCACGCGGGTCTCGATTCGGCCCGTGATCTCCGCCGGCCGCGCGCCGCGTCCCGGCCGCACCATCCACCATGTCGCCAGGAGCAGCGCCGCGAAGAGCAGCAGACCGACGGTCAGGAGGCGCGAGCTCGAGCGCATGGGAATGCGCACACGCTAACGATCCGAGCGCCGCGCGACGAACCCGACTTTCCCGGCTGGACGATCGGACACCCTGCGGAACGGCTCGAGCACTTTCCCGCCGATGTTCGCGCCGATGTAGTCGTCGCTGAGGGCGTCCTCGTCCGCCAGCGTGCAGCTCGTTCCTGCGGTTCCTGCGCTCGCCGCCGTGGTGCAGCGGCGACGTCGCACACGATACCGAGGTGTCAGCGATCGCGTGGCGCTCTGGACCGGGCCTCGGACACGGATCGAACTCCCGGAGCAGAACCAGTTCGATGCGTCGGCTTCAGCGAGCGGCGCCGCGCTTTTCCACGCGCCAGCGCAGCGCGAACGCGATCAGATCGCTGGCGTCGACGTCGCCTCCCTGGTCCTTGCCCGAGCGTCCTTTGCGCTCGAGCACCACGAGGTCCTCGAGGAGCGCTTCCCACTTCGCCGATGGGCGCGCGGGGATGCGCGTCACGAGTTCGTCGCGCCCCATCGGAGGGCCCTTGTAGTCGACCGCATCGATCGGGTCGTCGCCGCGCTCGACGGCGCGCGACCCGGCCAACGCCTCGCGCGCCTTGTTGCGCAAGGACCCGAGCAGCATCGCGAGCAGCACGCTCGGATCGAGTTCGCGCTCGCCGCCCTTGGCGAATCCGCCGCGCATCAGCGTCTCGATGCCGGCCACGGCCCGCGCCGCATCGCCGCGCGCGATCTGTTCGGCGACGTCCCAGGGTGCCGCGCCGGCTTCCCACGCGACGATGCTGCGCACGCTGTCCTTGCCGCGGCTGGTGAGCCGCGAGAGCGCGCTGTCGAGCGCCGCGAGATCGTTGCCGGTCGCCGCGCAGACATAGAGCACTTCGTCCGACGTGAGCGGGATGCTGCGTTCGCGCGCGCGCGCCGTGAACCACTGCACGAGCTCCGTCTTGCGGAGGTCACCGTTCCTGTCCCACGGCGGCGGCGCGTCGTACAAGCGCCGCAGGTCGAGCACGGGCGCGCCCGCGGCGACCGCTTTTTTCACCACCACGTTGTCAGCGCGCAGTCCCTCCGCATCGAGCACGAGCATCCCCGCCGGCGATTTTCCGGCCACGAATCGGCTCGCGGCATCGAGCAGCGAGCTCGGACTCTCGCCATCCTTCTTCAGGAGCGCCGCCGCATTGCGCACGATGACGCAGCGCGCCGACGAGAACATCGGCGCCTCGGTCAAGTCCCCCACCGCCGCGCGCAGGTCGAAGTCGGGATCCTTCGCGTCGTGGCGCACGACTTCGAGGCCTTGTTTCTCCGCGGCCTCGACCGTCACGCGGATCGCGCTCTCGCGGAAGTAGCGCTCGTCACCGCGCAGGATCACCGCCCGCGGGAGATTCGCGCTGGCGAGAGTCGCCGCGAGCGCGCGCAACTGTTCCGGCGGCGGAGGTCCTTTCGCCGCGGCCATCACAGGCCTCCGTTGGCGAGCGCGCGATCGATCGCGAGCCCGACGAAGAGCCCGACTCCGACCCAGCCGTTCAGCGTGAAGAAGGCCAGATCCACGCGCGAGAGGTCGTTGGGCGACACGAGTCGATGTTGCCACACGAGCAAGCCCGCGCACACGGCCAGGGCGATCCACCACGCGAGCCCGAGTCCAGCGGTGGATCCCACGAGCACCAGCGCGACGATGGTCGCGACGTGGAGCGCGCTCGAGATGCGCAGCGCGTTCGCGAGACCGAACCGCGCGGGGATCGAGTGCAGACCGTTCTGCCGATCGAATTCGGCGTCCTGGCAGGCGTAGATCAGGTCGAAGCCCGCGACCCACGTCAGCACCGCGCCCGCGAGCCACAGGACGGGCGTGACGTCGGGCTCGATCGCGCCGCGCACCGCGACCCACGCGCCCAGCGGCGCGAGCGCGAGCGCGAGGCCCAGCACGAGATGCGCGCTGCTGCTGACGCGCTTCACGTAGCTGTAGCCGAGCAGCACGAGGAGCACCGGCGTCGCGAGCCACCCCGCTAGCGGATTCAATGCGAACGCGAGCGCGACGAACGCGGTGCTCGCGAACACGACGAGCGCGCGCACCGCCCCGGGGCCCAGTTTTCCAGCGGGAATCTCGCGCTGCGTCGTCCGCGGGTTCGTCGCGTCGATCGCGCGGTCGACCAGTCGGTTGAATCCCATCGCCGCGGTGCGCGCCGCGACCGCGCAGGCGACGACGAGGATCGCGATGCGCCACCCGGGCGGTCCGCCGGCCGCGAGCCATGCGCCGCACAGCGCGAACGGCAGCGCGAACACCGAGTGGCTGAAGCGCACCAGCGAGAACCAGTCGCGCAACGTGCTCACGCCGAAACTTCCGGGATCGCGCGGCCGATTCCATCGTCCTCCGGCGGCTCCACGATCCCCTTCCAGCGCGCGCCGACCGAGTTCTCGACGCCCAGCCGATCGAGGATCTTGCCCACGACGTGTTGGACGAGATCCTCCTTGGTCTTGGGCGCGTGATAGAAGCCCGGCATCGCAGGCAGCACGATCGCGCCGAGGCGCGCGAGTCGCAGCATGTTCTCGAGGTGCACGACCGAGAGCGGCGTCTCGCGCGGCACGATCAAGAGCTTCTTGCCCTCCTTCAGCGCGACGTCGGCCGCGCGCTCGACGAGGTTCGAGCTGAAGCCGACGGACACGCGCGCCAGCGTGCCCATGCTGCACGGACACAGGATCACGCCGCCCGTCAGAGATGTCCCCGACGAAGGCGGCGCTTCGACCGCGCCGGTGGTGAATACGCGCACGCGTTTCGCCGGCCCTTCGCCGATCCATGCCGGCAAGTGAGCGGCCAACTTCTCGCCGTGCTCGCCCGGATCGATGCCGAGCTCGTGGCGCATGACCTTCGCCGCGGCTTCCGTGATCGCGATGTCGACATCATGTCCGCAGGCGACGAGTGCCCTCAAGAGCGACTCGGCGTACACGTGCCCGCTGGCACCGGTGATTCCGAGGAAGTAGCGCGTCACAGAAACACCTCCGGTCCAGCACCGAGCGCCAGCGCCAGGTTGAAGAACGCGTGACACCAAGCCGCGACGCCCATGCCGCGCCAACGGTAGAGGAGCGCCAGCGCGAAGCCGGCCGTCGCGCGCCACGCGAAACGCGCTCCGTCGTACGGCTCTCCGCCGGTGGACACGAGGCCGACGACGGGCGCGAGGTGCGCCGCCGCGAACACGACGGCGGAGCCGAAGAGCGCGGTGAGTTCGGCCAGCACGCGCGCCACTCGCGGGAGCGCGAGGAACCACTCGAACGTGGCGCGCGCCGTGTACACGAGGGCCGCCAGCACACCGACGCGGAAGACGACTTCCTCGAACGCGGCGCCGCCCGCGAGGAGGGCCGCGGTCGTCGGCGTGGTCACCTCCGCCGGCCTGCCGATTCCGGGGGGCTCGACCTCCAACGCATAGAGGAGGAAAAGCAGGATGGGCCCGAGCAGCATCGCCGCTACGAAGCCCTCGACGGCAATGCGCGCGGTGCGCCGCACGAGGCCGAGTTCGCCGTGGAAGACTGACCAACCGGCCACGATCGTGGCCAAGATCTCGAGGCCCCACCGGCCCCATTCGGGGCGCGCGAACAGCGCTTGGAAGGGCAGCGTGATCACGAACTCGGCCGTGTTGCGCGCGGCGGACGGATCCGTCGCGAGCGCGATCTCATAAGCAGCGACGAGCGGGAGCACCGCGATCCAGCCCAACGCCAAGGTGCGCTCGACGCCCGTGTCGGCCAGGGCGGACTCCGCGCGTGGGGCGGGACGAGACTTCGACGGGCGCGTGGGCGCGCGCGTGCTCGGGGCTTCGGCCGCGGTCATACGCGCTCCCCTGGCCCGCGAGCGCTCGGGTCTCGGGTCGCGATCGTGCCAGTCCTCCGGGCGCGCGCGCTCGGGACTCTGAGCCTCGTCATGCGCGTCCTCCGTGCACGTGGGCGCTCGGGGGTGTCGTCGAACCTGCGGGCCCGCCGGGCACGCGGCCCCAGTGCAAGCACGCGATCCCGCGCGTCAACAGACGATGGCCGCAGTCTTCGAGGCCTTCCTCTTCCATCTCGCGCTGGAACGCGCTCGGACTCGGCCAGGCCATCACCGTGCGCGGCAGGTAGTTGTACGCATCCTCGTCGCGCGACACGAGGCGACCGACGCCGGGCAGGAGTCGCGTGAAGTAGAAGCGGTACGCCGGACCGAGGATCCGCCCCGGGGGCATCGTGAACTCGAGGACGAGCACGCGCCCGCCCGGCCGAGTCACGCGCGCCATCTCGCGCAGCGCCGCGCGGCGGTCGGCCACGTTGCGGATCCCGAAGGCGACGGTGCAGACGTCGGCCGCCGCGGGGCGCACGGGCAGATGCAAGGCGTCGCCGTGCGCGAATGCCGGCCTGGAGCGGGCCCTGATCGCGAGTTTCTTGCGCTCCGCGTGCTTCAGCATCTCGGGCGTGAAGTCGACGCCGATCACGCTCGCGCCAGCCTCGGCGAAGACCAGCGCGACGTCGCCCGTCCCGCAGCAGGAATCCACGACGCGCGCGCCGCGTACGTCGCCCGCGCTGGCGAGGAGCGCGCGCCGCCAGCGTTGGTCGATGCCCAACGAGAGGATCCGGTTCAGCGGGTCGTAGACGCGCGCGATCCGGGCGAACATCGAGCGGACCTGAGCGGGTTCGGCCATCGAAGGGATCGAGCAGGATAGACGCGCGGACCCGCCGACGGGAGTCCGAGGCGGAGTCCCCGTCGCGCGCGAGGCGGGCGTCCGAGCGGACTCCGACGTCCGCCGTTCGGGCGGAGGGTCAGGCAGAAACTGACCCAGTTGCGTGTCCGTCACGAACGCGGCCGCCGGCTCCCGGAGGCCGCCACCCCAGGTTTCAGCACGCCGCCGGCAACCGATCGACCCACTCGAAGAGCTCTCTCGGCTTCAACCTCC
>Ga0209591_10008687_pt1 | contig 11048 bp, 7 predicted proteins | sample MAT01_FD_187207 | JGI IMG/M metagenome (GOLD analysis project Ga0209591, IMG submission 187207) | Freshwater microbial communities from Lake Fryxell liftoff mats and glacier meltwater in Antarctica - MAT-01 (SPAdes) (version 2) | ecosystem: Environmental > Aquatic > Freshwater > Ice > Liftoff...
TAATACGTTGAATCATATACGTTGTTTTCTTTCAAATATATTAAGTAACCCGCTAACTACCATCCTGTGTTCAATGTGTTGCCGCTAAATAAAATCAGTTATAGTTTTTTTACGCCCGTTCTAATGTTGCGGTTTGCCTTTTTTTCTCACGGAAAACCATGAGTTTATTATTTGGCGGCAAACCGTTAGATAAAGGCCAGGCGATTAAAGGAATTTTGTAAAACCAATTCAAATTAATAAACGCACTTTAAAATTAGTTGTTATGAAAATTTTTATCTGCCTTAGTGTTCTCATGCATTCCTTGATGTTTCAAGCCGCAGCACAAATAATAGATGTAAAGCAAACCGCTAAATCAAAGGTGGAAAACAGGGCCAACAACAAAACCGATGCAACTATCGATAAAGGTTTAGATAGAGTGGAGGAAGGCATCAAAGGCATATTTAAGAAAAAAAAGAAAAAGGAAGTTGAAACAATTGCAACTACTGCCACTGAAAATTCAACCGAAAATTCACCCGAAAAATCAAGTGTGAATAAGCCCGATACAAATGGCTTACCTGATGCCCCATCTTTTCAAGTTTACTCAAAATTTGATTTTATACCAGGTGAAAAAGTGTTGTATTACGACGACTTTACAGCGACCGAAGTGGGCGACTTCCCTGCCGGATGGAATACCAACAGCAGTGCACAAGTAGTAACCATTGGCAACCTGCCCGGCAAATGGCTGAGCGTGACCAAAGATGGTTTTTTTGCCCCCGAAATGGTAAAAGATATGCCGGAGAATTTTACACTCGAGTTTGAGGTAGTAACCCGATACCGAACCAACAATCTTTTGGGTTATAACTTTATGATTTATAAAAGTGCCAACCCCCGAAAAGATATTGGGGAAGCTTACTTAACCGATGCTTGTTTTAGATTTAACTGGGCAGGTTGCAGTAGTGGCATGGGTTATATAACTTATGAAAAGGGCGAAGAGATGGGTAAAAACGAAGATATTTCTTCACAAAAGTTGCTTTGTAACGGGGATGATTTTGAAATACCTGCCAGGGTTAAATTTTCGCTGTGGCGCCAGAAAAACAGGCTTCGGGTTTATTTGAATGAGGAAAAAGTGTTGGATATACCGCAAGCGTTTAATAGCACTATGAAATACAATGTGTTTAAACTGGGTGCCGCTTACATGAATTATTCAAATGGCCGGGAACATGATGACGAGTTTATGGTTTCTAATCTTAGGTATGCAGTTGGTGCGCCAGATACCCGGAGCAAATTAATCACCACAGGTAAATTTACCACCACCGGTATTTTGTTTGATGTAAACTCAGATAAAATCAACCCTTCATCTTACGGAACGCTCAAAGAGATTGCAGCAGTACTAAAAGAAAATCCAACCGTTAAAGTAAAAATCATTGGGCATACCGATAGTGACGGAGACGATAAAGCCAACCTGTTACTCTCTCAACAAAGGGCTTCAGCGGTTAAAGAAAATCTTTCTTCCTCCTTTGGGATAGAAGGCAGCCGCTTGCAAACAGATGGTAAAGGCGAAGCAGAACCGGCAGAGCCAAACACAACAGCCCAAGGCAAGGCAAACAATCGCAGGGTTGAATTTATTAAACAGTAACATTATAAAAATGAAAAAAATATTTAGCATTATAGCAAGTATGATTGTGCTGCACGCAGGAGCACAAAATGTAGGTGTCAATAAAACTAATCCAACTGAGGCTTTGGACGTAAATGGTAACATTAACTTAAATGGCACTATAAAAGCAAATGGTATGCAAGGCACAGCAGGGCAGGTGCTTACCAGTACAGGGGCAGGGGTGGTATGGAATAACATGTCAAATGAATTTAAAAATGTCAGACAAATTTATACAACAGGAACTTCACCGCAAGGCTATAATTTTATCGTGCCTGCAGGGGTAACCCGTGTAATGGTGGAGCTGTGGGGCGGAGGCGGTGGCGGCAATACGGGTGGTGGTGGTGCAGGCGGAAACTATAGAGCAGCAATTTTCCCTGTTGTTCCCGGTGCTTTAATCTCTATTGCAGCGGCTTCTGCAGGCTTGGGCGTTGTTACTGGTAATTTAGTTGGTGGCAATAGGCAAGCCACCAATGGCGGTAACAGCAGTGTGTCGGTTAGTGGTACTGTGCTGGCTGCTGTTGGCGGTGGGGCTGCAACTAATACACTGCCAGGCGTTTCTATTAAGGAAGATTTAGTAACACCGCCCGCCAATATTTCTACTTATTATTTACCAGGTACTTCGGGCGATGCTGTTGCTCCGCTAGCACTTTATTTTCCTACCAGTAATGTTGCTGAACCCAATGAACTCTATCAAGCCGGAAATGGTGGTTACTCCTATAGCTTCAGTAATATGGGCGGCTCAGGTGGAATATTTTATAACTACACGCAAAGTACCATCTCAAATAATCAGGAATATAAAAAGGCACAGGACGCCCAGGGGTTTGGCTGTGGAGGCGGCGGAACTAGGAGTGCTGGAATCACCGGGACACGTGCGGCAGGTAACGGATCGCCTGGAATGGCAATGGTGCGCTTTTAACTATGTTGGTTTAAAATCATTTTTTTAAAGTTTTCTCATTCAAAATAATTTTATGCAAAATATTTACCTTAAAAAAATCATCAGATTGATTTTAATCCTTGTTTCTTTTACTCCGGCAATTGTATCGGCTCAATGCGACCCCAATGCTTTTTCTGCACAAAACCGTTGGTGGAGTTCTAATGGAAGTGCGTTGTATTTAATCAACTTCTCTACAGGACAAGCAGTGTTGCAAAATGCCACTAATTTCTCTGGCTTTAATCTTGGTTTCGAAGGATCGGCAGTTGCCGTAAACCCGGTTACCAATCAATTATTATTCTATACTGACGGTAACAGGGTTTTCAGGGCATCAGACAATGCTCAATCGCCCACACTCGTAGGAGCCAATTCAAGCGCCACCGAGGCTGCTGCCATTATACCTATGCCCGGTGGGGTTTTGGGAGATGATTTTATAGTATTTGGCAACAGTACCAATGTTACGCCGGCCAACCTTATTACTGCCAGTTATAAATTATCCACCAACACCATTAGCAATGTTACCGTTAGGGTTAGCGGGATAGGGGAAGCATTAGAGGTTGTTCCGCAATTAAATGGAACCGATTATTGGATACTTTTAAACGTAGTCGGTCAAACGAGGGTATATGCTTACACCGCAGCAGGTGGATTTGTAAATACCATTGTTAGTTCTGCACCGCTTGGTATTGCCACGTCAAACCGGGGCAGCATTTCGTGGATTCCACAATTGCCTAATAAAGTACTGATTGGTAATTATGCCAACAATTCTTTTACAGGTACCGTTGGTGTAGCTGATTTTGATCGGGCTACCGGTACTATATCAAATTATGTAGAAGAGCGTACCGGGCAGGTGGGATATGCACCTGCTATTTCACCCAACGGAAGATACATTTATTACACCGATGGTAGTGAAGGATGGTCGGGTACGGGGCGCATTTATGATAGAGTAGATAAAGTTATTGTAAAAAGTTCTTCCACTCCAAACCTCGGAGGATGTAAGCTTGCACCTGATGGAACGATTTACTGGGCCCGGTATAACCAAAGTGCATTAATAACTTTTAGCAATCCAAATGATCCTGTAAATGGGGATTTTGGTACTTTCTCCATTGCACCGGCAAGTTCTGGTTTTAACTTGCCCAACAATACCTATTGGGCTTGTGAGCAAGTATGTTCCTTTTCGCCGGTTCCTGTAATGCAAACAATTAGTGCAAGCAGTACCTGCCCTGTTACCACCGTGGATCTTACTACAGTAAATGCAACCAATCTGCCTGCTGGGTTTGAGGTAACCTGGCATGCTGCAACGCCTGCAAATGGCAGCAACAAATTAGCCAATCCATCGGCAGTTACCACCGGCACCTATTATGCAGCCTTTTTCAATACAGGGGGTAATTGTTATGGAAGTAATGGGGCAACGGCAACTTTTGCTGTTACTACCACCACCTGCGCTATCAGTGGCCAGGTATTTCTCGATGCAGGTTTACCGGATGGATTAATCAATACAAGTGGAGGCAATGCGGTATCCGTTACCAATGGTGCAGGCTATATCAGTCTGTTAAATGCAGGTAATTCGGTATATAAAACAACAACCATAGCTGCAGATGGTAATTATTCTTTTACAAGTGTTGTGCCCGGTAATTATACAGCCATCATCCATAATGTGCCTGCCGGTAGTACAAGTGCTATTTTAAATACAGGTTGGGTAAGTACTTCAGAAGGCAGTGTAAATACGAATGCAGCAGGCGATGGTATGCCGGATGGTAAAATAATGGTAGCGTTTGTAGCAGACAATATTCAAAGTGTCAATTTTGGTATCCAACGCCGGCCAACTACTACTGCACGTGATGTTACTGGATTTGGTATTTTACTAAATCAGCCTTTTGTACTTAATACACAGCCTTTGCAGGGCTCCGATCCTGAGGATGGAGCTTATGGAAGTTTTGGAGTGTCTGCCAACAACCGATTCAGGATAAAGGGTTTACCTGCCAATGCGCAACTTGCCTATAATAATTTACCGGTTGCGGTTGGGCAATTAATTGCGTCCTATGAAGCTGATAAGCTTACGGTCACCTTTAGCGATCCTGGTTTACTTGGCCAATCGCCGGTAGCTACTTTTAATTATACAGTGGTAGATGATGCCGGTTTTGAAAGTGCAGCTCCGGTGAATTATATAGTACGCACAGGAACTACACTGCCTGCAACTGGTTTGGCCCTATCTGCAAAACAGTCGGGCAAAGACCATGCACTTACCTGGAAAACCATTACGGAATTCAATACACAAAGCTTTTCAATTGAATCAAGCATTGATGGTATTGCATTTGAAAATATTGGGCAGCAGCTTGCAGCCGGTATAAGCTACAGGGAGCAGTTTTATAGTTTTATCGTAGGAAATATTGCTGCCACCAGATATTATCGGGTGTTGTTAAAAGATAAGGATGGTACCTCGAGATACAGTAATATAGCTGTGGTAAAACAAAGTGCTATTTTGGAAGGAATTATTGTTTACCCCAATCCGGCTCCGCAAGTGTTTACAGTGTATATCCCCGCTGCCGGCAGCTATCAAATAAGATTATTTGATTTGCAAGGGAGGTTGCTACAAACAAACAAGATAATTGTTCCGGACGGTGGTATGGCCGTGCCCGTTTCAAGGGGAAGTCTCCCGCCGGGGGTTTATCAAATGTCCATTCAGGAAGGGATGGGAACCAGGGTAGGTATGCAAAAGATTATTGTAAGGTAGATTAGAAAAATTAACGGCGGGTGAGTTACCTGCCATTAATTTTTTACTACTAATGCTTACCATAGGAAGCTATATTTTTTATTTTATGGAGATTATTTCTTCGGGGCCATGCATATTTTTATAGCTTTTCCATCCCCGCCAACAACTCATACAACCTGTCTTTTTTAGCCCGGCTAATGCCTAGTTCTGTACCATCGGTCATTACGATGCTACCGCCATCGTTGCGCAAAAGTTTGCGTATGTATTGCGGGTTAATCAGGTGGCTTTGGTGAATACGGATAAACCCGTTTTCTCCCAGCACTTTCTCCACATCTTTAAGGGTGCGGCAAATGAGGTAATGCGTTTGGGATAGAAGGCAGCCGGTTACAAACGGATGGCAAAGGCGAAGCAGAACCGGCAGAGCCAAACACCCTATCACAAGGCAAGGGAAACAATCGCAGGGTTGAATTTAATAAACAGTAACATTATGATAATGATTTTTTTTTAGCATTATAGCAAGTATGATTGTGTTGCAGGCAGGTGCACAAAATGTAGGTTTTGGTACCACATTAGCTAAACGTAATCTTCATATACATGGTGGTGGTGGCCTGTTTACAGCCTTGCAATTGTCTAATAATGAAAGTGGGCAAGAGGTCAACAATTATATCACCTCCGTACACATCAAAACTATCCGTCTGTGCAAAGCCAGCGGAAACGAATATAAATATTTCTATGAAAAGCTGAAGCAAGTATTTTGTCATCATCCTTTATTTAGATTCAGGCTGCACCTTGTTTATCGCTGTTTTATTTTTAATCCTGCTTATCGGCCCAATGTTTTTGAATAAGAACTCTAATCCTTTTAATTAAGAAGTCTTATTCCGGACGCTGCAAATTGAATATCTGTTTGATAGGTTTGTTTCACCGTCTTTTTATCAACGATCCGTTTAGAAGGTTCAATGCCTTCAATGATTATTTTTTTACCTACGATTCCTTTGGGTACTTTAAATCCGTTGTCTTTTGTCCCAACTGTTATCATCGTTCCATCTGCTTTTTTTACCAATACCGTCAGGCAGTCCTCTTCGCACCAACTCACTTTTATTACGGTGCCACTAATAATGGACTGGCCTTTTATTGGTTTAGAATAGCCAATATCAGTTCCTCTGTAATTGCCAAACGTTCTGCTTTTACCAACATATACATCGTCTTCTGTTTGCTGTGCATTTACGGCGAATGCGAAAAAAAATAGGAGTAGTGTAAAGAGTAATTTTTTCATGTTGTTTGATTTTTGATTTTTAAAGATGATGTAAAAATGATCGTTTATTCTGGTTTAGGTTATCCCTTAAAAAATGGATTTTTATAAGCAACTGTCTTTTTTCCAAACTAAAGTGATTCTGCATCCGCCTCTTAAGGAATGCAATCTATTCCACTTATAAGCCAATGGCGAATGCACACCCAATACTTTGGCTTTCCAAAAACCAATGCCTTTACTTTTATTCATTTCCGTAAAGGGAATTTGTACAGTGGCGGTAGTTTTGTTTTCGTTTACAATCAGCGAATTGTTGAGGATGTATAAAAGTGTTTCCTGGTTATTGCTTTTTGGGAGGGCAATTTGTTTCCACCAGCTTACTTTTTTGGTACCGGTTTGCCCGTATTCCAATTTAAATTCTATCAATTTGTCTGGAACAACACCGTATTGGATTAAGAAGTCAATTTCATCACAATCATCGCCCGTTTTTAAGGTGCCGCTGGCGTTGGGTGGCAACGTGGGAAAAGGATAAACCAGTCGTGCATATTGTTGGTCTGTGGCTGAAAAATTATAGTTGGCTGGAGTGCTTTTTCCATCAACTGTTAGTTCGGGTGGAAATTGGTAATGCATAATCGACAGCCTGTCGTAGGTGGAATAATTGGTGGTGGTGGTAGCGTATTTCACAAATATGTTATTGTCAACAATGTCATGGCTCCAGTTATTGGGCGGTAATGCATAATACGCATACACTTTTTCTTTGTCCCAGTTCATCGCAGCACCGGGCGACTGGTGTTCGTGCACAAAACCAAGCGCATGGCCAAATTCATGCAATACAACCTGCCTGAAATCAGTATCATTCAGGCCATTGTTCAGCCAGCCAAAATTTATTGTAGACACTTTTGAAGGGTTCACCAATGCATCCCGCCCTATCCAGGAATATGAAAATGGAGGAGTGAATCCTACCCTGATTACTGCGTCTCGAATATCAATTACAAATTCAAATTTGATGTTTGCAATTCGCTCCCATTCGCTAGCAAACTTTTGTACCCGAAGCATTGTGTTGAAATCACTGCCAACGATATCGAAACCAACTTTAATGGTTTCGCCGGGTTCCCACATTTTATCGGTAAAGGCGGCCAGTGGCTGCCGCTGGTAGGCAACATTGCTCACCGTTCCATCTGTATTTATTTTATAGATTGTATAAGCATTGGAAGCAGCTCTGGGTGGCAGGGAGCTATAGGGTGGGGCCATATCCTGGCAATTTTTTACAGCACTAAAATCATACAATCTTTTTAGTGAAAGATTTTTGACTGTAGCATTATTTGCTTTTTCAATAGGTCTGTCAACCCTTTTGATATCAAATTGCGAAAAGCATTGATGAATAGAAAGCATGGCCACCATCGTTGGTGTTATTTTCATCTTATTTGTTTGTGATGTAAAAATTAGAAATTCAAAGCAATAAAAGCATCCCTAAAAAGCAGGATATTTAAAAAACAAAAATCATGTAAAAAGGGGAGCGTAATGACACATGTTATTTCTTTATTTGTAAATTGGCCGAAGCCGTTAGTTAAAGAATGAAGAAAACCATCACCATTATATTGGCTTTACTTGTTTACACAGTTGCTTTCACACAACAAAAAAATGTGAAAGACAGCTTGTACGGCCTTTTGTTATCTGCAAAAGAAGATACGACTACAGTTGATTTATATTATGCGTATGGTGAAGTTTTTGAGAATGAACAGCCGGATTCTGCCGCCTGGTATTATAAAAAAGCAAAAGCGCTCGCCCAAAAAATTGTTTTTAAAAAGGGTGTAGCAGCATTCTCCAGTCATTACATTGTGTTATTAAATAACCGGGGCGAATTTAGAGAGGCACTAATGGTGGCAAAGGAAGCACTGGAAATTTATAAAGAAGTAGGCGATAAAAAAGAACTTGCCATAGCCAACCTGAATGTAGGTAGCGAGTGGCAGTATCTTTCCGATTTTGGTTTGGCGGCAGAATATTACCTACAGGCTAAAAAGACAGCCGACGAGATCAATGATAAAAAGCTACAACGCCTTACCTACAACAACCTGGCATCTGTGTTTATAGAATTGCAGCAGTTTGAAAAGGGAATGGAGTATGCGGAAAAATCATTGCTGATAGCAAAGGAACTTAAAAATGATTATGCTATTTCTTCATCTATGTACAATATTGCTACCGCTTTAATGCAGTTGAAAGAGCATCGCAAAGCACTGGATATGTACCGGGAGATAGAACAGATAGGTCAAAAAACGGCCGACGATATTGTACTGCTGGATGGCTGGCTGGGAATGGGCGATGCCTACAGTGCTTTGAATGATTATGTAGCTTCGGAAAAGTATTACAAACGGGTCATCGAATTTTCAAAACAAAAATCTACACCCGAATATGAGATGTATGCCTGCATGGGCATGAGCGATTTGCAATTGAAAATGAAAGCCTATTCTACCGGAGAAAAATTTGTAAACAGCGGTATTAGCATTGCAAAAAAACTGGAATCAAAATTTGAACTAAAAGACCTTTACCTGAAAGCAGCCAATTTGTATGAGGCAATGGGAAGTACTTTATTGGCGCTGGACTTCCGGAAAAAATTTGAAGCGTTGAATGACTCGATTGTGGGCGATAAAAGCAGGGCGCTTGTTAATAACCTGGAGGCAAAATATGAATTTGCAAAAAAGGAAGCTACCATTAAACAATTGGGGGCTGAGAATAAAGTACATGAACTTACCATCCGTCAAAAGAATATCTTTAATTATATATTGATTGCTGCGGCTGTAGTATTATTGATTATCTCTTTGCTTAGTTACCGAACTTACAAGCAAAAGCAAAAATTGCAGCAACAACGCATCAGCGATCTGGAAACACAACAACAGCTCAATGCCACGGAGGCCGTATTGAAAGGAGAGGAACAGGAACGGACAAGGCTTGCAAAGGATTTGCACGATGGCCTGGGTGGTATGTTATCCGGTATTAAATATTCATTTAACACGATGAAAGTAAATTTAAATATGACGTTGGAAAATACGCAGGCTTTTGAACGTGGTATGGATATGCTTGATAGCTCTATCAAAGAAATGCGAAGGGTGGCGCACAACCTGATGCCGGAAGCATTGGTTAAATTTGGATTGGATACAGCATTGAAGGATTTTTGCAATGACATTAGCAAATCAGGCGCATTGCAAGTGTCTTATCAATCGATTGGTTTTGCAAATGTGGAGATTGCTCAAACAACTGCCATTACTATTTATCGCATTGTGCAGGAGCTGATCAACAATACGATGAAGCATGCTGCAGCTAAAAAAGCTTTGGTGCAGGTGGCACTAACAGGCAACCAGCTTTCTGTAACGGTGGAAGATGATGGTAAAGGTTTTGATACGGCAAAGCTCAATAATGCAAAAGGAATTGGCTGGATCAATATACAAAGCAGGGTGGAGTTTTTAAAAGGAAAAATGGACATCAATTCACAACCAGGAAACGGTACTTCGGTATTGATAGAATTGACTGTATGAAAATAAACAGATGGATACTATTGTTGACGTTATTGATAAGTGCCGATCTTTTGGCACAACAGAATGATGTGGATAGTCAGATAAAAACAATCAATCAATTAACGGATGATACCAGCAAAGTAAACAAGCTGAATGTAATCGCCGGAAAAATACAATTTGCAGATCCGGTTAAGGCGATCTCCCTGCTTAAATCGTCCATCCGGCTTTCGGAAAAAATCAGTTACCCGTTGGGGGCTTCCATAGCCTATGGCATGCAGGCAAATTTGTTGTTTTATGAAATGAAACTGGATAGTTCCAAACTATTGCTTGACAAAGCCTATGCATTGGTAAAAAACAATGCCAGTATTGAATACCGGAACCAGGTTGCACAACTTACCAATATGGTTGGTTCCATACAGCAGCAAAAGCAGCAGTATGATTCTGCGGTAGAAAAATACCTGGAGGCGGCAAAGATCTATACCGAAACACGCAATGAATCGAAAATAATTTACACCTGCTATAATCTGTCGGTAATGTATGGTTTTTTGGAAGATACTGCAAAGGCATTGTATTATGCCAGGGAATCCAATAGAATTGCAGTGGACGTTAATGATTCCACCTTCATCATCCGAAGTTTAATTGTGTTGAGTGAGGCACTTTTAACCTCGAAAAAATATGATAGTGTATTGTTGCTTTCACAAAAAGGATTGGCCATGTCGGAGCTGCAAAAAACACCGTTTACGATTGGTAAATTTCATGAGTTGCAGGGGCAATATTTTATCGAAAATGAAAACCGGGTCGATTCTGCCATTGCTCATTTTGATTTGGCGCTGCAATATTTTAATCAAATTAATATTCGCTACGATATTGCCCGGGTGCTGCAAAAAAAAGGAAATGCCTACCTGCGGGGAAAGGATTACAACAATGCCATTAAATATTCGAAAGAAGCATCCGCAATTGCTAAAGATTTAAAGCTGGATCAGGTGCTGCATTATAGTTTGCTTGATTTGGTGAAAGCA
>Ga0209591_10008692_pt1 | contig 11045 bp, 12 predicted proteins | sample MAT01_FD_187207 | JGI IMG/M metagenome (GOLD analysis project Ga0209591, IMG submission 187207) | Freshwater microbial communities from Lake Fryxell liftoff mats and glacier meltwater in Antarctica - MAT-01 (SPAdes) (version 2) | ecosystem: Environmental > Aquatic > Freshwater > Ice > Liftoff...
GACACAACGGACTTGGTTTTCTTTTTCATGGGTGGTGGTTCTTTGGGTTTTAGACTTCCCTCGGCCTTTATTGGCAGCGGAACCACCATCCACCCAGCTATCTTTTAACGACCACCGGGACGCTTCCTGCAGCACCGGCGCCCACCCCTGCGCGTTGCCCCCACCCAATCGTTCGCGTTCTCTTACTCGTTCTCCTTCTCCTACTCGTTCTCAAAATTAAATTTCACCGAACCGAGAAAGATTATGAGAAAGAGAAAAATTACGAGTAGGAGAATGAGAAAGATTCACTGGCCCCGTAGCCTCGTCCTTTCCGCCGCCGCGTCCATCCCGTAGCCGCGCTGGAGCGCAGCGACAACGCGGTTCAGCGACACGCGATTCCCTCGCCGCGTCCCACCCGTAGCTGCGCTGCCTTTCGATTCTACTCAAGGCCCTGAGCTTGTCGAACGGGGAGCGCAGCGACAACGCGGTTCAGTAACAACGCGCGCTCCCCAATTCCCACGCCAAGCTTGCGATCACCGTCACTCTCCCTCTCACTATCACTCTCCCCGCTCACTCCCTTCCCCGATGCCCCGCCCCGCCATCCACCGCCTGCTGATTCTGATCCCGGTGCTCGCCGTCCTCTGCTTCCTCGTCGGCTTGCTCACGTCGAGCCGGTAGGGCGTGTTGCCCCCAACGCGCCACCGATGATCGACCCTCAGTCCAGCCACACTCAACTCACCCCGGCCAGTCACGCCGCCTACAGCTATGAAGCAAGCAGGCCGACTCACCTCCACCGCTACGCCATTTTCATGTTGGCCAGCCTGCCATTCGGAATGTTTCTCCCGTCGAAGACCAAATCCACGCGTACGATCACATCCACCCGCCGACGCTCCAGTCGAGCCCAACGCCGCACGACTCAACGAATTGCATCCCGCAAATCAAACTGCCCGCATCATACCCACATCCAACCAAGCACTACGACGACACTCGGTCTGCGTTATTACGGCTTCAGATACTACAACGCTTCTACGGGGCGGTGGCTAAACAGGGACCCGATGCAAGAAGGCGACGGTCCTAATGTGTATGCGTTTGTTAGAAACGCCCCAACCAATACTTTCTACACCCTTGGCGATCAGGCTTTTTGGGTGCCGAACGGCCCTTCCGATAGACCTTCGGATGGTTGGATGATTCCAGTGCCGCCACTTCCTCCGGGCGCGTATATTCCAGAATGGGCACGAGCCGCTGGCGAATTCACGATCAATTTCAGTACTCTATTCGGACAAGGTGGCAGTGCGGCTGTTTATATTCCGTTCCCAGCTGCGCCTGCTTTTGGCGTTTATCTGAAATTTGATGGTACCATGAAAACCGGGACGTGTTGCAAAGATGACGTTAAAAAGAGCTACAGCACATTGACGGGCACAATTACCGTGGGAGTTTATACAGGGAATCCGGGAACCGAATTCAGAGTGACTTTGCCCTTTGTCGAAAATTTATCCCAATGCCCAGAGCCTTCAGTGCTAAAAATTAATGGTGTTGCTCAAGGCTCTGTCAGGCTGGGTCCAGCATCCTTTACTCTGAGTATTAACTCGGACGGTAAGGTGTCGTTCAGTGGCTCGTATCAGGTTCCAGTAAATTTGTTTAGTGCGAGAGCGGCAGTAGGCGGTGGATTTCAAGGCTCTTGGGCGCAAATTAATAACTGAACTGCTTCCAGGGTTACAAAATATCATGCATCAGGTGATTCGAAAAAAGGCCACTGGTGATTTAATCGCACTGCTTGGGATCAACATTATTCCGCTGTTCTTGTTGCTTGAGCAGATTGGTATTGTAAGCTTATTTGGCGAAAAGAGGTATTGGTATCTGATTACAGCAGCCTGTTGCTTGTTTAGCATTCCGATATGGGCGCGTCTACTCTCCACAGCCCCCTTGGTCGAGATGGATGAAAATACCGTTACATTTTATGTTGGATTACTAAGGAAGCGATCAATTCGGATAAGTCGTGGCTCGTTGATTAGTGTGCTGGATGACACGCAGTCGTCCCACGGAGAGAGAATTAAAGTACTGCGATTGGTCTTCGCCCATGGAAGTTTGCAAACTTTATCGAACTCGCCCATTACGCCTTACCTGACCGTATCTAAGGATGAAGTTGCGATCCAATCGGCGTTCATCGATGGCGACCTTTCACAAATTGCCGAGGCATTCAGTCATCCAGACGATCCGAAGGGGCTGAAAAAGGGCGACGATCCGAAGGGGGCACGTGTTGAATCTTGACAAACACCCTGATCAGCAGCGTTCGCAACGTCATCAATGATCCAAGCGGCACAGATCGCGCCAGCAACGCTGTCACGATCTCTGCTTCCTCCTACGCTCCCGCTGGTCGCTCCGTCCGGTGGAGTCCAGCCCCACCGGCGCAGGCGCTTGTGCTCCGAAGGATCGGAGCACAGGCCGCTCGTTAGCACGAGCTCCGCGTCCGGCGTAGAGCTGACGGAGGGGGTCAGGCTTGGTTGTTTGCTATCATCGCAACATCTTCAAAAAAACAGCGGCACAGATCGCGCCAGCCCTTCGACAAGCTCAGGACTGTCACGATCTCTGCATCCTCTTTCGCTGCGCTCCGTCCGGTGGAGTCCAGCCCCATTGGCGCAGGCGTTTTACTCTGAAAAGCTGGAAAAACGGTCCGGGTTGGGAGCGCGTGAAATGAATGACTCGTCTGGGACGACTCGCTCTACCTTCTGATCATGCGCGTGCAGCACGAAAATCGCGGGCAACTCGCTCCACCTGCCCCAGAGAAAAGCCCGCTAGGTGGCGGCCGTTTTGTTGGTCGGTAGTGCGCTGGCACCTGTGCTAAAACCTGAATCGGCTCGTCGGAGAACTTGCCCGACCACAACTGCCATGCTGTCGCTTACTTCTTCAGCGTTGCGCAGAAGCGGGCGAGGCGTTCGACCCCTTTCTTGATGATCTCGTCGCTCGTCGCATAGCTGAGTCGGAGATACCCTTCGGCGCCGAAGGCGGAACCGGGAACCGCGGCGACTTTTTCCTTCTCCAATAACTGGGCGCAGAAATCCACGTCCTTGAGCCCGAAGCTCGAGATGTTGGGGAAAAGATAAAACGCACCTTGGGCGAGCAGGCAGGTGACACCGGGAATTTTGTTCAACTCCGTGTGCAGAAATTTCCGGCGGCGATCAAAGGCCGTCTTCATCTCGGTGAGCGCGGCGACGGCTTTGTCTTTCTCCTTGAGCGCGGCGAGCGCGCCGTATTGGGCGAAAGTGGTGGCGTTGGACGACATCTGGCTCTGCAGTTCGGCGCAGGCTTTGGCGATGGGCGCAGGCGCGACGAGCGTACCGAGGCGCCAACCGGTCATCGAATATGTTTTGGAAAAACCGGCGATGGTGATCGTGCGCTTTTCCACTTCGGCCCCGAGCATCGCGAAATTCACGGGCTGATGACCGTCATAGATGAGGTGCTCGTACATCTCGTCGGAGAGCACATAAAGATTGTGGCGAACGCAGATCTCGGCGAGGGCGGCGAGTTCGGCGCGGGTGTAGGCGGCCCCGCTGGGATTCGACGGGCTGCAGAGAATGAGCAGCTTGGTCTTTGGAGTGATCGCGGCTTCGAGTTGCGCGGGGGTGAGTTTGAAACCGGCTTGGTCGTCGCACAGAATATACTTGGGCACAGCGCCGGCGAGTTTCACCATCTCGGGATAACTGACCCAGTACGGCGCGGGAATGATCGCTTCGTCACCAGGATTACAGACGGAGAGAATGCCGAGATAGCAGGAAAATTTGCCGCCGGGGGAAACGACGACTTGGGCGGGCGTTAGCTTGTAGCCGTATTCGGCGGCATAGCGCTCGACCACGGCGACGCGCAGCGGCTCGATGCCGGGGGTGGGCGCGTATTTGGTTTTGCCCGCCTTGAGAGCGACGATGGCCGCCTCCTTGATAAATTCCGGCGTATCAAAATCCGGTTCGCCGGCGGCGAAACTGCAGACATCTTCGCCGGCGGCCAACATGGCTTTGGCTTTCGCATCAATAGCCAGCGTGGGTGATGGCGAAACGTTACGAGCCCAAACGGAGAGCGGATGAGGAGCGTTCATAAGAGCCGGAATCAAAGTGTCCGCGTGCCGTGAAGGCAAGTCAGCCCTTGCGCTTCCTCGTCATAAGGCGTGAAGCCGGCTTAGCCTTTGTCGGCGAAACGACCTTGGGCTTCCGCGATGCGACCTTCGGTTGGGGTTTCGAGCCGGAACGGCGGCGAGTTTTAGCGCCAGATTTGGCGGAAGGTTTAAGCGGTGTTGGTGGTGGCTCCACAATCGGCATCTCCAATTGGCCGACCGTCTCCGTTTCCAACAGCGGCAAATAGGCCTCGACTGCGGTCCGCACCAATTGGCCTACACTGGTGTGCTTGGCGCGGGCGGTTTTCTTTAGGGTGCGACGAATTTCGACCGGCAGCCGCACGGAGACGAGCACTTGGGCCGTGCGGACCACCACCATGTTGGTGAAATCATATCGTGCCAACGCTGTGCGAATAATATCGCTGACGGATTTCGCTTTCTGGTCGCGCACGGGTTCGGTTAACCGGTCGAGAAATTCCACTTCCAGCTGAAAAGCCAGCGGACCAACTTTTGTGACTGAGAGGCTATGAGGCATGACTCAGAAACGTTCCACCTTGGTGCCTTCGGGCAACCCGGTCGGCTCGCCTAAATGTTCCAGCGCAAAAACGGTGGCGGGCAAAGTAAGATTCAAGGCGGCGGCGGTGACTTCGAAACGAGTTTTATTCTTGGTGGCTCGGTTGCGAAGATCGATCGATTTCACGAGCCACTGTTCCCCGACTTTTTTCAGATCCAGCACGGTGATGGACTTGAGCAAGCTGCCTCTCGCATCGAGCATCTCCGCCTGAACCAACGCGTGAAATTGCGTATCGAGGGCGACGCGGACGGCGCCGAGATCGGGCCGGGCGGCAGCTAAATCCGCCGGTGGATAAAGGAGAAAACTATAGGCGGGCCGGCTCCGCACCTTGGCGACGCCTTCAAAAACATAATCCTCCCAATAGAGAAACGGCATCTGCAAATCGAAGAGCGTCAAGTCCGTGCCGCTGATCGGTGCCAGTGATTCCGCAGCGGTCAAAGCCCGCGGCGTCGGTTGGGCCTGACTTTGCATCCAGCTGGCTGGGTTCGGGCCGCTTTGGATCAGCCACGACTGCGGCCCATCGGAACTAGCCAGACTGAGGCGAGAGAGCGGCCCCTGCGCGTTTCGTCTACCGTAGAGCTGGCCGCGAATCGTGCGCTCAGGCCCTTTGCGGGGCAGGACGCGCAAATCAAATTCCAACCAGTAAGCTCCCGCGATACCGGCAGCACGAAACTCCTCCAAGGCCAGACGGCCCTCGGCTTGGTCAGCTTTATCCCCGGAGACAAAGACCGGGGCAGGCCGGTTGGGGACGGAAGTTTGCGCCGGCAAAAATGTTGCGGCCAGCACGACGCTGGTGACCAGCGTCAAAAACAAAGCCCGGCGGCGGGCCGGGCTGGGTAAGTTAGGGCTTAGCGGGCGCACTCGGAGGTGGCGTCAGCGGTTGGGCGACGGGCGTGACGGCTGGTAAAGCAGCGGGGGCTTCGACGGTGGGCAGCTTGCTATCAACCGCAACGGCGTGCTTGGCCTGATAGATGTGGGCGAGATAAAGCCCGAAGCTAAGAACAAAAAATGCGATGGCTGCCTTGATGGTGGCCCCACTGAGCACATTGCCCGCTTCGGCGCCGAAGGCCGACTCCATCCCGCCGCCGCCCATGGCGGCGACGCCGGCGTCGGATTTGGCTTTCTGCATGAGAACAAGAAAGACCAAAACGATGGATACGAAGATCAGGATGGCAGTGAAAATACCGATTAACAGGCTCATAAAGGGTCAGAAGCAAGGTCGTCGGATCGGCTTTGTCAACCAAAGTTCTGGGGAGATGAGACCCATTTTTTCGCTGATTGCGGTGGCAGGCCGACGCCCACCCCGGCAATCCCTTTCGCCCGAAGGCCGAGCTGGAGCCGCATTTGAGTCGCACGCGAAAATGGGGTGTCACATCATAGGCCCCGTTTTCGGGCTATGCCCTCAAACGAGGCTACGTGAACTGCCCCGCGCCAAGTCCACAGGCACGGACCCGCCTTCGCCGGGGTTTCGGCGTGGCAGTGGGCCGTGGCTACGCCGACCCTTGCGGGCGGTCGTAGAACAGGCGGACGCCGCGATTCTTGCTGGGCAGGAGTTCGAGGGCCCGTTCCATTGCGCGCTTGGTGCTGATCGTGGGATTGGCCTCGGCCGGAAACACGTTTTCTTCCCCGAGCTTGGCCAAGGCCCCGCTGTTCTTCAGCACCCGGGCTACATCGCAACTGATGCCGCTGACGAGCAGATGGCGATCCCGGCCTTGCAGGCTTTCCCGCAATTCGAGGAGCGCCATCACGGTGGTGGCGTCGAGATGGCGGGCGTTTTTCAAGCGCAGGATGAACACCTTGATGTCGTCGTTCTCGGCGAGTTGGAGCACCTGTGTTTGAAAAATATCCGCCGCCCCGAAGAACAACTCTCCCTCCACGTGGATGATGGAAATCTGCGTGTGGGTTCGCTTCAGCTCGTTCTGCATCACGGCGAGATGGCCGGTAGCGTTGAAAGTGTACTCGGAAAGAATCGGCATGCTGGCCTTGCGCAAAAAAGCCACGAGCGAGATGCCCACGCCGACGAAGATCGCGGTGTCGAGCTTGAGAAACAAGGTCGCGGTAAACGTAATCCAAAACACGGCGTTGTCCGCGCCGGTGGCCGTGCGCGCGATCCCGATTCGTGGCCAATCCACTAGGTGCCAGGCGAGCACGATGAGCATCGCGGCGATCACCGCCGTGGGAATGTAATTGGTGTAACGCGCCACCGCCAACCCGAGGATCAGCAGCAGCACACTGCTGAAAATAGCGGACATCTGGGTGCGGGCCCCGCTCTTCTCGTTGAGCGCGCTGCGGACAAACGACGCCGAACCAGGCATGGCGCCAAAGGTGGTCGCGGTCAGATTACCCACGCCCATGGCGATGAGTTCGCGGTTGGGGTCGATGCGCTGGCCGCTCTTCGTCGCGAGGGTTTTGGTGATGTTGATGGCTTCGAGCATGCCCAGCAAAGCGGCGGCAAGGGCGGCACTAAAAATCTGTGGCACGAGTTTAGCCCCTTCCCCACTGAGGGGAAACCCCGTGAAGAGCGGCATCGTGCCGGCGACGGCTCCGCTGTCGCGCACCAAGGGCACACCGAAATGATCCAGCCGGAGCAGCATGGCCGCCCCTCCGCCCACGAGCAGCACCAGCAGTCCCGTCGGCCATTGCGGTTTCAAGCGTTGTAACAGTATCAGCAACGCCATGGTGCCGAGGCCCACCCCGGCCGTGAAAAGGTTCACCTCGCGCAAAACAAATTTTTCAATCAACTGCAGCAGAACGCTGATGATGTCATGCTGCTCGGGCTGGCCCACGCCGAGTAAATTGCCCACCTGCCCCGCCACGATGTGCACCGCGACGCCGGCACCGTAAGCAAGGATCACGGTGCGGGAGATAAACTGGGTGAGATTCCCCAGTTTCAACACGCCGGCGCCGATCTGGATAAACCCGATGAGTGAACCGAGCACCAAAACTTTTTGCAATGAGGTCAGCTCGGTGCCGTGCAGCCCGGCCAGCGCGGAGGCCAAGATGATGCTGATCGTATTGGTCGGGCCGAACACCAGGTGCCGCGATGTGGTGAAGAGCGCGCAAAACAACCCGCCAACAATCGCGCAGGTGAGCGCCGCCTCGACCGGAATGCCCGCCAACAAAGCGAAACCGACGGACTGCGGAATGGTGACCATCGCCACCGTCGCGCCCGCCGTAAGATCGGCGCGGAGCTTCGAACGATCATAGCGGCGCAACTCACGGTAGAAGGGCGGAATCGGATCCGTCTTCAGGTGCTCGCCAAAATCCTTGAGCCCCTCCGTCGCGGTTTCAATTACGGACTGCTTCATAGTGGGGATGACGCTTAGCGCAGCGCCACTCGTTGTGGGCGGGGTGCCCCCACCCCGCGAGGCCTGGGCCACGAATACGAAATCTGCTGGGTTCCTCCGTCGCCAAGGCTATGGCGGACAAGGAGGGCCCCCGCTCACAATATCTGACGATCCAGTGGTGCGGCATGAGAAAAGAAACTACAACTTCACACCCATTTTTTCCAGCACGCGTTCCAAGTCCTCGTTGCCCTGATATTCGATGATGATGCGCCCACGCTTCGGCGAGTGCCGCAACGCCACCCGCGCTCCGAGATGCGAGATCAGCCGTTTCTCGATATCGGAAAGCGCCGTGGCCTCGGTCGCGGGCATGCGTCGCTTCTTGCCCGGGCCGCCGCGCTTGTGGGAAACGAGATCCTCAAGCGCACGCACGCTCAGCCCGTCCTCAATGCAACGCCGCGCGAGCAGCATGCGATCAGGCGAACCCTCGACGCCCAGCAAGACCTTAGCGTGGCCGGTGCTGAGCAGCCCTTTACCGAGATAACCTTGAATATCACTCTCCAGTCCGAGCAGGCGCAGAGAATTCGCGACGGTCGCCCGGCCTTTGCCGACTCGCTGGGCGGCGGCTTCTTGCGTGAGATCAAAATCACGGATCAAGCTCGCGAAGCCGTGGGCCTCCTCGATCGGACTGAGATCAGCACGCTGGAGATTCTCGATCATCGCGAGTGTCGCCGAGGAGGCGTTGGTGGAATTCATCACCCGCGCCGGGATGCTCTTGATCTTGAGTTGCTGGAACGCGCGCCAACGACGCTCGCCCGCGATCAGTTGAAATTTATCGCCCTCGGCCCGCACGACGATCGGTTGCAACAGCCCTTCCGCGCGGATGCTTTCGACGAGTTCGGTCAGCGCCGCAGGATCGAATTCTTTGCGCGGCTGATACGGGTTGGGTTCGATCAGATGCATCGCCACCTCGCGGTAGCCGGGCAGGCCGTCGGTTTCCTTCGCGGGAGCAGCCACCGTGTTCGCAGGATGAGCGACGACGGGCGCGGGTTTCGCCGGCGTACCGCTGGAAATGAGTGAGCCGAGACCGCGGCCGAGACGGGTTTTGCTGGGTGCCATAATTATTTACCTTGGGGAATGAAAAGGGTCTGACCAACGCGAATCTTCGTGTCATCGCCAATTTTATTGGCGTTGCGGATATCAGCTAGTTTTCCGCCGGTCTTCTTCGCAATGCCCGACAACGTATCGCCGGATTGCACCGTGTAGTTGATCCCATCCTTGGGGAAATCCTCGGTAAACGTCGTCTGTATCGCGGGCCGGGTCGCCTGGTTTTTGGCTAAAGCATCGATCGCCGCCTGGGATTGACGCCCCAGCTTCGCCATCTGCGTGCTCACTTGGCTGAGGATTTCGTGTTTTTGCTCGGCCAGATTCGCCTGAATCGTGCGGTTGATATCGGCGATGGTTTTATTGAGTTGCTCGAGCGTGACGTAGCTTTGACTCGCCTTGGTTTGAAGCGCGGTGTTTTCGCGGTTCAGTTGTTCGACCGTTAAAGTCAGTCTGCCCACGTCTTGCTGCAACGATTGCAGGTCGGCGCGCAAACTCTGCAATTCGTAGGCGGTGTTGCCCCCTTGTTGGGCTTGGGCGACGGCCGTAAATCCCAGCATCCCGATCAATATCCAGTTTCGCATGAGCGCAGCTTGGGAAAAAGTCCGCCGAAAACAAGCGAAAGCCCGCGCAAGTTTTCGAGATCGAGTGCAACGGTTTTGGTGGAACGCGCCGCCCGGGCGCGTTTTTCTCTCGGTGTTTCTATCAAACCCGTCCAGAGACCGGGTTCCACCATCGGCAAGGGACCGTGGAATTTGTTCGTGATGGAACTCGACCTCCGGGCGAGTTTTAAAAACGTCGCTTACTTCTTCGTTTTGTTCCGCGGGTGATGCTTCGCGTGCTGATCGAGCAAGCGGGATGACTCGACTGCCGTATAAATCTGCGTCGTACCGATGCTGGCGTGGCCGAGCATTTCCTGAATCGCCCGCAGATCCGCCCCGCCCCCGAGCAAGTGCGTAGCGAAGGAATGCCGCAGGAGATGGGGCTTCACGGATTTCGCGAGGCCGGCCTTTTGGGCGTATTTTTTCACGATCACCCAAAGCGTTTTCCGCGAAATCGCTTTGCCGCGCTCGCTCACGAACAGCTCGCTGCCGGTCCGTGGTTTCACCAATCGTGGCCGACCTGCTGTGAGATAAATCTGGAGGGCATCACGGGCTTTGCCGCCGAGCGGAACGACACGCTCTTTCGAGCCTTTGCCAAAGACGCGCACGAAGCCGTGCTCGAGATCGGCCTGCTGCAGCGTGAGGCTGCACAACTCGGAGATGCGCAGCCCACTGGAATAGAAAAGCTCCAGCATCGCCCGGTCGCGGATACTGTAGGCATCACCGCCGGAAGGCGCGGCGAGCAATTTTTCCATGTCGTCCGTCGAGAGCGTTTGCGGGAGTTTGCGCCGACACTTCGGTCCGCTGAGCAACGCCGTAGGATCGTCCTCGCGCACCTGTTCGCGCACGAGGTAACGGCAAAGCATACGGACGGCCGAGAGCTTCCGGGCCTGGCTGGCTTCGCTAAATTCCTCGTCGCTCAACCAGTGCAACCAACCCGTGAGCTGGGGCGCGGTGACGGTGGCCCAACTGGACGCCTTGAGTCGTTTCAGTTCGTGCGAGGCCTGCTTGAGATCGTTCTCGTAGGATTTCGCGGTGTTGCGCGAGAGACCTTTCTCGAGCTCGACGTAACTCAGGAAATCGTCGATGGCATCGGCAAATCCCGCCGGGGCCGGCAGCATCGGCGCTTCACCTGGAATCCGCCGGGCACGACCGGTTTTCATGAGTGATGCCGCGCAATGGCCGTGGTTGCGATTGCCGCCATGGCCCGGGCACAGCGGCAGGCGCTTGCCGCGCCGAAGCGTCCCGCGTAGGCCGGGTCGTTGCCTGCCGAGGTTCTGGCGCTTTGCTCCGAGGATAGGGGTAGGGACGGAGCATTGGTTTGCTCCGCCCCTCCCGCCGAACCGGACGGGCGGATTTCCCGCATCCGGCTCTCCAGTTGGTGAGTGTCTCTCATCGAG
>Ga0209591_10008693_pt1 | contig 11044 bp, 8 predicted proteins | sample MAT01_FD_187207 | JGI IMG/M metagenome (GOLD analysis project Ga0209591, IMG submission 187207) | Freshwater microbial communities from Lake Fryxell liftoff mats and glacier meltwater in Antarctica - MAT-01 (SPAdes) (version 2) | ecosystem: Environmental > Aquatic > Freshwater > Ice > Liftoff...
TATTCCTATTGTAGATATTCTTAAACCAGCAGTTTTCAATCAGCAATTTAGGTGCGGGGTTGCCCATTCCACAGGGTTCGAGCAATTTTAACTCTTGAAATAACTGTTTGCCTAATTCGGCGACAGTTATTTTTAAGTCGGCTTGAACGGGGGCGGCTGTTAAACTATCTATGCTGTATTGTTGTCGCAGTTGCTGATTTACAGCATCGGTAAATAAAGGGATATTTTCAACAGGGAGACTCAATCCGGCGGCGAAGGGATGACCGCCGAATCTATCCAATAAATGCGCTTGGTCTTTGACTAATTTGTAAAGGTCGATTTGATTTGCTGAACGGGCAGAACCGCGGGCGATTTTAGATTTTGGATTTGGGATTTTAGATTGGGAAAGTTTTTCCAAATCGGGATTAAAAGAATCAATTAATTGCGTTTCTGGAAGACTTTCGTTGATTTCTTCGCTACCTTCTGTGCAGAATAAAATTACCGGGCGGCCGTATTCTTGGGCGATTTGTCCCGCTACCAATCCTAATACTCCTACGGGCCATTGTGGATCGCTGAGGACAATCACGCTGGTAGTTGAGATGTCGAGTTTGGCTAGTTTTTCGGCTGCATCTTTAGCCACATCTTTTTGCAAAGATTTGCGTCTGGTGTTGGCAATTTCGGTTAAATTTGCTAGTTCTTCGCAGCGTTTTTTGTCGCGGCTGGTGAGGAGTTCTACGCAAAAGCTGGCGTCGCCTTGAATGCGACTGACGGCGTTGATTCGGGGGCCGAGGCCGAAGGAAATGTCGGTTGGGCGATCGCCCGCTCTTTTGCACAGTTCGAGCAATTTTGCAACTCCCGGACGGGTAGGATTTGTGATTTGTTTTTGCAGTTGTTCTATGCCGAGTTGTGCTAGGTAGCGGCTGTCTCCTGTAAGTTGGACTAAATCGGCAATTAAGCCGATCGCCACTAACTCCAATAAATCTGTGAGCGGGCGCTGCGGAATATCCGGCAATGTATGATATAATGCTTCGATTAATTTGTAAGCTACTGCCACGCCCGACAAGTTAAACAGTTGGTGGTTGGGTGAAAAGTAGCGGGGATTGATGATTGCTGTCGCTGGCGGGCGATCGTCGGGTAAGGTATGATGGTCAGTGATAATTGTATCTATGCCTAAACTTGTGGCATATTTGATTTCGGCGATATTTGTGCTACCAGTATCACAGGTAATAATTAAGCTAATTCCAGATTTTGCTAACGCATCAATTCCTGAGATATTAAGTCCGTGAGATTCAGTTAATCGGTTAGGAATGTAATAAATTAATTGGTCATTTTGAGCAAAAAATTCTCCCAATCCATCCCACAAAACAGAGGTTGAGGTAATGCCATCAGCATCGAAATCCCCCCAAATTGCGACTTTTTCGCTATTGTTTCTTGCTTGCTGAATTCGTGCCATCGCCCAGTTCATTTCTAGTCCGAATTCAAAGGGACTTGCTGGTTGGTAAAGTTTGGGATTTAAGAAACCTGGTATTTCTTCGGGGTTTTGAATTCCTCTATACCAGAGAAGTGCAGCCGCATAGTTTCCCGCAAGTTCTGGCGCGTGATTTCTGACAGCTTGGATTAGCCAATCTGGGGGTTGGGGTAAGGGTTGATTTTGCCAGTTTTGAAGTAGTTCTGTCATAGGTTATTTCATAAATTCCTGTAGGGGCGGGTTCACCAACAATCTTTCATTCACATCCACAATATCTATAAACCCGCCCCCACCCAGCGACAAAATTTTATAACTCCAAACCTCAGAAACCCGGTTTCTGACTAGATTTATCGTTACTAAACGAAAACCTTCGTAGAAACCGGGTTTCTCGCCTCCCCATGCGTCCAGGATTGAAACTGTCCGAAGTGTTGGCATAATAAAAGGTTTAGTCAAATAAATATTTCCTCGATTATAGCAAGATTTGGCAACCAATTTACGGGAGTTTCTGCGGGAAGATTTGATGAGGAAGCTTTGGTGTCTTGGGTGCGGTTACAGCGAGTGGCGAATGGACAGGAATCGCACAGATTGGAACTAATTTGTACTTGGGGGAAGAATTCGCCGCCTTCGGAATAGGGCTGTCGCCAGTTGGTTAGCTGCTGCAATATTTGGGTTAAATCTTGTTTTGTGCGATCGTGTTCTGTTTGGTTGTAAGAAAATGTAAGTTTTTGCGGCGGTTCTTCTCCTTGCAATTGTACAAACCAGTATGTCATAGAAACTTGTTCGGGGGAATAGTCGCTGGTTTCTACTAAAACATATAAATAGAGGCGAGTTTGCCAACTTTCGCCGATCCATTTAGATTTTTGAGGGCGCGGATAGGTTTTCCAATCTAGAATCTGGGCTGTGTTTGGTTCGGCTATTAATAAGTCGTAGATCACGGTGAATAGGTAGTCTTGAAAAATCAGGGTTCGCGGGTGTTCGGCTTGGCGGAAAGTGCGATCGCTATTTTCTGCATTAGCAAAAAGTTCGGGGGCGGTGTTGATAAATGCTGCCACACAGCGTCCTAATTCTGGGTCTTGTTGGGTGATAAATTCAATGGGGAGTCCGAGTTCTCGCTGCTGTATCAAGAGGTGGAAATGGCTACCCCATGTGAGTTTTTCTTTCTGTTCTGGGGAGGCGGTGGTGGCGAGGAGTTCTAGGTAGCTATGCTGGAATTTGCGGGGACATTCTTCGAGAATTTTGAGTTGGGTTTGGGAGAGTCGGAGCATTTTTTTTTGTGATGTTGTTGGTTTTTTGGTAAGGTTTTGTTGTGCAAATTATGAAAAGTTGTGCAAATTATGAAAAGCATAGGAGTCGGCGGTTGAAACCGCGACTATACAAACAAAGTCCGCCTTCGCGGACTGAAGAGTAAACATGAACGAGCAATTCCCTACGGATTATAGCGATCGCAGCGCCTCTTCAAACTCTCGCAGCGCCACACTAGAACCAATCTGCCAAGCGCGATCGCAATATTGAGGAATTAAGGTTTTAAGATTGTCACCGGGAAACCACCGACTCATTTGAGACTCACGGTACTGCTGCGACTCGAATTGATGCAAAGATGGCTTCTTCCTAATCATAGCAAAGTTAGAGTTAAAATTCGCACTTTCCCCACCTACCTACAAATACCCAATTTGTTGAGCAAACCACATCGCCGCCGTGCCATTTCCTTCAGCCAAAAGCTTCAAAGTCTCCGATAATAAAGCAATTGGCAATCCCTCAAGTGCCACCGAAAAATCACATTCCTGATACTTTCCATTCTCCTGCAAGCGAAATGCCAACACTCTCACGCCATTAATATCTACTACCCAATACTCAGGGATTCCCAAAGCAGCATATAACCGTTTTTTCTGATCTAAATCGCTTGCCAAAGTCGTATCGGAAGTCTCTACCACTAAATCGGGAACTCGCCATTGATTGAGATTAATTCGGCGCGGTTCCCCTTTTTGCCACTGCGGGAAGTCTCCGCCAATGTATAAAACGCGATCGGGCGCACCACCTCCCACCTTGGGCTTTTCAATTACACAGCCACCCAAATCGTCGAAAGCTTGTCCTGCTTTGTTGAAAAACCAGATGTAAAACACCAGCGTCAAGAGGTTGTTAAATCTGGCGTGTTGAGGCCCTTCATTACCCATATTTATCCAAAGATATCCTTCATGAAAAAAAATTCTGGCTTCTGCTAAAGACGGATTTTCGCAAGCCGCTACATAATCTTCCCACGTTGCGGTTTGCCATTGTGGAATTTTGCCCGCTTCAGGAAGGATGAATTTTGCAGTTGTCACAGTCATAATTCACCAACAAATTGAGGATAGTTTTATACTAGCTTATCTGATTTTAGCTAAACAATGAAAACCCGTACAGCCTAGTTTTGAGTTTGTAGTTGAATCTCAAACTAATATAACTTTCCTATTTGAGAGGGGCGATTCCTGTTCGGGATAGCTTCGCCGCCCGTGGGGAAAGCCGCTATTTTTAGTCTGGTTGCAAGTCAAAGACTACCAGCAGCGAAGCTTGAGGCATGAGTTGATACCAATTTCATAAAGTAGCCCTAGATATTACCCCCCCAACCCCCCCGCGAGTTCGGGGTGGCTCAGACTTCATCCATAGCATATCTTTAGAAAAATGGTTTGACGCAGACACAGCAAGTGGCCGTCAGCTTCCGACATCACACAATCACTCTTTTGTCAACACAAAGACACTTCCTTCATTCCCGCGCCCGATCCGCAAATCGCTATCCAAATAAGTAATATCCAGCCATCCCTGCTGTTCGCGAGTATCCAGCTTGAAATCTACAGCAGCAAATTTTTTCCCCGACTCAATCTCATCGATATATTTTGCCGGAGATTCATAGCCAATCAACCTTGTTAAACCCAAAATCGATCGCTCAAATTTTACCTGCACTCGCCTTTCTGAGGTCGCTTCAAATCTCGCAGCTACGCTGACAATTCCTTCCAAATAAGGCAAGCCGTAAATTTCCGCAATGTTATAAATTTTTGATTCTTTGACGCGGATGGATTGATAAATTTGACCCAATTTTAACAGCGGAAAACTGTCAATATTCAGCAGGGCGCGGCTGCTGGTGTACAATAACCGCCAATCGCCATCTAAAAGCTCTGCGGCTTCCACAGGGCGAGGTGTGGGATTATAATCTTCCAATTGGGCGATCGCACTTAAGATCGCCTGTTTGTCGGTTGGAGTCGCCAGCAAACCGCGATTCTTACCAGCAATTATCTCTAATAGTCCTGATTTTTTAAGCATTTTTTTATTCTTCAGTCGGCGGAGGCCGACTTCGTTTGTGTAGTTGCGGTTTCAACCGCCGAGTCTTCTTGAACTAATTACCCATTTCCAATGACTAAGATACCAAATTTCACCAGGTAAAGCATCGTCCGATATAGGTATGCTGATTCTTGCTCATTTGCCGCATAACACCTGAGAAGTTCGCCTGCGCTGACAGCACCCTTTTGCTCGATCACATTCAACATCTCTATCTGAATTTTAACAGATATTCTGCGGTCTTGACCGAAGCTGGTAAACCAAATTGTTTGCAACTCTCTCAAAATTTCTGGTGTGGCGATCGCACCCAGACTCAGCATCATATCATTGGTTAAAGTTCTAGTCGCATAATGACCCAACACCCGAAACGGATCGTCGCCCAGCGGATAAGGAGGTTTCCCGGCTTTTACAGGTGCTGACTCTGGTGCCGAAAACCGAATTTCTGCCAATTCCCGCCACAACTGTTCGTAAGCTGCAATTACGACTTTCCAATCATAAATATCCCTCGCCCTTTGTCTCGCATTTTCCCCCATTCGCTTTCTCAATTCCGGGTTGTCAATTAATTGGCACAAAGCGCGGGTGCAGGCATCAATATCAACGGCTGTGGCGAGGGAAGTGTGACCCATGTAAGTCGGCCAATTTAAGCTACCGTCGTGATAATTTAGCGCTAAATCTAAACAAGCTTCCGGCGGCGGAATGACTGTGGGAATGCGGAAACCGTCGATTTCGTGGCGTACTGATTCTTTGTATCCATTCCAATCTGAAACTATGGCTGGTAGTCCGTTTGCCATTGCTTCAATTGGCGTTAGTCCGAAGGTTTCTTGAATGTTGTCGGAAAGCGAAATGAAAATGTCGGCAGCCGACCAAATATTAATTCTAATTTCCGGCTTTCTCCCATCTAAAAAAATAGCATTCACAGACGGACAAAATATTTGGGCGCTATTTTTAAAGTCGGGTTCTTCTCTCGGATCTTCGATCCAACCGGCTTGAATTAAGTGGATTTTCGCCTTTGTCTGCTGGGCGGCGCGTTCCAGGGCGATGTACATTGGTACCGGATGAGCTTTGGCAGAGAAAGTCAATCGGCCGACAAATAATACGACTATATCGCCGGGAGAAATGCCGAGTTCTTGCCGTTGTCGATCGCCCACCTCGACTGCTTCTGCACCCTGCGGAAACGCGCTGCAATCCACTCCCAGGGGAATAACGGGCAATTTGACCAAAATTTCGGGTTTACCGCCGTTGCGCTGCGCTAAATACTCAGACCACTCGGTCATAACTCCTTCTACGGCTGTTTTCACGGCGTTAGATGTGCAGATCAGCGCGTCCCAAGGCTGAACTGGTGCAGTGATCAAATTGCCGATCGATTCCATGACATACTTAGTTGCGATCGTATGGGTAACACCGCAAACGCTGTAAGCCCGCTGATCGACAAATCTGCGCCCCCAAACCAGATCTGCCAGGGCGGGATCGGGTCGATAGACAGTACCTGGTTGAGATAGCAAATCTGGTCGATCCGTCGAAATCCAGCGGACTTTCCGAGGTTGTTGCAGCCAAGGTTGGATCCGCGAACAAAACTCCTTAAATGTTGCTTCGCTGTCTGCGCAACAGTAGAGAGAGTCAGCGGTTCCGTGTTGGACTAAGCTTTTGAGAAATCCTTCTCCGGCTGAATGACGCCCCAGAAGTTTTTTCCCTCCGGTGTCGTAACCGTCTTTGTTGTATAAAACCGCCGCCGTTGTATCCATCCTGAGATTTATTGTTTGAGAGTTGGCTGAAGAAGGTAGAGGGTATTCGCCATCAGGCTTTGACGCAAAACCAGGAGACTGTTCTGACTCAACTGCTGGCCCGGTGTCCCGTGATACTTTAAAAGACGATCGTCTCAGATTACAATACTTACGGCGAAAGAGGGATTAGCAATATCGGATTTTAATGTTATCCTGATGCCGATGATTCGGGGCGATCGCCCGAATCCGTCAGCCATCCTATCCGATCCGGAACCAAAGAGTGCTTGTGGTATAATGCCTTAGCTCTGCTAAATGCCGGATTTGCAAGTGTTCTATCGAAGGAGCAGTCAGTCGGCACAACATTAGTTCTACACTTTTACTCGATCGCATCTTTGTCTTTAGAAACCGATAATCATGTACAACCCATCTCTGCGTCAAATACCTCGCCACTTGCCTGCGGATGTAATTCCATTAAAGCAGCAATCTTCTCTTTTAGACTGGTTGGAATCTAACAATCGCCTCTTAGCAAGGGATGTCCAAGAACCCGACTATCTGCACGAAGAAGAAATTTCTGAACTAATGGCAGTTGATGAAAGTCCTTACGATGATTTAGAAGAAGAAGCAGAAGAGGATGCGGGTGCAGGCGATGAATAACTGGTAGAAGGGTCAGTCGATTTTAGATTAAAGAATTTTAGATTAAGGAATTTTAGATTCACTCCACTGATGAATCTGGGATATTGAACAAAAGTCTAAAATTTGGGTAGCATCGACGACTTAAGTCGGGGACTTGTACCCGTTTTTTGCGGGTGAAGGAATCAACCGGAAACAGGGAATAAAAACTAAGAGATTTCCGAATCTCTTGTGTCGCACCCTATTTCCCAATTGTCAATTGCTTATTCTCAAATGGTGTGTGTTGAGGAGTGTTATGGATAACTTTGTGGATGAGAAAATCCCTTTGAGTATGCCTTTCAAACTTACAGGCAGGAATTTATTCCTGCTGCTGGGTTTGGGGCTGGGCATTGTAGCGATCGGTTTAGATGTAGCAGCGGGTAGACTTTTGAATTCACCTGCATCGCTATTTATGCCACTAGCTATTTGTGCTGTAGTTGCAGCAGGTTTGGGTTATATAGTAGTGCCTTTACTCCAGCAACTAAAAGCAGGACAAATAATTCGCGAAGACGGGCCCCAAGCCCACTTAAAAAAAGCGGGAACGCCGACAATGGGAGGCGTGTTTTTTGTGCCGATAGGCGTCGCAGTCGCCTTGATTTGGTCAAGATTTAACTCAGATGTTGTTGCTGTATCGGCTTTAACTTTAGCTTACGGTTTCATCGGCTGGATTGACGATTGGCAAATTCTCCGCCGCAAGTCGAATAAAGGTATTTCACCTCGGATGAAATTGGCTTTACAAGTAGGTTTTGCAGCTATATTTTGTCTGTGGCTGATTTTACACAATCCAAGTATTTCTACGAACATTGCTTTGCCTTTCGGTTGGGTATTACCTTTAGGTTTTCTGTTTTGGCCGCTGGCGGGTTTTGTGCTGGTAGCTGAAAGCAATGCTACTAATATTACCGACGGCGTTGACGGGTTGATGGGAGGTTTGGGGGCGATCGCACTTTTGGGATTAGGCGCATCTGTAGCCTCAACTTCGCCAGAATTAATGATTTTTTGCGCTTGTATCAGTGGCAGTTGTCTCGGTTTCTTAGCCCACAACCGCAATCCAGCCCGCGTGTTTATGGGTGATACAGGTGCGTTGGCTTTGGGCGGTGCGTTGGCTGCGGTAGCTTTATTAACGAATAGCCTTTGGATATTATTAATAATCAGCGGCATTTTCTTTATTGAAACGGTGTCAGTAATTGCTCAAGTGGCTTATTACAAAGCTACCAAAGGCCCTGATGGCATTGGCAAGCGTCTGTTAAGAATGGCTCCACTTCACCACCATCTAGAACTCTGCGGCTGGTTGGAAACTCAGGTGGTTGGTATCTTTTATTTAACTAATGGGGTGTTAGTGTTAATGATTTTGATGTTTACTGGCAACAGTTAACAGCGAATTTGTAACAGATTTGACAGCATATGTAACTTATATTTAGTGCAATGTCAAAAAACAAATAAGATGCCCGTTCCGCCAGAACTCAATGCAGTTGTGGAAGGGGTATCTTGCCCGTTTGAGGCTAAGAAAAAAGGTTCTCAGCGAAGGGCAAATAATGAAAAATGAGCGGTTTTCACCGATTGTTTCCGTGGTGGTGCCTGTTTATAATGGCGAGACGGATTTGCCGGATTTAATTGAGTGTTTGCGATCGCAAACTTATCCGCCACACAGAGTAGAATATCTCATAGTAGACAACAACAGTCGCGATCGCACTTCCACCATCCTTCAAGCATTATCATCTCCTAACCCCCCCTCAGTCCCCCCCTTGTCAAGGGGGGGAAGCAAGCAAAGTCAAATCACCATTCGCAATCTTAGCGAAAATAAGATTCAAAGTTCCTACGCCGCCAGAAACAAAGGAATTCGCGCCTCAACAGGCGAAATCATCGCCTTTACCGATGCAGACTGCCGCCCCGAATCTCAATGGTTGGAAAATTTAGTTAAACCATTCGCTGACTTATCCATCGGAATTACCTGTGGGGAAATCCTCGCCCTCCCAGGTAACACTGTCTTAGAAAAACACGCCGCCCGCGAAAATACTTTATCTCAAAAACATACTCTCGCTCACCCTTTTTGTGCATACGGTCAAACCGCTAACTTAGCTGTACGCCGACAGATTTTAGCACAAGTCGGTTTATTTCGCCCATTGCTTACGAGTGGCGGCGATGCAGATTTGTGCTGGCGGATTTTGCGGGAAACATCCTATAAAATGTATTTTGCCGAAAATGCGATCGCCCGACACCGCCATCGCAGTACACTGAAACAGTTGCAAAGTCAATGGCATCGCTACGGTGAGTCAAATAAATATTTGCACGAACTCCACGGCGTGGATTTGATGCGGGAATTCACCACAGGGGAATATTTGTATCGACTGGCTAGGTGGCTGTTAAAGGAATTGCCGATTGCTGCTGTCAAAAGTCCGATCGCCCGAACCGATCTGGTAGAGTTATTCAATACGCCGATCGGTCTTTTGAATGTGAGAGCAAGGGCGATCGGACAGCGACAAGCCCAACTCCCAGAAGCAGCTTGGGAAATTGAGCAGCTTTAATCCTTAGAAGAAGACGCTCGCGGTTGAAACCGCGTCTATACAGGCAAAACCCGGATGGTGCGCGGGTTGAAGACCTATCCTATGTTATCCTCTCTTAGTCCGCGGAGGCGGACATCGTTTGTGTAGGCGCGGTTTCAACCGCCGTCTGATAGCTTTAATCTTTAGAAGACTGGCGGTTGAAACCGCGTCTATACAGGCAAAACCCGGATGGTGCGCGGGTTGAAGACCTATGTTATCCTCTCTTAGTCCGCGGAGGCGGACATCGTTTGTGTAGGCGCGGTTTCAACCGCCGTCTGATCTGAATTGGCAAATATTAAAATTTCAGGCAATCCGTAATATAAAATTAATAAGTCTATTTTGAAGCGCGCGGTTTCAGAACGACGAGAAACTCGCAGTCACACCCAAAATTTCTTGATTTCTGCCGAATGCCCTCAACCTAGCGATCGAAATTATTCTCAGATTTTTAAAGTTTTGTAACATTTACAGGTAGTGCCAATGGCTCAAATCCTACTCCAGACCGTTTGGTTCATACCTTGCTATCCACTCATCGGCGCATTTTTGTCGATACTGTGGTTTCCAGCAATAACTCGCCGCACGGGGCCCAGACCCTCCGGTTACGTCAACGCCATCTTAACTTTTTTCGCTTTCGTCCACGGCGTTATCGCCCTGACAGCTATCTGGAACCAACCCGCCCAACACCAGTTAATTCCCTGGCTGAATGTAGCAGGTTTAGACTTAACCATTCCTGTAGACATCTCTGCTGTCACCGTCGGGGCGACAGTTTTGATTACCGGACTGAATTTTCTGGCGCAGATTTATGCAATCGGCTACATGGAAATGGATTGGGGCTGGGCTAGGTTCTTTTCCCTGATGGGGCTGTTTGAAGCGGGGATGTGCGGCTTGGTTTTGTCCAACTCTCTGTTTTTCAGCTACATGATTCTGGAAGTCCTGACTCTGGGAACTTACCTGCTAATCGGGCTGTGGTTCAACCAGTCTTTGGTGGTGACCGGTGCCCGCGACGCTTTCTTGACTAAGCGGGTGGGAGACTTGTTTCTGTTGATGGGAGTAGTCGCAATTCTGCCGCTGGCTGGAACTTGGAATTTTGACGAATTGGCCGTCTGGGCCAAGACTGCAAACCTTGACCCCACAGTGGCGACGCTGTTGAGTTTAACTTTGATTGCCGGCCCGATGGGCAAATGCGCCCAGTTTCCCTTGCACCTGTGGCTGGATGAGGCGATGGAAGGCCCTTTGCCGGCAACGATTTTGCGGAACACGGTGGTTGTGGAAACCGGCGCTTGGATTTTGATTAAATTGCAGCCCGTGATTGCTTTGTCGCCCGTGGGACTGAAGACAACTATTATTGTAGGTGCTGCAACGGC
>Ga0209591_10008696_pt1 | contig 11040 bp, 10 predicted proteins | sample MAT01_FD_187207 | JGI IMG/M metagenome (GOLD analysis project Ga0209591, IMG submission 187207) | Freshwater microbial communities from Lake Fryxell liftoff mats and glacier meltwater in Antarctica - MAT-01 (SPAdes) (version 2) | ecosystem: Environmental > Aquatic > Freshwater > Ice > Liftoff...
CGATCGCCAGACAGCAGCTTGACTCTGCTAAAGCTGCTTATGATGTGGCTCTAGCACAGCGCAGTGCTGCTCAACAGGGGATAAATCAGTCACAGGCGAAGCTAGCCCAGGTGCAGCAAGGGGTGACCAGTGCCCAAGCACAGCTAGCAGCCAGTCAAGGTGGCTTGCAAAAGGCACAGGCAAGCGGTGTGCAAACCGATGTTGATCGCAGCCAGTACGCCGCAGCCAATGCGGCGATCGCCCAGGCTCAAGCAAAGCTAGCAGAAGCGCAACTTCAACTTTCTTACACCACTATTACCGCTCCCGCTGCTGGACGAATTGGTCGCAAGACGGCTGAGGTAGGTGAGCAGGTTCAGGCAGGTACGCCGTTGATGGCAGTAGTTGGGAATGACCTTTGGGTAACGGCAAACTTTAAAGAAACCCAGTTGGCTCGGATGCACCCAGGTTCAGTGGTAGAAGTGAAGCTAGATGCTTTCCCTAACCACATGTTCACAGGTAAGGTTAATAGCCTATCGCCTGCCTCTGGCGCAGAGTTCGCCCTGTTACCCCCCGATAATGCTACAGGCAACTTTACTAAAGTCGTTCAGCGCATTCCGGTTAAAGTCATGCTGGATGCTGCCAGCGTTAAAGGCTACGAAAATCAAATTGCTCCGGGTATGTCGGCAGCCGTCACAGTCGAAATTCAGTAGAGGTGACCTATGACGAGTCAATCGGTAGCCCCTTCGTCTCCCCCTTCTCCCGCGCCCCCATCTTCGACCGTCTCTCTCAAGACCTGGATTGGCTTACTCGGCTCTATCCTGGGCGCGTTTATGGCGGTCTTAGATATTCAGATCACCAATGCTTCTCTGAGGGATATTCAGGCGGCGCTAGGAGCGACGCTAGAAGAAGGCTCTTGGATTTCTACTGCCTATTTGGTGGCTGAAATTGTAGTGATTCCCATCACAGGCTGGCTGTCAGTGGTATTTTCTCCACGACGTTATGTGCTGACGAATGCCGCGTTGTTTATTTTCTTTTCAGTTTGCTGTGCTTGGGCTTGGAATTTGGGCGCAATGATCGTGTTCCGAGCGCTTCAGGGGCTTGCGGGCGGTGTACTGATTCCGATGGCATTTACTTATATTTTGCGGAATCTGCCGCCTGCCAAGCAGCCTGTTGGTTTGGCGATGTTTGCGATTACGGCGGTATTTGCGCCTTCTATTGGGCCTACCATTGGCGGCTGGCTCACGGAAAACTACGGCTGGGAGTACATTTTTTATCTCAATGTGATTCCTGGGTTGCTGCTGATTGCTGCCGTTTGGTACGCCTACAAGCCAGAACCAATGCAGCTAGGCTTGCTAAAGCAGGGAGATTGGGGCGGTATTGCAGCAATGGCGATCGGGCTAGGTTCGCTTCAGGTGGTGCTGGAGGAGGGCAGCCGTAAGGATTGGTTTGGGTCAGGCTTTATTGTGAAATTAACGGCGATCGCCACCATCTTCCTCGCCATCTTCTTTTGGATTGAACTCACCCGCAAGAAGCCTTTTATTGAGCTACGACTGATAGGAGAACGCAATTTTGGACTGGCTTCTATCGTCAATATTTCTCTAGGTATTGGTCTATATGGGTCGGTTTATGTTTTGCCGCTTTACTTAGCGCAAATACAGCAGTACAACGCCTTGCAGATTGGCGAAGTCATTATGTGGGCAGGGATTCCCCAGCTTTTTTTGGTGCCGTTTGTCCCCAAGCTGATGAAAGTGATCGACATCCGCATCCTGATTGCGATCGGGATTAGCCTGTTTGCCGTTAGCTGTTTTATGAATACCTCTATGACCCATGACACCGGGATTGACCATCTGCGGGTGTCGCAAATTGTCCGGGCAATGGGGCAGCCGCTGATCATGATTCCTCTTTCGTCGATCGCCACCGCAGGCATTGCTCCCGCTTTAGCCGGATCAGCCTCAGGCTTGTTTAACATGATGCGAAATTTAGGTGGCTCCCTGGGAATTGCGATTTTGGCGACATTGTTAAAAAACCGCGAGCAGTTTCACTCGAATCGGATTGGTGAAGCCCTGTCTGTTTACGACCCTGCAACTCGGCAGCGACTTGACCAACTGACGCAAGCCTTTATGGGGCGAGGGATTGATCTGGAAACGGCAAAACAACAGGCGATCGCCACCCTCGATAACATCGTTCGACGAGAAGCATTTGTGATGGCGTTCAACGACTGCTTCTACTTCATTGGGTTAGCTCTGTTGCTGAGTGGGTTAGCGATCATCTTCTTCAAAAAAGTAAAACCTCAAGGCGGAGCAGCCCATTGAAGTGCGCTGTTAAATAAGGAGAAATATTACAAAATATTGCACTCGCCTAAGAAGGGGAACGCCATGCCGGAAAATTACTGCATAGAGACTGAAGAATGAACTGCTTAAGCATCCTTGAATCGCGTCCGCTTTATCAGTATGCTCAAACGAGGAAGGTTCGAGGTTCGTAGAGATAAAGAAGAATTTCTTCCTTAAATCTGCCATCAACAGCCGTCCTGACAGTTCATGGCTCAGCCGTTCATTCGTGAACGCTGATTTAAACAAACTCGGTTACATCTTGCTTTTCGGAGGAATCCCTTAATGAGTATTATCACGAAGTCCATCGTGAACGCCGATGCTGAGGCTCGCTACCTAAGCCCCGGTGAGCTAGACCAAATCAAGAACTTTGTCACATCTGGCGAACGCCGCGTGCGGATTGCGCAAGTTTTAAGTGAATCCCGTGAGCGGATCGTCAAGCAAGCTGGCGACCAACTGTTCCAAAAGCGCCCTGACGTTGTTTCCCCCGGTGGCAACGCTTACGGCGAAGAAATGACCGCAACTTGCCTGCGTGACTTGGACTACTACCTGCGCCTCGTAACCTACGGAGTGGTTTCCGGTGACGTTACCTCCATCGAAGAAATCGGCATCGTCGGCGTTCGTGAGATGTACAAGTCTCTCGGCACCCCCATCGACGCAGTAGCTTCGGGCGTTGCGGCAATGAAAAACGTAGCCGTTGGAATGATGTCGGGTGAGGATGCTGCTGAAGCAGGTGCTTACTTCGATTACGTCATCGGTGCTATGCAGTAGTGAAAGATTGAACTGAGGAATCATCCGCTGTTCAAAGCTTTTAACATTTTTAGCCTGATCGACATTCATTTAATTTAAGGAAGCAAAATCATGCAAGACGCAATTACCTCTGTAATCAACTCCGCAGACGTTCAAGGCAAGTACCTGGATATGTCTGCTCTAGCAAAGCTGAAAGGCTACTTCTCTAGCGGCGAACTGCGCGTTCGGGCTGCTACCTCCATCAGCGCTAACGCTGCGGCGATCGTTAAAGAAGCTGTGGCTAAGTCGTTGTTGTACTCAGATGTCACCCGTCCCGGTGGCAACATGTACACCACTCGTCGCTATGCAGCCTGCATTCGTGACCTCGACTACTACCTGCGCTACTCCACCTATGCCATGTTGGCTGGCGACCCTTCCATCTTGGATGAGCGCGTTTTGAACGGCTTGAAAGAAACCTACAACTCCCTAGGTGTACCTGTTTCTTCTACCGTCCAAGCAATCCAAGCCATGAAAGAAGTCACCGCTAGCTTAGTGGGTTCTGATGCTGGTAAAGAAATGGGCGTGTACTTCGACTACATCTGCTCTGGCTTGAGCTAAATGTGAGCAAGTTGTCAATTTGACAATTTTAAACTCAATATTTTTGGAGGTCTGGGAAGTTTGGGGTGAGTGTTAGGTGGTCAACGGCGGTTCATGGGAGCTAGCTGTGACGGTCTAAGATTGATCTCAAACTCCCAGCCTTGTTGTATTAGGCGCAAAAAAACAGGCGCAAAAATTTAGCCTACACAGGAGCTATATACAAAATGCGGATGTTCAAAATTACAGCCTGTGTTCCCAGCCAAACTCGGATTCGCACCCAGCGGGAACTACAAAATACCTATTTCACCAAGTTGGTTCCTTACGACAACTGGTTCAAAGAGCAGCAGCGCATCATGAAGATGGGCGGCAAAATTGTCAAGGTAGAATTGGCAACTGGCAGACCTGGAGCGAATGCTGGGTTGAGCTAGTTATCTTTGACAAACTTTTTGCTGGGCATAGGATGTGGGGATAGTGGGCGATTGCTCTTAACTCGACATTCTGTGCCCAGCATTTTGTTTGTTTAGATGTGCGTTTATTTAGATGTGTGCTAAAACTCAATTCCCGCCTGCGCTTTCACTCCCTGCTCTCGAAAAGGATGCTTCACTAACGTCATTTCTGTCACCAAGTCAGCCCGCTCAATTAACGCTGCGGGCGCGCCTCGTCCGGTCAGAATGACATGGGACTCATCGGGCTTCTGCTCTAGTCCCGCCAAAATTTCGTCAATCTGCAAATATCCCAGCTTCAAAGCAATATTCACTTCATCCAATAGCACTAGCTTGAACTCAGGATTAACAATAAAGCTCAGCGCCATTTGCCAAGCTTCCTGCGCTTTCTGAATATCACGATCGCGATCTTGGGTTTCCCAGGTAAAGCCTTCGCCCATGGCGTGAAACTCTAAAAGAGGCGTTTCGCCTGTCGTCCAAGGCTCGAACACCGTTTTTTCGGCAGGCTCCCAGGCTCCTTTAATAAACTGAACGATCGCCACTCGATAGCCATGCCCCAGGGATCGCAATACCATACCTAGCGCCGCAGTGGTTTTGCCCTTGCCCGTACCTGTATTGACAATAATTAAGCCCTTTTGGTGCGATCGCTCTGCCAGACGCTGCTCTTGTACTTCCTTCCGCCGCTGCATCTTCCGTTGATACTGCTCGGTCGAAAGCCCCGTAGAGGTAGCTTCCTCGTTCAGGACAGTGGCTTCTTGATCGATTGAAATAGGTTCCATAAGGCGCGGCTAAGGTTTCTAGAGGCAACCTTCAGCATATCAGGGGCTTGGTGCTCTGAACGAAGGGTCGGATTTCTACTGAGTTTGTCCCTTTGCAGTAGAACCTTTTACTTCCTTAAAGTTGTTCAAAAATATCAAGAAACATCAAATATCCTTTTGCTTAGCTTGAGAATTCAGTTAGCACATGAAATTTTTCTTAAGTTTCATGTGCAATTGTTAAAAAAAATAAATGGGTTCAGAGAAATTACTGAATTGAGCCCATTTAATTGTTAAGCTTTGCAATATATGATGGGACATATGGGATAGACCTATTACCGTCAAGGGATAAAGCACTGATTCCCTCAAGTATAAAATTGTTCACCGTCAGGTGCAGGTCTTTGAGTAGACAGCCTAATACCGTACATCAATCGCTCACTTCTATGAACACTATTGGAAAGTTTGTTAGCTTCACTATTGCTGCTGTTGGAATACAGATGCTACTTACTGCTCAAGTGTTAGCACTGCCAACCTCGCTAGTGACCTCCTCGAATAGAATGCAGGTTAGTAACGCCAGATCTATTCATCCTATGGTTCAAGGACAGGGAGATAGCCCAGATATGGAGGGGCGAGAAGGTGTGCCCCCTAGCGCTGGTTCTGGAAGTCGTTAGTTTAGGGGGAGATAGACCGTGAATGTCGTCCAGTTTTGTTTGCTGAACACTTGAACATCGCCATTGATGTGGGTCACCATGCGTTTTACGAGCGCCAGTCCTAGTCCTGTGCCTCCATGCTTCCAGGGGTCGGCGTTGGGAATCCGGTAGAATTTCTCAAAAATGCGGAGTTGTTCGCTGGGAAGAATTTTTACACCGGAATTGCTGACCCGAATCGCAAAAACTGTGGGGGGCAACTGAGAATTTTTGGGGTTTTGCCGGGGGAAATGTGCTTTTAGCCCTCGAACAATGGGTTTTGGAGAACGGGAAAATTCTTTAGATTCAATGCCAGCAGTGACTTTGATGCTCTCATGGGCGGGAGTGTACTTAAAGGCGTTGTTTAAGAGTTCGGTTAGGATGCGCCCTAAGGTCGCTAAATCTGAAACAACGGGAGATAGATCGACCGGAATATCGACTATGAGCTGCTGCTGTTGCTTTTGCTGTTGAGCGGCAAAAGGTTCGAGCAGATGGGGAATCCAATCTTGAAGCTTGATAGGAGTGGGATGGATTGGCTCCATTTGGGTATCGAGACGAGAAAGATCAAGCATGTTGTTGATTAAGTTAATTTCTCGATCGCATTCACTTTGCAAAATCTGAAGATAGCGCTTAATCTGTTCGCCGTCCGTTTCTAGCAACCCCAGTCCATTCAGCCGAATTTGGAGGAGTTGACCCGCCATTTTAATACTACAAATGGGAGTACGAAGTTCGTGGGAGACAGCGTTGAGAAAACTGTCTTTAACCTGGTTGAGACTTTCAAGCTCGGTCACTTGCTTCTGGACGGCAGTGTAAAGGCGGGCTTGGCGAATGGCGATCGCACATTGGTTGGCAACTTGCTGCACTAAGCGAACCTCGGCGGCTCCAAAGCCATCTTCACCCACCCGATAAAGCCATATATCACCAATCACCCCAAGATCGTTAATAATGGGGCAAGCTAGGGTTGTAGAACCTTGTGACCAAGGTCGTAAGTTTTTTTCTGTTGGATTAATCCAGCAAAACTGAATTGCTCTTCCTGACAAAAGCTGAGAGTAGAGCGCCTCTTCATCTTCCATATAAAATACTCTGCCCTGGGCAGCGGGCACGCCTGCCTGTATCGATTCGTAGGCGATCGTTGAGGTGGCGAGATTAAGGTCGTACAGCCCTGTGTCGCAGGAGGTCGTGTTTAATTCGGCGGTGATTTCTTCAACCGCAGTTTGCAAAATTTGGCTTTCATCAAGACTATCTCGAACTTTCTCAGTAATGCGCTTTAAAAGGGCTTCAAAATCAAGTGCTTGCTGAAGTTGCGCTGTCCGTTCTTGAACCTGTTGCTCAAGCTGTGCTTCTACCAGTCGCAGATCGCGGCTGTGAGGAAACATTGTTCGGCTACCAGTTGTCGCTCCGCTATTCTCTTGAGTGGTCGCAGCGTTATTGGCGATGAATTTTCCTTCTCCGTCCTTAGCGGGCAACAGCCATTGTTCCAGCAGCGTTACCCGTTGCGGTTTTAGAGACGCTGGCAGGCAAGATATTTCTGGTGTCTGGCTGCTTTCTGCACTCACTAAAGTTGAATCAAAATTAGAGGTTCGTGCTAAAAGATCTAGCTGCTCACATCCACTTAGATCTTCAGCAGAGGGATGCAGCAACTCAATGGGAGTGGGGTCGAAGAGATCGCTAGCTTGGGATGATAGCTGATGCTCAATGGCTTCTAAGCGCTTTTCAAACTGGTTACGCAGGAGGGCAATTTCGATGGTTGTATGTAAATCAGTTTGATTGAAAGGCTTGATGAGATATCTAGTGGTGGTGGGAGTTCCCTGGGGATGTCTAGAAGAAATGGCTCGTTTTAAGGTGCGACTATTGGCATGGGCGGTCAGGTAAATGATTGGAATTTTCAACAAGCTACGAATTTGCTCGGCGGCAGCTACACCGTCACTCTTGCCTTTTAGCTGAATATCCATCAAAACTAAATCTGGCTGAGTTTCTCCCGCAGCTCGAACCGCGTCCGACCCTGAACTAACGCGCGCAACCAGGGTATGTCCAAAACCTTCTAAAGATTCTTGAATACTCCAAGCGGCAATGCGCTCGTCTTCGACTATCAAGATTTTAGCCATTGAGACTTTGCACTACCTCTTAGGACTACCTTGCTCAAAACTTGTTCAACTCAAAAGCTTGTTAAAGCTAACTCCCAACTCTATGCCTACAGTCCCACTCACAGACCTTCTGCCAAGATTTAAATCTTTTGTCAATGCAATAAATGGGTTAACTAGGAGAGTGTTGATTGAATGCGGCGATAATGGGGGCGATCATTCATCACCTCTTAGCTGTATCCCATATCACCTAGCCGTTGACTATTCCAGTTTTTACCTTAGTAAACAAGGTTCGCAAATGCTGCCCTAACTGTACCGCTCCCGCTCAGACTTGAAAAGAGGAAACAACAGGAATCGTCCCTAATTCAGAAGATTTTTTGAAATCTTTACAATTTCTCCTATCCCTCTATTCAAGATTGGGCAAGAGATTCCCTCGATCGCCCCACTGTTGTAGCGTTCTATACTTTTGATTGCTTCCAGGTGTCGCCTTTAACAAGGGTATGAACTTGCCAGTTAATGTTGTCAGTGTCGGGATAATCGGTGCGATAGTGTCCCCCTCGGCTTTCGGTGCGAAATAGGGCGCTTTTTAGGATTAAGTAGGATAAATCGAGCAAATTGCGAGTTTCGCTCCAGGTGCGGAGGTCGGTGGCTTGGGATGAGGTGAGCGAGAACGATCGCTCCGTTGGCTGGTCGATATAGGCGATCGCTGATTGACTGATTGCCGCAAATTCTGCTTGCCAAGTTTCGACTTGGGCGATCGCCTGTTCTAACGACGGCTGATCCCGACAAATGCCAGCACTCTGCCACATCAGGCGGGGAAGTAATTGTCGCCATTCCTCAATTTGGGGCGTTAGGGATAGCTCTAAGGGCGGCAGATTTTGGGTGAGAGCTGGAGGCTTGGCGATCGCACCTTTAGGCAAGGTAATTTGGGCGAGCTGTGCCCCGAAGACAAGGCATTCAAGTAATGAATTACTAGCAAGGCGATTGGCACCGTGAACCCCGGTGCTGGCAGACTCGCCAACCGTATACAGACCGGAGATGGAAGTGCAGCTTTGGGTATCGGTGATGATCCCCCCCATCCAATAGTGGGCGGCAGGAGCAACAGGAATAGATTGCTTAAAAAGGTCAATGCCCCACTGCTGACAGACTTGAATAATATTGGGGAAGCGATGACGAATAGTATCTTCGGGAATGGGTTTAAGATCAAGCCAAACATGACCAGAACCACCCGCATTTTTTTGGAGATGGCTAAAAATGGCGCGGCTGACAACATCTCTAGGGGCAAGCTCGCCAGCGGGGTGATAGTCGAAGGCGAAGCGATGCCCCTGATCATCGACTAGGTGGGCACCTTCACCCCGAACGGCTTCGCTAATGAGGAACCGAGGCGCACCAGGGTGGGTTAGTGCCGTGGGGTGGAACTGGACAAATTCTAAGTCGCAAAGTTCGGCACCCGCGCGCCATGCCATTGCGACCCCGTCGCCTGTGCTAATGGAGGGATTGGTGGTTTGGGCAAACACCTGACCGCCGCCGCCAGACGCCAGAACGATCGCCTTTGCTTGCAGCCAGCACAGTTGGTTTTCGTACAGTAGGCAGACTCCTCGACAGGTCTGGTCTTCCATCCACAGATTCAATACAAATCCCTGGGAAAGCACCTGGATATTGTCGCGGTTGAGCACCTGAGCCGCCAGGGTAGAAACCATAGCTCGTCCGGTTGCATCGGCAGCATGGAGAACCCGACGGCGGGAATGGGCAGCTTCTAGGGTCAGCGCCAGATCGTCTCCTTTGCGATCGAACGCCACGCCCATTTCTACGAGCGATCGCACACATTCGGGCGCTTTTTCGACCAAAAGCTGAACGGCTTCGGGGTTGCATAATCCGGCTCCGGCTTTGAGCGTATCTTCAACATGCAGTTGGGGTGAGTCTTCGGGGGCGATCGCCGCTGCAATGCCTCCCTGTGCCCAGTCGCTTGCCGACACTGAAAGAGAATCTTTGGTGATTAGCCCAACTCGCAGCGTTTTGGGTAGGCAGAGGGCGGTGTACAGTCCTGCGGCTCCGCCCCCCACAATTAGGACATCAAAGGCATCGGGCAAGGTTGGATGGGACACAGGAGTAGAAAAAGTAAGGGTTATTTAAAACACAATAACGAAAAAAGACTGAAGACCGAGTTTTAAATCTCAGCCTTCAGTCTCCAAAAAATTAGCATTGAGCTTTAACACCTTGAGCTTTAACGATAGATACCGTTATTAAAGCGATCGCCCCCTTCCACCAAAGCAGAGTCGGGAGAAGAGATAGTAAATTTATCGAGGTTTGCTTTCAAAATTTCTGCTTGGCGCTCTGTTAAATCGGGCATATCGAAGATGTCATCAATGTTTTCAAAGGGTGCATTGCTCAAAATCATTCGAGCTAGAGTGGGGTACAGTCCAGGGAACTGGGCAAATGCCCGCACGTTGGTATTATTCAAATCAATTTTTTTGCCAAAATCAGTTGCCAGCTTGTCGTCCATGCTGTTGCGAAACTCTGCAACTAGCGGTGAGCGGGCTGCTTCAGCCTGTTGCGGAAAGCCGAAGATGCCCAAGCAACCGATCAGCATTAGCCCCACAGCCATTATTGTCCCTACCAAGCGTTTCATTCTTGAAATCCCTCCCAGTTTCAATGCGTCGGAAATCATATTAAGTCCAAAATAAACACAGCTTTATAAGGTAGAGATTATCACTTTTTAGGACAGGTTTTAGGGCGGGCTACAACAAGCACGAACTATTCTGCCTCTTCAACCACAAAGTTTTCGCCTAATGTGGTGATGCGATCGCCCAGCACCAGTTTCCGCCCCCGCCGCACCTCAACCGCGCCATTGACCTTAACATCGCCGTTTTGAATCAACATTTTTGCCTCGCCCCCCGTCTGCACCACGCACATCAGTTTCAAAAACTGATCCAACTTAATTGTTTCCTCGCTCTTGTCCATCTCTGCCATAGCCGCTATAAAATCCAGAAGAGTGTTCAGTCATTCTCATATTAATATCTCACCCTCCGCTATGACCTATTGCCTCGGCATTCTCACCTGTTACGGGCTAATTCTTGCCGCCGACTCTCGCACCAACGCAGGCGTAGACCACATTTCGACCTATCAAAAACTCTTTGACTTCTCTAACCCTGGAGAACGAGTCATCATGCTCTGCACATCGGGTAATTTGTCCATTACTCAAGCGGTGATGAATGCCCTTCAGCAAGACCTCAACTCGTCCCAAGAAGAAACGATCCACACGCTGCCTACGCTTTATGACGTTGCCCGTTACATTGGCAGCAAAGTTCGGCAACTGCAAGAGCATGAGCGCCCTTGGCTTGCCAAAGATGGCATTGACTTTAAATGCACTCTGTTGCTCGGTGGACAAATTCGAGGAGATGCGCCGGGGCTGTTCATGATTTATAGCCAGGGCAATTTTATTC
>Ga0209591_10008701_pt1 | contig 11036 bp, 5 predicted proteins | sample MAT01_FD_187207 | JGI IMG/M metagenome (GOLD analysis project Ga0209591, IMG submission 187207) | Freshwater microbial communities from Lake Fryxell liftoff mats and glacier meltwater in Antarctica - MAT-01 (SPAdes) (version 2) | ecosystem: Environmental > Aquatic > Freshwater > Ice > Liftoff...
ATTAATCAGTTCCTTTTTTCTCTAAAAACTCATTATAAAGTGTATTCATAGCTTCTAATAATGGTAAATTTCTATTAAAATATACTCACCACTGGTGAACAGTGTTCAATAAGATGCGTTCCCCCTGACGCATGGGGGCTGGGTGAAGCATTCGGGCATTATATGGTAGGTTGGGAATCAACTATTGTCGCCCGAATGCTTCACCCTACCAATTTATCGGTATCCGGGCGATCGCACAAATCCCCAAAAAGGCATCGGGCGATCGCATCCACCATCAACAACACCACAAAAAAGCCAGGGATAGATATCCCCAGCTCGAAACATAACACAATTAGTTTTGAGAGTCGGTTGGGCGATCGTTTCCGAATCTACCCGCACCCACTTTTGCTCAAATTAAATCAAGGCAACGTCAGAAGCCGTCACGCCCGGTTTGCCGTTGAGAATTGCCAGCGTCACGCCAGGGTTAGCACCGGCAATACCGTCAGGGTCAAATCCGAGTCGTCCGGTTTCATTTTCATAGAAGAGGAACGCATCTGACGGGGCCGCCCCGGCTGGAGCCGAGCTGCCATTGTAAAAACCACTTTGAAGCACCAAGAACGACTTGGAAGAAAGTCCATCCGTATTTGGCACTGCTGACAAGCCCGGGAAGCTGTTTAACTGCAAGATAAACTTGTCTTGACCGACAACAAAATCGCCGATTTGGTCTACGTTAGTACCCAAGCCGCCCTCACCAAAGTTGTTGTAGTAGAAGCTGTCATTACCCGAGCCACCAATCAGCGTGTCAGCACCAGGCCCGCCAACGAGAGAGTCGTTACCATCGCCGCCGATCAAATAGTCATTACCAGCACCACCATTGAGACTGTCATTACCAGCGCCGCCGAAGATGCTGTCATTACCAGCGCCACCGTCGAATATATCAGCACCGGAACCGCCGTTCAAAATATCGGAGAACTCAGTACCAGTGACGTTATTCGCCACAGTAGAATTGCCGGTAAACAAGACAGGAGTGGTAAAGTTGTAACCGCCCACACCAGAACCGAAGTTGTAAACTCCAGTTGTCGGGAAAGTACCCGGATTAGCAGTTAAATCAACAATGCTACCTGAATTGGTAGAAGTACCAGTCGGAGCCGAACCAGTCGCACCAGTAAACAAAAAGTCTGCTGTGCCCAAAGTCCCTGCCGCCGTACCCAGATTCGCAACAGTTGTGAAACCGCCTGCGATCGTACCATTCGAGTCAAACACCAACACCGTTTCGCTCGACGTATTCGTAAATACGAAGAAACCAGGAGTTGTAGAACTGCCCACAGCCTTAGTTTGCGCCGCGTCCACAGTCGAATAATTGGCACCGGTGAAAATCACCAATTGTTTGCCAGTAATGTCAGGAGTTGAACCGCTCACACTGGCAAAATTAGTAGTAGTGAAATTCCCGAAAGCACCGCTGACAAACTGCAATTTGTCAACCCCGAAGGTAAAGTCAGTAATCGTATCCGCGCCGTCGCCTGGAGCATTGTAACCAAAGATATCTGCACCGGAACCGCCAGTCAGAATATCCGCACCTCCACCACCAGTGATGATGTCAGCAAATTCAGTACCGGTGACGCTGTTAGCACTCGCATTTCCAGTAAATAAAACAGGAGTGCTGAAGTTGTAGCCACCAGCACCAGAACCGAAGTTGTTAAAGGCGATCGGGAAAGTGTTCCCAGCAGCAGTTAAATCAGCAACGCTACCCGACGAGCTAGGAGAAGTTGCAACCGGAGCACTGGTAATCGTCCCTGTAAACACAAAGTCCGCCGTGCCCAAATTGCCAGCAGCAGTACCCAAGTTCGCAATAATTGTCGAACCACCCTGTGTCGTACCATTCGAGTCAAAAGCCAACACTGTCTCATTCGCAGCATTGGTATATACGAAGAAACCAGGAGTTGTAGAATTGCCCAAAGCAGACGCTTGCGCCAATTCTAAACTTGCAAAAGTTCCGCCCGTGAAAATCACCAACTCTTTACCAGTAATGTCAGGAGTTGAACCGCTAACACCATCAAAGTTCGTAGTAGTCAAATTCCCGAATTCGCTGGCTGCAAACTGGAATTTGTCAACCCCAAAGTTAAAGTCAGTAATCGTATCCGCGCCGTCACCTGGAGCATTGTAACCAAAGATATCTGCACCGGAACCGCCAGTCAGAATATCCGCACCTCCACCACCAGTGATGATGTCAGCAAATTCAGTACCGGTGACGCTGTTAGCACTCGCATTTCCAGTAAATAGGACTGGTGTGCTGAAGTTGTAGCCACCAGCACCAGAACCGAAGTTGTTAAAGGCGATCGGGAAAGTGTTCCCAGCAGCAGTTAAATCAGCAACGCTACCTAAGTTAGTAGAAGTTGCAGTTGGAGAATTCGCGATCGAACCTGTGAATACAAAGTCCGCCGTGCCCAAAGTCCCAGCAGCAGTACCCAGACTCGCAATTTTTGTAAAGCCACCCGCGATCGTCCCATTCGAGTCAAAAGCCAACACTGTCTCATTTGCAGCATTGGTATATACGAAGAAACCAGGAGTTGTAGAATTGCCCAAAGCAGACGCTTGCGCCAATTCTAAACTTGCAAAAGTTCCGCCGGTGAAAATCACCAACTCTTTACCAGTAATGTCAGGAGTTGAACCGCTAACACCATCAAAGTTCGTAGTAGTCAAATTCCCGAATTCGCTCGCGACAAATTGGAATTTGTCAACCCCGAAGGCAAAGTCAGAAATTTTATCGCCACCTTCTTTCGTTGTCCTGTAACCAAAGACATCGGCACCGCTACCGCCACTCAGGACATCTAAACCAAGGCCACCGGTGATCGTATCGTTGCCGTCACCGCCGTTAATCGTATCGTTGAAATTACTGCCGATGATATTGTCATCGCCAGCTAAACCATCGATTTTAATCGCTACGGGGAAAGTACCGAAGTCCAAAACATCAGGGCCGGCAGTACCGACAGGAACAGTTACTGGTGCGCCAGTGAAGACAAAGTTCCTCACTTCCAGGCTAATTTTCACCGAGAAACTGGCAACAATTTCAAAGCGCGCCCCAACCGCAAATACCAGTACAGAACGGCCGGTAGCGGCATCTGTAAACTGACAGAAAGTAGGCGTGTCGATGTTGCCGCCCAAAGCTGCAAACCGCGCTTGCAAAGTAGCGATACTCGTAACGCTGATATCGGCACTGAAGTCAAGCAAGTTAGAGCTGCCGATGCTTCCAACAGCAGAAGTAGCCGTAATCGAGAGTCGAGTCAAGCTAGTAACGCTGAGAGCAAAAGCAGCATTAGAAAACTCTAAAACATCGTCTTCGACATTAAAGTCAGTGATTAAGTCAGCTTCTGCAACCGTTGTAATCTCTTGACGGGAAGTTTTGTAAATAAAGCGATCCTTGCCAGCACCCCCAGTCAGAGTATTGGTTCCTGCGCCACCTTCGATCGAGTCATCATCATCGCCACCTTTAATTTTGTCGTTGCCCAAGCCTCCTTTTATTTTGTTTTTGCCTTTACCGACTTCGATATCGTCATCGTCATCGCCACCGTCGATATCATTGTCGCCATCGCCGGCTTTAATCTTGTCCTTGCCCAAGCCTCCTTTTATTTTGTTTTTGCCTTTACCGACTTCGATATCGTCATCGTCATCGCCGCCGTCGATATCATTATCGCCATCATCGCCTTTAATCTTGTCCTTGCCTTTGCCTCCTTTGATTATGTCTTTGCCACTGCCACCTTCGATATCGTCATCGTCATCGCCGCCGTCGATATCATTGTCGCCATCGCCGGCTTTAATCTTGTCCTTGCCTTTGCCTCCTTTGATTATGTCTTTGGCCTTACCGCCTTTAATGTCATCGTCACCATCGCCACCTTCGATGTCGTTATCGAGAGTTGCCGAACCGACAATAACTTGAGGAGTTGTATTGCCAGTAAATTTAAAGACATTTTGCTCGACTTTTAAGCTAAAACGCTGGCCGGTGATAATGTTTGTGCCTTGGCTAACTTCAAAACCAAAACTAGCTGCACCGATAAAACCTGCTGTTGCTTGGAAAGTTAACAAACCTGCGTTAATGTCTGCTTGAGTGAAAGTAACACCGATTTGTGTTACAGCTACTCCTTTAAAGAGTAGTTGCCCAGTTTTAGCATCCGGCAACTCGGTTAGCTTGAAGACTGTGCCGCTAGCACCTTGCGGGCCATCGACAAACCGCAACAACTCAGAAGTAATGGTTTGCTTGTTGCCGTCGGAACCGGTACTCAGGCTATTATTAGCTCCCACTTGCGGGGGAATCGGCCTCGGAGCTGCAACAGGAGTTGGAGTTGGAGTTGGGGTTGGAATTGTACCACCAGTAGCTCCCAAAAAGTTGCCAGCTTTCAGAATACTCGCATTGACATTCAACAATAGCGCCAGCACAAAGCTACTGCTACCCCGAATTTCGGTATTGAGGCCAACTTGTACAAACGACAAACTGCTAAAACTCAAGCTGCCAGACAGCAGTAATTTGTCATTGTCTGTGTAGTCAGTGATGACTGAACTTGGCCCAGAATTACGATCGCCGATGACAAAAACGTCATTTCCAGCACCGCCGACACAGGTATGGTTGCCAGTACCGCCCATCAGCGTATCGTTGCCCGTACCGCCCATCAGCGTATCGTCACCCGATCCGCCACCGACAACGCTGTCGTCACCGTCGCCGCCGTCTATCATGTCATTGCCATCGCCAGCAACGAGCGTATCTTTTCCGGCACCACCCATCAGGGTATCGTCACCGTCGCCGCCCATCACGCTGTCGTCGCCATCATCGCCCATACAAACATCGTTGCCGCTTCCACCCATCAGGGTATCGTCGCCGGCACCGCCCATCACGCTGTCGTCGCCCTCGTCGCCCATGCAAACATCGTTGCCGCTTCCACCCATCAGGGTATCGTCGCCGGCACCGCCCATCACGCTGTCGTCGCCCTCGTCGCCCATGCAAACGTCGCTACCAGCACCGCCGATGACGGTATCGTTATCTTTGCCGCCGTTAACGTTGTCGTTGCCATCGCCGCCGCTAACGTTGTCGTTTCCCCGATCGCCCCTGACGGTATCGTTGCCTTCACCGCCTTCACACTTGTCGTCGCCTTTGCCGCCGTAGACGGTATCGCTGCCGGCTGCCCCATCAACGTCGTCATCTCCGTCGTTGCCATGCACCCAGTCATCGCCATCATCGCCTTTGCAGGTATCTTTGCCGCTGCCGCCAAAAATACTGTCATCGTCTTTACCGCCATCAATCTTGTCGTTGCCTTTGCCACCGTCAAGCTTGTCTTTACCTCGATCGCCTTTTATTTCATCGTCGTCATCGCCGCCCTCACAATCATCGTCATCTTTACCTCCGTAGATTTTATTTTTGCCACCCTTGACTTTGATTTTGTCTTTGCCTTTTTTGCCGAATATCGTCTGGTTAACACCCGTGGCGACAATTAAGTCATCGTCATCGCTGCCTTCGATCGTCTTGCCATCGCTGCCACTATCATCCCGATCGTTCTTGCCACCGGCACCTTCTTCGGGTATGCCGTTAAATTCAGCAACTTTTGGGGATGCGCCGTTAGACGGATTCGCAACTTTGCCGTTACTGCTGGTGCTATTTTCAGCGATCGCATCGTCAATTAGCTTGACTAACCCGCTGTCAGGATTTAGGGCTGTGGCGCTGCGGAAAGTCGTGAGTCGATCGAGATCGCTGGCTGAAAGCCCGAGCTCTGGTTCGTCATCTTCGAGGGCGATCGGCACAGCATTTCTCACATTTGCATTAGAATTCGGCATATTTAACCCTGTAGAGGAACTGGTTTTTGTCATGTCAGGAATTTCGCTGGAAACTCGATCGGGAAAAAGTGTTCCCGACACATTTCCTAACAACATTTCTTCTTCCATCTTTGATATTTCCAAAAAAAGGCTGAGCTTCTTAGAATCAGTTTATCAGCAACCATGAGGCAGCAAAATATAAAGTTATATCTTTATACTTTCGCTTGCAACAGTTCCCGATATCCGACTTTTGTCTTATAGATGCTATTTAAACTGCAAGGGGTTATTTAGCTCACGTTGCGAGTTTTATATTCTGCCATTCCGCACCAAAAATAATTGATCCGCCACATACACCATAAGTGCTGTGCCTAAGCGCAGCTAACTTGAGATGTTCTGCGTAATTTCTACAGTAAGTGGCGTCTAAGTGCGCCAAACTGTAGATTTTCTACGTAATTTCTACAGTGAATTAGCAGAATTTGAACTCGCAACTGACAACTCCCTCATAACTACCCAAAACCTTTATACCCAAAATTTGATCCTTGCTGTTCCTGCGATCGAGTCTGGGTGCATTGAAGTTTTGTAACACTCCCAGACCTGACAAATCCTTCCCTGACTTAAGGATTTGAATTCTTCATCTAGAGACTGGATGCTCATTATTTTAGTTCCCGATGCTTAATTAGAAATTTAGACATAGCCTTTATTAAAAATATGAAGTACACTCCTATTCCCTGAATATCGGGACTTTCAAGCCTTATTACCAGAAACAATTGGTTTAAAGCCGGAACCCTGATCGGGGAGAAATTAAAAGAAAACTATTCATTACTCCAATCCTCTTCCTTTTAGGTAGAGGTCGCACTCAACTGTCAACCCAACACAGGGCGTTTATCCGCTCGCGAAGCGTCGCCCTGAGCGGAGTCGAAGGGTCGAAGGGCTCAGGGCGATCTGTCAACTGTCAACTGAATCAAGGATGAGGCGGAGGGCTGACCAATTAATTAATTGACACAAAATCTAGATTTTAGATAAGGGGGTGATGGTAGAGGATAAGTGGCACTCGACAGATAGACCGATCGCCGGAGCCCCAAAAAATTTACTCAACTTTGTCTCCCATATTGCCCTGAAACTTGCTGGCGAGAGGTGAAGTAATTTTAATAGGAACTAGAGATCCGCTTGGTAAAGTGCCTCCAATGTAACTTTACTGAGCAATGAGAAACTCAAGTTTGTGACGAATGTAAAGGGGTCTGCGGTAAAGGTGCAAAATGTTAAAAATCTCAAAATTGGAGAAAATTCGGCTTTCACTGAGCCAGAAGGTAATCAAAACTAATAAACTGTTATTAAAGTACAACTTTTATAGCTTCAGGGTGTTTGAACTAATATATTTGATCCCAGCGCTCGCCCGATCGAGGGAAGCGCATTCAGAAACTTTGATTGAAAAAGTAAAAATCAATTTTCCCGTCGGTATTGCTAGTCACAAAAACGTGGGCAAATTTAGAATTGAGGCGGGAGGGCGCTAAACCGGTGAACCAGGAATTTAAACTCTCTGTTACCCCTGTTGGGGACGACGAATATCTAGTACGGACAGAAAGGGTTGCACCCGGTGTACCCTTAGCAGAACAACAAGTTCGCTGGCCGATCGACGAATGGCTGGCACTGTCAGCTCAACTGATGAACGACCCCTTGCTGGGCGTACTCAAGCCCAAAGCATTACAGACAACTGCTTCTGCTGGTCGCGGACTCTCGCGAACCCCAAAAGACTCAGCGCCGAATTTAGTAGAGCTCGGGCAACAACTATATAGTGGTCTGTTTCAAGGAAACTTACGGGATAGCTGGACTTGCGCTCAAGGCATCGCCCAGCACCGCCGAGATGTGCTGCAACTGCGGATCGGACTCAAAGGCCGACGCTTGCCGCGGCTGCCGTGGGAAGTTCTACACGCGGGCGATCGACCTTTGGCAACCGGCACGGATGTGGTGTTTTCGCGCTACCAACCGGGTACAAGTTTGTTCAAACAAACCCGGATACTGCCCAGTGGCGGGCCTCTAAAAATTTTAATGGCGATCGCCTCTCCGGGCGATCGAGACAGCTTGCAACTTCAGCGAGAAGTGCTCCACTTGCAACAAGAACTGCAAAACCGCACCGCTAACCCCCTCAAAAACAGCCCGCACTGTCCAGAAATTCAACTGACTATTCTCGAACAGCCCGATCGAGAACAGCTTACTCAAGCCCTAGAACAAGGAAATTACCAAGTCCTGCACTACGCAGGCCATAGCAACTTAGGTTCCAGAGGCGGTGAACTATACCTAGTCAGCCGCCGCACTGGCTTAACCGAAACCTTGAGCGGCGACGACTTAGCCGGACTGCTCGTCAACAACGGCATTCAGATGGCCGTGTTCAACTCCTGCCGCGGCGCCTACGGCGACCCCTCAGACATGGCGGAGGACAGCCCGGAACGCAACTTAACCGAAGCTCTAGTCAAGCGGGGCATTCCGGCAGTGCTAGCAATGGCAGAAAGCATCCCCGACGATGTAGCCTTAACTCTAACGCGGCTGTTTTACCGCAACCTCAATCAAGGCTATCCAGTCGATCTCAGCCTGAGTCGGGCTAGGGCTGGACTAATTTCTACCTACGGTTCTCACCAGTTGTACTGGGCTTTGCCCATTCTCTACCAGCACCCGGATTTTGACGGCTATCTGACTGGCGCGCCAGCCCAAAGCACGATATCCGGTTCTCCGGTGCAAATAATCACGTCAGGAACGCAGCAGCCGATCGCGGGTACAGAATGGAAGGGGCCATCTTCGTCCTCGGCGATCGCCCAATACCCGCCAATGCCAGCCAATCGATCGCATGAGTCAGACAGTTCTGACGCGGAAGTTTGGGAATATTTTCCCGACCAATTAAAAGATCGCAGGGATTGGGTTCACCAGAACGATCGACCCTCTGCCGCTAGTACACCCAACTCTGTTCCTAATCCTGAGTCTTTGGGCAAAGCAACTCGGGCCACTGCATCGGCTCATCAACCCTCAAAAACAATGGGATTGAGACAATATCTGGCCCTGACGTTTTGCTTGTTACCCGTTGCTTTGAGTGCTGGCTTTTTTGGGTGGCGACACGTGCAGCATCGAGGCACGAAACCGGAAGAATTACTGCCCCCTGTACGGACTCCCCTGTCACAAAATTACCAGCAACAGAGCTACTAGACATCGCAAGAATTGCCAATTTTGAACAGGCTAGGAGGGCCTGTTCCACAAGAATTATGGTCGATATCTACTAAGGATCGCGAATTAAATAATTTACACAAGTTTGTGGGATGGGCGTCCCGCCCGTCCAGAAAGGGCGGGCGGGACGCCCATCCCACAAGAAGCATAAAAATTGTAAGTTATTAAATTTTCATTCCTAAATGCGCTCGGCAATGCAGTGAGTGCTGAATTTCCGATCGCTTGTCCAGCCTCAAAACTGGCGGAGGTTGTGATCTCAATTCCGGTTGCATCGGAATTAATATTACTCGAAATCAGGACACTCAAGATGCCGTTTCCCTCGCGCCTGGTTAGTTAGGGAAACGGCATCTTGAGTGTCCTCGCTGATCATTAATGGCTGCTTGTAGTGCATCAAACATTTAAGCTGTTCCGCTTTTAACTCGGTCTTTTCAATTCCGGGTGAACAGAACGTTAAATTTTGCCGCTTTGGGCGATCGGAGGAAGATTGGGTGCATCTCAACGAATCCAAGGGCTCTGGCACTGACGGCAGACGATTTATTAGTGAGAACCAGAGATTTACTGCCGTCAGTGCCAGAGCCCCTACGAATATATTTGCAAAAATTGAGATGCACCCAGAAGATTTTTACTCATCGCCCTCTCGGACTCTACTGAGCAAGCAGCGAACCGTGAAGAGTCGCGAATCAATAAGAGCGCGATCGAAACTATTCCCCCGATCGCGACTGTGGGATTTTTGGCGTTGCTGGATTGAGGTATGAAACCTTGGGTAGGGGCAATTCATGAATTGCCCCTACCCAAGGTTGTAGCGATCGCATAATTGATGAATCATACCCAGAATCAGCAACGCCGGATTTTTCTGCCGCCGCGCCCCTTGAGCACGGCTTAGACTAAAACCCGTTCTACTCGCTGGCCTGAAAATTCTGGCAATTTTTACCGGATTGTCTTCCTCGGACTGCTTTCTGTGCAAGTTATATGCCGAACACCTTAATAGAAGATTGCTCCTTGGTATTTGGGGTCTTGAAGGGATTTTGTGCCCGAAAAACCGGGTTTACAAGTAGCTGACACTCACATCGATCGCCAGTGCTGCCTCGTCTTGTTGAGGTAAAAGTTAACCCCGCACCGGTAATTGCTGACGGCAGATTTGCAGCGACGCTCTAGGTATTTCCATTCATGGCTGTCTTGCTTTTTATAGCAGAAGGAAGAAGGAACAAGGAACAAGGCTATCTAGGCGAAGCTGAGGGGGTAAAAAGCAGGAAAATACGGCCGCAGCAATATTTTGGGCTCCAGAATATCCTAACCGTCCTTAAAAAATGCTATATCTTGAGCGCAGACTGGATCGGGAATTGGTAAATGCAGGGAACAGATTTTACTATAAAAAAGTAAAGCATTTAATTTGCAATAATTCCCCGCGCGATTGCTCGCAGGGCGATCGAAGCATTTGGGCCGCGAGCAGCAAATAGATCGCCCTTCAAGTATCTTTACTTACACCCCCGGTTTTGAGACCTCCGTAATTAATCCATAATCTTATATTCAAAATTCTTAGTATTGACACTGAAACAAACTTCATCTAATGTGTTTTAATTGAAATAAGTAAATTCCAATAAGCGAGGTCCGATCGATGGCAGAAACAGCTACAGCACCCTTAACAGGAAAAGGTCTGCTTCAAAAAATCAAAGGCAGTGATTTGCCGCGCAGAGAACTTGCAAAGCTTTGCGGCTACTTCACCGTCAGCAAGAGTGGAGAAACACGGATTAACCTGGCTGAGTTTTACGATGCAGTATTAGCTGCTAAGGGCATTGAGCTAGAGAAGTCGAAAGCAGACGGACGCGGGCGAGAAGCGAGTTATCGAGCTAGCGTTCACAAGAATGGCTCGATCGTGATCGGGGCAAATTATACCCAGGAAATGGGATTAAAGCCTGGTGACGAATTTGAAATTAAACTCGGATACAAGCACATTCGCTTGATTCAGATCGATGCGGACAGACCGGATGTGGTAGTGGAAGAAGAGGAGGATACAGAAGAATAGATGCGATCGCAATGCAGTCAGCCGATAG
>Ga0209591_10008705_pt1 | contig 11033 bp, 8 predicted proteins | sample MAT01_FD_187207 | JGI IMG/M metagenome (GOLD analysis project Ga0209591, IMG submission 187207) | Freshwater microbial communities from Lake Fryxell liftoff mats and glacier meltwater in Antarctica - MAT-01 (SPAdes) (version 2) | ecosystem: Environmental > Aquatic > Freshwater > Ice > Liftoff...
GCATCCACTGCTCGGGACCGCTGAACAGGTCAAGAACACGGATGTGCCATGGGCTCAGTTCGTCAACGAAGCGAACGTACATGAGTTGGAGGTCGTCGGCGGGAGGGTTTGGCAAACCCGCGTTTATTACTGCGGCCTTCAAGGCGTTGAGCTTCTCGTCTTGGTGCGTGCGTAGGGCAACCTGCGTGGCTTGGGCGACCACAGTGATGAAGACCTCATTCGCTGAGAGCGCTTCCGGCGACAGGCCCTCAACCCTTTGCTGGAGTTGCTCAACCGCCGCTCCGAGCATCCGAAACCACTTCTCACGCCTGCGTTCCAGCGGAGGTGCCAGGACACCTAAGTTCGACACCAAACGCGATTTCACGCCTTTTTTGACGGTCTCGGGTCAATGAAATCAAGGACTTAGCTGCGTCGTCGAAGATTTGTAGTAGTGGCAATCTGTAGGATCGGAAGTGCTGGCAAGGAGCGGGCCTCTTTGGCTATACTCAGTGCATGTACCTAAAGCTCACGCGCTCCGGCGGCCACAGCTACCTGCAGCTCGTGGAGTCGTTCCGCAACGAGGACGGTAAGCCGCGCCAGCGCACGGTCGCCACGCTGGGTCGGCTGGACGAAGTCGGTGGCGGTGTCGACTCGCTGCTGCACGGCTTGCTGCGCGCCAAGGGCCTGCCCGGCGCGATGGCTGCGACGCCGCAGGTCGAGTTCGAATCGGCCCTGGCTTTGGGGGACGTCTGGGCACTGGATCAGCTCTGGAAGGAACTGGGCTTCGACGCACTGGGCGGGGTGTTCCGCAAGGCCCGCTACACCACCGCCGTCGAGCACGCCATTCGCGTGATGGTCTTCAATCGCTTGTGCGATCCGGACTCCAAGCTCGGCGTGCTGCGCTGGCTGGAGACCGTGAGCATCCCCGAAGTGGACACGGCCAGCCTGACGCATCAACAGTTGCTGCGCAGCATGGATGCGCTGATGGACCATCGCGACGCGGTGGACGGCGTCGTTGCGGGCTTGCTGCGGCCATTGGTCGACCAGGATCTCTCGCTGGTGTTCTACGACCTGACCACCATCGGCGTGACGGGCCTGAGCGAACAGAAGGACGACGTGCGCAAGTACGGCATGGCCAAGGAGGGTTTGATTGCGCGTCAGTTCATGCTCGGTGTGGTGCAGACCGCCGAGGGCCTGCCGATCTACCACGAGGTCTTCGACGGCAACCAGGCCGAGGCGCCCACGCTGCTGCCGACGTTCAGGAAGGTACTGGCTCGCTTCCCCCACATCAAGCGGCTGATCGTCGTGGCCGATCGCGGCCTGCTGTCGCTGGACAACGTGGACGAGTTGGCCAAGATCAGCTTGCCTGACGGCAATCCGCTGGAATTCATCCTGGCCGTGCCAGGCCGGCGTTACGGTGAGTTCAAAGAGTTGTTGGCGCCGATCCAGGCCAGCGCCGCCACGCAGGAACTCATCGAAGAGACACGCTGGCAGGGCTGGCGCCTGGTGGTGGCGCATGACCCCGAACGCGCCAAGGAACAAACGCAGCTGCGGCGCGAGCGCATCGCCACGCTGCAGGAGCAGGCTCAACAGTGGGCCGGCAAGCTCGATGGGCAGGACGCCGGCGTCAGGGCCAAGGGCCGCAAGTTGAGCGACAGTGGCGCCAAGGCGCGGCTGTATCACGCCGTCTGCGAGGCCCACTTGGCGCGCATCGTGAAGGTCGACTTGAAGAGCGACCTGTTCAGCTATGCGGTGGACGATGGCGCCCTGGCCCAGGCCGAACTGATGGACGGCAAGTTGCTACTGGTGAGCAACGTGGCCGACCTGTCGCCGGCGCAACTGATGCAGCGCTACAAGGCGCTGGCCGATATCGAGCGCGGCTTCAAGGTGCTCAAGTCCGAGATCGAGATCGCCCCGGTGTACCACCGGCTGGCTGAGCGGATTCGGGCACACGCCATGCTGTGCTTCATGGCCCTGATCGTCTACCGCGTTATGCGGCAGAGACTGAAACTTGCCAAGAGCGAACTCAGCCCGGAAAGGGCGTTGGCGCAATTGCGCCGAATCCAAAAGCACAGCGTCAGCATCAATGCTGCCGCGCCCATCACGGGCATCTCCACCATCAACACCCAACAGGCCAGCGTGCTGGCCGCACTGAAGCTCAAGAAGCCCACCCAAGACGTTCAAATGTCGTTGCTGTAGTGGCAGCCGAGAGGCTCGCTTCTATACAAATCAACCACTTACGGCGTTTGGTGTCGAACTCGGGTAAACATTCGGTGATGCCGTCGCCGCGATGGCGTTGCGTCGGGTTTCACAGGCGCAGGTGTTCGGCGTAGTCGCGCCGCAGCGGATACAGCCAGACGTCCTTGATGGGCAGGGTCTGCTGGTGCGTAAGGGCCTTCTTGCCACGTCCGACGGTCTGGCCGACGTGGATCCAGTTGGCGGCGCGGTAGCAGGTGCCTTTGTGGCGGTCGGTCTGCACGAAGGTTTCCAGCAACACCGGCCGATAGCCGTAGCGTTGCTGCCAGTCAGCTGGCAGGCGCCTGGCGACTATTGCCAATGTCTTGGAGGCCAGGCCCTTGCTCATCACCCACGGCAGGATCAGGAAGCGCGCGTTGTTGACCACGCGCTGCAGGTTGGCGCTGCGCTGGGTGTCACTCCAGCCGATGAAGGCGTCGCGGCTGGCGAGCCTCCAGGCGCTGGCGCCGAAGCTCAGCAGCGCCACCCAGCGCTCCCCTGCGAACACGGCGTAGCGCATCTGGCTGCCTGAGAGCGGCGTGTAGCCCAACTCGTGATACCGCGCCATGTACTCGTTCCACAGCTGGGCGTGGGGCGAAGCGGCCTGCACGATCTCCAGCCGCGGCGTCGGCAGTTCGTGCACCGGCTGCGTCAATGGCGACTGCGGGTCGCTCCGCGACGTGGCCGGCGCCTGTGCACGCCGACGGCGCTGGCGGATGCGCGAGGCCGGCAACTCGATCAAGCCGTCGGCCTGCATGCGCAGCATCGCCACGCGGCAACTCATGTCCTTGAGCGTGCCGTCGCTGGTGCGCCAGTTCAGCATCTCGCACACCCGGCGTGACAGTTGTGCCCGGTTCAGCTTGGGCTCGCTGCGCATGAGTTCTGCGATGGCGCTCAACTCGGCCGGGCTGAAGTCGCGACCGCAATAGCGGTGCGAGCCGGCTGGCCGCTGGTCCTTGGTCATGATGTGTTCCAGTGGCTGGCCGGGGGCTCGAAGCGGCGCAGCGCCGCGAGCCGCTCGGTACTCATGCGCCAGGGCACGAAGGGGGCCAAGTCCTCGGGCGCGCGGCCGCCCGCATCGGCACAGGCTTGCAGGTATTCGTGCAGCCAGCGTCGCACATGCAGCTTCCAACGCCGCGCCGTCATCAGCAGCCCCAGCATGTCGGCGGCCAGGGCCGCCGACCACTCGCTGCCCGAGCCATAGAAATTCTTGCGCCCCACCACCGCAGGGCGCAATGCACGCTCGGCGGCGTTGTTGTCCAAGTCCAACCACGGGTGCTCGATGAACACCGTCAGACCTGCCCAGTACGTCACAAGATTGTTCAGCGCTTTGCGTGCGGGCAGCGCCAGGGTGGCGTCGCCGAGTTGCTCATCGCGCAAGTCGGCCATGGCCCGAACGGCTGTCCTCAGTGCCTCGTCGCTGGTGGCCATCAGAGTCAGGTCGCTGGTGGCCAGCGTGGTGCCCGCTTGGCTGTACTGCGTGCGCCGCGCATCGTGCAAGCGGTACAGCTCGCCGATGCGCTCAGTCCAGGCTATCGCCCAACCCCACAGCGCCGGATGGTCGTTGGCCACCTTCAAGAAGTCGCGCCTCTGGTGCGCCCAGCAATAAGCCAGCTCGATGCTGCCCTGCTCGCGGGTGAACTTGGCGTAGGCGGCGTAGCGGTCCACGCTGAGGATGCCGTCCTCCACGCCCGCCAGCACTGCGGTGGGGACACTGGCCGAGCGCGAGGGATCGAGCGCGAAGTGCACCACGTCTTCGGCCTGGAACACCCAGAGATACCAGCGGTGGCCGACCTTGCCTTCGCGCTCGACGTAAACCTCCCACCGCGTCTCATCAGCATGCCAATGGCGGTGGGTTCGCAGGTGTTCGAGCCCGGCCTGTGCCAGCGGCCTGAACAAGGGCGCCAGGCGCTTCAAGCCATCAGTCAGCGTGCCTTGCGCCACGTGCAGACCTTGCTCGCGCCAATCTTGCAGCAGCCGGTGTGTGGGCTGGCCGTACAGATACTTGCCCAGCAGCGCCTGCACCCACACCGACACGCCAAGCTTGCCGCTCGGGATCAATTGCGGTGCAGGTGGGGCGCTGACAATGCCCGGCAGGCAGCCGCAGCGGCACCGCACCCGCCAGCGTGGACGCTGGATGGTGCGTCGGTAGGCGCGAACCTCCACCTCGACGACCTCGCGCGATTCGACGCCGGGCATCGCTGCGAGCGCCTCGCCGCAACCCGGGCACACCGGTTGGGCAACGCCCACGGTCTCGACACGTTGCGGCAACTGCGATGCCAGACGTCGGCCATGACCGCGCCGACCCCGTTGCTGACCGCGTGGTCGGCGGGGCAGTAGCGCACCCTGTGCGGCCACGCCTGGATTGACCGCGCGAGACTGCTCGGTGTGCGTACCGAACACGCGCTGGCGAAGATCGCGTACCCTGGCCTGCAGCAATTCGATCTCGCTGCGCAGCGTCGCGATCACAGTTTGCTGCGCAGCCTCACGCGCACGCGACTTGGCCAACGCATGCTGGTGTTGCCGTTCAATCCATTGGGCGCGCTCGACAGCGCGCTCATGCATGCGACGCCAGTAGTTGGCCTCGTAACGCAACTGAACGTACTCTGCGTAGGCCACCCAGACTGCAGGCGGCTCACCCGCAGAGCCTGGCGCCGGCGACGAACCGGCACCAGCCAGTGAACTTGCTCGTTCGTCAGTCGCCGACGGTGCCATCATGGGCCGCGATGGTGCGGTATCGCGGCGAATGTGTCCAGCGATTTCGGCGAATCGCCGTCAGGAAGACGGCATCACCGAATGTTTACGAACTCGGGGGCACAGGGCCGCTAAGTTGTTGATTCTGCGTGCGTACGAAACCAAGGCAAAGTCCGTCGATGCATCCAGCATTCGGCGCAAGGCAAAAGTGACCCTTGATTGAAGTCCGTCGCGCCGCTGAGGGCCCGCGACGGCGCTTTGAAGTCTGGCGCTAACGATCAACCTATTTTCCTCAGTTGACCCGTTTCGACGGCCCGCAAACCTAGACTGGACGCGGGTTTCGTATCGAAGACAGGAGGCACCCGATGGGTGAGCGCAAATTGGCGACGCCGATGGTGGTCAAGCCGGTGGCGGAGGCAAGCCGGGAGACCGCCAACACGAGCATCGAAGCGGCAGATGACGCTATGCGGGTGCAGACCCCTGGTGGCGTGTTTTCTGTCTGCTGGGACGCGCGCGGGCGCGCCACGGCCTTGGGCCAACTCGCCTTCTTCGCCGAATACCTTGAGACCAGCGGTTTGTTCGAGGCCTGGCTCAAGAGCTGCCCGCTGAGCTACACCAGCCCCAACGCACCGGCACTGGTGGACGTGCTGGGCACGTGGATGCTGCCGATCCTGGACGGACATTGCCGCTACGCGCATGTGGGCGCGCTGCGCGGCGATGGGGTGGCGCCCAGCATCCTGGGCATGAACAAGATCATCGGCGACGACAGCCTGCGCCGCGCGCTCAGCGCCATCGCCCCGGCACCGAATGACAAGCACACGCCCGAGCAGCGGGTGGCGCAGCAAGCCCAATTGGCGCGCTCCACGCGGTGGATGCAGGCTCAGCTCAAGCACAGCATCGCGCTGGCCACGGCCACGCCGTGGATCCTGGACTGCGACACCACCATCAAGGTGCTGTACGGCAAGCAAGACGGCGCCGTGGTCAGCTACAACCCGCACAAGCCCGGGCGTCCCAGCCACGCCATTCACACCTACTGGATCGGTAACCTGCGCCTGGTGCTGGACGCGCAGCTTGAACCCGGCAACCGGCACAGCCCGGTGCATGCGCGGCCCGGTCTGATGGCCTTGCTCGAAGACATGCCACCGGCTACGCGCCCGAAGCTGGTGCGGGGTGACTGCGCGTTTGGCAGCGAGGGCGAGATGAGCGCACTCGAAGCCATTGGCCAGCCCTACCTGTTCAAGCTGCGCCAGAGCGCGGGCGTGAAGACGCTGATCAAGCGCCAATGGACCCGGTGCGACTGGGGCAGCGTTGGCCAGGGCTGGGAGGCGTGCGAAGACGTGTTGCGGCTGACGGGCTGGACGCAATCGCGACGCGTGATCGTCATGCGCCGCGTGCGCAAGCTCGACCTCATCGTCGAGGTCAAGGGTGAGGTCAAGCGCGGCGGGCGTGGCAAGGGCAAAGATGCGGCGCAGGCCGAACTGCACTTCATCGACGAGAACGAGCCCGTTAAGAGCTGGGAGTACGCCGTGCTGGTGTGCAACGCGCACTACGAGTTGCAAAACATTGGGCAGCTGTACCGAGACCGCGCAGACTGCGAAAACGGCTTCGACGAGATCAAGCTGCTCAGTGCGGTGGGCAGGCTGACCAGCCATGGCGGGCAGAAGAAGATCTTGCTGAGCGTCACGCACGAAGCGGCGGCGCAGATCAAGCGGCTCATCGTCAATGTCCGCGCGGGTTTGAGCCATGTTCGGGCGACCGCGCCGCAGTTAGATAAACCGCAACGCTGGTTCTCGCTGGTGCGTTGCATCGTCGCGCAAATCCTGGCCTGTCAACCCAAGCCCAGCCCCGGTTTGATCGCGTTGGCATCGGGGTAACTGAGGAAAATAGGTTCATGCTTGGGTGCTGATGGTCACGGGCCCGCTCCCAAGCCCTCACTCGGGTCAGGCGAAGACGCCTGCCGTGTCCTGCATGCGCGCGGAGACCTCGCCGAGGTGGTGCATCGTGTCGCCCAGCGTCAGCTCCAGCATCGTCAGCCTTTTGAAGTAGTGGCTGGCGATGTATTCGTCGGTGCAGGCGATGCCACCGTGCAGCTGGATGCATTGCTGGCCGACGAAGCGCATGGACTGGCCCAGTTGCACCCGTGCCTGCGCCACGGCACGGCGTCGGTGCTGTGCGGGTTCACCCAACTTGAGGCTGGCGAAGTAGCTCATCGAGCGGCCCAGCTCCAGCTGCATCTTGACGTCGGCCATGCGGTGGCGCAGGGCCTGGAAGCCGGCCAGGGTGCTGCCGAACTGCTTGCGCGTGTTCATGTAGTCCACGGTGATGGCCACCAGCCGGTCCATCAGGCCGACGGCTTCGGCACAGTGCGCGGCAACGCCCGCATCGACCGCAGTTTCGAGCAATGCGTAAGCGTCATGCGCGATCAGCTCCGCGGGTGCCGCCGCCAGGCGCGCATCGGCGGCGCGGCCACCGTCCTGCGTGGGGTAGGCGGTGATGCGGGCATCGGCGGCGCGCACCAGAAAGAGCGAGATGCCGCCAGCATCGGAGCTGGCACCGGCGACCCGGGCCGGCACGATGAAGGCATCGGCTTCGTCGCCGGCAGGCACCACGCACTTGGTGCCGTCGAGGGTCCAGCCCGCGCCGGCCGCCGTCGCCCGCGTGCTGACGTGCTGCAGTTGGTGGCGCGCGGCCCGTTCCTGCAATGCCGGGATGACGAGCGATTCACCACTGGCGATGCCGGGCAGCCACGCCGCCTGCAAGGCTGCGGGCGCCGCTGCCAGCAACACCGGGCTCATCAGCGCGGCATAGGCGAAGGGCGCATTGACCAGTCCGCGGCCCAGTTCTTCGCACACCACCATGGCGTCAATGGCGCCCTGGCCAAGGCCGCCGTGCGCGTCGGGCACCACCAGGGCCGTCAGGCCCAGTTCTGCCAGTTCGCCATAGACCGCGCGGCTGGCGCCACCGGCCTTGGCAAGGGCATGGCGGCGCTCGAAACTGAAACCCTTGTCCACCCAGCGTCGGACGGCGTCGCGCAGGGATTCCTGGTCGTCGGTGAAGTCGAAGTCCATGGTCAGCTCCCCAAGACAGTTTGCGAGACGATGTTGCGCTGCACTTCGTTGCTGCCGCCGTAGATCGTCGTCTTGCGCAGATTGAAGTAGGTGCCGGCCAGCGGCAGCAGCGGTGTCGGAAAGGCGAGGTCACCTTGCCAGCCGGCTTCCATCGCTTCGTGGATGTAGGGGCTTGCGAGCGGGCCGGCCGCCAGCATCATCAATTCAGCATAACGCTGCTGGATCTCGCTGCCGCGGATCTTCAAGAGGCCGGCCACGTCGAGGCTCTGCTTGCCGCTTTTTTCGGCTGACAGCACCCGCAGTACCATCATCTCCAGCGCCACGATGTCCACTTCCAGCAGCGCGATCTGGTCTCGGAAGCGCGGGTCGTCATAGACCCCTTCGGCCTTGGCGATGCGCTTCAGGCGCTCGAGTTCGCGCTTGGAGCGGTTGACGTCGGCGATGTTGGTGCGCTCGTGCGACAGCAGGTGCTTGGCGTATGTCCAGCCCTTGTTCTCTTCGCCGATCAGGTTTTCTGCCGGCACCTCGACGTCGTCGAACCAGACCTCGTTGACCTCGGGTTCGCCGTCCATCAGCACGATGGGCCGCACGGTGATGCCGGGGCTCTTCATGTCGATCAGCAGGAAGCTGATGCCGGTCTGCGGTTTGCCTTCGTTGCTGGTGCGCACGAGGCAGAAGATCCACTCGCCGTACTGGCCCAGCGTGGTCCAGGTCTTCTGGCCGTTGACGATGTACTTGTCGCCACGCCCGTCCTTCACAAATTCAGCCTTGCATTTGAGGGAAGCGAGATCCGAACCCGACCCCGGCTCGCTGTAGCCCTGGCTCCACCAGACTTCGCCGCTGGCGATGCCGGGTAGGAAGCGCTTCTGTTGTTCTGCGTTGCCAAAGGCCATGATCACCGGCGCCACCATCACCGGGCCGAAAGGAATGACGCGCGGCGAACAGGCCAGCGCACATTCTTCTTCGAACAGGTGCTTCTGGATCGCGTTCCAGCCCGGGCCGCCAAACTGCGCCGGCCAGCCCCAACCGAGCCAACCCTTCTTGCCCAGGATCTTGGCCCAACGCTGCAGGTCGTCACGGCTCAGGCGCAAGGCGTTGCGCACCTTGTGGCTGATGTCGGCGGGCAGGTTGTCGGCCACCCACTGGCGGATGTCTTGTCGAAAACTGAGCTCTTCGGGGGTGAAGTTCAAGTCCATGTTTTTCCTTGCGGCAGGCGTTCAGGGTGCACTTTTAGCACGACCGTTCGTAAATGTTTTGTCCCAGTCGAGACAAGTTGACCCGCGCCAGCGCCAAACCGCCCCAATCAGCACCAATCAGCGCAACTCCAGCCGCATCACGTCGTTGTCGCGGCGCATCTGGAAGCGGGTGAGGAAGCTGTTCCCCAGCAGGATGAAGGGCATGGGCTGCGGCATGATGACGGCGCCGACGTTGCTGATCTCGACTTCGCCCACACGCACCCGGTCCAGCACGACGATGCGCACCGGCACTGGCCCATTGGCGGTTTGCGACACGCCCGTGCGCGCACTGCTCAAGTCCAGCTTCAGCCGCAGCGCTTCGTCCTGGCCCAAGGCCACCAGCGTAGCGCCTGTATCGACGACAAAGCGCACGGCCTGACCGTTGATGGCGCCTTCGGGCATGAAGTGGCCGCCCGACCCCGCCGTCATGACGATTTCGCGTGCGGCGCTGGGCGCGCGGGCGCCGCCAATCTGTGCCGGCGTGCCGCCCACACGCAAGCGGCTTCTGGCGCCTGCCACTTCCACCTCGGCCTCGTCCCCGGCCCAGCGCAGCAGACGCACGCCGCCCGCGGTAGCGCCTACTGCAACCGTGATCGGCTGGCCGTTGACGACGAGCAGGGCGCGGTCGCCCATGCGGCCAGCCAGCGACACGCTTTGCGCCTGCGCGCTGGCGGTGGCCAGCAGCATCATCTGAAGCACCAGCCAGGTGGCGCTCAGCCTGACAGGCCGCTTCATGCGCGGAAGTTGTTGAAGCTCAAGGGCACGTCTGCCAGTTCCTTGCGCAGCAAGGCGATGGCCACTTGCAGGTCGTCCCGCTTGGTGCCGTTGACGCGCACCGCGTCGCCCTGGATGGCACCCTGGACCTTGATCTTGCTGGCCTTGAGAGCGGTCTGAATCTTCTTTGCGGTCTCGGCGTCGATGCCCGACTTCACGGGTACCGCCAGCTTGAGCTTGTCGCCGCCCAGCTTTTCAGGCTTGCCGTCAAAGTCCAGAAAGCGCACATCCACGCCGCGCTTGGCCAGCCGCGTCAGCAGCACGTCGCGCACCTGTTGCAACTGAAAGTCGCTGTCGCCAAAAAGCGTGAGCTCACGGTCCTTGGCGCTGCGGTCGGCCAGTTCGACCTTGGCGCTGCTGCCCTTGAAATCAAAGCGGGTGCCGATTTCCTTGTTGGCCTGCTCAACGGCGTTGCGCATCTCCACAAGGTCGGGTTCGATCACGGTGTCAAAGCTCGGCATGGAAGCGGTTCTCTCACGGTCGTCTCTAAGATGCACGAAAATTCTCGCATGCCCATCTCCTCCGTGCCGCCCCCCATGGCCCTTCACTCGCCGCTTCAAGTCCAAGAGCGTGCAAGCCTGCGTGAACACAACACCTTTGGCCTGCCGGCGGTGGCCCGCACGCTGATTCGCATCCATGGCGACGCCGACGTGCGGCGCGTGGTGGACCACCCCGACTATGGCCTGGCGCGCAAGTTCATCCTGGGCGGTGGCAGCAACGTGGTGTTCACCAAGGACATCGACGCCGTCGTTCTCAAGGTGGAGATCCTGGGCCGCAGCCTGCTGCAGGACACCGCCGCAGGCTGGCTGCTGGAACTGGGCGCCGGTGAGTCCTGGCACGGCGCGGTGGCCTGGGCGGTGGACAACGGCTGGGCGGGGCTTGAAAACCTGGCGCTGATCCCGGGCAGCGTCGGCGCGTCGCCGGTGCAGAACATCGGTGCCTATGGCGTGGAGCTGAAAGACCGTTTTCACTCGCTGGACGCGGTGGACCTGGTCACGGGCCGCACGGTCACGCTGAATGCAGCCGACTGCCGCTTTGGCTACCGCGA
>Ga0209591_10008712_pt1 | contig 11029 bp, 9 predicted proteins | sample MAT01_FD_187207 | JGI IMG/M metagenome (GOLD analysis project Ga0209591, IMG submission 187207) | Freshwater microbial communities from Lake Fryxell liftoff mats and glacier meltwater in Antarctica - MAT-01 (SPAdes) (version 2) | ecosystem: Environmental > Aquatic > Freshwater > Ice > Liftoff...
CAAGCTCTAAGAATCTGTCGTTAACGTTAACTACACTCACTCAAACCATAGGATTTCACATGAAAAAATTGTCCGCACTCGTTGCTGCCCTTTTCGCTGCCGTTGCTTTCAACGCCGCTGCTCAAGCCCCTGCCGCTGCTCCAGCTAAAGCTGCTGTTCCAGCCGCTGCTGCTGCTCCAGCTAAAGCTGCTGCTCCAGCCGCCGCTGCCGCAAAAGCTGAAGAAAAGAAAGACATGAAAAAAGAAATGAAAGACACCAAAAAAGAAATGAAAGACACCAAAGCAGAAATGAAAGAAACGAAGGCGGAAATGAAAGACACCAAAAAAGAAATGAAAGACACCAAAGCAGAAATGAAAAAAGAAGAAAAGAAAGCTGAAGCTCCTAAGAAGTAATTTGACGCGAGCCTCGCGCTCGCTCAAGCCACTGCTTGCAAAGGGCGAGACGCTGTTCTCGCCCTTTTCTTTTGTGGTCCTATCAGCAGCATCGTAGGCAAATGGTCTCGCTAGCGAGCTGCAGAATGCACCGAAACCCGTTTCTCATCCCCAATCGCTGGCCCGCAGGGGCTTGTGAACATCGCACGTAATGTCAAACAATCGCATTGTGGTCGGACTTTCTGGCGGTGTTGATTCCGCCGTGTCAGCCCTGCTGTTAAAACAGCAGGGTTTTGACGTGGTCGGCCTGTTCATGAAGAACTGGGAAGATGACGACGACGACCAATACTGCTCGACCAGGCAGGACTTCATCGACGCCGCCGCTGCGGCTGACGTGATCGGTATTGACTTCGAGGCGGTCAACTTTGCCGCCGAGTACAAGGACCGCGTGTTCGCAGAGTTCTTGCGCGAGTACAGCGCCGGCCGCACCCCCAACCCGGACGTGCTGTGTAACGCCGAAATCAAATTCAAGGCGTTCCTTGATCACGCCCTGCGCATGGGTGCCGACAAGATTGCCACCGGCCACTACGCTAGGGTGAACGAATCGGCGGACGGCTATCAATTGCTAAAAGGCGTTGACGCCAGCAAAGACCAAAGCTATTTCCTGCACCGGCTCTCGCAGGCGCAAATCGCCAAAGCGGTTTTTCCGGTGGGCGATCTGCCGAAGTCTGCGGTTCGCAAGATCGCACGCGACGCCGGTTTGCCGAACCATGCCAAGAAAGATTCCACGGGGATTTGCTTTATCGGCGAACGTCCGTTCCGTGAATTCCTCGAACGCTACCTACCGCGTCAGCCCGGACCAATGCTCACACCTGACGGCAAACAAGTGGGCGAACACCAAGGCTTGATGTATTACACGATCGGCCAGCGTCAGGGGCTGGGTATCGGCGGCACAAAAAGCGGTGATGGAACGCCTTGGTTCGTGGTCGAAAAAGACCCGCCCGCCAACACGCTGATGGTCGCACAAGGCCATGATCATCCCCGGCTCCTCAAGAGCCACCTCTGTGCAGACGACGCGTCTTGGATCTCTGGCTCGGCGCCAGATCCAGTTCAAGCCCATGCCGCCAAGACACGCTACCGGCAGTCTGACGCCGTCTGCTGGCTCGGCACAGTGACGCAAACGTCGTTCACGCTCGAATTCGCCCAACCGCAGTGGGCGATCACGCCGGGCCAATCGGCGGTGGTATATGCAGATGACGTGTGCCTGGGCGGCGGCGTCATTTCTTAGCAAAGCAGCGTCGCTGTACCGGTCGCGAGCCGCGAATACGGGATGGCGTCGCCGTACGCCGTGTGACATTCACCTACCGCCGCGTGATAGATTGGCAGCCTGAACACACTCTCGTTTCCTGCGGATCATGAGCAAAATTGGCGACCTCCTCAAACAAGACGTTGGCAGTATCGCCAGCAAAATGCTCAAAACCGACGTCACGGATATCGTCAAAGGTGCGGGCCGTGCGCTGAACACAGATGTCGGCACCATTGCCAAAGGTGCGGGCGCGGTTCTCAAGTACGATCTGGGTGAGCTTTTCACGCAAAACGGTGTGCCTTCTACGACGCCCGCGACCGGGGCGGGTGCCGTTTCTGAAGCGCAAGGCGCGTCTGCGGCGACAACACCACAGCCAGCCGGCTCTGAGGCACCCACCCCGGGGTCGACCGGCGCATTCCGGCCAGTTGCCGCCGGCCCGACCACAGGTGCCAGCGGCGAGCCGCCGAAAGCGCGCCTCACGGAGGCGCTGGTCAATCGTTTGCTATTAAGCGAACCGACCGGCTCCGATCTGCTGATGCTGCTACCACTCCAACTCGGCGGCTACACGCGCGAAAAAGGTTTGGCGCACGGCTCGATTGCCACCGATCCGGTGAATGTCACATACAGCGGCAACGGTGAGGCGGTCAGTGTGACGGTCGTTTCTTGCTGGGATGCCGAGGAAGCGCGCGACAAACTCGATCGCAGCAAATCGAAACTCGACAACAGTCGCGGTTCGGTGCAGGACGGCTGGGTGGCCGGTATCGATTCGCGCGGCGTGGTGTTTATCTGGGTGCGCAACAGCTTTTGCTATGAGGTGGTTTCGCCGCGCGGAGTCTCGCAGATCGCAAGATTTCTCGGCGACTTTCCATACTGATTGATCAAGGTGATCAACGCAACGCGGTCGTTGCAGCAACCGGTCACCACTTGCAGCCGCCATCCCTTACCGCGTCACGCACCAGCGGTATCAAAGCGGCAAGCCCCAGGTCGGCATAGGCGTCTTTACAGTCGGGGCGCTTCAGCGCCTTGTCGAATATTTTCTCCATGTCTTTTTTCGGCGGTTCCTTGGCGACCGTCGCAAAGGGTAGCAGCGTACGCGGTCCGCTACCCTCACGTGCCACTTCGCGGGCTTGTCGGCGCAGCGCGTCAAGGTCAAGTCGCGGTGTCGCCACCGCCGGGGCGGTCGGCGCCGGTATCGGTAGCGGGAAGTTCAACAGGGCCGGCGACCCGACGCCGGTTGACGAGTCGACCTGCGGCGAAACGGCGCGCGGCACCGCCCCGCCTGAAGTTGACGGTGCAATGGTTGCAGCAGGCATGTCGCGATCTGCGACGGGCGCGCCAGTTCGCGGCGTGGGCACTGTGTTCTCGACTGGCGCGATGGTAGTCGTAACCGGTGCCGCGGGCGTATAGATTTCCGGGCTCTTTGATGCGGGCTGCATTTTCAACGGCTCGATCGGTGCCGTCGCGAAAGCGGGGGGCGGGCCGGGCGCTATCGGTACGCTGGGCGGCGCAATCATTGGCGACACGGCCGCCACTGGTGCCTCAACGGGTGATGCCACCGCCGGCGAGGCCGGCGGCTGGCGGTTCTCGACAGTTGCTGCCGGCGCAATCACGGGCGGCGGCACATAACTCGCAAACTCCCGGTCTGCCGCCGGTTGAACCAACGGCGACATCTGAGGTGTCGCCAACATCGGCGGCGGCACTGGCGCAAGCTGTGCCCGCTCGACGATCGGTGCGACGTAAACCGCGAATCCAGCCTCGTCACGCACCACTTTCGGCACGCTGGCAATCGGCGCGATGGTGGTGAACGCGGGCAGCGGCGCGCTCGGCGGGGATGGCAACACGGGCGCTGTTTCAATCGGGATTGGCGCGATCAAAAACGGTGTCGCCGGCGCCTTGACCTCATTGGTCAGGATGGGAATTTTCTCAACCACTGGCGGTTCGATCGGCGTTGCGACGGGTCCGGTCGGTGCCGCGGCATTCTCCTGTGTGGCTGCCGGCACCTCTGGCGCCGACGAAGGCGCCGGCGCGATTCGTGCATCCGCACGCTCCGACGCACCGTCAGTCGCTGCCCCTCGACGATCGCCGCGCGGGGAAGCGACACTTGCCGCCGGTGAGGCAGCACGCTCGAGCGTTGCGAGGAACGTGCGGCCGACGCCAAGCCCGTTACCGCGCGTGCCTGACGCATCGCCGAATAGCAAGATCACCCAGACATGCAGCAACACCGACAGCACGACAAATCGCGCCATCGAAGGCGCTACCAGTAGGTTGGCGCGATAGCTGTAATGGGGTTGCGTCGCTCGTGGCATCGATCATCCGACGAAAGGCTGGACACGGATACTGGGCTGGTTGACCTTGCACAGAACGCTCATGTTTAAGTTGGCGGTCGCAGCAATGCTACGGCAATTCGGCACCGTATGATGTGACACAGCGCCATGTGTGACATAGCGGCGCCTGAACAATAGTCGATTTTCGCCATTCCCCATCTGGCGCGGCGAAGAAGTGTCACAATACGCACAGACTCATTCATACGCGAATCATCATGCTCGAAAAGCTGCTCAAGAAACGTCCGGCAACTACCGATAAGGCCGCGACCGGTACCAAGTCCATCAAGGCTGCCAAGCCCGCCGCAAAAGTTGTTGACACGGTTAGCGCGGAAGAATGGCAGACGCGGTTGGCGGCGGCCGATAGTGATGATGTTTTGCTCGTCATCGCCAAACAGGCGGTATCGCTTGTGATCAAGCAGGCGGCGATCAACGCAATGACGAGCGAGGCCGGGCTGAAAGCCGCCGAGCGCGAGTTCCGTAGCCACGATCGGCGCGTCTATCGGGATGCAAAACTACGCTATGAAGGCAAAGTGACCGAGCGTCTGGCGCGCGACGAGGCGGATGCACTCATTGCCGCAGGCAAAGCGTTGTTGGCCAGCGAGCCGATCCCGGCCAATCGTTTTGTCGATATCGACCGCGCCTGGCAGCGCATCGATCCCGCCCGCCTGCCCGTCGGCATGCTCGAAGAGTACACAAACATTTCCAGCCAACTGACCGCCACCTTGCGCGCCCGCGGCGATCAGCAGCTCACCTTCAAGCGCTGGCAGAGCGACGCCGAGACCGCCCGCCTGGAACTCATCGAGGGCTGTCAGGCCGTCGCGCAGTCGGGTATGGATCGCGACAAGCTGGCGAAAGTCTACGACCACATCGAATCATTGCGCGGTCAGGGCGCGTTGCTCCCTGCTGCGGCTGAGTCCTCCCGGCTGGAAGCGCAGCAGCGGGAGATCGACCACACGCAATCGCAACTCGAGTCATCCCTGCAACTCGCACGCGCGCTTGATGCGCGTCTGAGTTTTCTTGACCAACTAATCGGCGACGCCGGGGCCGCGCAACCGCCTACTGACGACGGTAGCGTGAATGCCCGCTGGCAGGCCTTGCCGATCGCGAATGATCTGCGTGTTGCCAAAACGCTGAGTGATCGTTTTGATGCGTATCGACGCAACGAATTGACCACCCGCCAGGCCGCCGCGAGTGCTGCAAATAGCGCCGACGCCGAAGCCACGGCGGCAGCCCGCGAACAGGAGCGCGCTGGCTTTGAGACGCTGATCGCCGCTGCCGAAACCGCACTGGCGGACGGACAGATTGTCGAATCGGCCGCTTCACTGGCCGCCATTGATGTGCGCCTGAAGAAGCACAAGGTGTCGCCAAAGTTGCAAGCCCGCGTCGAACGCGTGCGGGCTGAGATCGGTCGGCTCAAAGGCTGGCAGCACTGGGGCGGCGGCCGGGTGCGTGAAGACCTGGTGGTCGAAGCCGAGGATCTCGCCAAGGCGATCACCGACATCAAGCTCAATCTCAAATCGCACGCCGCCGCCATCGACAACCTGCGCGAGCGTTGGAAGGAACTCGACAAACTTGGCGGCGCGACCAATCGCGATTTGTGGCTGCGCTTCGACGGCGCGCTCAAGCATGCCCACCTGCCGGTCGACGCACAGCTGGCAAAACTCAAGGCCGCACGTCAGGAAAACCTACAAGCGCGCAACGCACTCGTTAGCAAACTTGGTGAAGAGGCCAAACTCATTGTCAGCGCCGACCCGCCGGATTGGCGGCAGGCGACGCGCGCGCTGGACCACTTTCAGACCGAGTGGCGCAAGCTGGGCCCGGTCGAGCACACCGTTCCGCACAAAGCACAGAAAGCCCTGTTGGAACGGATGCAAGCCGCGCAAGCCATTGTCGAGGCACCGCTCACCGAAGCGCGGCGCGTCGAAGCGTTGAAGCGTGAGCAGCTGGTCGAGCGCGCCAAAGCACTTGCCGCCGACACCAAGGCACGAGACACTATCACCAAGGTCCGTCAGCTTCAGACGGATTGGCAGCAACACGCCAAATCGTTACCGCTGGCCCGACAACAAGAGAACAAGCTGTGGGCTGATTTCAAGGCGGCGACCGATGCGGTGTTCAAGGCGCGCGACGCCGCGACTGCCACGCGCGATCAAGAATTCAAATCGCAGCTCGGTGCACGCGATGCCTTGATCAGCCAACTCAGCGGACTGAACGAAGACACGCCTGCGGCCGACATTCGCAAGACGCTGAACGACGTTGACAGCGCTTGGCGCAAGGCCGGCGAGACGCCGCGCCACTTGGCGGCAAAGATTGATGCGAAGTTTCGGGCGGCGCGTGATCACGCGCGCGACCTGGTGGCGGGCGGCGCGAAGCGTTCATGGTCGAAAGTCTGCGACGCCTTGGAGAACAAAATTGCGCTTTGCGTTGCCATCGAATCAGGCAACGCCTCGAATATCGACGAAGACTGGGCCGCACTGACTACGCTACCAGCAACCTGGGAGAGCGCACTTGCCGCACGGCGCACGCAAGCAAGTTCGCCGGGCGACGCCGCCGACGCCCTGCTCAAACTAGAGGCTGCGCTGGATATTGAATCACCACCCGCTTTTCAGGCCGCACGTCGTGAAATGAAACTGCGCGCCATGAAGCAGGCGATCGAAGCGCGCCAGACGGTGGTGGTTTCGACGGTGGATATCACCGGCTGGGTGGCGGCTGCCATCGCCCAACCGGCCGCCGACGCGGCGGGCAACACACGATTGCACACCATCATCAGCGGGCTGCGTTCACGGCCCTTGTAAATATGCGGCATCGCCTCAAGCGTCAACTGTTCGCGCGATTGGTGCAATTGGTGCTGGTCGGTGCCGTCGGCAGCGGCTGCGCACAGCCGCTGCCAGCAGCTGCCGTCAACGCGCCGCCGCTCGCCGCCGCAAACGAGCCTCTGCCATATCAGATTGAACGATTCGCGGTAGCCGGGCCGATGGCCGGGGTGATCGCAAAAATCGATGTCGGTCATGCCCGCATTGCGACCAAGGTCGTGCTTGCCGACGACCGCGACCCCGACGGCGGCGGACCGTGCGTGGGTCAACTCGACACGCCAACCGTGGCCGCGCGCAAACATGACTTTGTGATCACCCTCAACGCGAGTTTTTTTGGCGCGCCGATCGCCAAGGACATCATGGGCAAAAAGGTGCGCTACTTCGTCGGCAACTGCACCATGCCGGTCGGCTGGCACGTATCGTCCGGAAAGACGATCAGTAAGCCCGCCGGCGACAAGCTGCGCGCTGCGCTGCTGGTCGCCGAGGACGGCAAGGTCACCATCCGCGATGGCGTGATGGAGATCCCCGCCGGGACGCGCTACGCCGTGAGCGGCAACGCGCTGGTGCTCAAGGCCGGCAAGCCGACCTCGACCGACGAAAACGGCGCGCGCCACCCACGCAGCGTGGCCGGCATCAGCGCCGACGGCAAGACGCTATGGTTGGTTGCGGTGGATGGGCGGCAGGACGGCTACAGCCGTGGCGCAAGCATGAAAGAGCTTGGCGATTTCATGTTAAAGCTCGGTGCCTTCGACGCCGTCAATCTCGACGGCGGCGGCAGTACCGCGCTGATCATCAAAGACCTGCGTAGCGGCACATTCGCCGTGGCTAACCAGCCGTCAGAAACTTCCACCGAGGGATTCCCGGTGCGCATGGAGCGGCCGGTGGCCGATGTGGTCGGCATCAGTTTTTCGCCGCCGCCTGCCAAACGCGAATAGCGGCAGACATTGGTGTGGCCCGTATGGAGCGCAGCGCAATGCGGGAGGGTGTGGTCCATTTATCCCCGCATTGCGCTGCGCTTCATGCAAGCTACGAGCCTGCGCGCCGTGCGCGTCTAAAAGCGTTGTCGCTGAATATGCCAAACCCTAGCAGCAGCAGGCATTTCCGAGCACAATTGTCTGAAACTGCCCGTCAATAATAGAGTTTCATAACGCAATCGCGTACACCGCCAACTCGACTGCGTCGTCCTTAAGGCGTGTGGTGGCTTCGAAGCGCAGGCCGATTTTTTGCAGCAGCGCAATCGAGGCGGCATTGTCCGGCGTTGCAATTGCCACCACGCGCTTCATTTTCAGTGCGTCGCGGGCGTAATTGATGGTCGCTGCGGCCGCCTCGAGGGCGTATCCCTTGCCGCGAAACTCACGCAAAAACGCGAAGCCGATATCGACGTCGTCAAGCCCGTCACGCTTGATGAGGCCGCATATACCGATTGGTGCGGCAGCGCCCGTCAGTTGCACCAGATACAGTCCGAAGCCCATTTTTTCGTACTGCGCCATGTAACTCTTGGCCATGTAGGCGCAGGCTTGCTCTTGGTTATGCACGTCACGATCGCCGATATATCGGATCCAGTCCGGGTCGTTCAGCAGCCGCACGAAGAACGCCGCGTCCGTGTAAACAAAGCGACGCATTTGCAGTCGCGGCGTTTCGATTACAACGTCGCCGGTTGTCTCGTTTATCATCTCGCCACCCACATCAATTCATACACGCTGAGACCAACCCATTATGAACACAAGCTTGCCGAAGCCGGTTGCGCGCGCACTCATCATTGTCGTCGTTGGGCTGCTGGCCGGTTGCGCCACCGTAGCGGACTCAGGCAAGGCTGACGTCTTGATCACCAACGGGCGCATCGTTGACGGCTCCGGCAATAGTTGGACGCGCGGTGATATCGCCGTCAAAGACGGCAAGATCTTTCGCGTCGGCCGACTGGCGGGCATGCCGGCCGGCAGAACCATCGACGCGCGCAACCGCATCGTCGCGCCCGGCTTCATCGATGTTCACGCACACATCGAGTTCGGCTTGTTCGAAACGCCGACCACGGACAACTTCATCTACAACGGTGTTACCACCGTCATCACCGGCAACTGCGGCGGCTCGGCTGACAGCCTGAAAGAATTTTTTACCCGCATCGACACCTCAAAAACATCCATCAACGTCGCCTCGCTCATCGGCCACAACACGGTGCGCCGGCAAACCATGGGTCTCGCCAACCGCGAAGCATCGCCGGACGAGCAGCGCAACATGGAAAAACTGGTGGATGTGGCGATGAAGGACGGCGCGGTCGGTGTTTCGACCGGTTTGATTTATCTGCCGGGCGTCTACAGCACCACGCAGGAAGTGGTGGGGTTGGCGAAAGTCGCCGCGCGCAACCGGGGCATCTACGCGTCGCACATTCGAAACGAAGGCAACCGTGTGGTCGAGGCCATCAATGAAGCGCTCGACATTGGCCGCGCCGCAGACTTGCCGGTGCAGGTATCGCATTTCAAGGTCAGCGCGCCGGCCAACTGGGGCCGATCACGCGAAACCTTGGCGCTCATTGAACAAGCGCGGCGCGACGGGCTCGATGTCACCATCGACCAATATCCCTACACCGCAAGCAGCACCAATCTGGGTGTGATGCTGCCTGATTGGGCGCGCGCGGGTGGCGAAAGCGACATCACGAAACGGCTGACAGACGCGTCGACGCGCAGCAAGATTGCTGGTGAGATGCTGGTTAATGCGCAGTCGCAGAAGCGGCCGAGCTTTGCTTATGCAGTGGTGGCGCGCTACGCGGCAAATCCTTCACTGAACGGCAAGAACATCGCCGAGATAAACCTTGCGCGCGGCCGCACCGCCGGCCTGGCACCAGAAATCGAGACCATGCTCGACATGCTCATCGCAGGCGGCGCACAGATGGTGTATCACGGCATGAATGAAGACGACGTGCGCTACTTCATGGCTTACCCGTTCAACATGATTGGTGCGGATGGCGGCGTGCAGAATGGCCGCGGCATGCCGCACCCGCGCAGTTACGGCACCAACGCGCGTGTACTGGCGAAATATGTGCGTGAAGAAAAACTCATCACTCTGGAGGACGCGGTGCGCCGCATGACTTCGCTCGCTGCGCAGAAATTTCAACTCAAAGATCGCGGCCTGCTGCGCGAAGGATTCGCCGCCGATATCATCGTGTTTGACGAAAACACCGTCACCGACAAGGCCACCTTCGACAAACCACACCAGTTCTCGGTCGGCTTTGACTACGTGCTGGTCAACGGTGCGGTGACGCTCGACAATGGCAAGCACACCGGCGTGCGCAGCGGCTGGGCACTGCGCGGGCCGGCTTACGTGGCCGCCAGGTAGCCCGTTCAATGCGCCTACCGTTGCTCTATACCTTCCGGCGCTGCCCGTACGCCATCCGCGCGCGACTGGCGATCGCCGCTGCCGGGGTCGCGGTTGAAGAAGTCGAAGTCTCACTCCGCGCCAAACCGCAGGCCATGCTCGACATATCACCCAAGGGCACGGTTCCGGTGTTGCAATTGGCCGACGGGCGGGTGCTCGAACAAAGTGTTGAGATCATGCAATGGGCACTGAAGCTGAATGATCCACCCGCCTGGCTCGACGTGCCGGATGATGAGGCCAGCGCGTTACTTGCCGCCAACGATGGCGCGTTCAAACAAGCACTCGATGGCTACAAGTACCCGGAACGCTTTCCATCGCCATCCGCGCCGCACTTCCGCGACACCGGCGAGGTGTTCTTGCAAGCGCTCGAGGCACGGCTGTGCTGCAGTCGTCAGCTTTTCAGCGACCAGCCGCGCTGGATCGACGCCGCTGTATTCCCGTTTGTCCGCCAGTTTGCGGCGGTCGATCCTGTCTGGTTCCAAGCTGCGCCATACCCGGCTCTGCGCGCATGGTTGCAAGGCTGGCTCGACGCGCCGCTGTTCGCACAGGTCATGGGCACACCTTCGCCGCAGGCGTCATCCCGCTAGCTGCCCGGGGTTCGGAGGACAAAACGGAGGCTAGGACTGGGGCTTCTCAAAAGCACGTTTTTGCTTTAGTCTCTAGTCCGTGGCGTGTCTCATCGATACATGATTTGCTCGATGTGCACGCCGTCCGGGATTATCGCCGTTCACCGCAATTCCGCCAGATTCTCGGATCGGGCGCGAATCGACACAGGAGCCAAAGTGCATCCCCCACGCCAACCCCGTCGAATCCTTGCCAGCCAACATAAGCGCGCGCCGTTGATCGCAA